>Ga0315906_10001862_pt1 | contig 30610 bp, 22 predicted proteins | sample LakEriMetagenome_4_FD_203526 | JGI IMG/M metagenome (GOLD analysis project Ga0315906, IMG submission 203526) | Freshwater fungal communities from buoy surface, Lake Erie, Ohio, United States - Buoy 2 MA122 | ecosystem: Environmental > Aquatic > Freshwater > Lake > Lake biofilm | place: USA...
TCGGTCCATGAAATAAACCAATATTCTTATTATTAGACTTTTGAATATCGGGAGGTATATTATGCTCCATAAGAGAAAATACACACCAGTTGATATTCTCATCTTCATAAACTCCACGGTTTTTCAAATAAACTATGTTGTTGTTATTGAGTGAATCTATGATAGGAGTGAGTGCATCTAATCTAGTGTTATTATTTTCCAAGAAGTCGTGATTACCTATGATAACAATTGTCTTAGCGATTTTTGAACACTCAGTCAAAATCCATGCAACAAATTCAATCAACTCAGGTGTCATTTGATTTTTAGAATGTACCAAGTCACCAGTGAAAACAATACGATCAGGTTTGAGTGATTGCCACTCCTTCAAAGCAAATTCAAGGACCGACCGATATAGATCGTGGTCCTTGAACAGTCTAATGTGTAAATCAGAAAAATGTATTAGTCTTTTGATCATTATGCTTCTAATGAAACTCTGTCATTATCCTCAAACGGATTGAACCCTTTGTTCACGTGTCCGCAAGAGTCACACTTATAAATTGGGAAAGGAACTGTAGTATCTTCAGCCGCCCCAACCAAAAGTTTTGGTACAAGTTTAAGATAAGTTACCTCTCTGAAGTATATTCCACCACAGTTATCACATTTAACTGTAGGAACTTCTCTCAGGTTAAGTTTCGGTTTATTTATTTCCATATTTAGATTTTTTTATTGATGAAACGAATGTTTCTATTTTGCTTTTAGTTTCCTTAATATACTCATCATTTGCGGTATCATCAAGTTTGGTAAAACACTTTTCGAACTTTTCAAGATCCAAAGAACTTACAGTTCGGACAAAGGAATCAACGAAGTCTTTGTTTTTCTTATGTTCTTTGGTCTTCATAAATAGATATCGGAGAGTGGTGAAAATCTGAAACAATTCTTCAGAATCCCATCCCCTTTCGGTCATCATGGTTTCACCAGTATATCTATCTTTGACATCATATATGGTAAAATTATCATTCAATCCACTATTTTCATAATTCAAGCTGAATGCAATTTTTCTGAAGTCTTCATGCTTATTACCCGTTTTATCGATAAGATATGCCAATAAACCTTCTTTAGAATACTTGTTGAACAAATTATCATTACCTCGAGTAGTTGTACACCATTTTGTATTGGCACCATACTTTACAGACCCTTGATGAGTCTTAGGTACCAAAAGTATGAATCGTTCGTTTTCGATCAAAACATTCACGTGATCTTTTTTAACGAAAGACTTTTCCTCCTTTGCTTCTTGAGCTTTAATGACAGTATGTTCTAATTTTCTATAGTCAGAATATTCCTTGGAGTAAATGTCTTTGTTTTCGATAAAAGTGATAAGTGAGTCGAATGAAAGAACATTTTCAATTATACCTCCAATTGTTCTCTTCTGACTATAATTTTCACGATCAATCCAAGATTTCAACATGTACTCCAAGTATTTCTTGGTAGGCGTAGTGTCACCTTCAACGAACTTGTTGAATGAAGATTTTGCTACCTGATGATATTTCTGTCGTAAATCGTCTATTTTTGACATATATTTTAATTTATGATGTGAATCAAAGGTAAGATTTTTTCGAGTCAATTCAAAATTTCATTTCAAATATTCTTTCATGTCCATTTCTAAAATCAAGTCGATTACGTCTTGAGGGACTCTGTACTCATCAAAAAAAGTATCTTCTTTCAAATGGGAAATGATACAACCATACAACTTGATATCCTCATATTTAGTTCCCTCTAACATTTTGAGAAGTAATTTTCCATAGAAAGGTAATTGAAGGTAGTAGTGACCTAAAGCAATATTCGGATACTTATTGAATGGTTTAAACATCCTTTCAGTATAAGAGGTCTCTTTGAAATTTTTTGGTTTGTTAGTTTTATAATCAGTGATCAACAATCCAAATCCATCCCCCTTTTTATTGTAGGTTAACCAAACTTTATCTGGTTGACCAGTATATCCTAACTCAGGATCTCCTAATACCATTTCTGTATCCAACAACACGACATTACGTTTCTCCATGAGTTCCAAATATCTTTTACCCGCCATAATCATGGCATCACTTTTCATAAGTTGGGTAAGATCACATTCGAAAATTGGAGTCCTTATTTCTTTATACCCCCCATTTTTTTCGATTAAGAATTTTTCAAGTTCATAGTGAACCCTACTTCCTAAGTTAGTTGAATAGAGGCCAGCGGCTTCCCATTCCTCAATAAGAGCTTGTTGTTTATATGGATCACCACCTGCTTTGTTGTAAGCCGCCTCCTCGGTTGGAAACGCTTTGTAAAATTTCTTCAACACTTTTGAAACTGAGGGCCAATCTGACCTTCCATTCATAGTATATAAGTGTTTTTCTTCTTCGAAGGTCAAACCTAATTTTTCCTGTTTTTCAGAAATAATTGTTCGGATTTCTAATGCTATTTCTTTTAGATCTTTCATTATCTCATTTCATAATAATACTCATCGATCTGACCTCTGAGATCACAGACATCCTTATCTAAGGGTAATTTAACTATCTTTATTTTATTATATAATCTCCCACCATTCAACTCGGCATAAACCCTAACTCCATCTTCAAATGCGTCTCCATCACAACAAATAATAATGTTTTTATTTGCTTTAGCATACAAAGTTTCGAAAAGAAGTTTACTCATCTTCTTTCCGAGCATCACAATTGAATTGTCTAAGAAAAAGGAATCGAATGCACCTTCACATAAAAAAATATCTTTATCCCAATCGATTCTACCCTCATTAAAAATGATTTCGTCCTTTGGAACTGAGGGATTTTTATATTTCATTTTTTTGGGGACCCAAGATCTTGCAACAAAGTAGTTCAACTGACCATCGAGGTTGTAAGATGGGATTATAATTCTATAAGCAAAATCTCCATTGACCGTATACCCGATATTATACTTCTCAATCATCTCATCGGTCACCCCTCTTGAGGTGAGATACCGGTAAGCTTCAATGTGAGGTATAAATCGGGGGTTTGAATCTTTGAATGTTGTAAACCCTTCAGGTAATCTCAGTTTAGGTCTTATTACGTCCTCCTGTTTGAGTTCTTCAGGTTTGATGAGGTTGTAAACTTTCTTTTGACCTTTGGTTGCATATTGATCGAATAGTTTTCCCAATGGTCCATGAGTTCCATGAGTTTCGGAGCATGCCCAACATTTGTAGACATGTCGACCATAGTTGATTTCCAAGTTACCTTTACCATCACCACTATCCAATCCTTTTTCCTCAGCACAGACAGGACAGTCGAAAGAAATTTGACCCTTCGATTCGTAGTGCTGGTGAGGATCTCCAAGAAACTCACTCAACAAATCAACTAAAACTTCAACTTCATCACTCATCAAAACAAATATAATAAATTATTTTGGAATATCATCTTGACGACCAACGATATGTTTCCTCCACCAAAGCATTACGGTATGATCTTCATCTAAATATTTTTCGAAAAAATGAAAACAAATTATAAAGATGAGAGTGGAAATTGGAAATACGGAGAGAACAATCAGGAAACCCATTTGATTTTCTTGATATTAGAACGCATACGTAATGAGACACTGAAATATTTCAATTTCGATTCTATAGCATCAAACATATATCGTCTGAAAAACTTGTTGAGTTTCACTATAGAAACCCCATAGTGAGGTTTTCGAATGTCCTCTAACTTATACCACTCGGAGTTTGAATACCCTATACGTGCACAAATTGAGCCACGAAACTCAACGTCAATTTCTTCGTGGAAGTCGTATTTTCGATATCCAACAACGCAAATTTCCCCTCTGAGGAAATTTGTATCTATATTGACCTTACCGTATTTTTTTAGCAAAGCCCTTCTCGATTTTGATTCTCTTGACTTGATTAGCATGGAGCTAAGATACGGAAAAAAATTTGATTACCAAATTTCTTTCATCTTCATAAATCCTAAAGCTGCACAATATGCGTCAGTTTGATCAAAATTTTCTTTCTTGAGAGTATTATTTTTGGTGTAATTCCACGTGATCTGTGGTTCTCTTTTGGCAACTAAATCCCAAATGACTTGTTTTTTGTCGATATCTTTTGGTTGTCCTCCAAATAAAACAAACTTACCTTTGTCATTTTCTTGAACTAAATGTGGAAATGCGAATTTTCTTGAGTTGTAGGTCGAAATGAATTCCGGGACCACTCCCAACACGTCATATACTTCTTTACAAATCAAGGTGTTAAACCTCATCAAAGTACTGACCGTGTAAACGTTGTTAGAGTTAAGTAATGGTTCTTCAATCACCACGTATTGAATTCCCATTCCAACATATGATTGTAACTTTTCTCTGAAGATTTTTCCTTTGAGTAGTAATTCTTCGATTTTATTTTCTACCTTTGGTTTCGGGACTGGTGATATGTGAGTTAATTCTAATAAATTACCAGTCTCGATGTCAAAGAGTGACCAACCTATTGTTTTAGTTGAAACGTCAAGTCCCAATACTTTAGGTGAATCTTTCCTGATGTTGTTTCTCATAAATTAAAAATCTAGTTTAACCACATACTGTTGAATTCCTTGTCGTAATTCAGGAGATTGTAGCTTTGATATAACTATAAGATCTTTATTTGAGTCGTAAAGTCCAATTTCAGTAATATATGATTTTGTTCCAGTGGTCCAAGTTGGATTTGATGTATTTGTGAACTGGTTTCTATTCAAATTTATCAAATACCTCATTTCATAGATTGTTGCAGAAATGTCAGTTTCCAAGTTTCCGTAAAAATAAAACTCATCTCCAAAGTTCAAAACATTCGATTGTCCATTTTGCGGTATGTCTAAATAGTTTTGCAATTGATATGTCGACGCGTTGTTATATTCGTCGGCGGTAATTTGGAATGTTGTTCCTGTCAATGAGGATTGAGTTATATATCCATTAGACAATGTCATAGCTGAGGTCACATCTATTTGTCTCCACGCAGTTGGAGATGGTCTGGTATCTCCCGAAACAAGCTGACAAATGATCTTCATGGATGTTGCAGTAAATCCTGTGAAAGAATTCGTACCTAAGAAATTGAATTCCCCTGCGAACCTTACGGCAACATTTTGGGTATTTGCTGTAACTGTATTGTTTGCAGCTACTACTGAATAGTAATTACAGTGAAGAGAACTTGTGACACCAGTTTGTGATTCGAATAAATAACTCACCCACAGTCTTTGAATCGGATTGGTCATCAACCCAGTTGAACTATTACCAGTATCACAAATGTTCGGTGTTAGTAAGTTGACCTTCGGGGCTGGAAGTGTAAAATTTCGGTTCGACTTATAAGATAACGCAGCAATAACTTCTTCATCATCAATGACAATTATTTCTTGGTCAGGGAAAACTTTTCCAATTCTATTCAAATTTCCGTTAGAATCTGCATTAGTATCCCAAAGATGATAATATCTAATACCAGGATCGTTCATATCGATGTTTTCTCTCGACTTAATGTAATATGGCTTACACAAATCATATCCTGGAGGATCTATAAAGAAAGTCTGTCCGATTGTAGATCCCGTAGATTTATGCCACATCAAAGTTGGTATGTTCAACTTGAAATGTCGGGCTAAACCAATGTCGTCAGTAGGGTTTTGTGGATCGAATGGTTGGGTTGCGAATTTTTCGCCATAAACGTGATCTATGTCTTGATTTGTGTAGTGAATAATTGCAATTGCTTTTTGGTCTTGAGGTCTTACTACGATTTTCTCATCAAATGAATTGTAATAGAAAACTTCGCTTGTGTCAGTCTGACCCGAAGGTTCGTTGTATCCTAAGTATTCTTTTGTTCCGATATACGTCACTGAACCAAACTTGCTATAATCCTCATAAGTACTACTGAATAAACCAGCGGGACTTTCTGTCCAAGGAATATTCATGTTCCAAATCAAAGTGTTTTCACGATTAGAGACATCGCAAGGGGATTCAAAGTTGAGGGTGTCAGTTTGCCAAAAAGGAGCAGGAGTAACAAAATCATAAAGTTCAGTCATACCTGATGGATAAACATATAATCTAGCGTAACTTCCACCAGGTAAATAATCGAAGGTAGGTAATGCTCTATCAAGAGTCAAAGTAAATGTAGTCCCTGTGGTACCTGTGATAGGATTCATATTCTGAATCTTATATGTAAGGATTTGGTTTGTTCCAAAGTCCCCACAACTTCCATTTCCATCGTAAACTATTGTGACAAAATCATTTATAGAAGGAGTTCCGGTAGTTGTAACGTCACAAACATTCGAGTCGAACTCTATTGTAATTGCAGTCTGTCCCGACAATGTTGACATGTCCACCCAAAAATTGGATGTCATTGTATAAGCGGAGCTCGTTTGAATTTGGGTGGTTCCCGTAGTAAAGAATCCTTTTACTCCTGCCGAATTATAAACTTGTTGGAAATTACTATCCATAAATGGAATTCCATAAGTGTTACCTTGAGATCCCTGGACATAATATGGATATTTGATATTTTGTTTGTTTGATTGAGGTGACCCCGTGTCGTTCTGAGCGTTGAACGCTGGCATCAAAATATTATTATTTGTTTGGTTATAATTCGTTACTGCAGTATAACTTACTTCACTATCACCTACTTGAAAATAGGAGATGTTGAAATTACCCTGAGATAAATTTCTCCTACCAACATCAGTCAATCTGGTGTTGATCAATCCCGCAGTATTTTTAATAATATATGCCATTGTCTATAAATAGTTATTCTGTTTTTTTATGCTATTGGTCCGAAATCACAATTCACTACTACAGTTATACAAGTTACATTCGAAGGATTATTAGAATCTCTCAATCCAAAATACACCGTACCACTTGGAACATATAAGTAATCTTTTGATGTTCCAACTACACTACTGAAAGACCCATTCAAGGCTTCGTTACAAGTATTATAATAGGTGTTGGTCATTTCATATTGACCTGACCCTCCCACTATATTTGTGATCAACACAGTGTTGATACCTCCAAACCCACATAAAACATTTGCAGTTGCATTCAAAGGTTTAGAAGGTATATTTCCTGTAGCATTGTAGGTGACACTATTATTACTGATAACATTGGATGAAGTATCTGCAACGACTACAGAACATGGTCTACCAACGATTGTAGGAGTAGTGAACTGACCGTATATTTGTTGAGTCAAATTAGTCAAGCAATTACTTTGAGGTCCAGTCGCACCACTTGTGATACTCAACACTGATGTACTCGTGATTAGGACTGGTGCATTGTTACCAATCTGAAGTTGATATGTATCGGCTTCCGTTATAGCTGAGAAAGTTTCAGGGCTACAGTTCGGCCTAGATCCAGTCTGAGTCGATACCTGAGACGAGTTAGGAGTTTTCAGGACACCATTTTGTAAAATGGAGAAAGTGTCAGTTATAGTTCCTGTACCAGGTCCATTGAATGTTTTTATCGAAGATAGAGTAAGATTGAATCCGATGGTAACACCTGGTGGTAAAGGAGGTGTACTCACAACTTGATAATAGGTTGTTATTGAATTGTAGTTACTCAAAGTTGTTGTTTGTGTCGCTGAGGTATTAGCACTTAATGACAATTGATAAGTCACAGGCTGTGAATCGAATCCAACGGTTGCACTAATAATTTCACTATCACCCGAGGAGTCTCTCACCAAAATGTTATACGTTCCGTCACATAGGTTTTGGAATGTATTAGTAGACTGATAGGTCGCTCCATTGTTAATTGAGAATAAGTATGGTGGATATCCATACGATGCGTTGACAGTAATTGATCCGTCACAATTAGATACGCTATTACATGAGTTATTATCAACCACGGTACTCACTTGTAAAGGAATTGTTGATGGGCATACCCCTTGAGTCACAATCAACTCATAAGTATTCACTCCTCCAATGATCGACCAACTTGAAATCGGAACTGTAGAAGTAGAAGAACTTGAGAATATACCTCCACCAACAGGATTGAATACCACTGTAGGATTTGGCCCCGTAACTTCCCATCGTGTTAATGTTGGGTTCCACACGATGCTGTATTGTCCATCGTTTGTTGTCCAAGTAGTTCTTCCATTTCTCATACCATTACAATTAAATTGTAGTGGCCCATATGTGGTAGAGTTGCTGATAGCAATCAAACATAACTGAGGACAAATTCCTGATGGGGTGACTGTAGGAGTTGCGGTCGGAGATGGTGTAATTGTTTGAGTTGGAGGGAATAGACTACAAATCGTGTTAGCAGTGTAATCTCCATAAAAGTCAACAACTGTCACAGGGTATGATCCTTGAGGAATCCCTACTAATGTTTGAGTCCTTTGACCACCATCCCAATAAATTGAATATGGACTTGTACCGCCAGTAATTCTCAATGATAATATACCATCCAATGAACTTGCAGAACTAGGCATTGCAATCGGGAGACAACTTACACCCATATCGAATAGTGTGAAAGTCTCACAATCATTTTTAAGCGAAAGAACTTGGCTATTTGTTGGGGTCGGACTCGGTGTTCTTGTTACAGTAGGAGTAGTTGTGTTAGTCGGAGTTACGGTTGGAGTCGCGGTTACAGTTGGAGTGTTGGTTGGAGTTTTGGTTGGGGTAGGAGTAGGACAACTCACAGAGGCTGCTACATTCAATTTTACAACACCACTAAATGGTTTTGTATAATCCATTGTTATAGAAACTCCGCTTTGATCTCCCTGTTGAAAGTTTCCACAACAATCAGTGTAGAAATAATTGGAGCCAGGGTTGACTAAAGTATAAGCTTGTCCACAAAGTATTGGAGTTGCGGAGGGAGTAGGATTAGGAGTTCTCGTTTGTGTAGGTGTTGCAGTATTTGTAGGTGTTTGTGTAGGGGTTGCTTGAGGTGTTTTTGTAGGAGTAACGGTTGCAGTTGGGCTCGGACTGACCGATGGTGTCTGTGTTGGAGTTGAAGTTGGATCAGGTGTAACCGACGGATAACATTGAGAATCATTGGTACAAATGTTACCAGTGTTTGTTGTGGTGATACCTGCAATGACTTCTATTTGCCCGAAAAATCCATATTTGAATTGTGGAGTTGCCCCTAAGTAGGAACACACATAAAATGCAAACGATGACCCTAATCCTATCGTTGGGATAGCAGCTGTATTAGTGTTTTGTAATACCCCGTTACAATCAGTATAGACAACGTAAAGTTGTTGTCCTTCGCTAGTAGCTAAGGAATAAGGTACCTCTATGTAATAACAATAACAAGCTGACATCTATGACTATTATATCCTATAATTATAAGGGGGTGTGGAATTTTGTATATAATTTTTGAATTTACGGACAGGCAACAAAGTCCGTTATTGCACCAGTAGTATCAACACGAACGGCATAATTATTTCCACCGAAAGTAAATTTCGTATATCGATTATTCCCGTTGTAAGGGTTGTATAGGGTACCTCCGAAAGCTGTCTGATATATCTTAGCACCTAATACAGGTATAATGTTCGCTTCACTTGTATAGGTATAATAATTTACCAACGTGAAGGTATCACTACAAGTGTTTGCCGAAGTAGGAAATGTATTTTGACCAACCAAATGTAATCCGAAGTTTGGTGTTGTGGATGGAGTCGGAGTGAAGGTTGGAGTTGTAGTTGGACTAGCCGTTTGTGAAGGTGAAAGTGTTGGAGTATTTGTAGGAGTTTTAGTAAGTGTAGGAGTATTGGTTGGAGTTTTAGTTACGGTTGGAGTATTAGTTGAAGTTGGTGTCGGTGTTATATAGATTATTTCTCCATCAATACATCCATTGTTATCTTCAATTTTGATTACAATATTTGTTTGATCATATGGTGGTGGAACTGAAAATGTGAATGGGAAAGATGATACCGTGCCAACTGAGACACAACTCGCACTGAATGCGTCGCAATAGTATACATCTACAGGTGTATTTGCGGTTACCGATGTTATTGTTACTTGTTGACTCATTTAATTTCTATTTATATTCCACCATCAGTAATCGACCAGTTATTCGGAGCACCTGTCAAGATGTTTCTTCCTGATTGACCACCCGCAGTATATTTTATAGTTCCAAAGTCTATGACAATATTAGGTTGTACAGTTAGTAAACTCCATCCGTTATAAATAGCATCAAGATTACTTGTACTGTAATCACTAAATGTTTTATTATTCATAAAATCAACAAAATTTGTTACATTCGAAATATCCCATCCACCGATATTTTGGTCAAAGCTTGAAGCTGAGTTGAACATCTCAAGCATATTCGTGACGCTTGAAACATCCCATCCACCAATATTTTGATTGAAATTCGGAGCTCCTGAAAACATTGATCTCATATTCGTGACGCTCGAAACATCCCATCCACCAATGTTCTGATTGAATAAGGTCGCTCCCGCGAACATAAAATCCATAGTGCTGACATTCGAAACATCCCAACTACCAATATTCTGATTGAAAGAAGTGGCTTGTTGAAATACCCCAGTCATATTTGTTACCCCTGATACATTCCAACTCGTAATGTTTCCGTTAAAGTTGTCTGCCGAATAAAACATCAACAACATATTTGTGAGACTGGAAACATCCCAACTATTAAGATTTTGGGTGAAATTATTCGCATTATAAAACATCAATGACATATCTGTTACGTTGGAAACATCCCATATATCAATATTTTGGTTGAATGCAACCGCATTTGCAAACATCGATCCCATGTTTGTTACACTCGAAACATCCCAAGAAGTAATATCTTGATTGAAGTTTGAGGCTGAACTAAACATTGCTCCCATATTCGTGACATTAGATACATCCCAACCACCAATATTTTGATTGAAATTCGTAGCGAGTAGGAACATTTGGCCCATATTAGTTACACCAGAAACAATCCAAGAACTTATGTCTCCATTAAATGCAGTGGCCTGAGAAAACATACCTGCCATATTTGTGACACTAGATACATCCCAACTATTTAAATTCTGATTGAAACTAGTCGCTTCACTGAACATAGATGTCATATTTGTGACATTCGAAACATCCCAAGAATCAATATTTTGATTGAATGAAGTCGCCAACCGAAACATTTGTAACATATTAGTCACTCCACTAACATTCCAACTAGATATGTTTTGATTGAATGAGGTTGCATCAGAAAAAGTAGCCGTCATATCTGTAACATTTGACACATCCCACGCAGTTATATTACCATTGAAATTAGTTGCTCCTTGGAACATTTGTGACATATTAGTTACGTTAGAAACATTCCAACTATTTAAATCTTGATTAAAATTAGGTGTTAACTGGAACATAGCCGTCATATTAGTAACACTCGAAACGTTCCAACTATCAATATTCTGATTGAATGCAGAACAAGCTGCGAACGTGAAGAACATATTCGTAACGTTTGAGACATCCCAAGAACTTATATCATCATTGAAGTTAGTTGCGAATTGGAAAAGACTTTGCATATTGGTGATAGTACTAACATCCCACAAGTTCACATTGTTAATTGTAGTCAAACCACTACACCCATAGAACATTTGTGAAAGTGTTGTCATGGATGAGAGGTTAGGTGTGTCAGTGACACCAGTCAAAGTCAAGTTGAAACAATTGGCGAACTGGCTAGTTATGTCACCCAAAATTACATTTCCGAATGAGGTTATACTCAGAAGTTTGTTTCTGTCACCCCCAGCTCCGAAACCAAAATCTTCACAAGTTCCTGAAATTGATATCGTATATATTCCAGGACTTGCGTAGGTATGTGTTACTTCAGCTTGATTCCAAGACGTAATTGTGTCGGTAGTACTATCTCCCCAATCAACAGAGAAGTTATATACTCCACTCAAGTGTAATGGTAGTGACACCTGATTTGAAGCACTTGATCCAACAGAAGTATTAGAGGTGTTCCAAACCGAAACGAATGGTGTTACCAATGCCTCGGTCGGTGACGGAGTTGGAGTATAAGTTGGAGTTGTTGTAATCGTTGTGGTATTAGTTGGAGTTGTTGTAGTTGTCGGAGTATTGGTAGGAGTTTCTGTAGGAGTTGTAGTGTTTGTTGGCGTAGTACTTGGAGTAGATGTATTTGTTGGAGTATTGGTTGGTGTTAGTGTTGGTGTTGACGTTGGTGTCGGAGTCAACTCTGGGCAGTTCAATAAAGTACCAAACGGATTTAGATAAACAATATCATTTGCCTCATAACCATTATATTGTGTAAATTGACCAACAACAACGTGAATTGAATTAGACAAAATTAACCCTAAATTGTATGAGGTTCCCGAAAATAATAATCCTGTACCTATATTGAAAGAGTTGTCTCTTGATCCATCACTATTCAATCTTATAAGACCATTCGCTGAAGTCAAATTATACGTATCAAAGTCTCCGACTACGAAATATTTGTCAGAGTCCTGAAGGATCACAGAAGTGAAAGTCAAACCCGATGTTCGAGTAAATCCAATCCCCGAGTTGAACGAATTATCAATAGTTCCGTCCAAATTCAATCTAATGATCTGACGTGCGGTTTGACCGCTGTATTCGTAGTAAGCTCCAGAAACTAATAGTTTATCGTTACTGTCAATCAACCCTGAATACGTTGTTCCATTGAATCCTGTACCAGTTGTGAATGTATTATCAACAGATCCATCATCGTTTAATCTAACAATGTGATTGTGTGTATTTCCATTGTATGAATTGAAACTTCCGAATATATATTTTTTAACATCATTCTGTATGATAATATCAAAAACAGCATTGTCGAATCCTGTTCCTACATTGAATGTGTTATCAACCGTTCCATTACTATTGAGCCTAATTAAACCTGAATAGTAATTTCCATCATACTGAGTAAATAATCCACCAACTAAGATTTTACCATCGGACTGAATTTTCATAACCCAAACAACTCCGTTAAATCCAGTTCCACTATTGAAAGTATTATCAACAGACCCATCGGGATTTAATCTAATAATCCTGTTGACGGAATTACCGTTGTAGGAAGTGAAATTACCACCAACCAATATTTTACCGTCATCTTGAATTTCAATTTCATTCACGTCAGAATCGAAACCAGTTCCTATGTTGAATGTATAATCAATATTAGCGTTACTATTCACTCTAACAATTCGGTTGAATGATTGACCACTATAGGTCGTAAATAGGCCTCCAAAAAGCACTCGTCCACTTGAATCTTCCGCAATCACCTCAGCTTGATTATTGAATCCTCCGTTCAAGTCAAAACAGAAATTCCAAGGTGTAGGAGTAGGAGTTGGGAAAAACTGTACTGCACTGCTACCTGATATTATACATTCATTCGCGTCAACCGCTTTAATCATGTAATTTGGTGATGTATTGAATGGCGCTGGAATATTAAAAACATAAGGGAAGGATGTATTATTTATAGTTGCAATATAAAAACAACCTGTTCCATCTGTTTGACAAACATAGATATCAAAAGGGGTTTGTCCTGTAATATTATTTATTGTACATTGAACTTCCATTGAAATTTATTTTAACATTGAGTTGATGATAATCCAATTACAACACCAGACCCATTCAGATCCCAGTTTGCTCCTTGGTGGAAGACATATATTTCACTAACCACATTCTGTAATGTAGAATCTGTATATAGTATACAACCTACGTTTATTTCCACACAATTAGAAAATAATGTCTTAGGGTTATTTATACCGTCAGAACATGCGTCCGCAACACTTATATCACTAACACCACTATTACCGAAGGTTCCAATGTTTCCAGTTGCACAAGTAACACAATCTGCGTAAGTTTGGCTTGGAATACCTGTAAAATAATTACCTAAATAGTTTATCGGAGAAACTTTTGGTGTTGGGATGTAAGATGTATCGAATCGTCCATTATAATTCCAACAGTTACCATCATTATCTTTGAAGGTTTCATTTACCAAAATTGGGAAAGATATTGGTTGAGTTTGAATAACTTGAATTATCGTTTTCCCTCCTCCGCCAATACGATTACAAGATTGATAAACGTAAAGGAAATTAGGAGTTGCCGAAGGTGACGCGGTAATTGACGGTGTAGGAGTATTTGTTGCTGTTGGAGTCCTTGTTTGTGTTGGTGTTGGTGGTGGAGTAGTTCCTAGTGTCGCAGTTTGTGATGGGGTCGCAGTTTGAGTTGGTGTGTTGGTTGGAGTTGTACCAGCAGTTGAAGTTGGTGTATTTGTAGGAGTAGAAGTTGTTGTAGGGGTTGGTGTAGGGATAGTGTTACAGTACTCGCAAGAAGAGTAAATCTGAACTATACTTCCCAAATTACTATTCGAAGACAGATTGTTATCATCTCTTGTGTAAGTTACACATCTATTCACTCCGTTGACTTGAACAAACATTGTCATTCCAATAACAATTGGTGTTCCATTGTATGATAACGAATCTGCAGTATAAAATTCTTCTCCTGATCCACAATCGGTAAGGACTTTGACGGACACACAACTGAAAGTCTGATCCATAATTTCGTATGTAACCGTTCCACCCAAATTGACAGTTTTCGTTAGTGTGACTGAAGGTGTCAAGGTAACTGTAGGTGTTGATGGGTTGTATCCACTTAAAGAGAAACTAATTCCAACGCCACTACAGAAATTACCAGTAGGTGATGGTGTTGGAGTTACTCCAAAATAAGAGATTGTGAAATTTACATCATCACAAGCAATACTCGGAGTAGGTGTTACAGGAGGGACATATGCACAATCAAAATAAGCGTCAAAATCAAATATTGAACAATCCACTCCAGTCGGAGTTGGTGTAGGACAAACTCCTCCAACAAAATCATTCGCTGAAATATCAGGACATTGAGAATTACAAGGATAAGACCCTCTTAATAAACAGGTACCACCTGGTGTCGATCCACTAGCCAAACACCAATAATTACCCGTATAATATATTACAGCTGAGGTGATTCCATCACCAGAATAATAAGGTCTAGTACTATAAATTCCAGCCGAGCTATAATTTCCATTATATCCTGAAAATGCCGGTAAGGTAGTATAAAAACAGAAATCTGTAAATGTGCAAGCTGAAGGTGTTACCGAAGGTGTTGGTGTAAGGGTGGGAGTAGGTTGTGGCGTATTAGTTGGAGTTGGTGTCGGTACACAAAAAGTACAGTCATCATAATCAGGTGAATTCAAATCAGGTCCACCAGGCCCTGAGAATTCCACAAAACTATAACACTCTCCATTATAAAGATATGCCGCTCCAAAGAATGCAGTGTCTTCTTTGACATTAGCGTAGAAAACTGATCCATCGGAACATTTATAGAGTAATGCTGCCACATTAGATTCTGTAGGACAAACCGCATCAGCACATCCAGACGCTGTCTGAGTGAAACTGTATCCACCTCCGTCATATAACGCACCTGCACCAGTTGTTGCTACAACGGTTGCACATCCCTCGAATTCAACACCTCCACTGATATAATACACCAACCCTGGAGTTAGTGTCATCGGGATATCAAAGAATCGGAATACATTCAGACTGTTAGTACAATCTTGGAATTGAACTGTATACCCAGCAGTTTGAGTTGGTGATGGAGTTTGGGTCGTGGTTGGAGTTGTAGTTGGCGTTTGCGTAGAAGTCGAAGTATTTGTTGGGGTCTGAGTGGAGGTATTTGTTGGAGTCTGTGTAGGTGTTTCTGTTGGAGTTGCTGTATTAGTTGCAGTTTGAGTAGGGGTTTCTGTAGGTGTTACCGTATTAGTAGCTGTCTGAGTCGAAGTGTTTGTCGGAGTCTGCGTAGGAGTTTCTGTTGGTGTTACAGTAGGTGTAACAGTAGGTGTTTGTGTTGGTGTTTCAGTAGGTGTTTGTGTTGGTGTCTCAGTAGGTGTTTGTGTTGGTGTTTCAGTGGGGGTTGGTGATATCCCACTTGTCGCAGTTATAGTCTGAGTTGCAGTCTGAGTTGGAGTTTCTGTTGGCGTTGGGGTATTAGTTCCAGTCTGAGTTGGAGTTTCAGTTGGAGTTGGTGTTGAAGTTTCTGTTGCAGTTGGGGTTAAACCAATAGTTGCGGTTGTAGTTGGTGTTGCTGTTTGAGTAGGTGTTTCTGTTGGCGTAACAGTTTCAGTGGGAGTTGCGGTTGGAGTTTCTGGCGGTGGAGGACTACAATCACATTGACTGTCAAGACAACTAATCCCTAAATTAGTAAAATTACACGTATCACTAATTATTGAAATCGCACAAAGCGTAAAACATAACCCTTCATCTTGAGGTAGTATATTTTGAGTTAGTGTGTTGCCATTCTGGTCGATATATTGGACACTACATCCTCCAAATGGAGCTGAAGGTAAAATGTAACATTGCCCATTATTCAAAGTTTGAGTAGGAGTTAATGTTGGTGTAGCACTCGGCGTTTCGGTATTTGTAGGAGTTTGTGTTGGCGTTTGATTAGTAGGTGTATTCGATGGTGTTACAGGAGGAGTCGAGTTAGGTGTTGGATTTGGCGTAGGTGGTGGCCCACAATCGACTTGAACGTCATACGCATCAGAAGTTGGAGCACCTGGGTCTGCAGGTCCGATGAGAATATCAACCGAATACGATTTTGTATTATCGTACGTAATTGTTGAAAAAAAGTATGAAGTTGGCCCACTCAGAGTCGCCCCCCAAGGACCAGGGTAGGTTGCAAATCCTATCCAACCAGAGTTTTCAACAGGAGTTCCATCGATTCGAACTGTAAAATAATCAGGTCTTTCAACAGAACTAACTGTAATATCAATAGACGACCCATTAGCTAATCCCGTAAAATCCAAGTCATAAACTTGGGTTATTGAATCAAACCCTGTGTATCCACTGCTTAAGATTGTAGTACAACTCGACATAAAAATTTTTTCTTATAATATAAATAACCAGTTCAGAGGTTTTTACACACCCCAAAATATAGTTTTATCAAAAAACAAATAAAGTGGTGATTGAGTAATATTTATAGATGTATGAAACTCTTGAAAACAATTCAAAACATAATCAAGGAAGCTCAAGAACAATATGAAGCCGCTTGTGATACCTGTGTGACAGTAGAGGAATTGGACAGGTTGGAAAAAAGATACAAAGACTCCCTCAAACTTCTCAAATTGTATAATACTGAGAAAAAAACAAAATAATCAATCTGATAGTTTATAGATTTTACTGATGGTATTTCATATATTTTTTAAATATGAAAGACCCATTATTAGATTTACATTTATGTAAAGGACTCGGTGACACTATTTGTGCAACGCCAGCATTGAGGAAACTTTTTTACGCATATGGTAAAAAGATATCCGTTCTTACCGATTTTCCTCATCTTTTCAAAAACAACAAATATGTTAACAAAATTTTCAACACCGAGAATTCTAACCGTGACGAGTTGGAAGAAAATTTTGAATTACTTGTAAGTTTTGCACCAAATTTAGAGAATAGATACAAATTAGGTTTACGTCACAATGTAATGGACATCAGACAATTTCATGCTTCAGGTCTTGGATTTCAACTATTACCTGAGGAATGTCAAATGGATTTTTTTCCTGATGAATGGAAACCAATACCTAATTTACCTGAAAAATTTATTGTAATACATCCTGTGCAATCATGGCCTTCAAGAACGTGGGCAGGTGAAAAATGGGTTCTTCTTACAACCATGTTGAATGATTATGGTATTTCTGTCGTATCTGTGGGAAGGGACTCTCACGAAGATGGGTTTCATAAAGTTCAAAAACCAATATTCAATTTCCCCATCAAAAATGGTTTGAATTTAATGAATTTAACTTCAATTTCACAAACATGGTGGTTGATCCAAAAAAGTTTAGCAGTAGTAACAATGGATTCGGGAATTCTGCACTTAGCTGGAACAACCGATGCAAACATTATACAACTTGGTGGTTCTGTAAATCACAAATTACGAGCCCCATATAGAAATGGTTCTCAAGATTACAAATACCATTATGTAGACGGATCATGTAAAATTGCTTGTGCTTCCGATATGAGATATGGTGTTAGAGAATGGAACTCAATTAGAGGAATTCCTCCGTTGATTGGCTGCTTAGAGAATAAATCGGAATTTGTTTGTCATCCAAACGTGTTGCAGGTTTTCAACAAAATTTTAGAAATTACAAAATGAAACATTACGACTTTATAGAAATAGGAACATCTGATTTCGATACATTGATAGAATCCTCGGACGATAATGTAGTTGGTCTCAGCATTGAACCAATAAAATATTATTTAGATAGGTTACCAAATAAAAACAATGTTAAAAAGATTCAGTCAGCCGTCTCTGATGTAGATGGTGAAATAGACATTTATTACATCCCTGATGAGAAAATAGAAGAACACAATTTGAAATGGTGGATTAGAGGAAGTAATAGTGTAAATAGGCCCCATCCTTTTGCTGTCCAAGAGTTGGGTGAAGAACTATACAATTCAGTTGTAAATATTGATAAAGTGCCCACGGTTTCTTGGAAAACATTAGTTGAGAATGAAGATATAGGGTCAATTGGATACCTAAAAATTGATACTGAAGGATATGATCATATAATTCTGAATGACTACTTGGATATGTGTGAAAAACAACCCACACTATTAGCAGACAAAATCAAATTTGAAAAACATCCTAATGTTTCTAACATCGAAGAGATAGACAAATTACTCGTGAAGTTCAAAAATTATCAAATAAGTTATAATGAAACCGATGTGGTTCTCACAAAAATTAAAATACCAAAGATAATTCACCAAACATTCAGAACAAAAGAACTTCCAAATGAAATAGAGAAAACAGTAGAAAATCTTAGAAGAATGAACCCTGATTTTGAATACAGGTTTTACGATGACGAGGATTGCTACAATTTTATCAAAGAAAATTATGATGATGAAACACTATCTCTATATTCGAGTATAAACCCGAATTATGGATCGTGTAAAGCAGATTTTTTCAGATATCTGTTGATATATAAGGTAGGTGGTGTCTATTTGGACATTAAATCTTCGACAAGTAAACCTCTGAGTGAAACTATCCTTCCAACAGATGAGTATTTACTATCCCATTGGGTAGGGAAAGATTGGAGTGATGTGTTAAACTATCCGTTAGGAGAATTCCAAAACTGGCATATTATAAGTGCCCCTAACCACCCTTTTCTGAAAAAAACTATTGAACTTGTAAAAGAAAATATAAAAAATTATGAAGGACAAAAAGGCAAAAATGCGGTTCTTCATTTGACAGGTCCAGTGGTTTACAGCAAAGCTATTCTGTCACTAATAGACGATTTCAGATTTTTCAGAGTCGATTCTCCAGTTAGAGAATTTCAAATAGAAGATGAAATAAATTTAGTTTACAAAGACGTTCTAAGCCACCACCGAGATCTTTATGGGACTAATGTAGCAGAGCAAGAATTTATAATTTTAAGCCCGAATTCTATTTCATCACCCAAACATCTTAAAGCATTTGTTCTGTATTGTACCGAAAATTACATCGATACAGTCACGATGTGTGTAAAATCAATCAGGAGATACAGTGCAATCCCTATTATAGTCTACCTTATCAACTCTGACAAAAAAATAAATGTCAAAGATGTTATGGTAGTAAGATGGGACTGCGAATTAGATAATTTGGACGACAGTTCCTATCTTTCAATTGATGGCAATTTTTATATTGATAGAAAAAACCCAGTCATATATAAAATTTTGATACAAAGACCTCTCATAATAAAGGATGCTCTTCAGAAATATGCAGAAAATGTTTGTTATGTTGACAGTGACTCAGTCGCAACTCCTCTTGTAGATACAATTTTCTTTTATTATGACCCAGAATCCAAATTTCCATATTTCGTCGAAGGGGTATACGAATACCTCACCTATAATGGTAGAGGTAAAGGAGGTCCTTTGGGTGGGGAGTTGTGCGATACATTGGAACACAATGCTTGTCAGCTTTTTGGGGTTGACCAGTCAGTTAGAAAATTGTACCGACAGACAGGGTATTTTGTCGCGGGTAAACATACAATAGACTTTTTAGATGAATGGTATTGGATGTGTAAACACCCCAAAATCGAAAAAAATATCAGCCATTACGCCCCTTACGATGAGGAAACAATATTGAATGTTCTTCTTTGGAAATATAATATCGACATTGGTCTTCCATACATTTATGTCAATGGAACCTTAGAAACTGTGAAAAAAATGTTTACAGAAGTTGAATACAAAGGCCCGAATGTTTTGAACTTTCTCGGGAATTGGTTGAGAGCTCCAGCTATGAAACAACATGTTTTATTTTTTCATGGAGAAAAAAATCCCGAAATAATGGAAATGATGTTACTTGATATACAGAAATATTACTACCTCGATAGCGTCATTTCTGACTTCAAAGAAAAATGGAAAGTAAACCCGAAAAAAAATTGGGGGGACATAATTTCGAAATATATTTTGGAGTGTTTTTCAGGTAAAGTTCTTAAAGACGAAAATGTTTTCCATTATGATCAAAACGGTGTAATGTTACAAAAAGACAATAAAATTTTCGGAGTAGGAAGTTCTATGTTATTTACTAAATCAAACGATTACGTTTGGGGAACTGGATGTATGGACGAATTTAGTATGGGAGCGATCCCAAAAAAGGTTTATGCAGTAAGAGGTCCTTTAACCAGAAACGCTTTATTGAGGTGCGGTTGGGATATCCCTAAAGTTTATGGAGATCCAGCTCTTCTATTCCCGAAAATTTATAACCCCAAAATTGAAAAAAAATATAAATTTGGACTAATTCCTCACTATCGTGAATTCGACACAGTCGATGGTCTCGATGTAATCCGTAAAATAGAAAAGTTTGGAGTAAAAATTGTTAACATAACTGCGGGTATTTACGAATTCATTTCCGAACTATTGGAATGTGAATTCATACTATCGTCCAGTCTCCATGGACTCATCGCGTCAGATGCATATAAAATCCCGAATCACAGAGTTAACATCACTGAAGCGATTATAGGTGGTGATTTCAAGTATAAGGACTATTTCTTGTCAGTTCAAAGAAACCATGAAGAAAGTACTAAATTGACCTTAGACACAACTTTCGAGGACATAACAAATCTAGAATTTAGATTAGGTGAGACTTCTTTTGCTGAAAATTTACTTTTGAATTCTCCTTGGAGAGACAGAGAATGTGAATTTTTTTCAAGTTACAAATCCGATAAAATCAAAGTGTTATTTTTAGCACCACATTTGTCAACAGGTGGTATGCCCGCTTACTTATTGAAAAGAATTCAATCTTTACAAAAAAATTATCCTCAGATTGAAATCTATGTTGTGGAGTATTGTTTATATTCTTCGACTTATACAGTTCAACGAGATATAATTAAAAATATTATCCCTGAAAAAAGATTTTGGACTCTGAATTCCTTAGGAAATAACAACGATACCGATTCTCTCAAAATTATTGACATCATAAAACAAAATAATATCGACATTGTCCATGTAGATGAAATATTAGAAGGATTCGATTCTTTCAATAAAGTTTCACATAACGTAATGAAAGCTTTATATGACAACAACAGAACATGGAAGATGGTCGAGACCTGTCACAATATTTGGTTCAAACCAGATTTAATGAAACGATTTGAACCAGATGGATATGCATTTTGTACACCATTCCATAAAGAACAGACATTCAAAAACGTCTCTTCTCCATCTGAAGTTATGGAGTTTCCAATTGAAAATAAATTTAAATCCAAAGAAGAACAACATAAGTCACAGCTTAAATTAGGTTTGGATCCTACAAGAACTCACGTGTTGAGTGTTGGGTTATGGTCTCAAGGCAAAAATCAAAAAGAAGCCATAGAAATTGCCAAACGATTCGAATTCCAAGGGGTCGAATTCCATTTTGTGGGAAATCAAGCTCCTAACTTTGAGGAATATTGGAAACCTCTAATGGAAAATTTACCATCGAATGTTCATATTTGGGGAGAAAGAGGAGATATTGATACATTTATGAAAGCATCAGATGTATTCATTTTTAACTCTACTTGGGAATGTAATCCACTAGTTGTAAGGGAAGCAGCGTCCTACGGTTTGAAAATATTATGTAGAAATTTACCACAATATATGGGTATGTTTGACAACTACATAGTCAACTTGGAAGATGACTTAGATAGTAACGTTCAAAACTTAAGAAAGTTAATCAACTCTGAAAGAAAATATAATGAAACGAATGGTTCTTTGGAACAATTTGCTGATCAACATTATCTTTTCTATAAAAAAATTATTTCTAACAAATTGAAAAAAAATAATCTATTAAACCCAAACGTTTCGATTACTCAATATTTTATAAATCGCCCTTTCTTAGAAATCAAAGGAGATAGTGAAAGTGAATTCAACGTAATGTTATTCGATGAACAAAATCATTGCCATTACCAAAACGTTATCAAAACAAATCATTGGATCAAATTGAATAGACAGTATTTCACTAGATGGAGAACAAAAGTATTCGAAAATGGAGATTTGATATATGAAACCACTTTGAACTATGAAGGAAAAAGAGTCTTCATAATCTTTGATAGTAAATCTTTAGGGGACAACATTGCTTGGATGCCATATGTCGAGATGTTCAAAGAAGAGCACAAATGTGATGTTGTAGTTTGTACATATTGGAATAAATTGTTCAGACCAATGTACCCTAACTTGGAGTTCGTTGAACCAGGATCAACAGTACATGGAATATTTGGTCAATATAATATTGGTTGGTTTTATGACTCTGATCGAGAACCAACTTTACCAAATACAATACCTTTACAAAAAGCGGCAACAAACATATTGGGGTTAGAATTTAAGGAGTTGAGACCCAAGATATCGTTTGAACCAAAAACTAATGCATATCAAACAAAATATGTTACTATTGCAACTAATTCTACTGCTGGCTGTAAATTTTGGACACGAGAGGGGTGGCAAGAACTAATAAATCATTTGACTTCTTTAGGGTATAAGGTCATAAATGTTTCCAAAGAAGATAATCAATTTGATAACTGTGAAAAAATCAGTGATTCATCAATTGAAAATACAATGAGTGTAATCCACCATAGTGAATTTTTCATTGGTCTCTCAAGTGGATTATCATGGTTATCATGGGCATTAGGTAAACACGTAGTCATGATAAGTAATTTTACTGAAAAGGATCATGAGTTTACCACAAACTGTACTAGAATTACAAATCCTAACGTGTGTAATGGTTGCTGGAACAGTCCAAACTATAAATTTGATAGAGGGGATTGGAATTGGTGCCCCGTTCACAAAGGTACTCCAAAACAATTCGAGTGTCATACCTCCATAACTGCGGAAATGGTAATAAACCAAATACAACATTTAATAAAGTGAATTTAGACAACTTCATTTGGGAACCATCTTGTCACAGAGGGTTCAGAGAAACTGTAACTAAAGAAATATTCGAAGATAAAATATATGAAAGAATTTTCGAAGTCGAAGAAGGTGACATTGTTTTTGACATAGGGGCCAGTTTAGGTCCTTTTACTTTTTCCATTTTGAATAAAAATCCGAAACATGTTTTTTGTTTCGAACCAAGTCTTGAAGAATTCAAAACCCTTGTTACGAATACAAGACATGGTAACGTTACTCACATAAACAGAGGCATTGCCGATAGGGTAGGTGAATTTGATTTCGAATTCGTATTTGAGAATCCTGAAAAAAATGTACTGTATTCTACAACATTCAAAAAGGTGATTGAAGATTATAACATTCAAAAAATTGATTTCTTGAAGACTGACTGTGAAACTGGTGAATACGATATCTTCACAGTTGAAAACTTATTTTGGATAAAACAAAACGTCAGAAAAATATCAGGTGAATGGCATTTAGGGGATCCTTGGATGAAATCTAAATTTACAATCTTCAGAGATCTTTATCTCAGAGTTTTCCCAAATTTTAGAATCTTTTCATTCGATGGCTTCGAAATTACAAGTCAGATTTGGGATCCGGGATTCATTCCTTATTATAGAGAAATTATGATATACATTGATAATAGATAGTCTAAATCAAACTAGTGGGAAGATAGTGCCTAAAATTTTCGATGATAAATTGTTTCAACCTCTTTGAATAGTTCAAGTTGTGTTTAGGGCCTGGATGGACACCATCGACTCCCCTATCTTCAAATCCTCCATACTCGCCATCAAACCTGTTAGGTTCTTCGAATTTAGGGGGGATTCCGAACCAACCATTCCATATCCAGTTACATTTTTTTGATTCTAAAAAATGTTTTATGAGCAAGTGATTTTTGTACCAATTCATAAAATCTTCATTTGGATTTTGAGACATCGTTAAACTATTTTGAACTTCCTTACCATCCTTAGTGTCTTGGAAATACCCCCATTGACATGCCGGCATGAACGGCTCGATTCCTCCGAGTTTAGTGTAAAATTCTCTCCGACTCGCTGACGTGTACATAATAAGAACCAAATCAGGTTTAATAAGATCGTAAAATGAAATCAAACATCTACTTATGTAGTCATTACTTCTACCAGCCATTCCGAAATTGTGATTGACAGTATTAGGTACTGATTTGACAAATTGAGCGGGCCACGTTTCATGATTATTGACACCGACTCCTTCAGTGTTTGAGTCTCCAATGGACATTATTTTGAAACCTTCTTTATGTATTGAGTCTCCTCTGAAACCTAACTCATTATAGGTGTAAACGCAAAGCCCAGTTTGATCTGATCCCGATGTCTTATAGGTTGAATTAACTTTTTCAGATAGATTCCAACGATATGAAGAAATTTCAAATGTTTCAGGAGACCAAAACTTCAAGGTGTCCATAGATTTAAACAATGTCGTATCCATTAGAGTATCTTATATTAGTGATTTTATTTGGTCAATATGGCTCGAAAGTGGAAACCCATCCCAAATTGTTGTAACTTCACTCGGCTCATCTTGTGAAATATATTCAGGTTTGTTGGTCTCGATCCAATTAAAAATTTGATTGCATATATACTGATACCCCCTTTCATTAGGATGATCGCAAACTAAGGATTTCATATGATAATTTGTTTTATAGTCAGGTAAAATACCACCTTCAAACGTCATCATTGTCTCGGTTTTGTAAAGTGTTTCGAAAAACCTATTTCTTGACGAATATTGTGACGTAAATAAAAATTTGTATTTTTTGAATTTACAATGTTCCCCGAAAATTTTCAAATAAAATACCTGTTCCATCAGAGCATCTAATTCAGTGTCCTTCAAAAATTTTATGTATTCTCTTCCTAAATTATACTCGAGTTTGTTAAAAGAATATAGACGACTATAAGGTATAATATTTTTAAGTGTTGAGTTTCGATAGAACGAGATCCGATTGGGTTCGGGTAACAACCAAATTACTAAAACCTCGAATTCATCTGATAGGTTTTTATCAAAATATTTCTCAAACCAAACTTTCAAATTTCCTGAAGTTGATGAAGCCCCGAGTCCCAAATTTATTAACGAATCGTATTTCAACTTGTCCCTCAAAAGGGATGGCCATGAGAATTCGTGGAATCTTTCCCGATTGGTATTATAAACTTCAGTTGCCTTTTTGTGTACATAGATATTAGTCATATCCTCGGGTATTGTAATTGGGTCATAACACCCAACCCCTTCTGTAAGGGAACATCCCAAGGTTATCAATAATTTTTTTTTCATAAGACCGTGTGGTTAATGAAATCGTAAATTTTTTCGGCGATCAATTCATATCCTTGTTTATTAGGATGGTACCATACTTCAGGTTCGTTTTTAGAATTTAATGGACCCTCCCAAACATTCAATCTTTTGTTTTCTTGTAAAATATCTCTCGCAGTTTTTTTTCCGAAATGGAAATAGTTTTTTTTGTTAATCAGATTTGTTTTATCGTCTTTTTTGTTAACCGATTGAACCATGAGTTCAAATGCGTCCATCATCAGATATTTCACATTATATGATTCGAGCATTTTTTGAAGGTAAATTATGTAATTTTGATTTACAATATTGTAATAATTTTGGTTATGGAGGTTAGAAACAAAATACTTTTTATAATCTTCCAAAAATTTATTGTATTTTTCATCACCAAATTTGTACGATTCATAAAATTTATTTGGCAACTCTTTCAATTCCCTTCTTGACCAACTTATCCATTCCCCTTTCGGTAGAAAAGGGACATGGTCCCTTAATGAAGAACTCCACATCACTATTACAAAATCACCCTCATGAATATTCCCGAATCTCAAATCATTGATTATGTCGTTGAATATCAAATTATTTGCTTTACCGCTCCACCCTTTATTCTCAAAATTACATTTTAATTTTTCAGATAGATATTTCGGCCAGCTGTATTTGTTCCTGAATTCCTGTAATATTATCCTATCTTGGATCTTATTTTCTTCTTCTATATCGCATCCATGACCTTCCGTCCAACTATCTCCGTAAGCAAATAATTTCATCATAGTAGCTTAATCAATTTTTTTTCTAAGTTGATTTTACCATCCACAAACAATTGTAGAAAGTCGTTGTTGGAACTAATATAATCCAATAATATTTTTTTTGTAGACAAGGACCAATCAAGGCAAAGTTGAAAGTTTTCTCCAAAATTTTTGAGAAAGTTATCTACAAACTCCGAAAACCCTTTTGGGTCAACAGCATATCTTTTTGATTCTTCATAGAATGGATGATCATTCACTTTGAGGACTTTTTGAATTATGTCTAAAGGATAGTTATGTGTTGAAATAAATGGAATTCCTGCTAATAATAATCCTAAAGTTTTTTCAGAAAGGTATTGGTGAATGTAATTTTTTTGGTGGTGAGCCCAACTTTCATCCAATATTTGCAATTTGGATTTAGATAATATTCGGAGAAAAACATCAATACCTGGACATCTTATATTTGGCACATATGAAATGTCAAAAAAATCAGTGTTTCCAGTAATAGAATTGAAATGAATGTTTTCGAAATTCAATTCTTTATGATATTTTTCCAAGTTGGTTAGTTCACTACCACCATAATCAGTTACCGACAAAAATATTTTCGGATTATTTAACTCAGACAAATTTTGTAGAAGTTTTTTTCTATTGCGTTTTATTCTTCTTACTGAATATCCGATGTCATAATCAAAATTCAATTTGGAATATATCTTACCAAAATCATAATACCAATTTATACCACAATACTCATTCCATTGGAATACTGTGTTTGTGAAAACTGAATAGAAATTATCATAGTTTTCATTAGATGTATTTCCAAGAAAAAACCCATCATTGAGTATATAATGATTTTTCATTTTACTAAGGTAAAATTCATCTTTGCTCGCAAAGTCCAAGTCAGGTAAATCAACTTTGGTTAGAAGCTTTTCAGTACGAATCACCAAAATAATCCAATTTTTTTCGTCTTTAATTTTATTGAATAGTCTTTTATATACTTTTGACTGATCGAGATTGTCTTCATCAGTAAACTCGAGATACTCTTTGTATCTTGTAAAATCTGATTCGACACCATAGTAATCTATGAAATGATATCCGTCTGTATTAAAATTTATTTTCGGATCAAATACAAAATGAAAATCAACTGACTTAAAGTGGCACTTGACTTCTGTTATGTCCATAGAACGAGAAATCTCCAATCCTTCGCTATTGTGGGTTAATTTTTTTAGTAAACCTACCGTGAAAAAATTATGAACGTAAATTTTAATCATATCAAACGAATAGGTTTTACAGTATCAGATGATTGAAATCCATCACGAATCAAATCTAAAAAACTATTTTCAGTCGTAATTTTGATAGATATCTTTTCATTTACACTTTTTGACCAGTCTAAACAAATTTTATGATTACTCTCGAAATCATTCAAAAAAGATTGTACAAAATTGGAAAATTTCAATGGATCACCATTACATTCTTTCGTTTGATTGTAAAATGGGTGTTTTTCGGTTTGTAAAACTTTTTCCAAAATATCCAATGGGTAACTGTGAGTTGAAATAAAAGGTATACCTGATAAAACATACCCTAAAGTTTTTTCCGAAATATATTGATGAGTAAACGTTCTTGCCATCCAAGCCCAACTTTCATCCAAGATTTGGACTTTTGACTTAGAAAGAATTCTAAAAAATAGATCTAATCCGATAGGATCCATATTTTTAATGACTTCGATGTTTTCAAAATCATTCACACCATTTTTTGAATTGAAATGTATTCCATACTCTACAAATTGATTTGAATATTTGTCAAATGTTTCTCTATTGGATAAACAATAATCTGTGAACGATAAAAAAATTCTATCATTTTGGAGTTTTTTCAAATTTTTTAAGAGTTCCCTTCGGTTTCCTTTCAACCTCCTTACAGCAAACCCAATATCGTAAGGTTTGTTCAGATTTTCAAATACATCTTTGAACTCATAAAACCATCGAATAGAAGTTAAGTAATTCCAATTATATACTGAGTTAGTAAAAGTATGGTAGTAATTTGAATATTTGGATTCTAAGACTTCATTCAAAAAAACATTATCACTTATTATATTGTGGTTATTCAACTTGTTTAAAAGATCATCTATTACGACCATTTTTTGTAAGTAACTATATTTCGTTACGTCGGTAGTCGATTTCAAATCAGGAATATCTATTTTTGATAAAATCTTTTCAGTTCTCAGATAGAAAAACATCCAATTTTTTTTTCCATCTAAAAGTTCGATTATTCTTTCAATTATTTGAATATCCGCATCGTTACCCTCCTGTTCGAGTTTTATGTCTTTGAAATTGTCGTAATCAGTATGGTTTCTTAATATAGAAAAAAAATCGATAAGATGGTATCCATCGGTATTGTCATTGAGATTGGGATCAAAAACAAACTCAAACCCAACCCCTTTGTATTCACAACTGACTTTACCAATTTTTCCCGTTTCATCCAAATTGAAAATTCGATTGGTACTGTTGTGAGCCAATGTAATAAAAAAAGGGGTGTTGAAATAATTGTGAACGTAAATTTTCATTTAAATTATTTTACTGTTTTTTTCTTTCAGGATTTCTCTCTCTACTTGAAGTGGGTTGTTCATCATGAATCCTATTAAGGTAAACCTATCTCCCAAGCAGTCATTGACTTTATGCATTTCTTCCCCACTGAAATATACCATATCGCCTTTTTTTGGTTTGAATTCCAAATCACCGAACAGTAATTCACCACCAGAAAAGTCTTCATTGAGGAAGACGACAAATGACCAAGGGTTCAAATGTGAATGAGGTTTATCGATTTGTTTTATAGATTCATTCACCATTTGCACTCTGAACTTTTTGAAGTTGAATTTTTCAAACTTATTAACTTCTATTTTTCTATGTAGTAAATCAACAAAATAAAATTTATAATATTCATCTCCATAATATTTCATACTTTCTGTCGAAAAAATATCTAAAAAATAATTAACTTCAGAAAGGGAAAGAAAATTTGGGAAATATTTTACCATATCAGAATAATTTTGACTCTATCCCCAAATCTTGATGGCTTATAAAATACACAAAAGAATATCTTGTTCCATCCGTAACTTCTGTGACTTCATGTAAAACTTCTGAATCCATTTTATATAAAACCCCAACTTCGGTTGCAAGCTCTCCATCAGGGTTGTAAGTTAATAGTTGCCCTCCACGGAAATCATCATTCAATTTTGCACCTACAATAACCTTCCAATCATGTTGTCTATCCTTATCGACATGTTTTGTAAATTTTGCTCCTGTAAAAAATTCATGAGCATAAAAAAACCTTCCTTCTTTGATTTTATTGTTTGGATATTCATGAGAGAGGAACTCCGAAATCGAATCAAAAAACCATTGAGTTGATTCGACCCTTTTCACCTCTGTAATGTTATAGTCTAATCGTGATTTATGTAACCCAGCTGGTGAACAAACATCTGGGCAGTTTCTAACATTGGACTTTCCAAAAACTGAAATCCAAGAAATTATCTCATTACATTGTTCTTTTGTCAATTTCATTTTACTATATGAGTTGTTGTGGGATAATCAAATCACTTTTTCTTATCCAAAAAACCATTGAATACCTTACCCCTTCAGTAACTTCAGAAACCCAATGTGGTATTTTGGCATCAAATTCTATACAATTCCCTCTCGTTGGATCGGCAATATGACCTTCGAACATCAAATCCCCACCAACATATGTATTAGGTTCTGATAATTGGAAAATGTAAGAACGATACCTCTCTCCCCTTTCTTTATCACCTGTATCGTAATTCAAAACGTTATTGTCTCTGTGTACTGGAAAAGAATCTCCTACCACATATTTTCGAACCAACAAATTATGTACTTGCTCATCATTCGAAAAAACAAAAGGTTTGATTCCTAACTTTGTTAAAATAGAAAAAAACTCTTCAGGAATATCCTCATGAGAAACTAAACCTTCACGTCCACATTTCCCATACCTTTTCCCCCTCTCGATTACATCTAAAACTCCACTTTCGAAATATTTGATGAAATAATCACATAAATCAGGGCTCATCAAAACTTGTTCTACTATGTCCATCATATCAAGTGTTTATCTATTTTTTTTTGGCTTGTAACGTCTAAACAAAAACTACCCGCATAAACAATTCGTTTTTTTTCTGAATTTGGTGTCGGAATAGCGGTATGTCTAATGTCTGCTGGAAATATGAAAATATCTCCCACTTGTGGAAAATATTTGTGCCTTT
>Ga0315906_10001863_pt1 | contig 30608 bp, 21 predicted proteins | sample LakEriMetagenome_4_FD_203526 | JGI IMG/M metagenome (GOLD analysis project Ga0315906, IMG submission 203526) | Freshwater fungal communities from buoy surface, Lake Erie, Ohio, United States - Buoy 2 MA122 | ecosystem: Environmental > Aquatic > Freshwater > Lake > Lake biofilm | place: USA...
ATCTTCGACGCGCCGCCGCGATCGCCGCCGGAGAAGTCGACGCCATGCAGCACGACGCGGTCGGCCGAAGCCGCGTCCGCGCGCGAGGAACCCGACCGTGCCGTGGATGCGGTCATCCGAGACCGCAGCTTCCGCGCGGCTTGCCGCAACCACAGCTCGACGAGTGGACATGCCCGCCCGAGGAGGGCATCGCCGCGCCCTCGGAGGCGCCGCCGACGGCGCCGAAGACGGACATGCGGCGGCGGAAGGTCCGGCCGCGGCCGGTCGGATCGTCGATCGGCGCGTCCGCGTCCTTCATGGAGCGCAGCAGCTCGATCACCTCGCCGTCCTCGATGGACTCGTACTCGTAGATGGGCATGGTCGAAGAGGATAGCGGTTCGGTCCGGCGGATTCGCGCTCCCGTACACTGATCCGATGGATCGCCCCCGCCGCACCCGCCGCAAGTCCGCACCCACGCACGGCTTCGCCGACCGCGAGCGCGGCGTCCGGCTGCAGAAGGCGCTCGCGGACGCGGGCGTCGCCGCGCGGCGCGAGTGCGAGGAGCTGATCCTCCAGGGCGCCGTGACCGTCAACGGATCGGTGGTCGACGCGCTTCCGGCGTTCGTCGACCCGGCCGAGGACCGGATCGAGGTCTACGGCCGGCCGCTGCGCAAGCCCGAGAAGCATGTCTACATCGCGCTCTTCAAGCCGCGCGGGACGGTCTGCACCAACAGCGATCCCGAGGGCCGCCCGCGGGCGATCGACCTCGTCCAGCACCCCGAACGGCCGCGCCTCTTCTGCGTCGGCCGCCTCGACCTCGACAGCTCGGGCCTGCTCGTCCTGACGAACGACGGCGACTTCGCCAACATCCTCACCCACCCGCGCTACGGGGTGACGAAGGGCTACGACGTGGTCGTCGAAGGCAGCCTCGACGCGGAGACGGTCGCGAAGCTCGAGCGCGAGATCCTCGCCGACGCGGGCAACGCGCAGCGGAGCTCGCTGACGCTCCTGAAGCGCGAGCGCGACCGGACCACGATGCACCTCGAGCTCTGCGAGCACCGCAACCTGCAGATCCGGACGCTGATGCTCGCGGTCGGGCACCCGGTGAAGAAGCTGCGCCGGACCTCGTTCGGCGCGCTCAAGCTGAAGGGCCTCGCCGTCGGCGAATGGCGCGAGCTGACCTCGCGCGAGGTCGAGATGCTGCGGAAGTCGGGCTCCACGTCGCGCGCCGCACCCGCGGCGCCGCCGAAGCCGACGAAGCTCGCGAAGTTCGCAGCGTTCGAAGGGAAGCGCCGCTCCGAGCGCGCCCGCGAGGAACGGAAGATCCGCGCGAAGTCGCCGGCGAAGCCCGCGCCGCTGCCGGCGCCCGAGGCGGCGGAGCCCGTCGCCCAGCCTCCGAAGCGCGTTCCGGCGCCGATGCGTCGGCGCGACGGCGCGGAGCGATCCGGCGAGCGGCGACCCGAGCGATCCGCCGACCGACGTCCCGAGCGATCCGGCGAACGACGACCCGAGCGATCCGCCGACCGACGTCCCGAGCGATCCGCCGACCGACGTCCCGAGCGATCCGGCGAACGACGACCCGAGCGATCCGGCGAACGACGACCCGAGCGATCCGGCGAGCGACGACCCGAGCGATCCGGCGAGCGACGCCCCGAGCGATCCGCCGACCGACGCCCCGAGCGATCCGCCGACCGACGCCCCGAGCGATCCGCCGACCGACGTCCCGAGCGATCCGCCGACCGACGTCCCGAGCGATCCGGCGAGCGACGCCCGGAGCGATCCGGCGAACGGCGTGGCGCTGGCCGCGAGCCGAAGCGTGGCGGCGGCGGCGCGCGCTTCGCGAAGGGCAAGAACGGGCCTCGCCGCGGAGGCTCGCGATGAGTCCGATGTCGGTGGCGACGGCCGCGATCCTCACGGCGCTCGTCGCGCGCGAGGGTTCCGGGCAGAGCTACCTCGGGCTGCAGGCGGTCGACCATGTCGACGGACTGCTCGTCATGCGCGTGCTGCCGGGACCGCTCGAAGGCGAGATCTTCTCGTCTCCGACGATCTCACGCGGAGACTTCATCGTGTCGATCGATGGCGAGCCGGCCACGCGCGACGCGCTCGCGTCGGTGTCCCGCCGCGCGCCCGGCGCCGAGGTCCGCATCGGCTATCGCGAAGGCGCCGCGCGCAGCGCGCCCTACCGCCTCGATCCGAACGGCCCGCTGCGCGAGGTCGTGGTCGCCGTCGAACCGCAGGACGACTGGCGCGGCACGCACGGCACCGCCGATCTCCCGCCGATCCCGGCGCTTCCGCGCGCAGGCGACGTCCCGCGCGACGATTTCGCGCGCGGTCTCGCCGTCCTCGGTCCGGCGGCGCGGGCGCGTGCCGACGCCATCGCGGCGGCGCTCGCGAAACTCCCCGAGCGCGATCGCGACCCGACCACGCCCCCGCTTCTGCGGGCGATGTTCGCAGCTCCTGGCGACGCCGAGGCGCTCGCGCGCGCGGCGATCCCGCCGGCGGCCGATTTCGCGGCGTCGCCCTTCCGCGGTGCCGCGCGGCTCGCGGCCGCGCTCGCAGGCGATGCGTCGGCCGAACTTCCGGCCGCGCACGGCACCTTCAAGGTCGAGCACATCGACGCCGCGGTCTGGTACCTCGACTTCCTGCTGAACCACGCGCGCGTCGAGATGGCCCAGCGCATCGCGCCGGAACGCGCGGCGCTTCCGGCGCTCGGACTCCTCGGCGTCGAGCGACTCGAGCGGCTCGTCATGACCGGCCCGAACGCGCGCGCGTCGTTCAAGGCGCTGCAGTCGCTCGCGGACTTCGGCCCGGTCGACGCGGCGCGGATCCTCGCCCACTTCGATGTCGAGCTCGCCGCGACCGTCGACTGGAACGCCGCCCCCGCGGAGCCGCTTCCCGAGGAACTGGCCGGCGCCGTCGAGGGCGCGATCCTCGGCGCGTCGAACATCCCCGATCTCGGATGGGTCGTCGTCGGCGCGCCGGGCGCGAACGCCTACGACCTCGGCCGCGTCGCCGCGGTCTTCGATGCAGGCGGAAACGACATCTACCGCTGGTCGCACGCACCCGGCGCACACCGGCTCGTCGTCGATCTGGCGGGCAACGACCGCCACGAATCGCGCGGCGCTGTGGGCGCCGCGGGCGCGCTCGCGGGCCTCTCGGTGATCGACGACCGCGCCGGCGACGATGTCTACGACCTCGGCAACCTCGGGGGCGCGTGCGTGCTCGGCGTCGCCGCGATCGTCGACCGCGCCGGCGACGACCGCTACCGCGGCGGCGCGTGGAGCCTCGGCGCCGCGATGGGCGGAGCCGCGATGGTGGTCGATCTCGCCGGCAGCGATCGCTTCGACGGCGAAGGCATGTCGATCGGCGTCGGCGGGCCGCGCGGCGTCGGCGCCGTGGTCGATCTCGCTGGCGACGACGTCGCGGAACTCGGGACGCGCCCCTCCGTGTACGGCGTCGCGGGCGAGCGTGCCGGATTCGGCATGGGTTTCGGGCTCGGGCTCCGCACGGCGGCCGCCGGTGGCGTCGGGGCCTACATCGATTTCGCCGGCCGCGACATGCGGCGCTCCGGCGAGTTCTCCCAGGGCTGCGGCTACTACTACGGCGTCGGGCTCCTCGTCGACGCCGGCGGCGACGATGTCGCCGTCTGCGACCGGTACGGGCTCGGATCGGCGGCCCACCAGGCGGTCGGCGTCTACCTCGATCTTGGTGGAAACGACTCGTACGCGGCGCGCACCGCCGCACACCTCGGCGGGGCATGGGACGAGTCGCTGGCGGTGTTCGTCGACTCCGACGGCCACGACAGCTACCGGGCGGACGCGCTCGCGCTCGGTTCGACGGCGCAGCAGGCGCTTGCGATCGCCGTCGACCGCGCCGGCGACGACCAGTACCGACTCGGCGCGCTCGGCCCGCCGGCCTACGGCCTCGGCGCGACCGGGACGAACGAGTACCACTTCGAGCGGACCGGGCTTGGCAGCTTCGCGGTCTTCCTCGACCTCGGCGGCTGGGATCTCTACGCGGGATTCGCTCCGGCGACGCCGGGTGCGCGCGCGAACGACGCGACCGTGGTCTCGAGCGAGGACGCGGCCGCGACCGCCCGCCACGCCGACGGCGCGTTCATCGACGAGCGCTCGCAGCCCGCGAAGTGAGGCGATCGCCCCGAGGCGCGGAGAAGGACCTTTTGATATTCTCGGGCCTTACGGTCGAAACACCGGTGGGCGCTCCGTGCTTTTCGGGGTGTCACCGTCTCCGGATACAGACCGGTCTCTCTTGGCAGGAAGCCGATTGCGAGCGATGGACATGCTCGAGACCAACAACCCGCGCCCAGGCGCCACCCCCGCTTCGTCCTCCACTTCCCGCACGACCTCCGATGGAGCCGAGCCGCTGTCGGTGTCGGCGCCGCGCTCGACCGCCGGCACGCCGCGATCGAGCGGATCCGCCTCGGGCTCGGGCTCAGGTTCGTCCGGCTCGAGCGGCTCGAGTTCGGGATCGTCGAGTTCGGGATCGTCGAGTCGGCTCGCGGAGCTGACCTCGCGCGCCGAGCAGGCCGCGAAGCACCTGCATGAACGGCTCGTCGACGAGCGCTCGATCGCCGATCGCGCCGCGCGCGCCTCGATCGAGCTCGAGGAACGGCTTCGCCTCGGCGTTCGCATGCTGCAGGCGTTCGACGTGCAGATCGAGCGATCGGAGCAGACGACCCGTGGCGCCGAGGGCGCCGTGGCTTCGGCCGAAGAGCGGCTCGCCGCCAAGCAGGCCGAGATCGCCTCGCGGCTCGGCAACGACCTCGATGCCGCGATCGACGCGCGCATCGCGGCGGTCCTCGATCATGCCGCGCAGGAGAAGGTCGAGTGGCTCGAGCGCGAGCTCGCGTGGCGCTTCGACCGCGTCCGCGAGGTCGAGGAGCGCATCGAGCGCGCCGTGAACGCGACGCTCGGCTGGCTCGATACCGAGATCGAGAAGCGGCTTGCCGCGTCGGCGGGGCTCGTCGAACGCGCCGAGGAACTCGCGGGCCGCATCGCCTCGCAGTCCGACGCGCTCGAACGCGCCGAACGCACGGCAGGCGCCCTCGCTGGCCTCAACGCCGAAGGCGAGCGGCAGATCGCGACGCTCGCCGCGCGCACCGGCGATGCGACCGCGCTTCGCGAGGCGCTCGGCACGCTGATGCACGAGATGGCGGCCGCGCGCGAGTTCGTGCAGGGCGACCTCCGCCGCATGCGCGACGAACTCGGCTGGCTCGCGGAGAAGGGCGAGCGGCTCACGGGCGAACTCGTCGAGGGCGCCGACCGCGCGAACGCGGCGGTGGTGGCGCTCGCGACCGAGACGCGCAACGCAAGCCCGGTCCTCGAGGAACTCGCCTCGTGGGGGCCGATCCTGACCGGTTCCGACGACTCGCGCATCCGCCCGATCGCCGACGCGATCGCCGGTCGGATCCGCGGCGACCTCGCCGTCGACATGCGCGGGTTCTCGCAGGCGCTTCGGCAGTTCGCCTCGCGTGCCGAGGGTTCGTTCGGCGCGATCCGCGTCGACGCCCCCGCGCCCGCGGTCGATCCGCAGTCGATCGCCCGCGCGCTTGCGAGCGACTTCTCCCGCCTCGCGCCGATCCCCGAGATCGAGACGATGCGCGCCTTCGAGGCGCCGGCGATCGGGCTCTCGATCTCCGGCGAACCCGAGATCGCCGAGCCGGGCGCCGTCCAGGCCTGACCTGCGCCCGGCCCTCCCGCAGGGTCTGCGCCGGCTTCTTGCCAAAAAAACTCGGGAATCCCGCTTCCGCCCAAGTCACGCCTCCGACAGGCCGACGAGAGGGTGCGATGAGCTCCTATTCCCTCACCTCGACCAACAATCGCGACACCGCCCTGTCCCAGTACGTGGCCATCGAGCGGTACCCGAAGGGGCTGCTCGCGCGCATCACCTGCCCGACGATCGGGCAGCGCGAGGCGCCGATCATCTCGGCCGAGGTGATCGAGGCGCTCGCGGGTGCGAACCTGCCGAAGGGCGGATCGTTCGTGCTCGACGTGTCGGGCGTGACCATGCTCACCAGCATGGGCCTCGGCATGTGCGTCGACCTGCGCAACCGCGCCAACGCCGCCAAGCTGAAGCCCCATCTCTCGGGGACGAGCCGCGCGCTGCTCGACCTCTTCCGCATGATGAAGATCGACCGCCTCTACACGGTCGTCTACTCGCGCGAGGACCTCGGCGGCATCCTCGGTTGACGACCCGGGCCTTCGCGCCCGCACCACCCCTGCAATCGACCGGCGGCGCGGAATCCCCGCGCCGCGCGGCTTTTTGGCGGGCGCGGAGGCGCCCCCGCCGCGCTAGGATGCGTTCCCCATGGGCCTCGAAGCCGCTCTTCCCACCGACAGCGTCGTCACCACGCAGCTCAACCGCGTCATCAACTGGGCGCGCCGCTCGAGCGTGTGGCCGCTTCCGTTCGCGACCGCCTGCTGCGGCATCGAGCTGATGGCGACCGCGTGCTCGCGCTTCGACCTCGCCCGCTTCGGCGCCGAGGTCATGCGCTTCTCGCCGCGCCAGGCCGACCTCCTGATCGTCGCGGGCCGCGTGAGCGTCAAGACGCTGCCCGTCCTGCAGCGCATCTACATGCAGATGGCCGAGCCGAAGTGGGTGATCTCGATGGGCGCCTGCGCGTCGACCGGCGGCGTGTTCGACACCTACGCCGTCGTGCAGGGCGTCGACCAGTACATCCCGGTCGACGTCTACGTCCCCGGCTGCCCGCCGCGCCCGGAGATGCTGATCGAGGGCATCATGGCGATCCAGCGGATCATCGACGAGGACAACGTCCCGCGCGATCCGACCGGAAAGCGCCTGCCGCTCAACATCGCGCTCACGCCGAACTACGAGGTCCGTCCGCAGCCGGTCCCGCTCGGGATCGGCGCGAACAGCGTGAAGGGCATGCCCCTGCGCGGGTGATGCGCGTCGCGCGCTACCCTGCGCGCATGCAGCCGATCTTCGCATTCCTCGCCGCCTGCGCCCTCTGCGCAGGCGGCGTCGCGTTCGGGCAGTCCGCGCCGGTCTCGAGCGATCCGTCGACCTCGGACCCCTGGAGCGCGATCGCGTCGGGCGAGACGCTCGTCGCCGATCCCTCCGGCAAGGGAGAGATCGCCTACCGCTACCGGCTCGTCGAGCCGCGCCCGGAGGCGATCGCCGATCCCGGCGCGCGCGTGCCGCTCGTCGTCTTCCTCCACGGCTCGGGCGAGCGCGGCAGCGACAACCGCGCGCAGCTGAAGCACTTCGCCGGCGCGACCGCCGCGCGCGAGTTCCAGGAGAAGGCGCCCTGCTTCGTGCTCGCGATGCAGTGCCGTTCGGGCGAGACCTGGTCAGCGATCGACCTCAAGGGCTTCCGCGAGAAGGGCGAGATGCCGCGCCTCGCCGAGAAGCCGACGCGCGCGATGCGCGCGCTCATGCAGGCGATCGACGAGGTGATGGCGACGAAGGCGGTCGACCCGACGCGGATCTACCTCACCGGCCTCTCGATGGGCGGATTCGGCGCGTTCGACCTCGCGGCGCGCAGGCCCGAGCTGTTCGCCGCGGTCGTTCCGATCTGCGGCGGCGGCGACCCGGGCACCGCCGAAACGGTGGCGGGGATCCCGTTCTACATCGTGCATGGCGCCGACGACCCCGTGGTTCCCGTGGCGCTGTCGCGCTCGATGCGCGATGCGATCGCCGCCGCCAGCGCCGCCCGCGCCGCGGCCGAGATCGAGAAGGCGCGCGGAACCGCCGACGCGCCAAGCCCGATGCCGAAGCGCACGCCGAACCCGATGTACCGCGAGTACGAGAAGGTCGGCCACGACTCGTGGACGCCCGCCTACCGCTTCGAGGATGGCGGCGTGCTGACCTGGATGTTCGCCCAGCGCAAGGCGGAGCCGCTGCCCGAGCGCCCCGCGAGCCAGATCAAGCGTCCGCCGTCGGGCCGATAGCCGCATCGCCATAGGGGCGGGCCGCGCCGATTTTCAGCGAATTCAGTGAGGGCTCGACCCTGGGGCGGCGCTCCTGAGGATGGGCCTTCGTTCCGCGGCAAGGTGTTGGTACCGTCGCGCGGTCGGAAGTCCTCACCCCCTGGAGACCCGCATGCGCCCAGCGCTCGCCGCCGTGATCTCGTCGCTCGCAGCCCTTCTGGCCGCGCCTTCGCACGCCGTGACGGGCGACGAATGCAGCGACCCACTCATCGCCGTCGTCGGAGCGAATCCCGCGGTCGACACGGGCACCATGACGCCCTCGGCGGATCCGCCCGCCAACCTCGGCTGCATCTTTCTGTCGTGGAACGGATCGAAGGACGCGTGGTGGCGCTTCGCGGCTCCCGCATCGGGGAAGATGTCGATCTCGCTGTGCGGTTCGAACTTCGACACCTCGCTCGTGGTGTACCAGGGGAACTGCGGATCGCTGACGCGGATCGCCTGCGACGACGACAGCTGCAATCCGTCGGCGGGCTACCAGTCGAAGATCGACAACCTGTCGGTGCAGGCGGGCTATGTCTACATCCGCGTCGGCGGATACAACGCGGCGACGGGCAGCGCCGTGCTCGACCTGAGCTTCACGATCGCGCCCGACCTCGGCGCCGCGGCCGTGCGCGGCGTGAACGACTTCGGCCAGGCGGCGGTGCCCACCTACCTCGGCTACATCAAGTCGCTCGACATCGCCGCGACGGGCTACCACTGCGTCGCCCTGCGCGACGACGGAACGGTGTGGGCGTGGGGCAACAACCTCGAAGCGCAGTGCGTGGTGCCGAGCACGCTGAACAGCGTGGTCGCCGTGGCGGCGAGCTCGTTCTCGTCGATGGCGCTCCGCTCGGATGGAACGATCGTGTCGTGGGGCAATTCCTGGACGAATCCGCCCGCGGGCCTGACGGGCGTCGTGCAGATCGACGCAGGCCGCGCGCACGCGATCGCGCGAAAGTCGGACGGCACCGTGCAGTGCTGGGGCTGGAACTCGGCGGGCCAGTCCACCGTGCCGGCCGGCCTCACGGGCTGTGCGTTCGTCTCGGCGGCGGAGGAGTACTCGCTCGCGCTTCGCGGCGACGGCACCGCCGTCTCGTGGGGCGCCGCGCCGACGCAGCCCGCGGGGCTCACGGGCCTGACCAAGGCCGCGGCGGGTGCAAGCCATGTCGTCGCCGTCAAGTCCGACGGCACCGTCGTCTGCTGGGGCCTCAACGGAACCGGACAGTGCAGCGTGCCGCCCGGGCTGACGGGCGTGGTCGCGGTCGCGGCAGGAACGGGCCACAGCGTGGCGCTCAAGTCCGATGGCTCGCTCGTTCAATGGGGCAGCAACGGCGGCACGCAGCGCGACTTCGCCCCAGGCGCGGCGCCGTACACCGTGGTGGCCGCGGGGTTCGAGTTCACCGCCACGGTGTCGCGTGGCGACTGCGATGCGAACGGAACGATCGACGGCGCCGAGGTGCCGTGGCACGACTGCAACGGCAACGGCTTCCACGACTGCTGGGACTTCCAGCTCGGCAACGGCGAGGACTGCAACGGCAACGGACTCGGCGACGAGTGCGAGAAGCAGATCACGGTGTCGGTCGCCTCGGGAGAGCTTTCGCCGATCGGCTTCGGCTCGCCGAAGACCTATGCGATTCTCAACGCCGTGCCCGCCGTCGAGCCCGTGCGCCTGCGCGTGCGCGCGAAGGGCGACTTCAGCGGCGCGCTCGAGTCGGTGCGGCTGACCTGCGGCACGATGTTCGCGCGCGAGGTGCTCGCGGGCTCCGCCGACTGCGTCACGCTGCCATGGACCGTGATCACGCTGACGGCCGACGAGTTCAACGACGGCATCGGCGCCGACGGAACCTGGCGGCTCGACATGACGCCCTCGAGCGCGGTGAACCCGGCGCTCTGCCCGGGTGGAAGCTGGATCGAGGCCGACCTGCTCTACGCGGGCGCACGGCCCGCCGACTGCGACGCGAACGGCGTGCTCGACAGCTGCCAGATCGCTGCGGGACAGGTGCCCGATGTGAACGGCAACGGCGTGCCCGACTCGTGCGAGTCGCTGATCGACAGCTGCCCCACCGACCTCAACAACGACGGCCAGACGGGCGCGGCCGACCTGGCGCTCATCCTCGGCGCGTGGGGCGGCACGAGTCCCGAGTACGACCTGAATGCCGACGGCCTGATCGGCGCGGCCGACCTTGCGCTCCTCCTCGGCGCGTGGGGAGCCTGCCCGAGCAACTGAACGCTACCGAAGCGAACGCACCCAGTCGCGCAGGCGCGCGATGCCCTTCACGATCGCCTCGTCGCTGCAGGCGAACGAGAACCGGATGTGGCCGCGCGCGCAGGCCCCGAAATCCTCGCCGGGCACGACCGCGACATGCGCCTCGTCGAGGAGCGCGTCGGCGAACGACTGCGCCCCCGAGATGCGGGTCCCGGCCGGAGTCGTCTTCCCGAAGTGCGCGGAGATGTCGGGGAACGCGTAGAACGCCGCGTTCGGCGCGACGGTGACGAAGCCGGGCACCGCGTCGAGCTCGCGCTTGATGAGCGCTGCGCGCGCCGCGAAGCGCACCCGCATCGCCTCGACGCCGGCGGCGCTGTTCGAGAGCGCCTCGACGACCGCTGGGTAGAAGAAGCTCGGAATCGAGTTCGTCATCTGCCCCTGCAGCTTGATGAGCTCCTTCGCCATCGCCTTCGGCGCGGCCATGTAGCCGATGCGCCAGCCGGTCATGGCGTAGCTCTTGCTCATGCCGTTCACGGTGATCGTGCGGCCCGCGAGCCCCGGGTGCGACCCCGGCGAGAAGTGCGCGAGCCCGGGCGCGACCTCGGGGTAGAGGAGCTTCTCGTAGATCTCGTCCGAGATCACCGCGATGCGCTCGTGGCGCGCGAGCACGTCGCAGATCGCGCGGACCTCGGCCGCCGGATAGGCGATGCCGCACGGGTTCGAGGGCGAGTTCCACACGATGCCGACCGTGCGCGGCGTGATCGCCGCGGCGATGTCGGCCGCGGTCGCGCGGAAGCCGTTCGCGACCGAGCCCGCGACCTCGACGCAGCGGGCGCCCGCGAGCTCGATGAGGGGCTTGTACGACACCCACGCCGGCGTCGGCAGCAGCACCTCGTCGCCGCGCCCGGGCTCGACGATCGCCTGCAGCGCCATGTAGATCGCGTGCTTCGCGCCGACCGTGACCGTGACCTGCTCGAACGAGGTCTCGACGCCGTTCTCGACCGTGAGCTTGCGGGCGATCGCCTCGCGGGCCGCCTTGTCGCCCGGGGTCGGCGCGTACTTCGTCATCCCCTTCTCGAGCGCCTCGATGGCGGCGCGCTTGATATTCGCCGGCGTGTCGAAGTCGGGCTCGCCCATGGCGAAGGCGATCACGTCGTGTCCCTTCGCGCGGGCGGCGGCGGCCTTCGCCCCCACGGCGAGCGTTGCGGACTCGGACATCGATGCGATGCGCGTCGAGACGAACATGGCGGGAATCGTAGTGATTCGCGGCCCGCGCGGAAGGCGCGCCCCCGCTACACTCCGCGCCCCATGCATTACGACGCTCACCAGCCGGTGATCGACGAGTTGGAGGCGCGGATCACCACGCTCCGCGACTCTCTTTAACTACGATCAGAAGATCGCCGAACGCGCCGCCTACAACGAGCGGATGAACTCGCCCGAGTTCTGGAACAACCCGAAGCAGGCCCAGCGGATCATCGAGGAGAGCAAGATCGTGCGCGCGCAGATCGAGCCGCTCGAGGAGGCCCTCGGCCTGCTCGAGGACTCGAAGGTCGGCTACGAGCTCGCCAAGGAGGCGGGCGACGCCGAGATGCTCGCCGAGATCGACGAGACGCTCTTCGGCCTCCAGGCGAAGATGGACAAGATCGAGCGGCAGTCGCTCCTCGCGGGGAAGCACGACCACCGCAACTGCTTCGTCGCGATCCAGGCCGGTGCCGGCGGCACCGAGGCCGAGGACTGGGCGGGCATGCTCGAGCGCATGTACCTCTACTACTGGCAGACGATGGGCTGGAAGGCCGAGGAGATCAGCCGCTCCTACGGCGCCGAGGCCGGCGTCAGCGAGGTCTCCTACCGGATCGTCGGGCCGTTCTGCTACGGCTACATGAACTGCGAGCGCGGCACGCACCGGCTCGCGCGCGTGTCGCCGTTCAACGCCGAAGGCAAGCGCCAGACGAGCTTCGCCACCGTCGACGTGACCCCCGAGTTCGAGGAGAACGACCTCGTCATCCCCGACAAGGACCTCGAGATCGTCGCCTTCGTGCGCGCGTCCGGCCCCGGCGGGCAGAACGTGAACAAGGTCGCGAGCGCGATCCGCGTCACCCACCTTCCGACCGGCATCCAGGTCGTCGCCAGCACCTACCGCGACCAGCCGCAGAACAAGACGCAGGCGCTCGCCGTGCTGCGCGCGAAGCTCGAGCAGCTCGAGGAGGAGCGCCGCGCCGCCGAGATCAGCGCCGCGACCGGCGGCAAGGTCTCGCGCGACTGGGGCAACCAGATCCGCTCGTACGTCTTCTACGACAACCGCGTGAAGGACCACCGCAACGGCCACGAGACCGGCAACCCGCAGCACGTGCTCGACGGGAACATCGAGGACTTCATCGACGCCGAACTGAAGCGGCGGCGCGCGGAGCGGGGCTGACGCGATGGCGCGGGCGGACGGCGGGGCCGCCGGGGCCCGCGTTCCCTTCGACGGACTGTCGGTCGAGGACCTCTCGTTTTCCCACGGCGCGAAGCGCGTGCTCGACCGGGTGGGCTTCGAGGTGCCCCGCGGCGAGCTGTGCGCCATCGTCGGGCCGTCGGGCGCGGGAAAGAGCACGCTGCTGTCGATGCTCGCGGGCTTCGAGCGGCCGGACTGCGGACGCATCCGCTTCGAAGGAGCCGACTGGAGCGGGCTCGGCCCGATCGAGCGCGGCGTCGGGATGAGTTTCGACGACGGAGCACTGCACGAGCACCTGACCGTGCGCGCGAACCTCGACTCGGCGGCCGCGCCGCGCGGCGAACCGGCCGAACGCCGGCAGGCTCGCGTCGCGAGCCTCGCGCAGTCGCTCGGGATCGCGGCGCTCCTCGACCGCAAGCCGGCGACCCTGTCGGCCGGCGAGCGCCGGCGCGTCGCGGTCGGACGCGCCTTCATCCGCGCGCCGCAGCTCGCGCTGCTCGACGAACCCTTCGCGAATCTCGACCGCGCCAACCGCTTCACCGTGCGCCAGATGGTGCGGGAGCTGCAGCGCACGAGCGGCGCGACCGCGATCGTCGTCACGCACGATCCGATCGACGCGTTGGCGATCGCCGACCGGCTGCTCGTCCTGATCGACGGACGCGTCCGCGCGTGCGGGCCGGCGTCGGAGATCGCCGCGCGCCCGCCCGACCTCGAGGTGGCGCAGCTCGTCGACGACCTCGGGATGCACGCGATCGAGCTCGCGCGCGACGGCTCGGCGAGCGAGGTGCTGATCGCCCCCGCGTTCGCCGAGCGGATGCAGGAACTTCTCGCGGCGGCGAAGGTGCCCGGGCCGGTGCGGATCGGTGCGCGTCCGGCGCAGATCCGGGTCGGCGGGCCGCGGTTTCCCTCGATCGCACTCGACGCGCGCGTCATCGCCCACGAGCCGGCCGGGGTGTTCACCGACCTCATCGCCACGCGAACCGATGGTCGGGCGCTCCGCGCGCGGGTCGAGAAGGATCGCGCGCAGGAATTGCCGATCGGATCGCTCGGCCGCTTCCATGTCCACGAAGACGAGCTCCACCTCTTCGCCGGCCCCTGGCCAGGCGTGCGGATCGACTAGCCCCGGTCGTGCAGGCGAGACGACGCGCCGCTTCAAGTATCGTCCCTGTCCGATGCTTGCGGACGCCACCGACCTTCCTTCGATCGCGCTCGACCGGCATGTCGCCGGCGATCTCGTCGAAGGGACGCGCCGCGAGTGGCTCGCGACGACCGGTCGCGGCGACTACGCGCTCGGAACGCCGGCGCTTCTCGCGACGCGGCGCTACCACGGCCTGCTCGTCGCCGCGTCGCGCGCGCCGGTCGCGCGGCTGATGCTCGTCCCCTTCATCGACGAGACGGTGCGCTCGGGCCGCACCACGCAGACGCTCGCGACGCGGCGCTGGACCGACGGCTCGCTCGACCCGGACGGCCGCCGCGCGATCGCGAGCTTCCGCCTCGAGGGCGGAACGCCGACCTGGACCTTCGAATGCGGCGCGGCGCGGATCGAGAAGCGCCTCGTCATGCTGCGCGACGCGCGCGGCGTGGCGCTCGTGTGGACGCTCGTCGACGCCCCGGAGCCGATCGAGCTCCTCGCGCGCGTCTTCGTCGCCCACCGCACCCACCACGCGGTCGACCCGGACGCCGACTGGCTGCCGACGGTCGCCAGCGAATCGGACGACGGCGCGCGCGCGCGGATCGAGCTTCCGGCGAACCGTCTCGCGCCCTGCGCGACCACGCTGCACATCGCCTCGCAGGGCGGGTCGCTTTCGCCGGCGTCGAGCTGGTGGCGGCGCCACCTACTCGCCGAGGAGCGCGCCCGCGGCTACGACGCGGTCGCGTCGTCGCATCACGCGCTCGACGCGGCGTTCGTGATCGAGCCCGGCCGCTCGGTCGCGCTCACCGCGTCGCTCGCGGCGCTCGGGAGCGAGGTCGCGGGTGAGCTCGCGGGCGACATCGACGCCGAACACCTCGTCCTCGACGAGCGCGTGCGGCGCCGGCGCATCGTGGCGCAGGCCGCGAAGGCGGGTGCCACGCCGCGCGAGGCGGCCGTCCGCGCGCAGCTCGCGCTCGCGGCCGACGACTTCGTCGTCGCGCGCGCGACGGCCTCGGGGTCCGAGGGCCGCTCGATCATCGCGGGCTTCCCCTGGTTCGAGGACTGGGGCCGCGACGCGATGATCGCGCTGCCGGGCCTCCTCCTCGCGACCGGCCGCGCGCCCGAGGCGCAGCGCCTCCTCGACACCTTCGCGGACGCGCTCAGCGACGGGCTCCTGCCGAACCGCTTTCCCGACCTCGCCGAGGAACCCGAGTACCACTCGGCCGATGCGCCGCTCCTCTTCCTGATCGCCTGCTGCCGCACCTTCGCCCGCAGCGGCGACCGCGGCTGGCTCGCGCGCATCTGGCCGGCGATGCGCTCGGTCGTCGCGTTCTACGCGCGCGGCACGCGCCACGGGATCGGCATCGCCGACGACGGCCTCGTCGTCGCGGGCGATCGCGGCCTGCAGCTGACCTGGATGGACGCGAAGGTCGGCGACCTCGTGGTCACGCCGCGCATGGGGAAGCCGGTCGAGCTCTCGGCGCTCTGGATCGACGCGCTGCGCCGTCTCGTCGCGATCGCGCCCGAGGCGGGCGACCATGATCCCTCGGATCTCGCGGCGCTCGCGGCGCGCGCCGAGGCGAGCTTCGGCCGCTTCTGGAATCCGGCGACGCAGTGCCTCTTCGACGTGCTCGACGGCCCCGACGGCGACGACCCGGCGATCCGGCCGAACCAGCTCTTCGCGCTTGCCGCCGCGCATTCGCCGCTGCCCGAGGCGTGGCGCTCGGCGAGCCTCGCCCGCGTCGACGCGCTCCTCTCCGTGCCGCTCGCGGTGCGGACGCTTCCGCCGGCATCGCCCGGCTACCGCGGCCGCTGCGAGGGCGACCAGCGCGGGCGCGACCTCGCCTACCACATGGGCACGGCGTGGCCGTTCCTCGAAGGCCTGCGCCTCCGCGCCGAGCGCCTCGCCTCGCCCGCGCGCGCGATGCGTCACGCGCAGGAACTCCTCGAGGCGATCGACGCCCACTTCCACGACGCCGGGCTCGGCAGCGTCAGCGAGATCCTCGACGGCGACGCGCCGCACGAGCCGCGCGGCTGCCCGATGCAGGCCTGGAGCGTGGGCGCGCTGCTCGAGGCGATCGACGAATGCCTCGCGGTCGCCGCGACAGAGCCCGCGCGCCGCGCGCAGGACGCGCCGCTTTCGGGAGGACGCGTCGGATGAGCGCCGCGGATCCGGGGACCTGCGCCGAGCATCTGCGGCTCGAGGAGGACCGCGCCGGCGTCGCCCGCTGGCGCCGCTGGGGCCCCTACGTCTCCTGCCGGCAGTGGGGAACGGTGCGCGAGGACTACTCCGCCGACGGCTCGGCGTGGGATTCCTTCCCGCACGACCACGCGCGCAGCCGCGCCTACCGCTGGGGCGAGGACGCGCTCGCCGGCTGGTGCGACAAGGACCAGCACCTCTGCCTCGGCCTCGCGATCTGGAACGGGCGCGACGCGATCCTGAAGGAGCGGCTCTTCGGCCTCACCAACTCCGAGGGCAACCACGGCGAGGACGCGAAGGAACTCTGGTGGCATGTCGATGCGGTGCCGAGCCACGCGTGGAACCGGATGCTCTACGCGTATCCGCAGCGGGCGTTTCCCTACGCGACGATCGTCGAGGAGAACCGCCGCCGGTCGAAGGCGGAGCGCGAGTTCGAGCTTCTCGACACCGGCGTCTTCGACGACGACCGGTTCTTCGAGGTCTGGGTCACCTTCGCGAAGCGCGGCCCCGACGAGACCGCGATGCGCATCGAGATCGTGAACCGCGGCCCCGAGGAGGCGGAGATCCACGCGATCCCGCAGCTCTGGTTCCGCAACACCTGGTCGTGGCGGCCCGACGCGGAGAAGCCGCGGCTCGCGGGCGACGCGACCGGCCTGCGCGTGCGGGCCGAATGCGCCGCGCTCGGCGCGATGGAGCTCCGGCTCGATCCGCGCGCGCAGCCGCCGCGCGAGGTGATGTTCACAGAGAACGAGACCAACTTCGCGCGCCTCGACGGCGGGCCGGCGGGTCCGCCCGCGAAGGACGCCTTCCACGAGCGCATCGTCGACGGCCGCGTCGACGCGGTCGCGCGCACGCCCGAGGGGACGAAGTGCGGCGCATGGCACGCGCTGCGGCTCGCCGCAGGCGCGCGCGCGCGCATCGACCTCGTCCTCTGCCCGGCCGCGAGCGACTTCATGCCGGCCGACGTCGACGCGCTGCTCGCGCGCCGCGCAGGCGAGGCCGACCGCTTCTGGTCGCGCGCGCACGCCGACATCGACGACCCGGAGAAGCGGCGCGTGCAGCGGCAGGCGCTCGCGGGGCTCCTCTGGTCGAAGCAGTACTACGAGTTCGACGTGCGCCGCTGGCTCGACGGCGATCCGCTGCAGCCGCCGCCGCCGCCCGAGCGCCGGCGCGGGCGCAACGCGCAGTGGCGGCATCTCGCCGCGTCGAGCGTGCTCTCGATGCCCGACACCTGGGAGTATCCGTGGTTCGCCGCGTGGGACCTCGCGTTCCACTGCGTCGCGGCCGCGGCCGTCGATCCCGAGTTCGCGAAGGGCCAGCTCTCGAAGATCCTGACCGACCACTACATGCATCCGTCGGGCGAGCTGCCCGCGTACGAGTGGGCGTTCTCCGATGTGAATCCGCCGATCCACGCGTGGGCGGCGTGGCGCGTCTACCAGATCGACCGGCGCCGCACCGGCCGCGCCGACGACGACTTCCTCGCGTCGGTGTTCAGCCGGCTGCTCCTCAACTTCACCTGGTGGGTGAACCGCAAGGACTCGTCGGGCCGCAACGTGTTCGAGGGCGGATTCCTCGGCCTCGACAACGTCGGCGTGTTCGACCGCTCGCAGCCGCTGCCGGGCGGCGGCCGGCTGCAGCAGGCCGACGGCACGAGCTGGATGGCGATGTTCGCGCTCACCATGATGCGCATGGCGATCGAGCTCGCGCACGAGCGGCCGTTCTATCAGGACATGGCCGCGAAGTTCTTCGAGCACTTCCTGCAGATCGCCGAGGCGATGACGCAGATGGGCGGACAGGGCGTCGGGCTCTGGAGCGAGGAGGACGGCTTCTACTACGACATGATGCACCTCCCCGACGGGCGCATCGAGCCGATCAAGATCCTCTCGGTGGTCGGGCTGATCCCGCTCTTCGCGGTCGAGACCATCGAGCCCGAGGTGCTCGCGCGCCTGCCGGTGTTCCGCGAGCGGCTCGAATGGTTCCTGCGCGAGCGCCCCGAGATGGCGGCGCTCGTGTCGCGCTGGAACGAGCCCGGCCGCGGCGAACGCCGGCTGCTCTCGCTGCTGCGCGGGCACCGGATGAAGTGCCTGCTGCGCAAGGCGCTCGACGAGCGCCACTTCCTGTCGCCGTACGGCCTGCGCAGCCTGTCGCGCGAGCTCGCCGACCGCCCGTACTCGATCTGGATCGACGGCCGCGCGTACACCGTGCGCTACGAGCCCGCCGAGAGCCAGTCGGGGATCTTCGGCGGCAACTCGAACTGGCGCGGTCCGATCTGGATGCCGATGAACCTGCTGCTCGTCGAGAGCCTGCAGAAGTTCCACCACTACTACGGCGACGACTTCCGCGTCGAGCTTCCGACGGGAAGCGGGCGGACGGGCACGCTGCTCGAGGCCGCCGACGAGATCGGCGCGCGCGCGTCGCGGCTGTTCCTGCCCGACGGGCGCGGCGTGCGGCCGAGCCTCGCGATGCATCCGAAGTACGCGAGCGACCCGACCTTCCGCGAGTTCATCAACTTCTACGAGTACTTCGACGGCGACACCGGCCGCGGCTGCGGTGCGTCGCACCAGACCGGCTGGACCGCCTGCGTCGCGCGGCTCTTGCACACGCGCGCCGAGCGCCACGGATGAGCGCGCGCGACCTGTAGAATGCGCCGTTCCTCGGTGGGGTGGCAGAGCGGTTGAATGTACCGGTCTTGAAAACCGGCAGGCTCGTCAGGGCCTCGAGGGTTCGAATCCCTCCCCCACCGCTTTCTGGCTGGACTCGACGAGGCCAAGGGCCTCGTCCGTCCAGCCTTCAAGCGGTGGGGCGTGGCGCGAAGTGCCTTCGCGCCACTGTTCGAAGCAGAGCTTCGAACCAGGTCTTTACGCTTCCGACGGAAGAGCGAATCCCTCGTGTTTGAGCGCTCGCGACCGCTTCGCGGCTCGCTCGCTCTGGTGCTACGGGCGCGTGTCGGAGCGCTCACGACCGCTTCGCGGCTCGCTCGCGCTGGTGCTCGCGCCCGATTCGCCGATGCGTGATCGTCACGACCATCGCCGCCGCCCTCTGGGCGGCGGGTGCCCATCTCGAAGACGATGGGTCGCCGATACAACGATCTCGGCACGATGCCGTCGGCCGAAGGACGAACCGAACCGAACCGGCGCTTCGCGCCGCGGCCCACGCGAGATCGTTCGACTGGGCGACCCATTGCTCGAGGACTTAGGCTTTCGGAATGGGCACCCGTCGGCCTTCGGCCGACGGCGAACAACCGAGTCGACACGCCGAACTTCCACGCCGCCGGCCGAAGGCATCCGTCGAACCATCACGATCACGCCCGAGGCCGATGTTCCGAAGGAACATCGGGTGCCCATTCCTAGAGCAATGGGTCGCCGATACAACGATCTCGGCACGATGCCGTCGGCCGAAGGACGAACCGAGCCGAACCGGCGCTTCGCGCCGCGGCCCACGCGAGATCGTTCGACTGGGCGACCCATTGCTCGAGGACTTGGGCTTTCGGAATGGGCACCCGTCGGCCTTCGGCCGACGGCGAACAACCGAGTCGACACGCCGAACTTCCACGCCGCCGGCCGAAGGCATCCGTCGAACCATCACGATCACGCCCGAGGCCGATGTTCCGAAGGAACATCGGGTGCCCATTCCTAGAGCAATGGGTCGCCGATACAACGAGCTCGGCACGATGCCGTCGGCCGACGCAAACCATCACGGTCACGACCATGGCCGCCGCCATCGGCGGCGGCGACCGACCGAGTCGAGACGTTCGAATTCGGAATCGCGTTTGGCGGGGAAGAGGTCCGGCGCGAAGCGACGAGACCGCGTGACAGCCCTCGAAACGCGCGGGAGACCGCGCCTCCCTCACGCAATCTGATTGCGCGGGCGCGCAAACGGGCCCATTTTCGCGCTACCATCTTGGTTTCCCGCGCCCGGCGCGGGTTCTTGCGTGAGCGACGAACCGTCCATCCTCGAGCGCGTGGCCGCCGGCGACCCGGCGGCGCCGTCGCAGTGCATCGAGCGTTTCAGCGGACTCGTCTGGAGCCTCGCGCGACGGCTTTCCTCGAGCGCGTCCGACGCCGAGGATGCGGTGCAGGAGATTTTCATCGATCTCTGGAAGAGCGCCGGCCGGTTCGACTCGAGCATCGCGAGCGAGACGACCTTCGTCGCCATGATCGCCAGGCGCCGCCTGATCGACCGCGGCCGGCGCAAGATGCGCCGCCCCGAAGTACCGCAGATCCCGGAGACGGTCGCCGACCGCCGCGAGCAGGTCGATCAGACGGAACTCTCGGAGCAGCAGTCGATCGCCCAGCGCGCGCTCGCGCAGCTGCGGCCCGAACAGCGGCAGGTGCTGCAGCTTGCGATCCACCACGGCTGCTCGCACGAGCAGATCGCGACCGCGACCGGCATGCCGCTCGGCACGGTGAAGACCCACGCGCGGCGCGGGCTCATCAAGATCCGCCAGATCCTCGCCGAGCAAGGCGTGCTCTCGCCCGAAGACCTCGCGCGTGCGACCACTTCGCAACCGAGCGGTGCCGCCGGCGACGACGGAAGGGAGCGCGACGCATGAACGCTCCCGACCGCATCTCCGAGCTCGTGGACCGCGCGGCCGACCGCGCGCTCTTCGGCGGATCGCCCTCGCGCGAGGAGCGCGCGCTCGCGGACTCGCTCGGCATCGATCTCGAGCGCGAGACCGAGTCGCTCGAACTCGCCGCCGCGTTCCTCGCCACGCATGCCGCACCCGCTCGCGCATCCGCGGACGAGATGCCGGCCGCGCTCCGCGCGCGGCTGCACGCGCTCGCAGAAGCGCGCGTTTCAGCGCCCGACGCTGTTTCCACGCTCGCCCCCGCGCCGCAACCGATTCCGATCGCGACCGCCCGCCGCCGCATGCCGGCCTCGGTCGTCGCGGCGTGGACCGTCGCCGCGGCCTCGATCGCCGTCGCGGTCGCGAGCAACTGGTCGCTTCTCGCCGATGCGATTCGCGGCGGCGATCAGTCGACGACGGCCATCGACTCGCCGGAAGGCTTCCTCGCCACGCATCCGCGCGCGCTGCGCGCCGCGCTCGCCCACGGCGGCGATGCGCACGCGCGACCCGACGCGCGCGGCGAGGCCTGCTTCGATCCGGAAACAGGCGAAGGCGTCCTCTTCATCGAAGGGCTCGCGCCGAACGACCCCGCCGTCGAGCAGTACCAGCTCTGGATCTTCGACCGCACCCGCGACGAGCGCTTCCCCGTCGACGGCGGCGTGTTCGACGTCTCCCGCGACGGCCGCGCCGTGATCCCGGTGCAGGCGAAGCTCCGCGTGGGCGAGCCCGTCCTCTTCGCGGTCACGGTCGAGCCGCCGGGCGGCTCGGTGGTCAGCGAGCGCCGGATCGCGCTGGTCGCGCGCCCTGCCGAGCGCAGGTAGCGCCGCCCGATCGTTGTCGATTCGATCGAAACCACAATGAATCGGGCGTCCGCCCCGAAACGGCGCGGACGCTTGTCCGTACCATCCGCCCCATGACTCGAACGACCCTCGTCCGTTTCGCCGCGACCCTCCTCGCCTGCGCCGCCGCGCCCGCGCTCCTCGCCGAGGCCCCCGCCGGAGACCCGACCCGCGGCCTCTGCCGCTACCCCGACATCTCGAAGGACTCGATCGTCTTCGTCTACGCGAACGACCTCTGGCTCGTGCCGAAGCAGGGCGGCACCGCCCGGCCGATCGCGAGCCCGCCGGGCTTCGAGGGGCAGCCCCGCTTCTCGCCGGACGGCAAGTCGATCGCCTTCCGCGCGAACTACGACCAGTCGCTCGACCTCTACACCCTCTCGGTCGACGGCGGCATCCCGCAGCGCGTCACCCACCACCCCGCGTCCGAGGGCCTCTGCGACTGGATGCCCGACGGCGGCTCGCTGATGTTCATGACGAGCGCGCTCGAAGGCCTCGGCCGCGCGCAGAAGCTCTACACCATCCCCGCGACCGGCGGACTTCCGGCGAAGGTTCCGGTGCCCTACGGCGCGAACGGCGCGTTCCACAAGGATGGCGAGTGGCTCGCGTACACGCCGCACTCGACCGACAACCGGACCTGGAAGCGCTACCGCGGCGGCATGGCGACCGACATCTGGCTCTTCAACGTGAAGACCGGCGAATCGCGCCAGATCACCGACTGGGAAGGCACCGACACGCTGCCGATGTGGCACGGCGACAAGGTGTTCTACCTCTCCGACCGCAGCGCGACCGAAGACAACGTGCTCAACGTCTGGAGCTACGACTTCGGCTCCGGCAAGACCGAGCAGATCACCCGCTTCCGCACCCATGACGTGAAGTGGCCGGCGATCGGTCCCGACGACGGCTCGAGCGGCGAGATGGTGCTCCAGCACGGCGACCGTATCTACCGGCTCGACCTCGCGACCCGTTCCGCGGTGCCGGTCGACATCGTCGTCCCCGGCGACCGCGCGTCGCTGCGGATCCAGACCGTCGACGCCGCCGCCAACATCCAGGGCGCGTCGATCTCCCCGACCGGCAAGCGCGTCGCGGTCGTCGGCCGCGGCGACATCTGGTCGGCGCCCGCCGAGAACGGCACGCCGCGCAACCTGACCCGAACGAGCGGCGTCTTCGAGCGCTCGGCGACCTGGAGCCCCGATGGCAAGACCATCGCCTACTTCAGCGACGCGACCGGCGAGTACGAGCTCTACACCATGTCCGCCGACGGCAAGGGTTCCGACGGCAAGGGCGACGTGACGCAGATCACGAAGGGCGGCGGCGCGTTCCGCACCGCGATCACCTGGGCGCCCGATTCGAAGTCGCTCGTGATGCAGGACAAGGCCGGCGTCATCGAGCTCGTGAAGCTGCCGGAGCCCGCGAAGACGGATGCGAAGGGCGACGCGAAGGCGGAGGGCGACGACGCGGCCGCCGCGCCCACCGAGGCGACCATCACGCGCCTCGACCAGAATCCCGAGGCTCCGCGCACCGTCGGCATCTCGTTCTCGCACGACTCGCGCTGGATCGCCTGGAGCCGCTCCTGCGACACCTCCGAACTCGACGCGATCTACCTCTACGACACGAAGGAGTCGGACCCCGCGAAGGCGCGCACGCAGGTGACGAGCGGCTTCTTCAACGACTCCGATCCGACTTTCGACCGCAAGGGCGAGTGGCTCGCCTTCACGAGCCAGCGCAACTTCTCGCCCACCTACGGCGAGTTCGACACCACCTGGATCTACAACAACTCGCAGGTGCTGCTCGCCGTGCCGCTGAAGAAGGACTTCAAGCTGGCGTGGCTGCCGACGAGCGACGAGGAGGGCCAGAAGGACGATGGCCGGCCGTCGGCTCCCGCGGGCGGTGACGCGCCGGCCGCGGGTCCGGGCGCCGGTGGCGCGCCGGGTGGCGGTCCGCCGCCGGGTGGCCGTCGCCGCCGCAGCGCGGATCTCGACGACTCCGCGTTCGCGATCGAAGCGATCGATGCCGCGGTGCAGGACGCACACCGGGACGACGCGAAGCCCGCCGCGCCCGCGCCGACCGGCGCCGCCGGCGTCGCCGGCGTCTGGAAGTGCAGCGTGAAGATGGGCGAGCAGACCATCGACTTCACGATGGATCTGACCGCGTCCGAAGGCGGCGGCGTCAAGGGCACCGTCGCCTCGCGGATGGGGACCGGCGAGGTCTCCGGCACGTTCGACGCGGCGACCGGCGCGCTCAAGCTGTCCGGCAAAGTCGGACAGATGACCTTCGACATGGATCTCAAGATCGAGGGCGACTCGATCAGCGGCACCGCGGCCGCCCCCGGCCCGGATGGCGCGATGGTGACGAGCGCCGTCTCCGGCTCGCGCCAGAAGGCCGAGGGCGCGAAGGACGGCGAGCAGAAGAAGGACGCGAAGAAGGAGGTCGTCATCGACCTCGACGGCTTCGAGGCGCGCGCGGTGCGGCTGCCCGCGGCGCCCGGCAGCTTCGGCTCGCTCGGCTTCAACGACCGCAACGAACTCCTCTACGGCCGCGACGGCAGCGTCCGGATCCTCGATCTCACCGAGAAGAACCCGACCGAGAAGACCGGCGTGACCGGCCTGCGCTTCGACGTTTCCGCCGACGGCAAGAAGCTGCTGATGGGCGGCCGCGGCGGCGCTTCGATCGCCGGCTCGGGCGCGGGCGCGACCGCGAAGCCGATCGTGGCGAGCCCGATGTTCGTCGAGGTCGATCCGCGCGCCGAGCGCGCGCAGATCCTCCACGACGTCTACCGGATCTTCCGCGACTACTTCTACGAGCCCACGATGCACGGCGTCGACTGGGACGGCATGCACGCGAAGTACGAGGCGATGCTGCCCGCGGTCGTCACCCGCGAGGACCTCAACTACCTCATCGCCGAGATGATCTCCGAACTGAACGTCGGCCACGCCTACCTGCAGGGTCCGGGCGACGTCGAGACCGCGCCGACCCGCACGGTCGGCCTGCTCGGCGCCGACTTCGCGCATGCCTTCCTCGACGACGGCACCCGCGCGAACGCGTGGAAGATCACGCGCTTCGTCGGCGGCGCCGCGCACGACAGCGAGGCCCGCTCGCCGCTCGCGGCGCAGGGCCTCGGTGTCAAGGAAGGCGACTACCTCCTCGCGGTCAACGGCGAACCCGTCGATCCGTCGAAGGATCCGTGGATGCCGTTCGTCGGACTCGCCGGCAAGAACACGGTCCTCACCGTCTCGAGCAAGCCGACGATGGACAAGGACGCGAAGGACATCGTCGTCGTCCCGATCTCGGGCGAGGACGAGCTCCGCTACCGCGACTGGATCGAGTCGAAGCGCCGCCGCGTCGAGGAACTCTCGGGCGGCAAGATCGGCTACATCTACGTGCCGAACACCGGCGTCGACGGGCAGACCGATCTCGTGCGCCAGTTCTACGGACAGCGCATGAAGCCGGCGCTTCTCATCGACGAGCGCTGGAACGGCGGCGGGCAGATCCCGACGCGCTTCATCGAGCTCCTGAACCGCCCGGTCACCAACTACTGGGCGCGGCGCGATGCGCGCGACGGCGCGTGGCCGCCGGATGGCCACCGCGGCCCGAAGGCGATGCTCGCGAACGGCCTCGCCGGCTCCGGCGGCGACATGTTCCCGTGGCTCTTCCAGCACAACAAGCTCGGGCCGGTGATCGGCACGCGCACCTGGGGCGGCCTCGTGGGCATCTCGGGCAACCCGAGCCTGCTTGACGGCGGAACCATCGCGGTCCCGACCTTCGGCTTCTACGAGACCGACGGCACCTGGGGCGTCGAGGGCCACGGCATCGATCCCGACATCGTCGTGATCGACGACCCGGCGAAGATGAAGGACGGCGGCGATCCGCAGCTCGAGACCGCGGTCGAGTGGCTCCTCAAGGAGATCGCGACGAACGGCTACAAGCCCGTCCCGCAGCCGGCGTCGCCCGATCGCAGCAAGATGGGACTGCCGGAGGCGGACAGGTAAATAGCGCTCGCAAGTCGCGCGCGGGTGCGGCTTCGCCGCGCGAGTGTGCGTTTGCTCGCTTTGGGGAAGGCCGCGCGAGTGAATCGCGCTGGCCTTCTCGTTACCCCCTCTGTGGGCGCTCGCGACTCCTGCGGAGCTCGCTCGCTCCAGCATTGAGCGCGCGCGGGCGCGGCGTGTTTGAGCGCTCGGCTCGGCATCCGCCTTCGCCTCGCTCTGGTGCTACGGCCGACGCGAGGCGTCGGCCTCGGTCGGGATGGAGCGCTCGGCGAGGCGGAGCGGTCGCCGCGTGTGCGAGCGCTCGGCTCGGCATTCGCCTTCGCCTCGCTCTGGTGCGTCTTTGAGCGCGAAGCGCGCGGCTTGGCCTTCGCCGAGCGACGCCCGGCGCGAAGGACGCGCTTTTGTGAGGAACGGCTCCGCGCCGATAGAGGACGCCATGGCAAGTTCCTCCAAGGGCGGATCCTCCGTCGGCAAGGCCGTGCTCGTTCCGCTCGCCATCCTGTCGGCGTTCCTCTTCTTCGATGCGTTCAAACTGCTTCCCGAGCAGCTCACGCCGGAGATCGCCCTCTGGGCGGCCTTCGCCGGGTTCGCGGTCGGCGCGATCATGTTCGGGGTCGCCGGCGCGGCCGTCTGGTGCGGCCTCTGCGCCGCCCTTGCGGTCGTCCTGAACCCGGTCTACCCGCTCCCGCTCGGCGAGTACCTCTTTGCGGCGAAGATCGTCGGCGGGTGCGTGGCAGGCGCGTCGGTGGTCCGGAACTGGTAGCCCGGCCCGGTGCCGCGTTCCAGAAGGTCCGTCTGGAGGGGTTGTGACGCCTGTGCGGGCCCTGGCCCGGGGGCCTGGCGACGGCCGGAAACCCTGCCTGATCAACCCCTTGCCGATTCCCGAACATCTGCTATCTTTCCCGACCCGTCGACAGACGGGACCGCCATTGCGGGTGTAGCTCAGCGGTAGAGCGTTACCTTGCCAAGGTAAATGTCGAGGGTTCGATCCCCTTCACCCGCTTCCGTCCGACCCCCGGCTTCGCCGGGGGTCGTGCGCTTTTCGACCCTCAGCCTTGCTGAGGGTCGTGTGCTTTTTCACCCCCGGCTTCGCTCGGCCTGCCGCCCCGCCCGGATCCCCGCACTCGGAAGACGCGATCCCACGGCTCCCCTGCCCGAACGCCTTGACCCGACCGGCCTCACGGGGCAGGCTGCAGCCACCGCCCCATGCGCGATCCCGTGCGCCATCGCCGCCTTCGCCACTTCCTGACCCGCGCGGCATTGCCCGCAGGCGCGCTCGCGCTCGCGTGCGCGTCGGGCGCAAGCGCCGAGCAGCGCCTCGAGGCCTGGGGACGCATCGGCTTCACGAACATCGAGGGAATCGGCTCGGTGGCGCAGCTTTCCGCCGGCGACAACCACATGGCGGCGGTCCTCGCAGACGGCACGGTCGCCTGCTGGGGCGACAACACCGACGGGCAATGCGGGGTCCCGTTCGGACTCGGCGCGTGCGTGCGCGTCGAGGCCGGCGGCGCGCACACGATCGCGCTTCGCGCGAACGGCGCGATCGCCGCGTGGGGCGACGGCACCTTCGGGCAATTGGCCGTTCCCGCGAACATCGGCGCGGTCGCCGATCTGGCGGCCGGGCTCCGGCACAACGTCGTCGCCCGCAGCAATGGTTCGGTCGTCTGCTGGGGCTGGAGCAGCTTCGGACAGGCCGTGCCACCCGCCGGCCTCGCGGGCGTGGTGCAGGTCGCGGCGGGCGGCTACCACTCGCTCGCGCGCCGCGGCAACGGCACCGTCGTCGGCTGGGGCTCGAACTCGGGCGGCCAGTCGACGCCGCCGACCGGAATCACCAGCGCCATCGACATCGCCTGCGGCCTGTTCCATTCGGTCGTGCTGAGCTCGGACGGCCGCGTCCTCTGCTGGGGTGAGAACTCGCAGGGGCAGACGAGCAATCCGCCGGGCCTCGGCGATGTCGTCGACATCGACGCCGGTGGCGAGCACACGCTCGCGCGGCGTTCGGATGGCTCGGTGTCGGGGTGGGGCTCGACCAGCCACTTCCAATCGGTGATTCCGCTCGCGGCGTTTCCCGCGACGGCGCTCACGGCGGGCCTGCAGCATTCGGCCGTCGTTCTTCCGGATGGCTCGTTCGTCGCGTGGGGCCGCAACGACGCGGGCCAGTGCACGACGAGCGTGAACATGGGTGTCGCCGTCCGCGGCGCGATCGGGTTCTCGCATGTCGTCCTCGTCGACGACGCCGGCGCGATCCGCTGCATCGGAACGAACGGCTTCGGCGAGAGCACGCCGCCGCCGATCGCGCATCCGCTGGGAATCTCGGCGGGTGCGGGCCACTCCGCGGCGATCGACGCCGATGGCGTCGTCGTCTGCTGGGGCTTCGGCGGTCAGGGACAGACCGCGGTGCCGCCCAAGCTCGGGCCGGTCGCGCAGGTCGCCTGCGGCGGCTACCACACGCTCGCGCGCCAGACCGACGGCGCCGTCGCCGCCTGGGGATGGAACCTCTTCGGGCAATGCGATGTGCCGAAGGCGCTCGCCAGCGCCGTCGCGATCGACGGGGGCGAACGCCACTCGGTCGCGATCGACGCGATCGGGCGCGTCTTCTGCTGGGGCGACGATTCCGAGGGGCAGTCGAGCGTGCCGGCGGACGCCGCGCTCGCGCTTCGCGTCTCGGCGGGCGCGTTCCACACCGCGAGCATCCGGCCCGACGGCACCGTCGCCTGCTGGGGCTGGAACGGCTACGGGCAGTGCGCCGTGCCGGCGACGCTGCGCCGCGCGGTCGACGTCGCCGCCGGCGGCGGACACACGGCGATCCTCGACGACACAGGTGCCGTGCGCGTGTGGGGCGACGACGCGTACGGCCAGATCGCCGGCGCGGCCGGGCGCAGCATCGGCGCGGCGCTCGACTCGAACTACGGCACGCTCGTCCTCACGCCGGCGGCCTGCGAGGACGTGCCCGCGCGACCCTCCGACTGCGCGTGCGGACCGGTGCAGCTCGACCTCGACGGCAACGGCGTCGCCGACTGCGTCTCGTTCCGCTTCGGCGACCTCAATCTCGACGGCATCGTGAACGCGCTCGACCTCGCCGAGTTCCTCGCGGTGTGGGGCGCGCCCGGCGCGCCCTACGGCGACCTCAATCTCGACGGCGCCGTCAACGCGCAGGACCTGGCGATCCTGCTTTCCCGCTGGGGTCAGGCGCTCTGAACTCGAGCCGTGCGGAGACCGGCGCGTGGTCGCTCGGCCACCGCCCGGCGGGCTTCGCGTGGTCGATCGTCGCGGAAGCGGGCGCGAGTCCGCGCGAGACGAGGATGAAGTCGATGCGCTCGCCTTCGCAACGCTCGCGGAAGCCGTTGAAGGTCGGCGTCTCGGCCGCGGCCGGATTCGCCGCGCGCCACGCGTCGACAAGCCCGAGCCGCGCGTCCGACACGAGCAGCCGAAGCGGCTCGCTCGCCGGGCCGCAGTTGAAGTCTCCGAGGACGATCACGGGATCGGGCCGCCTGCGCGCCGCGATGCGCTCGGCGAGCAGGCGCGCGGACTCGACGCGCGCGGCCGCGCCGCGATGGTCGAGGTGCGCGTTGAAGACATAGACCGCGCGGCCGTCCGGCGCGGTGAAGCGCGCGAAGGTCGCGATGCGCGGCAGCGCCGCGTCCCAGGCCTTCGAGCCGGGCGTCTCCGGCGTCGGCGAAAGCCAGAAGGTGCCGGAATCCTCGGCGTCGGGCGTCCAGCGCGCGCGCCGGTAGAGGATCGGGCAGGCCTCGCCACTCGCGGGATCGGCGTCGCGCGTGCGCGCGAGCACGCCGAACTCGGGGCGATCCGCGCGGATCGCCTCGACCTGCGAAGGCAGCGCTTCCTGCAGCCCCCAGAAGTCGCCCTCGGCGAGCACCTTCGCCACCATCGCGCGCCGATGTCGCCATGCGTCGGGTCCGTCCGCTTCGTTTTCGTAGCGGATGTTGAAGGTCCCGGCCCGCACCCCGCGATCGGGGTGCCCGCCCACCACCGCCGCATCCGGCGTGGAATCCGGCGGCGAGAGGGCAAATCCCGCGGCGAGCGCGAGTGAGCCGACGAGTGAGAAGAGGCCGCCCGACATGTCGGCAATGTACGCCGCGCGAGATGCCGTTCGCACAGCCGACCGCTACGATCCGGCCCCCCGGGGACCACCATGCCGAACTACCGCTCCATCGTCGCCGCCGTCGACTTCTCGCCCTGCTCCGCGGTCGCGCTCGCCGAGGCGATGCGCATCTCGAAGTGGTCGGGCGCCGCGCTGCATGTCGTCCATGTGATCGACACCCTCGTCGTCATCGAGATCGAGGAAGCGCTCACCGACATGCAGAAGGGAATCCGCGAGGGCCTCGTGTCGGATGCGGAGGCCGCGTGGCGGACCTTCGCTGCGACCGTGCCCGGAGCGGCCGGCCTCCCGATCGAGGTCGCCATCAACAACCGCATCGTCGGCATCCAGTCGCGCGCGCGCGTCGACAAGGCCGACCTGATCGTGCTCGGCGCCTACGGCGACCGCTCTCCCGACCTCGGCGTCGGCAGCGTCGCGACCGCCTGCGTGCGCAAGAGCGCCTGCGACGTGCTGCTCGTCCGGGAGACGCGCGCGAAGGCGGGCGCCCCGGCGGAACCGTTCCGCACCGTGGTCGCGGCCGTCGACTTCTCGCCGACCTCGCTTCGCGCCCTCGAGCGCGCGGCCGGGATCGCCGCGGCCGACGGCGCCGCGCTGCATGTGCTGCATGTCTTCAGCGCGCCCTGGCAGCGGCTCCACTACCGCGCGCCGACGCCGGAAACCGCGCCGAGCTTCAAGAAGCAGTACCTCGACGCCCTCTCCGGCCGGCTCGCCGAGTTCGCGAAGCCCGTGCTCGCGCTTCACCCGGGGGTCGCCGCGACGCTCGCCGTCCACGAGCACCCCGGTCACCGCTCCGGCATCGTCGACTACGCGACGGGCGTCTCGGCCGACCTGATCGCGCTCGGCACGCGCGGGCGCACCAACGTCCGAGACATCCTGCTCGGCAGCACCGCCGAGCGCGCGCTCGCCGAGTCGCGCTGCTCGGTGCTCGCGGTCAAGCCCGAGGGCTTCGACCATCCGATCGCGCACGATGCCGGCAGCGAGTCCGCCTCGCAGGGCACGCGGATGAAGTCCGACCTCTGAAGCCGCCGTTCAGCGCACGCCGACGAAGAGCGAGTACGGCGGCAGTTCGATCGCGCCCGACGCCTCCGCAAAGGGCTCGGCCGCCGCGCGCGTCGCGTCGGCGAGGACGCCCCAGCGGCCGCCCGGCAGCGACCAGCGCGCCACCCGCGGGTCGCCGTTGAGGACGACGACGTACTCGC
>Ga0315906_10001864_pt1 | contig 30593 bp, 36 predicted proteins | sample LakEriMetagenome_4_FD_203526 | JGI IMG/M metagenome (GOLD analysis project Ga0315906, IMG submission 203526) | Freshwater fungal communities from buoy surface, Lake Erie, Ohio, United States - Buoy 2 MA122 | ecosystem: Environmental > Aquatic > Freshwater > Lake > Lake biofilm | place: USA...
GCGCGCGAAGGCCGCCCGACCGTGCTCGCGCATCCAGATGACGCAGCCCGGCTTGGCCTCGCCGACGGCGACAAGGTGATACTCGGCAACAGACGCGGCGAGATCCGCATTCACGTGAAGACGTTCGACGGCCTGCAGCGCGGCGTTCTCGTAAGCGAGGGCATCTGGCCGAACGACAGTTTTGAGGATGGACGCGGGATCAACACGCTCACCGGCGCGGACTCGCCCGCCCCCTTCGGCGGCGCAGCCTTCCACGACAATCGCGTGTGGATGAAGAAGGCGCCCTAGCCCGCGACCCAGCCCGCCTCGACCAGATGCAGCCGATCGCGCTTGAACCGCCATGGCAAGATCATGCGCGCCTGCGCCGGCGGCAAAAGATCCGCGGTGAGGTGATCGAGCCATTCGCCGTCGAGACCGTAATCGCGCAAGAGGCGCTCGCCATCGGGCCGTGCGTCCAGCGAACGCGGCCAGAGCGGCGCAAAGGCGCAGGGTCCAGACATCAGATCGTGGAACGACGCCCAGTCGCGTCCTTCAAGCGCTGCGCGCAGGCCAAGCATCTCCGCTTCACAAGCCCGCCAGTCGGCATGATGGAACCGACGCTGGCCCGCGAGATTGCACAACAGCACCGCGTAGCCGGCGTGCTCCTCGAGAATGCGCCCGCGGGCGGCGAAGAAATCCTCCGTGCGCCAGACGAGGCGCCCGCGCAGCGCAGCGTGGTTGAGGCCAAACAGCACGCGCGCCGCAGGGTCGAGGTCGACGGCTGAAACCTGCGAGAAGCGCGCGAGGAAGGAGGTCGGCAGGCACCAACCGGCGCTGGGACCGACAAGCAACAGGCGGTCTGAACCGGGCCGCCAGCCATCGAGCCATTGCGCGAGCGAGAAGCGAAACGGTCCCCACAGACCCGAGCGGCGCGCGAAGGCGCGCATGTGCCAGCGCAGCCCGCCGGTCAGATCCACCACGCGGAGCGCGCGCGCGCGGGGGACGCTCACTTGCATTCCGACAGCGAACGCGAACCCGCCGGCGACGTCTTGCCTGGGGGGCATGGCAAGGGATAGGAACCGCCCGACACCGCGTAAAAACCGGGCGGCGATGGTTTGCAGATATGGCCGGCGGCAAAGGAGCCGGCCTCGCAACGCGGCAACACGTTTCCCGTGAGGCCGGAGGGCGCAGCCGGCTTGGCGCGCGGCGGATCGCCGGCCTTCGGCTTGTCCTGCGCCAATGCGCATGACGCGCCCAGACACAATGCAAGCGCCAGCGCCATTCTCATGGCTTCTGCCCCGCCTCCTGGAATTTCAGCGTGACGCTGATGCGGCGATTGCGCGGATCCAGCGGATCGGCAGGATTGAAGTGATCTGTGTCCGCGACGCCTTCAATGCGCGCGAAGCGATCAGGGGTCACGCCTGACTTCTCAAGAATCTGGCGCGTCACATCGGCGCGCTCAGCCGACAGCGACCAGTTGTTGCGTTGGCCGCCGCCAGCGAACGGCACGCTGTCGGTGTGGCCGCGCACAGCGACCTTGTTGGGCATTGAGGAGATGGACTTCGCGATTTCGTCGATAAGCGCCTGCGCGCGCGGAAGCAGTCGCGTCGTCCCCAGGCCGAACATCGAGAAGTCGGCCTTGTCGATGATCTCGATGCGCAGGCCATCGGCCGCGCGCACGAAGCGCACCTGCCCCTGCAGCGCAGCGAGCGCGCTGTTCTCCTCGAGCTTCTTGCGCAATTCCTGCTCAAGCTGGTCGAAGTTTTTCTGATCGAGTTCGGCGGCGGCTTTCGCCTTGGCCGCGTCATCAAGCTCCTTGTCGGCGGCGCCCTTGCCCTGTTTGGGCTCGCCGTCCGGCCCCTTGCCTTCGCTCGTGTCGAGCTCTGAGCCCTTGCCTTCCTTGTCGGCGCTCTCAGGACCAAGGCCGCGCTGTTCGCCGGCGTCCGGCACGCGCGGCGGCTCGAGATCGAGCAGCGACGTCTGCGAGGCGGCCACAGGCAGGCCTTCGGGATCGAGAATGGAGCGGCCGCCGAGCACGCCGTTGGAGCCTGCGAGCTGGCCGGTCTGGATGAGGCTCTTGGGCGTCGGCTTGAAGTAATCCGCGATGCTCTTGCGCTGGGCTTCCGAAGTCGCGCCAAGCAGCCACATGAGAAGAAAGAACGCCATCATGGCGGTCATCATGTCCGCGAGCGCGATCTTCCAGGCGCCGCCGTGCGCTGCGGCTTCGTCGGCCATGATCTTTTTGATGATGATGGGCGCAGGCGGTGGAGCCGCCTCGCCCTTCTTGTCGCCCTTTTTGGCCTCGGCCATTACTTGCCTCGCAAGCCGTCGAAGACCTCGCCGAAGCTAGGCTGGTTGTGGGCGCTGATCGCCACGCGCGCCGCCTCAATGACGAGCGGCTGCGGATGACCATGCAGGGTGGCGACGATGATCTGCTTCACGACGTGATAGATCTGCGCTTCTTCCTTCACCACCGCCGCAAGCCTGTTGGCCATGGGCTCCACGATGCCGTAGGCCATGAACACGCCAAGGAAGGTGCCCACAAGCGCCGAACCGATGAGGCCGCCGAGAATGACCGGCGGCTGGTCGATCGCGCTCATGGTTTTCACGACGCCCAACACGCAGGCCACGATGCCGAGCGCGGGGAGCGCGCCGGCAAGGGAGGCGAGCGCGTGCGCGGGATGGCCCGCGTGGTTCACATGCTCTTTGATAGCGGCGTCCATCACTTCCTCGACCGCGTAAGGGTTGAGGTTGCCCGAGGAAATCACCATCAGGCGGATGGTGTCGGTGATGAGATGCAGCAGATGATGGTCGTGGAGGATCTTCGGATATTCGCCGAAAATGGCGCTCGATTCCGGGCTCTCCACGTGGGATTCAAGCGCAACAGGCCCGTCCACGCGCAGGATCTTCATAAGCCGCGACACGAGAAAGATCGTGTCGAGGAAGTCCTGCTTCTTCCACTTCGGCCCGCCGAAGATCTTGCCGAAGCCGCCGGCCACGCCCTTGATCGTGTCAAGGTCATTGCCGATCAGCATGGCCGCCACGCCGGCGCCGAGAATGGTCGCGATCTCGAAAGGGGCGGCCGCAATGATCGGGCCCATGCTGCCGCCATGCACGATGTACACGCCGAACACGAACACGTGCAAAAGAACCAGACCAATGATGCCGAACACTGGCTACTCCAATCAATGGCGCGAGCCGGACGTCCGGCTCGCGGCTTTTCCGGGAACGGCCGCTGCGCGGCGCTCGCGGCGGACGATCCCGCAGACTATCAGATTTTATCTGTAATCCGGGAAGCCACCTCCATGGCGGTCTGCAGCATTCGGGCGTTCCCATTGTAGATCTGCTGAGCCTTGAGCATGCCCATCAGCTCTTGAGTGATGTCGACGTTGGACTGCTCCAGCGTCGCGGACATGATGTCGCCCGCGTTCGGCGCGCCGCCAGGCCAGAACTCCGCAACGCCGCTTTCGCCGGTCGGCACGTAATTGCTGTTGCCGATCGCCTTCATGGCGGAGGGGTCGGCGAACTTCGCCACCGCGACATAACCAACGTAAGCGGTCGTGTTGTCGGCGTATGTCACGCCGATCAGGCCTTTGCTGTCGATGGAGATGCCGGTGAGGCTGGCGCCGGCCTCGGAAGTGAGCTGGATCACCGCATTCACCACCTCGGAGGACTCGGTGGGCGGCTCCGGAATGGTCGCCGGATCGGCGTTTTCGATCATCTGCACGCGTGCGCCGGTGGAGCTCACCAGATTGCCGGCGGCGTCGATGCCGAACCCGCCCGCGCGGGTATAGACAAGCGTCGGGGCGTCAGCAGCCGGGTCGGCCGCGTTCAGCACGAAGAAACCCTGGCCCGCGATCGCGAGATCGGTGGAGCGACCCGTCGACGTCATGGAGCCCTGGCTGAAGTCACGGGCCACTTCATTGGTGAGCGAGCCAGCGCCAACCGCCGTCTTCGGATTGGCGGAGGGATCGTTGGCGAACACATCGACGAAGCTCGCTTCGGAGCGCTTGAAGCCGACCGTGCCCGCGTTCGCGAGGTTGTTCGCGGTGACGGAGAGATCTTTTTGGGCGACCTTCAAACCCGACATGATGACAGAGAGCATGACCGACTAACCTTCTTCGTAGCCTCTCGTCGCAAGAGGCCGTCCCTTGCGCCGCAGTTATGTCAGCAAACTCCGTGCCAGCATTTCTCAAAAAACAACATACTGATTTTTCAGAATCTTCTCAAAATTAACTGCGACTAAAACCGCGCGCGGCGCAACCGTCTTCAAAGTGCGCCGCGAAATGCGGGTAAACGACGAGGGACATATGCTGCGCCGAAACGCGATCCGCGCCTACAACGAAGCCGAGCAAGAGTTTCTGGTCAGCGGCGCAGATGCGCACGGCCTTGTCGAGATCCTGTTCTCGGAGCTGATCTCATCCATCACCGCGGCGCGCGAGGGCTTAAGCTCAAGCGATCTGGCTGCGAAATCCGCAAGCGTTTCGAAAGCGCTGTCGATCATCCATGTGCTGGCCTCCAGCCTGGATTTCGAGAAGGGCGGCGACGTCGCGGACTCGCTTCTGCGACTGTACGAATGGTCGCGTCGCACGATCATCGAGGGCAGCCGCGATGGGAAGGCCAGCGCTTTCGACGAGGTCCTGCAGGCCGTTTCCGAAATCGCAGAAGCCTGGCGCTCGATCGGCGGACAGCATGCTGCCGCTCGCGCTGCACAGGTCGCGCAGCCAGCGGTGTAAGCGGCTAGGCGTCCTCGCGGGCGATGGAGAGCTTCTTCATCTTCTCGATAAGGGTCGTACGCTGAAGTCCAAGCAGGCGCGCGGCGGCGCTGACTGAGTTCTGCGCCTCCGCCAACGCCGCACGTATGAAGCTCGCTTCAAGCGCGCTCATATAGTCGCGAAGATTGAAATCGGCGGCCACACGCATGTGGTCGCGCACCGCCTCCACATCATCCGGGCTTGCAAGCCGCGCCGCAGCTTGCTCGGGGATCGGCGCAAAGGCGAGATCCGCAACGCCGAGGCCCGCAACTTGCGGGCTGTCCTGCGCGGGCGCGAACAAATCGCCCAGATCACGCGCGACGTCCATGAGCGCGACTGTCTCAACACGCCGGTCGATGGACTTCCGCGGCGCGAGCAATCGCTCCATCTCGCGTTCGTTCAGCGGCTGATCAGGGTAAAGCACGCCAGCGCGCTCGATCATGTTGCGCAACTGGCGGATATTGCCGGGCCATGACGCCGCCTGCATGGCGGCGATCGCCACGGGCGTGAGTATTGGACAATGAGCGAAACCCTGCGCGCGGAACCGCTCTACAATGAGCTCCGCCAGCCGCGGCACATCCTCCTTGCGCTCGTCGAGCGGCGCGAGCGTAATCGGAAACACATTGATCCGATAAAACAGGTCTTCACGAAACGACTGCGCCTCAACCATGGAGACGAGATCGCGATGGGTGGCGCATACGATGCGCACATCCGCTTTAATGGCCTGGGTTCCGCCCACCCGCTGAAAGCTGCGATCTTCCAGGACGCGCAGAAGCTTAACCTGCATGTCATGCGGCATGTCGCCGATTTCGTCGAGAAAAAGCGTGCCCCCGGCCGCTGTCTCGAGCAGACCGACGCGGGTCTTCACCGAACCCGTATAAGCGCCCTTCTCACTGCCGAACAATTCGCTCTCGAGAAGCTCGCGCGGGATCGCCCCGCAATTCACCGCGACGAAGGGCCCCTTGGCGCGCTGGGAGAGAAGGTGAACCGCGCGGGCGATGAATTCCTTTCCGCTGCCGGACGGGCCATTGATGAAGACCGTGGTGGAGGACGGAGCTACGCGATTGACAAGGTCAAGCGCTTCTCGCATCGAGGCGCTCGGCAATGCGAGGCAACGCAGAACTTCGTCTCTCGTCATCGACCCGCCGTCATCCACAAACGCTGTCGATTTTTTGACCGAGCCGAAAGCGCGACACAAGGCGAAGCGTTGCAGCACGACGCCCGCGCCGAGTTTTTTTGACGAATCTGGGCGTCTAACCCCAAAAATGCGACCCGCCGCCCGATATGGGCGCATGCGGAACATCGCAGCGAATCAGTTTGTTAGCGCACCCAAACCGACGTGCCCGCTGCGATCGTCCCCATCAAGAGCGTCTCGTGGCACGCCTGTTGCTCTCATTGCGACACGAAAGATCAGCAATGGAGAACGCCGTGAGTGCGGTTCTGTGCATCACAGATGGATTGTCGGACACGGAGGCGTGGCTGACCCATCTTCACAAGCGCGGTTACGACACAAACACTGCGACGCTCGCAACGCTGGGCGCGGTTGAGGCGACATGGGGCCGCTGCGGCCTGCTTCTGTCACACGCCGCAGCCAAGAAACTCGCGCAGGATGCGACAGGCTTCGTCAAGTGGTGCCGCCAGCTCAAAGCGGAACGCATCGTCGTGCTCGGCGAGCGTGGCGCAACCTTTTCGCTCAAATGCGAATTCAACGGAACAACCCTGCAGGTGAAGCCCACAACGGACAATTGGCGGTTCACCGCCGAAGTGGTTGCGCGGTTTCTTGACGAAGATCAGGGCGTAGCTGTCGGAGATCCGTCAACCTTCAACCTTCTGCGCCTCGCACGGCGCGTCGCCGCAAGCGACGTAACCGTGATGCTGGTGGGCCCGACTGGCACAGGCAAGGAAGTCTTCTCAAAATTCCTCCACAATGCGTCACCCCGCGCTCGTAATCCCTTCATCGCCGTCAATTGCGCGGCCGTACCAGACACGATGCTGGAAGCCGTGCTCTTCGGTTATGAGCGAGGCGCATTCACGGGCGCACATCACCCCAATAAAGGTATTTTCCGCGCCGCGGACGGCGGCACGCTCCTACTCGATGAAGTCTCGGAAATGGCGCTTCCCCTGCAGGCCAAACTTCTCCGCGTTCTGCAGGAGAAGGAGGTCACGCCGCTTGGGAGCGCAAAACCGGTTCCTGTCGACGTGCGTGTGATCGCAACATCAAACCGCTACATGCTCGAAGAAGTGAAGGCTGGACGCTTCCGCGAAGACCTTTACTATCGCCTGAATGTCTTCCCCCTCGTGACGCATGCTCTGAGCGAGCGACGCGGCGACATATTGCCGATCGCAGTCGCCCTGCTCGCCAAACACGCCGGCGGCTACGCGAAGATCCCGGAACTCACTGAAGCTGCGATCGACAAACTCGAAACCTACGACTGGCCGGGCAATGTCCGTGAGCTTGAAAATGTGCTCCAGCGGGCGCTCGTTCTGTCTGGCGGACGACAAATCGAGCCCGAACATCTGATGATCGATCTGCAGGATCTCATGCATCCCGCCGCTCACCCTGCCCCTGCCCTGCTTCATGCAGTCTGAGGAGAAGCCAATGACCGCCATCGGCAAAGTCGACCTCACGCGACAGATACTCTCCGCCGCTGAACCGCGCCTCAACAGTAAGTCGGGAACGCATGATTTCGGCGCCCAGATGAAACAGGCGCTGAATGAAGTCGCCAAGGCGCAACAGAATTCAAGCGAAATGGTCAAGGCCTTTGAAGCCGGCCAGGAAGTTGACGTGACGAAAGTGATGCTCGCGCGCGAAAAGTCATCGCTCGCATTCGAGGCGACCCTGCAGATCCGAAACAAACTGCTGAGCGCCTACAAGGATATCGTTTCCATGCCCGTGTGATGCGGGCCATTGACGCATTCGCCACCAGGAGCCGCATTCCGTGTCTGAGACGAAGACTGTGACGATCGCGCCGCCCGCCGCCCTTGGGCCTGTCGGCGCACAGCTATGGAACGGCTTCGCTGCGGTGCAGAACTTTCTGCGTCAGCCGGCTATCGTGCGAGCGGCTCCTGTCATAGTCGTCTCGATCGTCATCCTGGTCGGCCTTGTCGCGATCTGGTCGCTCCGCGAACCTGCGATGACCCCCCTTTTCCCGCGCCTCGCAGAAGAAGATAAAGCGCAGGTCATGACCACGCTCGAGACGCAGGGCATCAAAGCGCGTCTCGATCAATCAACCGGTCAGGTTCTGGTCGCGCGCGGCGACTTCTATCGCGCAAAAATGTTGCTTGCGCAGAGCGGCCTGCCGAAGGCCGCAGTTTCAGGCTATGACATGCTCAACCAGCTCCCGCTCGGCGCAAGCCGGGCGGTCGAGCATGTGAAGCTGCGTCAGGCGCAAGAAAACGAACTTGCGCGCAGCATCATGGAGATTCGCGATGTAGAAGGGGCGCGCGTACATCTCGCCGTGCCTGAACGCTCAGCCTTCGTGCGCGAGCAAACACCCCCCTCGGCTTCGGTCTTTCTGAAACTTTCTCCTGGACGCGCATTGTCTAATGGGCAGGTGCAATCCATCGCGCACCTTGTCAGCTCTAGCGTTCCGCACCTTCCTGTCGCCAACGTGACGATCGTGGATCAGTTCGGCGGCCTGCTCACGGCGCCGCAGCGAGACGCTGACCTCGGCCTCACCGCGCAGCAACTCGAACACAAGATGCGTCTTGAGAAGCTGTTGCGTGAGCGAATCGTCAATCTTCTGACGCCCGTTATTGGACCCGGCAATTTCAATACGGAGGTCAACGCGGACCTTGACTTCACCCGCACGGAGCAGACGCGCGAGTTTTTTGACCCCAACAGCAATGCGGTTCGCAGCGCTCAGGAGAGCCTCCAGGAATCGGGCGACAATCGTGCGCGCGGCGTACCTGGCGCGACCTCCAACCAGCCGCCTAACGCTGCGCAAATCACCAACACGCCCCCCGCGGGCCAGCAGGGAGCAGACGTCGCGAAGAACCGCTCCAGCACCACTGTGCGCAATTTCGAGGTTAGCCGTGAGGTTAAGTCCACGCGCCCCGCGCTTGGTGAGATCAAGCGGATCACTGTGGCCGTCATCCTGCGCGCCGCGATGGGCGTCGACGAAAATGGCGCTAAGGTAGAAAAACCTCTGTCGGACGCGGAGCGCGAACGCCTGACGAGCCTCCTTCAGGAAGCCATCGGCTATGACGCGCAACGCGGCGACAAGGTGACGCTGGTCTCCAGCAATTTTGCGGAAGAGCAGCAATTCGCCGGACGCAGCTGGTATGATGCGCCCTGGCTTGAGGACGCGATCAAGCAACTTGTCATCGTCCTGATCCTTGCGGTTGTTGTTCTCGGCGCCCTGAAGCCGTTCCTGACCCGCCTCCTCGACGCCTCCTCCGCCTCCGCCATGCGCGCCGATGAACCGGTGATCGGCGAGGGTGAATCTATTGAGGTGCGAGAAGGCGAAACGCTCGAAGACATCAAGGCGCGGCTTAAGCCGAAGAAGGCGGCGATCTCCGCCGAGCTGCTCGACACCGCGAACACCTATGATGATAAAGTCACACTCATACGCATGCTTGTGGGCGACGACGCCGGCCGCGTGACAGCGGTGCTGAAGTCCCTCATTCAGCGCGATCTGAACTAATCGGAGCACCCGCAGATGGCGGACCAGACACCAGTCGCCACGCCTGAACCCACCGATGACGACGCGCTGCGTTTGCTCTCGGGCACGCAAAAGTGCGCGATCCTCATGTTGCTGCTTGGCGAAGACGAAGCTGCTGAAATCCTCAAAAACCTTTCTCCAAGAGAGGTTCAGCAGCTCGGCACCGCAATGTATTCCGTGGCCGATGTGGATCAACGCACGGTCAACCTCGTTCTTGACGAGTTCCTGTCCATCATCAAGGCGCAGACGAGCATTGGACTTGGCGCGGATTCCTACATTCGACGTATGTTGACGAAGGCGCTGGGCGAGGACAAGGCGGGAAGCATTCTCACGCGTATAACGCCTTCAAGCAGCAGCCGCGGCATTGAGATTCTTGAATGGATGGACGCCCGCTCAATCGCGGAAATGATCGAGGGCGAGCATCCACAGATCATCGGCCTCATTGTCGCTCAGCTTGATTACGCGGTCGCCGCCGACGTGCTTGTTCTTCTGCCCGAAGACATTCAGCATGCAGTCCTTCATCGCGTGGCGACCATCGACTCGGTCCAGCCAGAAGCCATCGTACAGCTTGAAAAAGTGATGCAACTGCAATTCCAGGCGAACACGTCCCTGCGGGCATCCAAGATCGGCGGCGTGAAGGCGGCGGCTAAGATCATGAACTTCACGCAAAGCGCGACCGAGCAGCGGATCATGCGCAACCTGCAGAAGATCGACAAGGACCTGATGACGAACATTCAGGAAAATATGTTTGTCTTCGAGAACCTCATTGCGGTCGACGACAAGAATCTTGGCGTTCTCTTGCGCAACATTGAGCCGGAAGATCTCGCCATCGCGCTCAAGGGCGCGGACGAGCGGCTGCGCGACAAAATTCTGGGCTGTATGTCTGCGCGCGCCGCCGCCTCCATTATCGACGAAATGGAAGCGAAAGGACCGATGCGCGTCACTGAAGTGCAAGAAGCGCAAAAGCGCATCGTCGCCACTGCGCGCAAACTGTCCGATGCGGGCACCATGGTTCTAGCGGGACGTGGCGACGACTATGTCTGAACAAAGCCAACAGCGCGTCGCGCTATCAGACGTGCCAAACGTCGCCCCACGCGGCGGGCCGTTCCTCGAGGATCCTCGCTTCAACAAGCCCGACGCGCAGTTCGTCCCTTGGGGGCGCGCGAGCTTCAAGCCATACGAGCCGCCGCGCCACGAAGAAGCGCAAGCGGACGCCAGCGAGCAGACGCAGCAGGACGCAGCTGAGGGCGGCGCGCAAGCGGATATCGAAGAAGCGACGCCTGAAACAGCAACAGAAGGCGATGCGGCGGTTCAGGAGCTTTCGCCTCCGCCCCCCCCGCCAGCGCCTGTCGAGCCGCCCCCCGCGCCGGAAGAAATTTTGGCCGCCATCGAGCAGGCCAAGGAGGACGGTCGGGCGCTTGGATATAAGCAAGGATATGACGCAGCGCACCGCGAAGTCGGCGACGCGCTACTTGTGTTGCGAAATCTCGCCGCCGAGTTCACCGCTCTGGCTGACGACGCCACCGAGCGCAACGCAGAAGTGATGGCGAGGCACGTCCGCCGCCTTGCGCAGGATCTTTTCGGGACGGTGTTCGCCGAAATGCCGGAGCGTTTCGTCGAACGCATTAAGAGCGCCGCGTCCAGCTTCACGAAGGCTGGATCCGAGTTCACCTTAACGCTGAATCCTCACGATTACGCCTCACTTGCGGGCGCTTTGAAGGGCGAGGCGCTGTTCAAGGACATTCGTGTCGAAGAAGATCTCGATCTTACGCCCGGCGCATTTCGGTTGAGCTCACGCGAACTCGACTATGAGGACGCTCCCTCCATGGTGGATGAACGGGCGCCGGAATGAAAAACGCAGCCCTGACGCTTGACCGCCGCCTTGATGCGCTCAAAGCCAGCCGCACGATCAGCGCCGCTGGCCGCGTGCGGCGTTTCGACGGCCAGATCGTCCATGCAAGCTCGTTTCCCGCCGCGGTAGGCACCGAATGTCGCATAGCGTCAGAAGACGGTGGCTGGGCCGACGCTGAGGTCATCGGCTTCCTGGACGATTACACCGTCATGGTGCTGACGGGCGGCTCCGCGCCTCTGGTCGCAGGCGCCCGAGTGGAGACAAAGCTGCGCGCCGACCTCGTTCCGGTTGGCGAAGGCCTGCTTGGCCGAGTTTTTGACGGCGCAGGCCGCACGCTGGACGGGCTCACGGAGCCGGTGTTGAACGCGCACTGGCCGCTTCGCGGAGAACGTGTCAATCCGCTGCGTCGCAAGCCGGTGCGCCAGTCGCTGGATGTTGGCGTGCGTGCGCTGAACGCATTGCTTACGGTTGGACGCGGACAGAAAGTTGGCATCATCGCAGGCAGCGGCGTCGGAAAATCCTCACTCTTGTCGTGCATCGCGCGCTTCACGTCGGCCGACGTCGTCGTGATCGGCCTCATTGGAGAACGCGGCCGCGAAGTCTCAGGCTTCGTGGAAGAGCTCTCGGCCTCTGAATCCTTCGCCCATACCGTGGTTGTGGCTGTGCCCGCCGACCATTCGCCGGTTTTGAGACTGCGCGGCCTGCATCGCGCGACGGCCTATGCGGAATATTTCCGTTCGCAGGGCAAGAATGTTCTTCTGATGGTCGATTCACTCACACGCGTAGCCCATGCGCAGCGCGAGCTCGGACTGGCGCTAGGCGAACATCCCACCACTAAAGGCTATCCGCCATCCGTCATCTCCCTGATCGGATCGGCCCTCGAGCGCGCAGGCCTCGACTCGCAGAGCGGCGGCAGCATCACCGGCATCTATACGATTCTTGCAGATGGCGATGACACGACGAACGATCCGATCGTGGATACGGCGCGCGCCATTCTGGACGGCCATGTGGTGCTTTCGCGCAAACAAGCCGAGCAAGGCATTTTCCCTGCAATCGACGTGAACGCATCCGTAAGCCGAACGATGACGGATTGCGTAAGCCAGGCGCATATGGCCCGCGCGCGCAAGTTCCGCCGCTATCTCAGCCTCTGGGAGCAAAACCGCGATCTCATGTTGCTTGGCGGCTACCAGACAGGTCAGGATCCCGAACTCGATATGGCCTTCCAGACCTACCCCTCTCTGGTGAGCTTCATCACGCAGGGCATGCATGAACGCTCTACCCTTGTTGAGAGCGACGCAAGGCTTCAGGCTCTCTTTCCATGAGAGCGCGCACGCTTCAGCTTATGGGCAAGAAAGTCACGATTTTGCTCGAGGCCTATAAGCGTGAAGCGCGCAAGCTCGCAGACGAGCTTAAGCGGCTTGACACGCGCATTGGGCAAATCGATGAATTGAATGCGAGCTATCGAGAGCATCTGACGCTACCGGCGTTGCGGGCCTCGGAATACCGCGACACTGCGAGCATATTGATGCGCCTGACGGAGCGGCGCGAAATCGACGCGCAACGGCAGGCTCTTCTATCTGTTGAGCGCGATCGACTTGGGCGTATCCTTGCGGAGAAGAAACGGCAGATAGAGCGCTTGGAGGAAGAGGCCAAGCGCGTGCTCGCGGCCGAACGCATGGAAAAGGATAGAATGCGGGAAATGTTGACGCCAGCGCCGCGCAGGTGATGGCACGCCACTTGCAAAACTCATCGAAAAGTGTCGGCCTTCCGTCGATTACGCCGCTTTTCAGAGACGCCAGTGGACAGTTTAGGGCCCATAATCGCGACGCAGGTTGAAGCAGCCGTCATAACAGACGCGCCGAATGCTTCCGCTCAAGCGAATTCAGGCGAATCCTTCGGCGCGCATCTGGCGTCCTCAAACGCTGCATTCGACGTTTTAGCTCAAGTCGAAAAAGTCACGCTCGAGATCGAAGCGTCACGCCGCGTCGCACAGCCTGTCGGCGAGCCGACACCGACGATGCCCATCGACGTAGCAGCCATCGCAGCGGCGATCACCGCGGCGATCGCTATTGGGCGACCTGCCGCCGTGGATGCGGAGCCCGTCACCAACGAAACGCATTCCTTCGAACAAGACGCCCCTGCTCTCCTTATCGACGCCGAAGTGCCGATTGAGGTCGCCTCTCAACCGCTTTCGCCCGACAGCGTGGTTTTCGAAGCGCTCTACGCTGAATTGACGGCTAGCGACGCCCCTCGCCTGGACGAAACTGACGCCGAACTTCCATCCTTCGAAGCGGCGCCTAACACGGCGGTCACCAGCGGCGCAGCCCTTCAGAGCCCACTACCGGAGGCGATGGCCCCCGCCCGCGCCGCGCCCATCGAGACGCACATCGACCCGCCCGACCGCGTCGATTTCGAAGGCAAAGCACCAGCGCCTCAACCGCTGGACGATGCGCTCGCGAACCAAGAGGCACGCGAAGCTCGACCCGCAATTGCGCACGAGCCTGACCTCGCGCAAAGTTCCGCTACATTTGGCTCCGTCTCCCCCTTCGGACCCGCGAACCCGACTGTCGATGCGAAAACGCCAGTCACGTCAGCAGATCGATCGCCAAACCAGACAAAAACGCCTGCCGAGGCGATCCCGTCCCTTCAAACAATCTCACAACAGCGCACGCAGCTGGCCGTGGAGAGCGTTGAACAACAACATGGCGACGAGTTAAAGGCCGCCGACGCAAAGCCGAAAACCGCGGATCTCGATCACGCGCCGACCGCCTCTTCAGCGACCAGCGAAAAGCATGTGTTGGTCAAGGAGACAGCGGCCATTGCCGCACGCGGCGAGGCTAGCGACCGCGTCATCAAAATCGCGACCCCTGAACAAAAAATAAGACCTGAGACGAGAGCGACGAACGAGACGGCCGAGCGCAGGAAGCCGGACGAGCAGATCTCGCAAACAGACGATTTCGCCCTGAACCCTGCCAACACAGCCGAGAGTGCGCAGGCTATCCAAGCGTCACGAGCCAATCAGCCCTTAGAGGCCACGATAAACCCGATTGCGCCCAACCGAGCGCCGAGTGACGCTGACGAGCCGCAGAAACCCAACCGCGCGACGCAAACCAATGTCACCCAAAACCTTCCCCAATTCCGAGCGAACTATGCGGAACGCACGTTAAGCCCTCCTGCCTCAGGCGTGATGCGCGAAGCCCACCGCAGCGACGACGCCTACGGCCCCAGGACCGATGTGGTCCAAAACGCGACCAACGCAGATCACACCTTGTCGCGCCAAACGTCGTCGGGTGAGCAGAACCAATTACGCAGCGCCAATTCGCCCCTACGTGGATTCACGACACTAGAGCCAAGCCGGCCCATTCCGTCCTGGCAAGCAACGACGATTGATGCACCCGCTGACCAGCCGCTGGGGAGCGCCGAACCCGAGCCGCTTGCAAAGCCGACCACGCTGGAAGACGCGGCGCTGAAAACCGAAGAAGACTCCGACGACAAGACGCTTACCAAAATCGTTTCCGATGCGCGCGACATACCCACCCGCAAACCTGAGGCGCAGGACAAGAGCGCGCTCCGGCCAGTGGAGAGCGAAGCACATGAAACAATCGAGGCGACCGATGATGCGAGGCTTGTTGCGGAAACGGACAGCCGCCGCACGCTGACGGAGGCGCAGAAACTCGAAGCACCGACGCAACAAGCCTTGCGTGACCCTCGCATGCGTCAATTGAGCGAGGACCTGCGAGCGCGGGCGCTCGAACGTCAGGTGATCGCTGCCGCGCGCGAAGGCGTTGATCAGATCCGCATGCAATTGTATCCGCCGGGCCTTGGACAGATCATCCTGCGTGTATCGCTTGAAGGCGGAAAGCTGAAGCTTCAGGCGCGCACAGGAAACGCCGAAGCAGCCGACGCGCTTCGCGACATCGCCGACGCGCTCGGCGAAGCATTAAACGATAGCGGGTTCGAGCTCATGAGCTTCGATGTCGCCCAACAGGATTCCGAAGGCGAAGATCGCCCTCGCGATGAAAAAAAGAAGCCCCAAAACGAGAAGAAAGCTAGCGACTTCTCGATTGACGTTCACGTGTAAGGAACCGGATTATGGCCACGGAACCGGAAGCCGAACCGACAAAAAAGAAACTCCCGATCGTCAAAATCCTGATCGGTGTGGTAGGCGCGCTCGCTCTTGTTGCGATAGGCGCTGGCGCCGCGATTCTATACGCTAAACTAACGAAGCCCCCGGAAGAAAATCCTCTCGCGATCGTCATCGAGAAAAAGTCTGATGATGCGAAATCAGACGCAGCGTCCAAGGGCGAGGCGGGCGAGAAGGGCAAGACAGCGGACAAAGAACCTTCAGCGTCCGGAAAACCTGTTCCATCTCGGGAGCAATACGTCACGAGTTACTTCGAATTTCCGGGAAATTTCACCACGAACATGAAGGGTTCGCGTCGTTTCGTGCAAATGGCGATCGGGCTCGCGACGCAATATGACAAACGCGTCATTGAAAACGTCCAGAAGCATGAGGTTGCGATCCGATCTGAGGTTTTGTCTGTCCTCGCTGATCAGACCGAAGCTGATCTTGTCGGCGTTGATAACCGCAGGCGCATCCAGGGCCTTATCAAAGACGCGATCAACCGCGTCCTCATCGAACGTACAGAGTTCGGCGGGATCGAGAACGTCTTTATCACCGCGCTTGTGATGCAGTGACACATGGCTGGCACGCGTAAACTCAGCAACGAAGAAGTCTCGGCCCTTATCGAGGGTCTGAACGACGGCTCAGTGGAAGCGAGCTCCGGCGTCGCTAAGGACGTGGAGTATCGTCCATATAAGTTCGGCGGCGAAGATGCGGGCCTTCTTGGGGATCTGCATACTTTACGGCTGATCAATGAACGATTCGGCCGGCAGCTCCGCAATGTGCTTCTGCCCATGCTTCGGTTCATGCCGCGGATATCCACGCTGCCTCCGGAAACGCGGCGATTTGAGGAATATCTGAAGAACGCGGACTCTTTCGTGAGCTTCACGACCGCTCGGGCGGACGCACTGAAGGGGATGATCCTCCTCCAGATCCCGCCGCGGCTGATTGCGATCCTAGTGAATTCGTTCTTCGGTGGAAACGGTGACTGTCCGATCACCCGCCAGACCGAATTCACGCCGACGGAAGAGCGAATTCTACAGGTGATTGTCGACGGCGCCCTCAAGACTCTCGATGAGAGCTGGAGAGAAATCTATCCCGTCACATTCGACTATATCGGGAGCGAAACCAACCCGGCTTTCACGTCCTTTATTGAGGGGCAGGAAGCCTGCATCATTTCATCCTTCATCGTGCAACTACCCTTCGCAGAGCCGTTGACGATCGAAGTGCTCTATCCGCGGCAGGCGCTTAAGCAAATCGCCACGATCCTGCGCAGCAAAATCCAGCGCGTAAGCGATGGACGCGACTACAAATGGGAGGCCCTCCTCCATGACGGGATCATGCAGGTTCCTCTAAGCTTCGTGCCCCGAATTGCAAATCCCAGCATCACGCTCGGGGAGCTAATGCAGCTTAAGGAGGATTCAGTGATTGAAATCCCCTCCTTTGAGCAAGTGAAGATATTCGTCGAGGGCGAGCCGCTTCTCGAAGGTGTGCTCGGCGAGCAGGACCGCAATCTCGCGGTTCGGATCGTCAGCAATATGGAGACACGAGGCAAGCAATGAGCGCGAACGAAAAGGACGGCTCCGCCGAGGGCGCAGGCTCGAACCTGCGGATGCTTGAGAACATAGAGGTTCAGCTGACCGTTGAGGTTGGCGGGACAAAAATTTCCATCGGCGACCTATTGAAGTTGAACGATGGATCCGTCGTAGAACTCGAACGCCTGGCGGGCGAGCACCTCGACATCCTCGTAAACGGAACCCTTCTCGCGAAGGGTGAGGTCGTGCTCGTCGGTGAGCGACTTGGCGTTCGACTGACTGAGATCGTTTCCCCAGAAAAGCGAGTCCGTAGCCTTTGAACGCCCTATCCGCTATATCGCCATTGACGCTGGCTACCCTGGTAATTGGGCTCGTGGCCGCTCTTGCTCTTCTGAAGTGGCGCGACAAATTGTTTTCGCGACTCGGCGCGGGCGCTCCGCAGCGTGAGCGCGTGATGATTGCGCCGGGCGTGAGCGTGGTGGTCATTGAAATCGCCGGAAAGCGCCTGGCGTGCGCGCTCAACCGCGATGGCGTCTCCGCGATGCAATTGTTGGGCGATGCTGAGCAGGAACAGCGCACATGAGACGTTCCGCTCTTTTCCCGATCCTCGCTGTGTTGCTTATGGCGCCCGTTGCCGCCTATGCTCAGACGGCGTCCGTCTTCGATGTTCCTTTGTTGAAACTTGAAGGACAAGGCGGCGGCCAGACCCTGTCCCTGACGCTCCAAACGCTCGCTCTTATGGCGGCTCTCACTCTGTTGCCGTCGCTTCTGCTTGTCACCACCAGTTTCACGCGCATCATCGTCACGCTGTCCATCCTGCGGCAGGCACTGGGCACCCAGCAAACGCCTCCAAACCAGGTTCTGGTCGGCCTGGCGCTTTTCATGACTCTGTTTGTAATGACGCCGACATTCAAGCAGATCAATGACACGGCCTTCGCGCCCTATACAGCAGGACAGATAAGCATTCAGGACGCAGGCGCCCGCAGCCTGGGCGTCATGAAGAGCTTCATGGTTCGGCATACACGTGAGTCCGACCTACTGCTGATGGCGGAAATGCAGGGCGACAAGGGTTATGACAGCCCAGAGGCGGTGCCTATCGCCGTTGTTGTGCCGGCCTTTATCCTGAGTGAGCTGAGAACAGCGTTTACGATCGGATTTCTCCTTTTTCTGCCGTTTCTGGTGATCGACATCGTTGTGGCGAGCCTACTCATGTCGCTTGGCATGATGATGCTCTCGCCAACTTTGATCTCGCTACCGTTCAAACTTCTACTCTTTGTCGTCGTCGATGGCTGGAGCATGACCATGTCATCGCTCGTTGAAAGCTTCACGAAAGGTTGATCGAATGCATTACCAGCAATTCGCCATGGTTGGACGGGAGACGCTGCAGAGCGTGCTTTTCACCGTGGGGCCTGTCCTGATCGCGGCTTTGTTGGTGGGTCTGTTAATCGGCATGGTGCAGGCGGCCACCTCAATCAACGAGGCCACCATCACCTTCGTGCCAAAACTGGTTGTGGTGGCCATCGTGCTCGCCCTTTCAGGCCCCTTCATGGTTACGACCATCTCTAACTTCTTCCAGTCGGTCTTTGTCGAGATCGCCAGAGTCGGCAGATGATCGTTCTTGAGCAAAACCTTTTGATCGAGCGGCTTTGGTCGCTGCTCCTGATATCGGTGCGCCTTTCCGGCATGCTCATCTTCGCGCCTTTTTTCTCGGCCTCCGCGATCACTGTCCCGATCCGCATCATGCTTGCTCTGGCGCTTGCGGTTGTACTAAGCGCATCGATCAATGTGCCCACGATTGACATCGCCTCCCCGATCGGCGCCCTGACGATATTTCGAGAAGCTCTGATTGGCCTATCGATCGGGCTCCTCTTCCAGTTCGCATTCGCAACCGTCGCCATGGCCGGCGAGCAAATCGCGTTCTCTATGGGTATCGGCTTTGCGTCGATGGTTGACCCGCAAACTGGCGCCCAGTCGCCAGTCATCACACAATTCCTGTCGATCCTGCTGACGCTGGTCTTTCTGAGCGTCGAGGGACATCATGTCGTCTTGCGTCACTTGGGTTCGAGTTACGCGGCGCTGCCTATCGAGCCAAGCTTTGATCCAAAGGTGTTCATCGGCATAGCCCAAAGCGCCGGGCTTATTTTCTCGGCGGCCCTGCTTGTCGCAATGCCTTTGATCGTGGCGCTCTCGCTCGCCAACATCATCATTGGGCTACTCACCCGCGTTGCGCCGCAGCTGAACATCTTCTCCGTGGGCTTTCCGATGACCATTCTGATCGGGCTCGCGCTCCTTTTGGTCTCCATGCCCTCAATCGCCACCTCCTTCGCAGGACTCATTGCAGCAAGCGCTGATCTGAGCCGCGAATTGATCCTCGGGGAGGCGCGGCGCTGATGTCTGAGGAGAGCGAACAGGAAAAAACAGAACACCCAACAGAACGACGGAAACAAGACGCTCTTGAAAAGGGCCAATTACTCGTCTCTAAGGATTTCGTTATGGCGAGCGTTTTGCTCGCCGGCGCGGCCTGCTTCTCCTTTTTCGGGCGACAGCTGTTCCAGGAGATCGTCGGCATTTTCCGCTACGGCATGGAGATTACGCCGGTCATCAGCCGTGACACGCCACTGCTGGCCGTTCTTGGCGATCGCTTCGTTCATGCGTTACTGATCGTCCTGGCTTTCTCCATCCCGCTCATCCTGGCTGCGATCGCCGCGCAGTTTCTTCTGGGTGGAATCCATTTCATCCCCGCTAATTTGGCTTTCAAAGGGAGCCGGTTGTCGCCGCTTGCCGGCCTGAAGCGAATGTTCGGCGTAGACGCGCTCATCGAACTGTTCAAGTCATTGCTCAAGGTTGCCGTGCTTGGGGCGCTGGGAGTATGGATCGTGCTTGGGAGCTTGCCTGAAATCATCAAATTGACGTTTGTGGAGCTTCAATCAGCTATCAGCGAAGTGGGGTCCCTCACTGTCTGGATCATCCTCGTGCTCGTTGGGGCGATCGCGCTTCTCGGCGTCATGGACGCGGGCCTGCAATGGTACAGGCATAATCAAAAGCTGATGATGACGAAGCAGGAAGTGAAGGACGAGTACAAGCAGACGGAAGGCTCGCCCGAGATCCGCGCGCGCATCAGAAAAGTTCAGCAGGAGATCGCTCAGCGAGGCTCTGTCGCTGAAGTCGACAAGGCGCAGGTGGTTCTGGTTAACCCGCAGCACTTCGCGGTCGCGCTTCATTATGACTTCTCCGAGGGCTCCGCCCCCAAGGTTCTTGCCAAGGGCGCTGATGTCATCGCGGCCCAGATCAAGGAAAAGGCCGAAGCCGCTGGCATTCCTGTGCTCCGCATGCCACTGCTTACGCGCGCGCTCTACTTCACGACCGAAATCGGCGCTGAGATCCATGCCGATCTTTATCGGGCGGTAGCGACCGTTCTGAGCTTCGTCTTCCAGGCCGGCGCCAACGGTGAACCGCCTGAGGTAGAGGTGCCGGAGGAACTGCGCTTCGACTCAAATGGCCGACGCAATGGGAGCGCTCAATGAAAGTGAGCTGCTTTGGCTGCAAACATTTCGTCATCACGTATAATGCCGTTCGTCCCTACGGGTGTCGGGCGTTTGGGTTCGAGACCGTGCGTCTCCCCTGCATTGAGGTGATGGCGGCGTCAGGAAAGCCCTGTCAGAAACGAGAAGACAACGCCCTTATGCGGGCGCATAGGAGATCGCGATGAGCGAGAAGCCGAAGAAAAAGACCGCCGCGGAAAAGAAGGCGGATAAGCCGGACGCCGCGGCCGAGACCGCGAAGCCCGTTGAATCCAAGACTGAGAGGGCTAGCGCCGCAGCGCCGGAGAAGGCGCCTGTCGGCGAGGAGAAGGCGAAGCCGGCGCCGCCCGCCCCGGCGGAGGAGGCGTCACGCAAAACGCATATCGATGACGCAATTGAGATCGCGCTCGAGGCAGCGAGCACTGCGGTTGATTCCGCTCAGGAGATCCAGCGACTGCGCGCCGAGACCTTCAAACTCGTTGAGGGGACGCGCCGCAACAACAAACTGCTCCTGTACGCATCCATTCTCATATTCGGCGTATCGTCCATCGCCGTGTTCGGTTCGCTTGTCTATTTCAGGCGCGCGATGAATGACATGGAAATGCTGACTACGGTGAATCGCGACGCCCTCCTCGTCTTTGCGGGCGAGATCAACGGACTCGTCGCAACAGCCAAAAAGATAGATGATGCCGGCAAGGCCAACGCCGCCGCGCTCGACGCCACATCTAAAGCCCAGGCGGAAACGGCGAACGCTTTGCAAGCGCTTTCACGCGCGACTGCGAACGTGAACCTTTCGCTGACGCAGTTGACCAACCAGGACAAGACGCTCGCCGCGATCAAGCAATCGATCGACGAATTGAACTCGATCACTAAGGCGAATACGACGCGGCTCAACGAGCTGCGCGCGTCGGCGTCCGCGACGGCGAAACCCGCCCCAACGCCGGTCGTTGCGCCCTCTCCCTCGCCGGCGCCGGCGCCGCAGGCGGCCGCGCCCTCGCGCCCCAATCAGCGCGCAAGCGCGCAGCGAACGTCCGGAAATGCGTCAGCCCGGGCCCGGCCGCCACGTCAGCTCTCCAGCGCGTCTGCGACCGCCCCGCGCGATACAATGATCCGTTACCCCTGAGCCTGAGGTCGGGATGCAGTCCGAAATTCGCTCGTTCGAGGACGTCGCGCATGTGAAAAGCGTCGCGCGCTATTCGCGGGCGGAACGCACTGGCCTCATCGCAGGGGACATGATCCTCGCTTTCGGTGAACATCCGCCCAGGCTCGTGCAGGAATCGCCGGAGTCTCTTGAGACGATGAAAAGCGATGATCTGCTCACGATCGTGCGCGACGGCGTATTCTTTCGGCTAGCCTACGGCGATGGCCTTGAAGGCGCAGACATTGAGCAAGGGCCCGCTGCGGAGGGCGTCACCGTGCCTCTCGGCGTCGACTGGCCCCGCTACTGGGGAGGACTGCAGCCTGGCGGTGGGTTCATTCTTATACCAGAGCGTGTTTCATGGGCGTGGGCGCTGTTCCCGCCCCTGCTCTATACGCGCTTCCGGCAATGGATGATGTTCGCCGCCACGGTGTTGACATGGGCCGTCGGTTTTCTGGCGGGCGGTCCCATCATCTTTGTGATCGCTTATGTCGTCACAACAATTCCGCCTCTGGCGCTCGGCGCGGCACTGTTGCGAGAAGCGGCGTTGAAACATGGGTATGTCGCACGGGGCCTGTACTCGATCGCCTCGTCTGGCCATGCGGCGAGCGTGGAGATCGCAACCTCACGCGCGCTCAAGCAGCCCAAGGAAGCCCAGGCAGCCGCGCCGCATCAGTGAGATGGGCGTCCCGCGTGAAGCGTGGCGATCGCCTCAACGACATCCGCAGGCAAGCCGGTCCGTCGCATGATTTGCTCGTTTGGCTTTCCTTCGCGTGCGAGCTTGATCGCCTGCTCGAGGCTTTCGGGCGAGTCGCGGCCTGAAGCCGGCTCCTGCGCGCGAAGCTGTAGCAACTTGAGATCCGTTTGAAGCTGGCTCAGCGAGCTCGACATCTGCGCCTCGCGCTCACGGGTGTGGCGACGCAGCGCGAGCTCATGCTTATCGAGACGCACAGTCAGTTCGGCGAGCGCCCTGGTGAACTCTTCCGTCTGGGCCGCGACTTTGCGCTGCTGGGCGCGCATCATAAATGCAACCGCGGCAAGGCTCGCAGCCATTACGACTGAGAGGGCGAGCATTTCAACGACGACGTTCATCTTTGGCCTCTTCCGCCTCTTTCCACGACGCGATCACAAGATCGAGACTGCGCACACGCTCCTGCAAGCGGAGAGCAAGCGCTTCGCTTCGTTGATGCAAATCGCGGACCATGAGGACAGCTTCAGACGAAAGCCCGTCCGGGGGAGGCAGTTTCGATAAACCCTCCCGCACCGAGGCCACGCCGCTTTCCAATGCGCGCATGTCATCGGTTGCAAGAGAAGCTTCGACTGCGTCGAGGGCGGCCCGAAGGGCCAGCAACTCGGCGGCGCTCATCACCGATCCAGATCGTAGCGCGAAAGATCGGCTTCGATCATGCGCTCGGCGAGCGCGTCATAGTCAATGGGATAAGCGTTATTGCGAATGGCGTCGCGGATCTTGTCGATCCGGCCACGGTCAAGCGGGGCCGAACCCGCGCTCGCGCCCGAGGAGGATACTTGAATGACCTCAGCTCCCGCGCTGGCCGCCGCCGAGGCGGACGCATTGCGCCCGGCCGAAGACGAGCCGTCCGCCTTGCTTCCCTTACGGGCGGCGGGGTCGAGATAGGTCAGGTTTTGGCGAATGCCGTCGATCATGTGACACCTTCCAAGCCTATAACGGCTGTTGAACCCATTTCTTTAGCGCCGTTGCGGCGCAGGGAGAGAAGAAACTACATTTGAGAGACGATAACTTTCTTGTCTCGTTCAAGGCGCCCCTTCAGGGCCACCCCGGTCTTTATGTTGCGGACTGCGATCAGGTCGCCCTCGTAGCCGTCTTCCTCAGCGCGCGCAGGCGCTGCTATCTCGAATCCAGAACCGGTGGCCACGAGCATGACGCTTTCTCCTTTGAGCACAAGCGGTGTGCGCGCGACATTGCGTGTGGTCAAGGCTACGCCTGCAGTTACGCTCGCGGTGAGCCGCAAGCCGGCCGCCTGAGACAAGGAACGCAACGCCTGTGCGGGCGGCGGGCTCGTGACGACGCGCTCCTCGAGCGCGTCTTCGCTCAATACAGTCCCCGCGGCCAAAGAGGTGCGCGGCGTCACCACCGTCCATTCGCGAGCGCCCGGCGCAGATGGAACGCCCGGCAGGATGGAGCCGACAGGGCCAGCGTCTGTCCGAAGCACGAACCGCCAGGGCGCCGGCGCTTTGCATTCAACAATCAGGCTTGAGCTTGCAGCGCTCCGCCCCGATATCTGCAGCTCTTCGCAGGCAGCCACACGGACGCGTGGATCTAGCGGTCCGATGGTGTCGGGCGAGCTGACCCGACGCCCATTATCGGAAAGCCATTGAGCGACCCGCTCACGGATATGTTCGGCGCCCCAATGGGACTCCTGCGCGCGAGCCGAGAGGGCGCCAATCGCGCAAAAGGCTGCGAGGACATAAGCGAAGCAAAATCGCATGAACGGGTTCATCGCATCAAAACCGCGACTGAGTTGGGGGGAATCACTGGATTCGCTTTCATGCTGCGCGCGAGCGCTTTCTCGGGCGTTACCTCGTCGATGCGAACGATCTGCCAAGCGGAGCCGGGCGAACGCCGCCCGTCCTGCAGATGAACGAGGAAGTAATCTCCAACCGAAACGCCGTGCTCCTGACCGACGGACAGAACGGCGCCACGCGCGCCGACCTCCAGCACCACAGCGCGCAATGGTTTGCAGGCAAGCGTCGCCTCGAGCTGCGCGCGGACCTTGGCGAACAATGGCTCCAGATTGACGACTGGCGCGGAGTTAACCGCTTCATCCATTCCGAACAGGGATCTTCGATCAGCGATCGAAAGCTTCTGGACCACATCACCGACGATCGCGCCGGTAAAGTTATCGCGCAGCTTAAGCGAGATCGTGAAGGCCAGATCGGTCACGTTCGCCACGAGATTATCGCGACGGTGACGCTCCACAACCAAGGCGCCGCTCAAGGAATAGCCGCCGGGGCTCGGTAATTCTCCCAGCAATTGAGCTTGATAATCGTTGTCGGACGCGCGAAAGCGCTCCGCGCCGCGCGGCCGGCCAAGCCAGCGATGATCGACGACCCGGAAAGCGCCGCCTTCGGCGAGGATGGAGGAAGCCTGCGCCAGACCTTCGTTCATCGCGGTCACGACATAGCCAGGAACCCCAGGCGCGGCGCGCACGATCACTTCGCGCAGGTTCAAATCAACGCGGCGACCGCCGCAGGTTTCCTGCTCGACCTCGCCAATCGCTTCAACAACGACCACGAAGGAAGCGCCCTCGCGCCCCTCGCGCACCACTTGATAGCCCTTGAAGCGCCCTTCAACGAGAGCGGAGGTTTCTTCCTGCAGGGCGCCAGAAGCGCCCACATGGCTGAAGCCACGCATTTTCATGCCGAGTTTGCCAGCGGCGTCATAAAGCGCCTCCGCAAGCGCCGCCTTGCGCGCCGAGTCCGTGCCGCCGCCCGCGATAGCGGCGCGACCTTCACCGGTGACTACGCGATAGCCAGCTTCAACTTCACCAATAAAGCTGGCGAGAAACAGCAGGCAGGAAGCAAAAAGACGACGCATCGGCTTGATCCTCAGCGAAACACCGGTCGCCCCATGCGCCGCATGGCGGACGCCTCGGATGCGGAAACCTCAAGCTCGGCTTCATAGACATCGGCTTGATACGGCTGAATGCGCACGACGCGGACACCGCGCAGCAACCCCTCCACATCGGACCGAACGGTGTCTGCGACGACGCGGCCCTCCATCACCGATGTGCGCGCAGCGACGTCCGCTCCATAAATCTTCTCGACGAGGTCCCGCATCGCGGCGAGACGCGCCGCACGAATAGCGTTCAATTGACGCTGCGCCGGCGTGCGCCCAGGCTGCGCTGACACGGTCGCATAACCGATCGCCCGCAGCGGCGGCGCGCTGGCGCTCGTCTCCAGCAACGGATCTTCGTGCACGGCGCATCCCGCGGTGGTTAAAGCCAACAACGCCGCCAAAGCCATCTTTCTCACGCCAAAACCCTCGTCGAAATTCTTCCAGACCAGTTCAGCAAGAACCGTGCCGCAAGAAAATCGATGGCATACGCCTTGCTAACTCCCCTTCGAAAGCCCGTTGAACGACGTTTTTCGCCGGGTTTGCGACGGTGAAACGTCATTCGACGGAAAACCGACAGCGGAGAGAGTGAGTGGCGGACGTAGCTTTGACACCCCAGGCAGGCGGCGCACGAATTGCCAGCACCGTGGTCCTGCCGCTGGCGCTTGTGGCGATGATCCTCCTCATGGTCATCCCAGTGCCCCCGCTGCTGCTCGACATATTCTTCACGTTCAACATAGTGATCGCCCTGGCGATCCTCATGGCGAGCATGAACACGTTTCGCCCCCTTGATTTCTCGTCATTCCCAACCGTCCTGCTGTTCGCAACGCTCCTCCGCCTCGCGCTCAACGTCGCCTCGACGCGCGTCGTGCTTGCGCAGGGGCACACGGGCACGGACGCCGCAGGGCACGTCATCAAGGCGTTCGGCGAATTCATCACCTCCGGCAACTTCGCCATCGGCATGCTGGTGTTCGTCATTCTGATCATCATCAACATGGCGGTCATCGTGAAGGGTACGGGACGCGTTTCCGAAGTGAGCGCGCGCTTCACCCTCGACGCCATGCCCGGCAAGCAAATGGCGATCGACGCAGAGCTGAACGCGGGCTTGCTCACCGCTGAAGAAGCTAAAGTGCGCAGAGAGGAAGTCACCCGCGAGTCTGATTTCTATGGCTCCATGGACGGCGCCACGAAATTCGTGAAAGGCGACGCGATCGCAGGCCTTCTGATCCTTGCGATCAACGTCGTCGGCGGCCTGATCGTCGGCATGATGTTCCATGACCTCACGCTCGCGAAAGCGGCCAAACTCTACATCACGCTCGCCATCGGCGACGGCCTTGTGGCGCAGATCCCTTCGCTCCTGCTCTCGCTCGCCACCGCCATTATCGTCACCCGCGACTCCTCCGCCCACAGTTTGTCTGATCGCCTCATGCAGCAGCTGGGCGATGGACGGGCATGGTGGGCGGTCGCTGGAATCATCACCGCATTTGGTCTTGTGCCCGGCATGCCGGGACCGCTGTTCTTCACAGCCGCCGGCCTTGCAGCTTTGGTTGCGTGGCACTCTCCCAAAACAAAGAACGGCGCTGATGCTGCGACCGCTACGGGCGGGCCCGCAAACGAGGATAAGGCGACCGATGGGGAGACAGGCGAGCCGAGCGATCAGCTGACCATAGAAGATGTCTCAAACCGCTCCCTGTTGATGCTTGAGGTCGGGTATGGACTCATTCCGCTCATCGAGGAAAATGGCAAGAGCTCCCTTGTCGCGCGAATAACCGGCATCCGAAAGCAAGCTTCGCGAGATCTCGGCTTCATCATTCCCTCCCTTCGCATTCGAGACAATCTTTCGTTACCGCCCAACGCCTATCGCCTGACTATCGCAGGCGTGATCGCCGCGGAAGATCAGGTTGTTCCTGGAAAACTGCTCGCAATCCAGAGCGAGGGCGCCAACATCGTCCTGCCGGGCGAAATCGTGAAGGATCCGAGCTTTGGTCTTGACGCAGTGTGGATCGAGCCCGCTGAGCGCGCTCGCGCCGTTGCTGCGAAATATACTGTCGTGGATCCAAGCGCCGTCATCGCCACCCAAGTGAACCAGCTGCTGCGGCAAAACGCAGCCGATCTTCTTGGTCAGGACGACGTTCAGGAATTGCTCGATCACGTTGCGAAATCCTCGCCAAATCTTGTTTCCGGAATCGTCCCAAAACTCATTCCGCTGGGAATGCTCACGCAGGTTCTCAAGAACCTCGTGGCGGAACAAATCTCAATCGCCGACTTGCGGCGCGTCCTCGAGTCGCTTGCGGGCGCCAAGAGCAAAGAGCTCGAAGAGCTAGTGGAGACAGCACGCATCGCACTCGCGCCAATCATCGTTCAGCGCGTATGTGGGCCCAGAGATCCCCTTTCCGTCATCACGCTTGATCCGGGCCTCGAACAAGTGATCTTGCAAAACGCGCGCGCAAGCGGACGCGATTCCGGCATGATTGAACCTGGTCTTGGCCGAAAGCTACTCGAATCCTTCCAGGATCAAGCGCGCGCGCTCGCTGAGAAAGATCAAACGCTGGTCGTCGTCACCTCTCCGCCTCTGCGGCGAGATCTGTCGGTCCTTGTTCGCCAGGCTGCGCCAGACGCGCTGGTGCTGAGCTACAAGGAAGTGCCGGAAACCAAACGCATCAACGTACTCGCCGTCATCGGCGGCTCGGAAGGCTAGGACCTGAGTCATGCAGAATCATGTTAAAGTGATCGCTGAGGACAGCGTCGCGGCGATGGCGAAGATAACCAAAGAGCTCGGCGCCGACGCGCGCATTATCTCGACGCGCCAAACGCCCGCAGGCATTGAAATCGTCGCGGCTCCACCCGGAGATTTTGCGGCCCATCTCGCGGAAGAACGAAACGGCGCGAAAGCGAAAGGCGGCGTGAGCCGCATCGCTGAATTCACGGCGCTTCTCGACGACGCCCGTAAGGCCAGCGAAATACGCCCCCGCAAATCTGAAAGCGCGCGCACTCCTTCGCGCACGAATGATGAATCCCGCCTCAAGGCGGTGGAAAGCTCGCTTGCGGAAATCCGCGCGATGTTGGGATCGGAGTTAATGGCGAACGGCCTCATGGCGGCCGGTGCGCCTCCTGCCCTTATCTCCCTATTCCTCGCCCAGGCTAATGCATTCGAGGGATCCCGTTCCGACAAGAACTTCGCAGCTTTTCTCGCCTCGCGCCTCGTTCATAAGGAGCCGCCGGAGCTGCTCGGCGGCCAGCAGATCGTCGTTGCTCTCGGCCCATCTGGATCTGGCAAAACGACGCTGCTCGCGCAGCTTGCGGCACGCATGCGTCTGCAAGATTCGGATTCCCGCATCGCCTTCGTTAACGCAGATACCCGCAGGCTCGCCGCCAGCGAGCAATTGCAGGCTTATGGCCGAATTCTCGACGTTCCGGTTGTGGACATTGAAAAAGTTCGAGCTCTGTCCGGCTTCGTCCGCACTCAGGAAAGCCAGCTCACAATGCTCATCGATATGCCAAGCGGTGGGGCGGAGTGTGAAGCGCTTATGAGCGAGCTCAATGATCAATCCGCGGACCTCGCACCGATCACGCGCATCGGTGTTGTAGCATCGACTCTCTCAAGCGAATCCATCACCCAGATGTTTGAGGCGTATCCTGAAATTGACGCCGTCGCGCTGACGAAACTCTGCGAGGCTCGAATGACGCTGCCCGCGATAAGCCAATTGTGCATGCGCAAGGCTCCCGTAACCTACATCGCCTCCGACGCACATCTGATGAAGGGCCTCGCGTTCGCTGATGCGGGATCCATGGAAGAGCTGATCCGCGGCAGCCTGCCGGGATCGCGGAAAGAGCAGGCCGCGTGATGGTTGAGATGATGAAATTCAAAAACGCCATCGCGATCACAAGCGGAAAAGGCGGAGTTGGAAAAACGAACATATCCGTCAACCTGGCGCTCGCGCTTCAGAAGGCGGGCAAGAAAGTGACCCTTTTCGACGCCGATGTCGCCCTCTCAAACGCGCATATCGTTATGGGCGTCCAGCCTTCGCAAACCCTCGCAGAATTCGTTGCTGACAAAAAAAGCATCCTTGATGTGGGCGTAAAGGGACCGCTCGGGGTCAAGCTGATCTCCGGCGGAAGCGGTTTGCTCGAGCTCACCAATCTATCCGCTGAGAAACGTGGCGCGATCATACGTTCTTTTCGAGAGCTTGAGGAAGACTGCGACTATCTGGTCGTCGATACCGCCGCTGGCATTGATGACAATGTTCTTGAATTCGTGCAGGCCTGCAACCGTATCATCGTCGTTGTCGTCGGCGAGCCCGCCGCGTTCATCGACGCCTATGCCTGCATCAAAGTGCTGCATCAGGCAAATGGCGTGCGGAATTTTGACATTGTGGTGAATCGCGTTCGCGACGACACCCACGGCGCTGACGTTTTCGCGCGCTTCAAAGGGATCGTTGACCGATTCCTCGAAGCTAACTTGCACCATGTCGCTAACATACCTGAGGACACACAATTGCATGCAAGCGTAAGCCGCTGCAATCCCGTGGTCGTTTCCCAACCTAACGCTCGCTCAGCGCGCGCGTTTGAGAAACTCGCGACGCTCATCGACGGCGCAGCCGCACCGCCAACAGATTCCAGCGAAGCGTTCGCCGACGTCCCTAAGCGTAAGAACGGGAGCAAGCGATGAGTGGCCTGAGAGCCTATGCGGCTAACGCAGCTGATCCCGCGGAAATCGCGGAGCGCGTGCGTTCTCACATGCCGCTCGTACGTAAGATTGCGTGGCAGGTCCATGGCCGCGTTCGAGACCTGTTTGAAATTGAAGATCTGATTCAAATCGGGATGCTTGCGCTGGTTGAAGCATCGCAACGCTTTCAGGACACCGGGGTCGCATCCTTCGGGTCGTATGCTTCGGTGCGTATCCGCGGCGTCCTCATTGATCATCTGCGCAAGCACCTCACCCTCACCCGCCTTGGCGTGCAGCAGCGCGACCAGATCGCGGCCGCCGAGCTTGCTGTGAAAGCGGCAGGCGGCGATCCGGCCGACAGCGCTGCGATTGCGGCGCATCTCGGCATCTCGCTTGCTGAACTCGCTTCCTGGCGCGACCGCGCCACTGCGGCTCCCGACAAGTCCCTCGACGAGATTTATGACGATCACTCGATCTGGTTTGTCGACAACAGGCATACGCCAGAGAGCGGCATCGTCGCCGATCAGCTTCGCCAGTCGCTGGTGAAAAACCTGAAACGACTGAAAGAGCGTGAGGCGCTTGTGCTTCAGCTCTACTTTGTTGAAGAGCTGAACCTTGAAGAGATCGCTGAGGTCCTCAGCGTAACGGTGGGCCGGGTGTCGCAAATCAAAAAATCGGCGCTCGGGCAGCTGCGCGAATGGATGAAAGAAGAAATGTGAACCGCGTTTAATCAGTTGGTTAGCGATGGCACATGAATTGCTGAATT
>Ga0315906_10001867_pt1 | contig 30577 bp, 29 predicted proteins | sample LakEriMetagenome_4_FD_203526 | JGI IMG/M metagenome (GOLD analysis project Ga0315906, IMG submission 203526) | Freshwater fungal communities from buoy surface, Lake Erie, Ohio, United States - Buoy 2 MA122 | ecosystem: Environmental > Aquatic > Freshwater > Lake > Lake biofilm | place: USA...
CGCGGCACGTGCGTGGCGCACACCGGCTTGCACTTGCCGCAGCGCAGGCAGTCCTTGACGCTGTCGGCAATGGCGCCGATCTCGCTGCGCTGCATGATGAGCGACTCATGCCCCATCAGGCCGAAACTCGGCGTGTAGGCCGCGCTCAGGTCGCCGGCGAACACGCCGTCATCGGCCTGCGCCGTCCGCGCCGTCTGGCGCAGCAGCTTGCCCCGGTTGAAGCGGCCGTCGGGGTCCACCCGGGCCTTGTAGTCGGCAAAGCCCTGCAACTCCTGGTCGGACAGGAACTCCAGCTTGGTGATGCCGATGCCGTGCTCGCCGCTGATGACGCCGCCCAGGCGGCGCGACAGCGCCATGATGCGGCCCACCACCTCGTGCGCGGTCTGCAGCATGGGGTAGTGGTCGCTGTTGACGGGGATGTTGGTGTGCACGTTGCCGTCACCGGCGTGCGCGTGCAGGGCCACCCAGGTGCGGCCCCGCAGCACCTCCTTGTGGATGCGCCGGCACTCGGCCAGGACGGGCGCAAAGGCACCGCCCGCAAACACCGCCTGCAAGGGCTTGAGCACCTGCGTCTTCCAGCTCGCGCGCCAGCGCCAGTCCTGCAGCATCGCAAAACAGGTCTGCCCGGCGCCGGGCTGGCCCTCGGGCTGCACCACGTCCAGCTCGTCCAGCCAGTGCCGCCACAGGGCGCGCACCTCGTGCAGCAGAGCGATGGCCTGCTGCACGCGGTCTTCCAGCAGTTCCGCGCTCGGGATCTCGCCCGCGTCGTCGCTCTTGCCCAACGGCAGTTGGCCCTTGGAGAAGAAGGCCTCCAGGGCATCCAGCAGTTCGAGCTTGTTGCGCAGCGAGAGCTCGACGTTGATGCGCTCCACGCCCTCGGTGTACTCGCCCAGGCGCTCCAGCGGGATGACCACGTCCTCATTGATCTTGAAGGCGTTGGTGTGCTTGGCAATGGCTGCGGTGCGCTTGCGGTCCAGCCAGAACTTCTTGCGCGCATCTGCGCTCACAGCCACGAAGCCCTCGCCACCGCGCGCGTTGGCCAGGCGCACCACCTCGCTGGTGGCGCGGGCCACGGCGTCGGCATCGTCGCCCACAATGTCGCCCACCAGCACCATCTTGGGCAGGCCGCTGCCGCCGGCGGCCTGCACTCGCTTGCTCTTGGTGGCGTAGCCCACGGCCTTGAGGTAGCGGTCGTCCAGGTGTTCCAGCCCGGCCAGCACGGCGCCCCCCGGGCGGCGGGCCTCGGCGAACATGAAGTCCTTGATGTCCACGATGCTGGGCACCGCGTCCCTGGGGTTGCCGAAGAACTCCAGGCACACCGTGCGGGTGTGCGCCGGCATGCGGTGCACGATCCAGCGCGCGCTGGTGATCAGGCCGTCGCAGCCTTCCTTCTGCACCCCGGGCAGGCCGGCGAGGAACTTGTCGGTGACGTCCTTGCCCAGGCCTTCCTTGCGGAACAGCCGGCCGGGAATGTCCAGCCGCTCGGTGCGCTGCAGCTTCTTGCCGCTGGCGTCGAAGTGGCGCAGCTCGAAACTGGCCACCTCCACGTCGTGGATCTTGCCCAGGTTGTGGTTCAGGCGCACCACTTCCAGCCAGGTGGCCTGAGGGGTGACCATGCGCCAGGACGCCAGGTTGTCCAGAGCCGTGCCCCACAGCACCGCCTTCTTGCCGCCCGCGTTCATGGCGATGTTGCCGCCGATGCAGCTGGCCTCGGCCGAGGTGGGGTCCACGGCGAAGACGTAGCCCGCCCGCTCGGCGGTGTCGGCCACGCGCTGCGTCACCACACCGGCCTCGCTGGTGATGGTGGCCACCGGGCGGTCCAGCCCGGGCAGTTGCACCATCTCCACCTCGCCCAGGGCCTCGAGTTTCTCGGTGTTGATGACCGCGCTCTTCCAGGTCAGCGGCACCGCGCCACCGGTGTAGCCCGTGCCGCCGCCGCGCGGGATGATGGTCAGGCCCAGCTCGATGCAACCCTGCACCAGCCCGGCCATCTCGGCCTCGGTGTCGGGCGTGAGCACGATGAAGGGCACTTCCACGCGCCAGTCGGTGGCGTCGGTCACGTGCGACACCCGGCTCAGGCCGTCGAATTTCAGGTTGTCCTTGGCCGTATGTCGCCCCAGCACCCGCCGCGCGGTGCGGCGCAGGTCCCACACGGCACGGAAATGGGCGGCGAAGCTGTCCACCGCAGCGCGCGCGGCCACCAGCAACTGCGCCACCAGGGCGTCACGCGCAGCGTCCAGGTCGGGTGTGCGACGCTTTTCCACCTCCGACAAGCGGTGGTGCAGCGCGTCTATCAGCATCTGGCGCCGCTTCGGGTTGTCCAGCAGGTCGTCTTCGAGGTAGGGGTTGCGCTGCACCACCCAGATGTCCCCCAGCACCTCGTACAACATGCGGGCGGAGCGGCCGGTGCGGCGCTCGCCGCGCAACTGCTGCAGCAGCTCCCAGGCGCGTGCGCCCAGCAAGCGGATCACGATCTCCCGGTCGGAGAACGAGGTGTAGTTGTAGGGAATCTCGCGCAGACGCGGTGCGCCTTCGTCCGCGTCCACTGAGGCGGACAAACCGGCGCCACCGGCAACCTGCAGTGGCAGAGGAGCATTCATCTTTGCTTTGCGACCCCCACACGCGCCCTTTGTCTTGTACAGACCGGTGCAGCAGGGTGTCCCTGTGGATTGGTCGAGAATGCTACCGCAGTGCAGCATCCCCACGAGGGCGTAGGGAAGCGCAAGCCGGGGAAACCACCGTGGCGCGGCGCACCCCGAACGTGGGAGAAACGGGTTTGTCACAAAACCTGGGGACAATCACGGTGGCACAGCCGCCCGGTGATGATCGGGTACCCCCTTGGGATCCATCCCCTCACTGCTCAACGGAGAGACCATGAAGATCAAGCAACTTGCCCTGGCCATCAGCGCGCTGGCCGCCCTCGCCTCCTCCCCCGTTCAAGCACAGGCGCCGGTGGAGATCCAGTGGTGGCACTCGATGAGCGGCCAGCTCGGCGAGTGGATCGGCGGCCTGGCCAAAGGCTTCAACGACAGCCAGAAGAACTACAAGGTGACCCCCGTGTTCAAGGGCACCTACCCCGAGAGCTTCGCCGCCACTGTGGCGGCCTTCCGGGCCGGCAACGCCCCGCACATCGTGCAGATCTTCGAGGTGGGCACGGCCAGCATGATGGCAGCCAAGGGCGTGGTCGTCCCGGTGGACCAGGTCATGAAGACGGCGGGCATCAAGTTCGACCCCAGCGTCTACGTGCCGGCGGTGTCGGGCTACTACACCGCGCCCAACGGCCAGATGCTGAGCTTCCCGTTCAACAGCTCCACCACGGTGCTGCACTACAACAAGGACGCTTTCAAGGCCGCCGGCCTTGACCCGAACACCCCGCCCAAGACCTGGCCTGAAGTGGCCCGGGCGGCGGCCCTGCTCAAGGCCAGCGGCCACAAGTGCCCCTTCACCACCGCCTGGCAGAGCTGGACCCAGCTGGAGAGCTTCTCGGCCTGGCACAACGTGGAGTTCGCCACCCAGCGCAATGGCTTCACCGGCCTGAACGCGCGCCTGAACGTCACCACGCCGCTGCACGTACGCCACATCGAGAACCTGGCCAACATGGCGAAGCAAGGGTTGTTCGTCTACAAGGGCCGCAACAACGCCGCTGACGCTACGTTCCAATCCGGCGAGTGCGCGATGTACACGGGCTCATCTGCGGCCTACGGCGGCATCAAGCGCAACCTGAAGGCCGAGGCCGGCATCGGCGCGCTGCCCTACTACCCCGATGTCGCCGGCTCACCGCAGAACACCGTGATCGGCGGGGCCAGCCTCTGGGCCATCTCCGGCAAGAAGCCCGAGGAGTACAAGGCCGTCGCGGCTTTCTACCAGTACTTGTCTGACGCGAATGTGCAGGCCAAGAGCCACCAGGAAACGGGCTACCTGCCCATCACCTCGGCCGCCTTCAAGATCACCGAAGACTCGGGCTTCTACAAGAAGAACCCCGGCACGGACGTCAGCGTCACGCAGATGATCCGCAAGACCACTGACAAGTCGCGCGGCATCCGCTTGGGCAACTTCGTGCAGATCCGCACCATCATCGACGAGGAACTCGAGCAGGTGTGGGCCGGCAAGAAGAGCGCCAAGGACGGCTTGGAAGCCATCAAGAAGCGCGGCGACGTCGAGCTGGAGAAGTTCGAGAAAGCCAACAAGGGCTGAAGCTCCTTGGCCGTCGAAAAGCGCGTCCTCTTCAGAAGCTGGTGGTTGCCCTGGGCGCTGGTGGCGCCCCAACTCGCCATCGTCACGGTCTTCTTCTTCTGGCCGGCAGGGCAGGCGCTGTTCCAGAGCGTGCTGCGGGAGGACGCCTTCGGCACCAGCAGCGAGTTCGTGGGTCTTGAAAACTTCAAGACCCTGTTCGCCGACGAAACCTACATCGCCTCTTTCCGCACCACGGCCGTGTTCTCGGCCCTGGTGGCTGTGATCGGGCTGTCGGTCTCGCTGCTGCTGGCCGTCATGGCCGACCGCGTGGTGCGCGGGGCCACTGCCTACAAGACCCTGATGATCTGGCCCTACGCCGTAGCACCGGCCATCGCCGGGGTGCTGTGGCTGTTCATGTTCGCGCCGTCCATCGGCGTGGTCAGCTATGCCCTGCGTTCGGCAGGCATGGACTGGAACCACCTGCTCAACGGCGGTCACGCCATGACGCTCATCGTGCTGGCCGCCGTGTGGAAGCAGATCGCCTACAACTTCCTGTTCTTCCTCGCAGGCCTGCAGTCCATCCCCAAGAGCCTGGTGGAGGCCGCGGCCATCGATGGCGCGGGCCCCTGGCGGCGCTTCTGGACGGTGCAGTTCCCGCTGCTCACGCCCACCACCTTCTTCCTGCTCGTCATCAACATCATCTACGTGTTCATCGACACCTTTGCCATCGTGGATGCCGCCACTTCGGGCGGGCCCGGCAAGGACACGGCCATCCTGGTCTACAAGGTCTACCACGATGGCTTCAAGGCCATGGACCTGGGCGGTTCGGCGGCGCAGTCGGTGGTGCTGATGGGCATCCTGATAGCGCTGACGGTGGTGCAGTTCCGCTACGTCGAGCGGCGGGTGCACTATTGATGATGAGCGCATCTCCTTGCATCAAGGGCCGCAACTGAATGGTTGAGAACCGCCCCGTCGCCACAGTGCTGTCGCACCTCGTGCTCGTGCTCGGGGTCATCATCGTCGCCTTTCCTGTCTACATCACCTTCGTGGCGAGCACGCAGACGGCCGAGCAGATCGTGCAGAACGTGCCCATGTCGCTGTGGCCAGGTGACAACTTCCTCAACAGCTACCGCTTCGCACTGTTCGGCGGCGTCACGGAGTACGGCACACGGGTGCCGCCGGCGGCGCCCATGCTCATGGTCAGCCTGATCAGCGCGCTGACCATCGCGCTGGGCAAGATCGCCATCTCGCTGTTGTCGGCGTTCGCGGTGGTGTACTTCCGCTTTCCCGGGCGCAGCCTGGTGTTCTGGATGATCTTCATCACCTTGATGCTGCCGGTGGAGGTGCGTATCCTGCCCACCTACAAGGTGGTGTCGGACCTCGGGCTGCTCAACACCTATGCCGGCCTGACCGTGCCGCTCATCGCCTCGGCCACGGCCACCTTCTTGTTCCGGCAGTTCTTCCTCACCATCCCCGACGAACTCGTGGAGGCCGCGCGCATCGACGGCGCCGGGCCCATGAAGTTCTTCAAGGACGTGCTGCTGCCGCTGTCGACCACCTCGATTGCCGCGCTCTTCGTCATCCAGTTCATCTACGGCTGGAACCAGTACCTCTGGCCCTTGCTGATGACCACGGACGAGAACATGTACCCCGTGGTCATGGGCATCAAGCGCATGATTTCCGGGGGTGACGCCGCCACCGAATGGAATGCGGTGATGGCCACCGCGATGCTCGCGATGATCCCGCCCGCCCTGGTGGTGCTGCTGATGCAGAAGTGGTTCGTCAAGGGCCTGGTGGACACCGAGAAGTGAACGGCCGGCCCGCGGCCTCCCCCTGACTGCACAGCACACACGACACCCATGGCTTCCATCGCTCTGCGCCGCGTCGAGAAGACCTACGGCTTCGGCCCCAAGGCCTTCAAGGCCATCCACGGGGTGGAGGCCGAGATCGCCGACGGTGAGTTCGTCGTCATCGTCGGCCCCTCCGGTTGCGGCAAGAGCACCTTGCTGCGCATGGTGGCCGGCCTGGAGGAGATCACGGGCGGCGAGATCGCCATCGGAGCGCGCGTGGTCAACCGGCTGGAGCCGGCCGAGCGTGACATCGCCATGGTGTTCCAGAACTATGCGCTGTACCCGCACATGACGGTGTACGACAACATGGCCTACGGCCTGCGCAACGCCAAGGTGCCCAAGGACGAGATCGAGCGCCGCGTGCAGAAGGCCTCGGGCATCCTGGAACTGGGCGGGCTGCTGGAGCGCAAGCCCCGGCAACTGTCAGGCGGGCAGCGCCAGCGGGTGGCCATGGGCCGCGCCATCGTGCGGCAGCCGCAGGTGTTCCTCTTCGACGAACCGCTGTCCAACCTGGACGCCAAGCTGCGGGCGCAGACACGCCTGGAGATCCAGAAGCTGCACCGCGAGCTGGGCATCACCTCGCTGTTCGTCACGCACGACCAGGTCGAGGCCATGACGCTGGCCCAGCGCATGATCGTGATGAACGCCGGGCGCATCGAGCAGATCGGCACGCCAGAGCAGGTCTACGGCGTGCCCGCCACCACCTTCGTGGCCAGCTTCATCGGCTCGCCGCCCATGAACCTGCTGAACGGACAGGCCACGCCCGCCGGCTTCGAGGTCGGGGGTCAGCTGCTGCCCCTGCCGGGCACGACGCCGCGGCACGGGTCGCTGACCCTGGGTCTGCGTCCCGAGCACACCGAGCCGGGTGCCGAGGGCGACCCGGCCTGCTGGCCACTGCAGGTGGAGGTGGTGGAGATGCTGGGCGCCGAGCGCCTGGTGCACGGGCGCCTGGCCGGCGCGGCCTTCACCTTGCGCATCGACGGCACGCTGACCCCGCCACGCCCCGGGCAGACGCTGCACTTGCGCGTGCCGGCCGAGCGAGTGCACTGGTTCGACCCGTCCACGGGTCAGCGCGTCGAGGCGGCCCGGTGAGTCCCTCGCCCTGGCCTTTGCCGCTGTGGATCGCCCACCGCGGCGCCGGCAGGCTGGCGCCTGAGAACACCCTGGCCGCCTTCCGGCTGGGGGCCGCGCACGGCTACCGCGCGTTTGAATGTGATGTGAAGCTCAGTGCCGACGACGTGCCCTTCCTGCTGCATGACGCCACCCTCGATCGCACCACGTCAGGACGCGGCGTTGCCGGGGAACTTGACTGGTCGGCCCTCTCGCGCATCGACGCCGGCACCTGGCACAGCCGGGCCTACGCCGGTGAGCACCTGCCCAGCCTGCAAGCCCTGGCAGCCTGGCTGCGCGCCAACGCCTTCGCGCTGGACCTGGAAATCAAGCCCACGCCCGGCACCGAGCGCCACACCGGCCAGGTGGTGGGCCGGGAAGCCGCCCGACTGTGGGCCGGAGCCGATGCGCCACCGCTGCTGTTCAGCTCCTTCCAGCCCGAGGCCCTGGCCGGCGCCCGGGAGACGGCGCCGCACATCCCCCGCGCCCTGCTAGTGGACACCTTGTGGCCCGGCTGGCTCGACGTGGCACAGCAACTCGGCTGCGTCGCCGTGATCACCAACTACAACGCGATGTCGGCGCAGACGCTGGGGCAGATCCACGGCGCTGCGATGCGCGGCCTGGTCTACACCGTGAACGATCCCGCGCCTGCGGCCTGGCTGCAGTCCATCGGCATCGACGGGATCATCACCGACGCGGTGGACCGCTTCTCGCCCGCCGCCTGACGGACGGGCACCCGCGCCAGGGTCGTCAACTCCGGTAGTCGGCGTTGATGCTCACGTAGTCGTGCGAGAGATCGCAGGTCCAGACCGTGGCATGCGCTGGCCCGCAGTGCAGGTCTACACGCACCGTGATCTCGCTTTGCTTCATCACGCGCTGGCCGTGCTCTTCGCGGTAGTCGGGGTGGCGTCCGCCTTCGCGCACCACATGCACGTCATCCAGGAACAGGTCGATCAGGCCCTGGTCCAGGTCGTCGATGCCGGCATAGCCCACGGCGGCGAGGATGCGGCCGAGGTTGGGGTCGCTGGCAAAGAAGGCCGTCTTCACCAGGGGCGAATGCGCAATGGCGTAGGCCGCCTTGCGGCACTCGGCCTTGGTGCGTCCGCCCTCCACGCGCACGGTGATGAACTTGGTGGCGCCCTCGCCGTCGCGCACGATGGCCTGGGCCAGGCGCTGAGCGACCTCGATGACGGCCTGGCGCAGGATGCGACCGTCCTCGCTGTCCAGCGAGGTGATGGGCGCATGACCCGCGGCCTGCGTGGCCATCAGCACGAAACTGTCGTTGGTGGAGGTGTCGCCATCGATGGTGATGCGGTTGAAGCTCGCGTCAGCGGCCTCGGTCACCAGATGCTCCAGGGCTGACTGGGTGATCACCGCATCGGTGGCCATGTAGCCCAGCATCGTGGCCATGTCGGGCTTGATCATGCCGGCCCCCTTGGAGATGCCGGTCACCGTGACGGTGCGCCCACCAATCTGCACCTGCGTGGACGCAGCCTTGGGCAGGGTGTCGGTGGTCATGATGCCCTGCGCGGCTTCCGCCCAGCGCGCGCCGTCGGCAGGCGTGGGAGCGGCGGCATGGGCCAGCGCCGCGGGCAGCCCGGCTTCGATGCGATCCACCGGCAGCGTCTCCATGATCACGCCCGTGGAGAACGGCAGCACCTGCTGCGCCGCCACCCCCAGGTGCGCCGCCAGGACGTCGCAGGTGCGCCGGGCGCGGGCCAGGCCGTCAGCGCCGGTGCCGGCGTTGGCATTGCCGGTGTTGACCACCAGTGCGCGGATGCCTCGCCCGGCGGTCACACCCGACAGATGTTCCCGGCACAGTTGCACGGGTGCGGCGCAGAAGCGGTTCTTCGTGAACACGCCCGCCACCGCCGCGCCCTCGTCCAGCAGAAACACCACCAGGTCACGCCGGTTGGCCTTGCGGATGCCGGCCATGGCGGTGCCGATGCGCAGGCCGGCCACGGGGTGAAGATCGGCCGGGTCAGGCGCGGACAGGTTCACGGGCATGGCGATGTCTCCGGTTCATCGGCCCCGTGCAGCCGGGGCCGGTCATGCAGGTCAGGTCCCGCAGGCTGCGTCGGGCTTGCGGGCCCTCAAGCCAGCTTGCCGTGGCACTGCTTGTACTTCTTGCCGCTGCCGCAGGGGCAGGGGTCGTTGCGGCCCACTTTCGGCACTTCGGCCACCTGGGTGGACGGGTCGGTCTCCTGCGACACGCTGCCGTCCTCGTTGGGGTGGGTGTAGGTCACGTTGCTGAGCTGGCTGGCACGTTCCTCGATGGCTTCGGCGGCCTGGGTCGCTTCGTCCTGGGTCTGGATGCGTACCGCCATCAGGATGCGGGTGACCTCGGCCTTCACCAGGTCCAGCATCTGGGCGAACAACTCGAAGGCCTCGCGCTTGTACTCCTGCTTGGGGTTCTTCTGGGCATAGCCGCGCAAATGGATGCCCTGGCGCAGGTAGTCCAGCGCGGCCAGATGCTCGCGCCAGTGCGAATCGATGGACTGCAGCAAAACCATGCGCATGAAGGGGGTGAACTGCTCGGCACCCACGAAGTCCAGCTTGGCCTGGAAGAGCTCGTCGCCGGCCTTCAGCACCTTCTCCAGGATGTCGTCGTCGGTGATGGACTCACTGCCCTCCACCACCGCCTGCAGCGGCACCTCGAGCTTCCACTCCTCCGCCAGCGTCTTCTCCAGGCCAGGCAGGTCCCACTGCTCCTCCACGCTCTCGGCGGGCACAAAAGCCCGCACCGAGTCGGTCAGGGTGCTGCGGCGAAGGTTGGCGATGCGGTCGTGCAGGGCCCCGGCCTCCAGGATCTCGTTGCGCTGCTGGTAAATGACCTTGCGCTGGTCATTGGCCACATCGTCGTACTCCAGCAGCTGCTTGCGCATGTCGAAGTTGCGCGCCTCGACCTTGCGCTGCGCGCCCTCGATGCTGCGGGTGACGATACCGGCCTCGATGGCTTCGCCTTCGGGCATCTTCAGGCGGTCCATGATGGCGCGCACGCGGTCGCCCGCGAAGATGCGCATCAGAGAATCGTCCAGGCTCAGGTAGAAGCGGCTGGAACCGGGGTCGCCCTGGCGGCCCGAGCGGCCCCGCAGCTGGTTGTCGATGCGCCGGCTTTCGTGGCGCTCGGTGGCAATGATGCGCAGGCCACCCTGGGCCTTGACCTGCTCGTGCAAGCCCTGCCATTCGTCATGCAACTGTTGCGCGCGGGCCTTCTTCTCGGCTTCGGACAGGCTGTCGTCAGCCTCCAGGAACTGCACCTGCTTCTCGACATTGCCGCCCAGCACGATGTCGGTACCGCGACCGGCCATGTTGGTGGCGATGGTGATCACGCCGGGCCGTCCGGCCTGCGCCACGATCTCGGCCTCACGGGCGTGCTGCTTGGCGTTGAGCACCTGGTGCGGCAGGCTCACCTTCGTGAGCAGGGCCGAGACCAGCTCGGAGTTCTCGATCGATGTGGTGCCCACGAGCACCGGCTGCCCGCGCTCGTGGCACTCGCGGATGTCCGCGGTCACCGCGTCGTACTTTTCCTGGGTGGTCTTGTAGATGAGGTCCAGTTCATCCTTGCGGATGGTGGGCCGGTTGGGCGGGATCACCATCGTCTCCAGGCCGTAGATTTCCTGGAACTCGTAGGCTTCGGTGTCGGCCGTGCCCGTCATGCCCGACAGCTTGCCGTACAGGCGGAAGTAGTTCTGGAAGGTGACCGAGGCCAGCGTCTGGTTCTCGTTCTGGATGGCCACGCGCTCCTTGGCCTCCACCGCCTGGTGCAGGCCGTCGCTCCAGCGCCGGCCGGTCATCAGTCGGCCCGTGAACTCGTCGACGATGATGACCTCGCCATCCTGCACCACGTAGTGCTGGTCCCGGTGGTAGAGGTTGCGGGCGCGCAAGGCCGCGTACACGTGGTGCATCAGCGTGATGTTGGCCGGGTCGTACAGGCTCGCACCCTCGGCCAGCAGGCCGGCGCCAGCCAGCAGCCGCTCGGCGTTCTCGTGCCCGTCCTCGGTCAGGAAGATCTGGTGCTGCTTCTCATCGACGGTGAAGTCACCAGGCTCGATCACGCCCTCGCCCGTGCGCGGATCGGCTTCGCCGATCTGCTTCTTCAGTTGCGGCACCACCGCATCGATCTTGACGTACAGCTCGGTGTGGTCCTCTGCCTGGCCGCTGATGATCAGCGGCGTGCGTGCCTCGTCGATCAGGATGGAGTCCACCTCGTCGACGATGGCGTAGTGCTGTCCGCGCGACATCACCCGCTCGGACACCTCGTAGACCATGTTGTCACGCAGGTAATCGAAGCCGAACTCGTTGTTCGTGCCGTAGGTGACGTCAGCAGCGAAGGCCGTCTGCTTCTCTTCGCGGCTCATCCCGGGGACGTTCACGCCCACGCTGAGCCCGAGAAAGCTGTACAGCCGCCCCATCCACTCGGCGTCGCGACGGGCCAGGTAGTCGTTGACAGTAACGACATGGACACCCTGGCCCGCCAGGGCATTCAGGTACACGGGCAGCGTGGCCATCAGCGTCTTGCCCTCGCCCGTGCGCATCTCGGCGATCTTGCCCTGGTGCAGCGCCATGCCGCCCATGAGCTGAACATCGAAGTGGCGCATCTTCAGCGTGCGCTTGCCGGCCTCGCGCACGGCGGCGAAGGCCTCGGGCAGCACCTGATCCAGCGTCTCACCGTTTGCAAGGCGACTACGAAACTCGTCGGTCTTGCCGCGCAGTTGCAGGTCGTCCAGCTTCTCGAACGCCGGCTCCAACGTATTGATCTGCTGTACCGCCTTCCGATAGGTCTTCAGCAGGCGGTCATTGCGACTGCCGAACAACTGGGTCAGGAACTTGGGCAACATGCGGATGGACTCACTGAAGTGTGCTGACCCCGGCGCAACAGCGCGCAAGGAGCTCTGGCCTCACGGGCCTGGGGGGTGCGCCCCGAAGGACTCTTCCAAGCGTGCCCGCAAGGCCCGCGATGAACGCGGTACGGCTCGGTTGGGCCGCCCGAAAAAGCCCGTCACTTTACCACCGGGCCCCCTCGGGAATCTGTGCGCAAGGCCCTGCGGGCGGCGGCTTCCCAAGGAGCGGGCTGGGCCCCGAGAAACCGCGCCGGGTTCTGCGGCACGCCCTGCAGCAGCACCTCGAAATGAAGGTGCGGCCCTGTGGAGCGGCCCGTGTTGCCCACCTCGGCAATCACCTGGCCGCGACGCACGATGTCGCCGGGCTTGACCAGCGCGCGATGCAGGTGCGCGTACAGGGTGGACAGCTGGTTGCCATGGTCCAGTTCCAGCGTCTGTCCGTACTCCGGGTGCACACCCAGCCCGAGCACCACGCCACCGGCGGCAGCCCGGATGGGTGTGCCGGGCTCGGCAGGGAAATCCAGGCCTGTGTGCAATGCGGTGCGCCCCGTGAATGGATCAGCGCGGAATCCGAAACCGGAACCTACCGGGCCGTCCACCGGCGTCGCGCTGGGCACCATCAGGCCACGCATGCGCTCTTCAAACAGCCGGGATTCGATGAGGGTGAACACGTCGGCATGCAGGTCTGAAAGGCCGTCCAGACCCGTCACCGTGTCGTTCAGTTCCTCCAGCGTCGGACTGCGAAGGGGGAGATAGGCGCCCCCTCGGCCCCCCACCGGGGCGGGGGTCCCGCCCGAACTGCCCGGACCAGTGCGTCCCGCACCCGGGGAGGGGGCGCCCACGGCGGGTTGCTGCAGCAGCCGCAGTTCCTCCGGCTTGACCCCAGCCAGACCGGACACCCGTTCGCTCACCGCCTCCAGGCGTACCAGCTTGGCCTGCACCTCGCCCACCTTCTGTGCGATGGCGTCCAGGTTCTCGCGCATGAACCGGTCACGCTGCGCGATTTCATCTCGCACCACCCACTTGACGACCGAACTCACCACCGGCCAGCCCTCACGCGCTGCCTTCAGGAAGAACCAGTGGTACACCGCCCCGGAGGACAACATCAAGAGGAACACCAGCCCAACGCACAGCAAGGCCAGCTGCCAACGGCTGAACTGGAACACACGGACGCGGGCGCTCACGTCATGGGTGATCATGATCTGCATGGCGTGCCTCCTGGCTCTACACTTTTCGTGATGCGATCTCAAGCCCCGACCGGCACCGTCACGTTGGCCGACGCCCTTCGGGAGAACCCGACTCTGGGTTCCCTGCTCGGTCGCTGGCGCTTGTCGCAGGAGTGTATGCAGGCAGCCCGCTGCGTTCTCGGGCCGGACCTGAGCGCTTCCATGCGCCCCGGCCCCGTGGAAGACAGCGAGTGGACCTTGCTGGCCGCCAGTGGCAGCGCGGCGGCCAAGTCGCGCCAACTGCTGCCCCGCATCGACCAAGCGGTTCAGGCCCTGGGCGTGGGTGTGAACAGCGTACGGATCAGGGTATCGCCGCCGTGAGCGCCAGGCCTGCATACCGACTGGGTGATTGACCAAGGCCTGGGAGACCCGCCCTCATCACCTTGACCCATGCGCCGCTTGAGGTCCGAGCCTCAGCGAGCAACATGGTGCCGACTATCCGAATCGAACGGATGACCTCCCGCTTACAAGGCGGATGCTCTACCAGCTGAGCTAAGTCGGCAGATTGCAGATTCTATGGCGCTGGCCACACGCTGCGGCGCAAGCCAGAGGCCAGGGCCCGCACTGCACCGCGCCTCGAGGTGCCAAGCTGTACGCTACTTCACCCGCTTGAGCGCCGGCCGCCCACCTGTCGGCGGCTTGGTCGGGTCATCGGGCTCTGGGGATGGCTCACGGCCCGGTGGGTTCTGGCGCGCCGCCTCGGGTTTGACCAAGGGAATCACCGCGGCCACCGGACGCGGGCCATCGTTGCTCAAGGGAGCGGCCTGGTCATCCGTCATGTCGACAACGGCGGGCACGGGGGTCGACGCCGCCTTGGGCGCAGGAAAAGCCATGCCCTGGCCGTTCTCGCGCGCGTAAATCGCCACCACATGGTCCACCGGCACCACGATGTCACGCGCCACGCCACCGAATCGCGCCTTGAATTCGATGAACTCGTTGCCAAGTTGCAGCCCGCTGGTGGCATCGAAGCCCACGTTGAGCACGATTTCCTGGTTCTTCACGTACTCCATGGGCACCTGCACGGAGCCATCCACGAACACCGCGAGGTAGGGCGTGAAACCATTGTCGGTGCACCACTCATGCAAGGCACGTACGAGGTAGGGCCGCGTGGAGGTGCCTTGGCCCTCGGGCGACAAGGGTGAGGTCATCGCGGGTCGGCCTGGGAGGTGAGATGGGAGAAACAGTGTGGCTGGCGTGGCAGAGCGTCGCAGCCTTACTTGCGCATCACCTTCTCAGAAGGCGTGAGCGCCTCGATGTAGGCCGGACGCGAGAAGATGCGCTCGGCGTACTTCAGCAAGGGCGCGGCGTTCTTCGACAGTTCGATGCCGTAGTAGTCCAGGCGCCACAGCAGCGGGGCAATCGCCACGTCGAGCATGGAGAAGTCATCACCCAGCATGTACTTGTTCTTCATGAAGATGGGTGCGAGCTGGGTCAGCCTGTCACGGATCTGGTCACGCGCCTTCTCCAACTGACGGTCCGTCGCCTTCACGCCACGACCTTCCAGCAGGTTCACCTGTGCGAACAGTTCCTTCTCGAAATTGAAGAGGAACAAGCGCACCCGTGCGCGCGCCACCGGATCCCCCGGCATGAGCTGTGGGTGCGGGAACCGCTCGTCGATGTACTCGTTGATGATGTGGGATTCGTACAGGATGAGATCGCGCTCCACGAGGATGGGGACCTCGTTGTAGGGATTCATCAGCGCGATGTCCTCGGGCTTGGCGAACAGGTCGACATCGCGGATCTCGAAATCCATACCCTTTTCAAACAGCACGAAGCGGCAACGGTGCGAGTAGGGGCAGGTGGTGCCGGAGTAAAGGACCATCATGGCAGTGGGTTCCCTGTCAATTGGGTTTCAAGGCGGGCATCTTGCACGGTGTGCTGGAGACACTGCAGGCGCAGGTCAAGGGCAGTCAACGCTGCCCCAGAAAACAACAAGCGCAGTGGAAGCGGGGCAGCCGCCACTGCGCAAAGAGGCCCAGGCATGCCTGGGCCGGATCTGTCACTTGACGTCTTTCCAGAACGCGGCGTTGAGTCGCCATGCGATGACGGTGAAGACCGAGAGGAAAAGCAGCACCCACACCCCCAGGCGGACGCGATCCGCCTGGTTGGGCTCGGACATCCACTTCAGGTAGGCCACCAGATCGGCCACGGCCTCGTTGTACTGGGCCGGCGTCAGGGTGCCTGGCGTGATGGGCTCCAGGCCCTTGAAGACTTGCGTCACCTTCGTCGGGTCCTTCGGGTCCACCACATCGGTGTAGACAGCGCGCTGCTGACCCTGCAACTCCCACAGCACGTGAGGCATGCCCACGTTCGGGAAGGCCGCGTTGTTCCAGCCCGTGGCCTTGGTCTCGTCGCGGTAGTAGGTGCGCAAATACGTGTAAAGGTAGTCGGCGCCAGAGCCCTTTCCCACGGCCGAGCGCGAGCGGGCAATGACGGTGAGGTCGGGCGGGACGCCACCAAACCACTCCTTGGCTTCCTTGGGATTCATGGCCACCTTCATGGTCTCGCCCACCTTGGCATCGGTGAACAGCAGGTTGGCCTTGATCTGCTCTTCAGTAAGACCGATGTCGCGCAGTCGGTTGTAGCGCATGTACTCGGCGGCGTGGCAGTTCAGGCAGTAGTTGACGAACAGCTTGGCCCCGTTTTGCAGGGCGGCCATGTCAGTGATGCGCTCCGAGGGGAACTTGTCCCATTCAATGCCAGCGCCTGCGGCACGCGCCGGGCCTGCCATGACCGCCAAGGCCGCGACGAGCGTCAGGAGGAATTTCTTCATCATGGATGCAAGGCTCCGGAGCAATCAGTGCGGCTGGAAAGTGACGCGGTCAGGCACAGGCTTGAACTCGCCGATGCGGCTCCACCACGGCATCAGCAGGAAGAAGCCGAAATAGAAGATCGTGCCCACTTGCGAAACCAGCGTGCCGAAGTCTGACGGGGGCTTGATACCGAGGTAGCCCAGCACCAGCATGTTGATGGCGAAGATGGCATACATCCACTTGTGCCAATTCGGCCGGTAGCGGATCGACTTGGCAGCGCTGTTGTCCAGCCAAGGCAGGAAGAACATGATGATGACCGCACCACCCATGACCACCACGCCCCAGAACTTGGCGTCAAACACCTTCAGCAGACCGATGAACACCACAGAAGACGCGATCACGACAACTTTCGCGGTGGTGGTCAGGCGTCCCAGCAGCAGCGTGACTGCGGCGCCCACACTCACCAGCACCACAAAGACGTTGACCATGGGGTCCGTGACGGCCCGCAACATCGAATAGTAAGGGGTGAAGTACCAGACTGGCGCGATGTGGGCCGGCGTCTTCAGCGGGTCGGCCGGGATGAAGTTGTTGTACTCCAGGAAGTAGCCCCCCATCTCAGGCGCGAAGAAGACCACAGCGCTGAAGATCAGGAGGAACACCGACACGCCCAGGATGTCGTGAACGGTGTAGTAAGGATGGAAAGGGATGCCGTCCAGCGGACGACCCTTTTCATCCTTCTTGGCCTTGATCTCGACGCCGTCCGGGTTGTTCGAGCCCACTTCATGCAGGGCAATGATGTGGGCGGCCACCAGGCCCAGCAGCACCAGGGGAATGGCAATCACATGGAAGCTGAAGAAGCGGTTCAGCGTGGCATCGCTCACCACGTAGTCGCCGCGGATCAGAAGGGCCAGGTCCGGACCGATGAAGGGCACGGCAGCGAACAGGTTCACGATCACCTGGGCACCCCAGTAGCTCATCTGACCCCAGGGCAGCAGGTAGCCCAGGAAGGCCTCTGCCATCAAGCACAGGAAGATGGCGCAACCGAAGATCCACACCAATTCGCGCGGCTTGCGGTAGCTGCCGTACAGCATGCCGCGGAACATGTGCAGGTACACCACGACAAAGAACGCCGAGGCGCCCGTGGAGTGCATGTAACGCACGAGCCAGCCCCAGGGCACGTCACGCATGATGTACTCGACCGAGGCGAAGGCCAGGTTCGCGTCCGGCTTGTAGTGCATCACCAGGAAGATGCCGGTGACGATCTGGATCACCAGCACCAGCATGGCCAGCGATCCGAAGAAATACAGGAAATTGAAATTCTTCGGCGCGTAGTACTCGGACAGATGCTCCTTGTACATCTTCGACGCCGGAAACCGGTTGTCGATCCACGTCATCAACTTCTGCGCTGCTGGCGCATCTGCTGGAGCTTCCTTGAATTCAGCCATGATTGCCTCAAAAATTCAGCGGTTCGGAACTCGCATTGTGCGCCGCAGCATCACATCCCATCCTTGGATAGATGCCGCCCACGGCGGCGAATGGGATATTCAGGAGCTCCCGGCGCAGCCCCGTATCAGGTCTTCTTGTCCTCGCCAATCAGCAGCAGGGTGTCGGACAGGTACACGTGCGGCGGCACTTCCAGGTTGTCCGGAGCCGGCTTGTTCTTGAACACGCGCCCGGCGATGTCAAAGGTGGAGCCATGGCACGGGCAGAGGAAGCCACCCGCCCAGTCGTCGGGCAACGAAGGCTGAGGGCCGGTCTGGAACTTGTCGGAAGGCGAACAACCGAGGTGTGAGCAGATGCCCACGCCCACGAAGAACTCCGGCTTGATCGAGCGGTGCGGGTTCTTGGCGTAGTCGGGCGTCGGGTACTGCGTGCGCGCGGACGTGGGATCGGCCACCTGGGTTTCGGTCTTCTTCAGCGACTCCAGCTGCTCGGGGGTGCGGCGCATCACCCACACCGGTTTGCCGCGCCACTCGACGGTGAGTTTCTCACCGGGCTTCAGGGCCGAGATGTCCACCTGAACAGGCGCGCCGGCCGCCTTGGCCCGCTCAGACGGCGCGAACGTGCTGACAAACGGCACGGCCACGGCAGCACCACCCACGGCACCGGCACCGCACGTGATCGCGATCCAGGTCCGGCGGCCCGGGTCGGCAACAGCGTCACTCATGGAAACCCTCTAGATTTGAATTGGCCGCAGCGTCGCAACATCGGACTACGGGTCAACCCTGGATTCTAGCCGACCGATGTCTTCTCCGACCTGACGGAGCGGCCTTGTCCAAGCGGGGGGCTGGGCTGCGCAGGCCCATCCTGGTTGCGCGCTGGCACGCCCAGATCAGGCACCCGAGCCGGTCAGCCGCCAAGCCGCACGCAGGGCGGCCCGCAGGCTGGACGGGTCTGCGCGACCCGTGCCGGCAATGTCGAAGGCCGTGCCGTGGTCCGGACTGGTGCGCACGAAGGGCAAGCCCAGCGTGACGTTCACGCCCTGCTCAACCCCCAGGTACTTGACGGGGATGAGGCCATGGTCGTGCGTCATCGCCACCACCAGATCGAATTCGCCCGGGTGACCGGGGGCATGGCGCGCACGCATGAAGACGGTGTCCGGGGCATACGGGCCGGTGGCGTTGATGCCGTCGGCGCGGGCGGCCTGGATGGCCGGGCCGATGATCCGCAACTCCTCGTCGCCGAACAAGCCCCCTTCGCCCGCGTGGGGGTTCAGGCCCGCCACCGCGATACGCGGGGCGGGCTGCCCCCACAGTGCGCTGGACCGGTGCGCGATGCGCAGGGTTTCCAGCACCGCGTCGAATGTCACGGCCTCAATGGCCTCGCGCAGCGCCAGATGGATGGTGACCAGCACCACCCGAAGCTCCTCGTTGGCCAGCATCATCCGCACCGGCGGCAGGCCCTGCGGCCCAGCTGCCAGCGCCTGCAGCATCTCCGTGTGGCCGGGGTAGCCGATGCCGGCGGCGGACAGCGCCTCCTTGTGCAGGGGCGCCGTGACGATGGCCGCGCACGCGCCTTGCTCCACCCAGGCCACCGCGGATTCGATGCACAGCGCCGCCGCCGCCCCACAGCGGGCGGCTACCCGGCCCATGGGCAGCTCAGCCAGGCCCAAGGGCAGCCCGGAAGGCTCGACGACGCACAGGCAACCTGGCGGCGCCTGTGAGAGGTGCGAGGGGTGATCCAGACGGGCCACGATGGGCTGCGCACCACCCACCTGGCGCGCCGCACGGCGCATCACCTGCACGTCGCCGATCACCACCACATGCTGCAGGGCGGCGGCCTGCCAGGCCTTCACGATGCACTCCGGGCCGATGCCCGCGGCGTCACCCATCGTCAGCGCCAGGGGCGCCGTCGAGCGGTGAGCAGGTGCGGCGGCGTGGTCGAGGCCGGCGGGCGGCACGGCGCTCATGCCGGGTTCGGCACGTCGATGAAGACGTGCTCCAGGCCGAACCGCGTGGCCACCTCGGCCGCCACGGCCGGCGCGCCGAAGCGCTCGGTGGCGTGGTGACCGCAGGCCAGGAAGGCCACCCCGGTCTCGCGGGCCAGGTGTGCCTGAGGCTCGGAAATCTCGCCCGTGAGAAAGGCATCGGCCCCCGCGGCGATGGCAGCCTCGAAGTAGCTCTGTGCGCCCCCCGTGCACCAGGCCAGGCGTCGCAGAGGACGACCGTCACCGGGTTCGCACACGGCTTCACGACCCAGGACCGACAGCACCTGCGCCTTGAGCTGCGGCAGCGCCACCGGCTGCTCCACCTGCCCCAGAAAACCCAGGTCCTGTTCACCAAACCTTTCCTGCGCCTGCCACCCCAGGCGCAGCCCGAGCTGCGCGTTGTTACCCAACACGGGGTGGGCATCCAGCGGCAGGTGGTAAGCCAGCAGGTTGATGTCGGCGCGGATCAGGCGGGCCACGCGGTCGCGCAACCAGCCGGTCAGACGTCCGTCCTGGCCACGCCAGAACAGGCCGTGATGGACCAGCAAGGTGTCGGCACCTGCGTCGATGGCGGCCTCGATGAAGGCAAGGCTGGCGGTGACGCCCGAGGCCAGTCTGCGGACTTGATCAGCGCCCTGAACCTGCAGACCGTTCGGCCCATAATCCTTGAAGCGATCCACCGACAGCAGCTCGCGCAAGAACGACTCGATCTCCAAACGGTGGGCCATACGGTCTTTCGGGTCCTTCAGGTCTTTCAGTTGTTTCGGGCGATGCGCAAAACCTGGCTGATTTTCTCCCAAGCGGTCACCGTGGCCGTGGCGGTGCTGTTCGTGGTGGGCACGCTCAAGCCTGAGTGGTTGCGAAGCGGTTCGCTGCTGCCGGCACAGGTCTCCGTGGTGCAGGCTCCTGCGGCGTCGGCCTCCAGCCCCGGCGGGTTCAGTGCCGCCGCCCGCGCGGCACTTCCCGCCGTGGTCAGCATCTCTGCGCAGAAGGCGCCCTCGCGTAACCCGCATGCCAACGACCCGACGTTTCGCTTCTTCTTCGGCGACCGCGACGACCAGACGCCCAGCGCCGGCCTGGGCTCCGGCGTGATCGTCTCCGCCGAGGGCTACCTGCTGACCAATCACCACGTCATCGAGGGTGCCACCGAGATCGACGTGCGCCTGGCCGATGGTCGCGAGACCCGCGCCCGGCTGGTGGGGACAGACCCCGAGACCGACATTGCCGTGCTCAAGATCGACCTGGCGCCGTTGCCCGTGGTGGCGCTGGGTGACGTCAGCCGGCTGTCCGTGGGCGATGCGGTGCTGGCCATCGGCAACCCTTTCAACGTGGGGCAGACGGTCACTTCGGGCATCGTCAGTGCGCTGGGACGCAATCGGCTCGGGCTGTCCACGTTCGAGAACTTCATCCAGACCGACGCGGCCATCAACCCCGGAAACTCTGGCGGTGCGCTGGTCGATGCACGCGGTGCCCTGGTGGGCATCAACACCGCCATCTATTCACATGGCGGCGGCAGCCTGGGCATCGGGTTTGCCGTGCCGGTGGACCTGGCGCGCCAGGTCATGGACGATCTGGTGCGCGACGGCCGGGTGATACGCGGCTGGATTGGCGTGGAGCCCCGGGACCTGCCGGCCGATCTCGCCGCTTCGCTGGGGCTGGACAAGGTGCAGGGTGTGCTGATCACGGGCGTGCTGCAGGGCGGGCCCGCTGCGCAGGCGGGCGTGCGTCCTGGAGACGTGGTGACCGCCGTGGGCGACCGCCCCGTGCAGACCACGGCGGACCTGCTGACGGCCGTGGCCGCCCTGAAACCGCAAGGCAGCGCTGCGCTGTACGTGGTGCGAAGCGGCCAGCGCCTTCGCATCGACGTCCAGATTGGTCAGCGGCCGGCGCCCGGCAGTTCACGCAACCCGCGCTGAGCGCAGGCCGTCAAGCCGGCTTGGTGCTGTCGTCCGCGCTGTCTGGCGCCTTGGTGTGCTTGATGAACAGCTGGGCCGCGACGATACCGATCTCATAAAGGATGCACATGGGCACGGCCAGTGCCAGTTGCGAGATCACGTCTGGCGGCGTCACCACAGCGGCCACGATGAAGGCGCCCACGATGAAATAGCCGCGGAACTTGCGCAGCTGCTCGATGGTGACCACCCCGATGCGCGCGAGCACGATCACCGCCACCGGCACCTCGAAGGCGATGCCGAAGACGAAGAACAAGGTGAGCACGAAGCCAAAGTACTGCTCGATGTCAGGCGCCGCCGTGATGGCGGTGGGGGCAAAGGCCTGGATGAACTGCGACATGCCCGGAATCACCAGGAAGTAGCAGAACGCCACGCCCAGGAGGAACAGCAGCGTGCTGGAGATCACCAGCGGCAGCACCATCTTCTTCTCGTGTGCATACAGGCCAGGCGCCACAAAAGCCCAGACCTGGTACAGCACCACCGGCAACGCGATCAGGAACGCGGCCATGAGCGTGATCTTCAGCGGCACCAGGATGGGCGAGATCACGTTGGTGGCGATCAGCTTGGTGCCTTCGGGCAGGTGCGCCACCATGGGCTCGGCCAGCAGGTCGTACAGCCCGGCAGGCCCAGGCCAGAGGGCCAGGGCTATGAAGGCCACCACGACGGCGATCAGCGCCCGCACCAGCCGGTCACGCAGCTCCACCAGGTGCGAGACGAAGGGCGCCTCGGTGCCGGCGAGCTCGTCGTCCTTGGTGTCGGGGGTGCTCATCGGGGAGCTTTCAAGCCCGGGGGGCGGAAGCGCGCCACGCGCGCGGCGCCCGACTGCGCGTTGGTGCGAATGCCCTGGCGTTGCTTGTACCACTGGGGCGTGGCACCGCGCTTCAGGCGCCACTTCTTGCGGGGGTGGCGGTACTCCGGTGGCGGCGACGCCAGCGGCTCGTAAGTGGAGGTGCCGGCAGACGATGCACTGCCGTCGAGCGATGTGCCGATGGACGCCCAGTCCTTCTCGAAAGACGACGAGGCTTCGTTCATCTGCTGGCTGACGCTGCTTTCCACGTCGCGCGCCGCATCCTCGAACTGGGTCTTCATCTTCTTGAGCTCATCGAGCTCGATGGAGCGGTTGACCTCGGCCTTGACATCCGCCACATAGCGCTGCGCCTTGCCCAACAGGTGGCCCAGTGTGCGGGCCACCTTGGGCAGCTTCTCAGGTCCGATGACGATCAACGCCACGGCGCCGATGAGCGCCAGCTTGTCAAAGCCGAAGTCGATCATGGAACGCAGTGGGCTAAATGGTGGCCATGGCGCCGCGAGGGCACCCATCGGGCCGGCGCGCCAACGCGCCGTTCAACCCGCGCAGCGCCGAGAAAAGTGGCGCCCGACAGACTCAACCCTTGGTCTTGGCCTCGACGTCGACGGTCTGCGCGTCCACCGTCTTGGCCGTGGTGACTTGCTGCGCCGGCGCCGCGGGCGCATCTGCCGCTTCTTGGCCGCCCTTGACGCCGTCCTTGAAGCCCTTCACCGCTCCGCCCAGATCGGCGCCGATGTTCTTGAGCTTCTTGGTGCCGAAGATCAGCACCACCACCAGCAACACGATCAGCCAATGCCAGATGCTGAATGATCCCATGTTCGTTCTCCTCAGAAGGAATCGCGGATTCTAGGGGAGCCCCATGACCGTTGCGTGGCAGGGTCGATCAACGCCCGAGCCGCCACGGGCGGGTCAACCCTTGCTCCAGGGCCGGGGACCGCCCATCACGTGCATGTGCAGGTGGTAGACCTCCTGCAGGCCGTCCGGGCCGGTGTTGATGAGCGTGCGAAAGCCGTTGGTCACGCCCAGCTGCTTCATCAGGCGCGGTGCCAGGCCCAGCATGTGCCCGAGCAAGGCATCATGCTCGGGGCCCACGTCGGCCAGCGTCGCGATGTGCAGCTTGGGAATGATCAACACATGCACCGGCGCCCAGGGGTGGATGTCGTGGAAGGCCAGCACCTGCTCGTCCTCGTGGACCTTCTTCGACGGGATCTGCCCGGCGACAATCTTGCAGAAGATGCAGTTCGGGTCTGCGCTCATGATTCCTCCGACTCTCGCTGACGCACCTTGCGCAGCGCAAACTCTTCCAGGCCCGACATCCCTTCCCGCCGGCGCAACTCGGCCAGCACGTCGGCGGGCTTCAGGCCATTCGCTGCCAACACCACCAGGGTGTGGAACCACAGGTCGGCCACCTCGCCAGTGAGCTTGGTGGCATCGCCATCCTTGCCGGCCATCACGACTTCGGTGGCCTCTTCGCCCACCTTCTTCAGCATGGCGTCGGGGCCCTTGGCGAACAGACGTGCGACGTAGCTCTTGTCGGGGTCACCGCCGCGGCGGGATTCGATCACGGCGGCCAGGCGTTCCAGGGTGTCATCGGATGTCAAGTTGCGCTCACTGGGGTTCACTTGTAGATGGTCGCCGGGTCCTTGAGCACGGGCTCCACGGTGACCCAGGCTCCCCCCTCATGGCGAAGAAAGAAGCAGCTGTGGCGCCCGGTGTGGCAAGCGATGCCCGGCTCGTGGCCACGTTGCGTGACCTTGAGCAGCACCACGTCCTGGTCGCAATCCAGGCGAATCTCGTGCACTTGCTGGACGTGGCCGGACTCCTCGCCCTTGTGCCACAGGCGCTTGCGCGAGCGGCTGTAGTACATCGCCTCGCCGCGGGCTGCGGTGGCGGCCAGCGCCTCGCGGTTCATCCAGGCGAACATGAGCACGTCGCCGCTGGCCACCTCTTGCGCGATCACAGGCACCAGGCCGTCAGCGTCCCAGCGCACGGTGTCCAGCCAGTTGGCGGGCCCTGCGGTGGAAGGAGAACAGGCAGCGGGTACGGTGGATTCGCTCATGGGGCGATGAGTCTAATGCGTGGCCCCTTCAAAGCCCTGTTCGGCTGCCAGCCACACGAGCACGGGCAACGTGCCCGGCAGCACGGGGGCCGACTGCACGGGCAGCGTTTCCCAGGCCATCTGCTGACCCTCACGCATCTCGAAGGTGCCCGACCACAGACGCACGCGGCAGAAGTGCAGACGCACCAGCGCGTGGGGGTAGTCGAACATCTCCACCTTCCAGGGTTCGGCCGAGGCGATGGTCACGCCGATCTCCTCCTGCAACTCGCGCCGCAAGGCCTGCTCGATGGATTCGCCCGGCTCGACCTTGCCTCCCGGAAACTCCCAGTAGCCGGCATAAGCCTTGCCCACGGGCCGACTGGTCAGCAGGAAACGGCCCTCGGGGTCGATCAGCACGCCCACCGCCACGTCCACGGGCCGGCGCGCAGCACTGGAGCCGCCATCCACCACCGTGACCTGATCAACCATGATCACGCGCAGCCCAGTCGCGGGCGAACTGCTGGGCCACGCGGCCCGAGCGTGAGCCTCGCTCCAGGGCCCAGATCAGGGCCTCGGGGCGGGCGGCGGCGATGGCTTCTTCCGGCTGTCCGAACGCCCGCAACCACTGCCCCACGATGGCCAGGTACTCGGCCTGCGTGAACGGGTAGAAGCTGATCCACAGGCCGAATCGTTCCGAGAGCGAAATCTTCTCCTCGACGCCCTCGCCCGGGTGGACCTCGCCATCCTCGGTATGCTGGTAGGAGAGGTTCTCCTTCATGTACTCGGGCAGCAGGTGTCGGCGGTTGCTGGTGGCGTAGATCAGCACGTTGTCGCTGGACTGCGAGACCGAGCCGTCCAGGATGGACTTCAGCGCCTTGTAGCCGGGTTCGCCGTCGTCGAAGCTCAGGTCGTCGCAGTAGACGATGAACTTCTCCGGCCGACCGGCCACCAGATCGACCAGGTCGGGCAGGTCCAACAGGTCGGCCTTGTCCACCTCGATGAGGCGCAAGCCCTGGGCACTGAACTCGTTCAGGCACGCCTTGATGAGCGAACTCTTGCCCGTGCCCCGCGCTCCCGTGAGCAAGGCGTTGTTGGCGCCGCGGCCCGTCACGAATTGGGCGGTGTTGCGCAGCAAGCGCTCCTTTTGCGGCTCCACTTCCTTCAAGTCCACCAGACGGATGGTGGCCACGTGGCGCACGGGCTCCAGCACGGCACTGGCTCCACGGCGGCGGTAGCGAAACGCCACGGACGCCACCCAGTCGGGCGCGGTGGCGGGATGGGGCAACACGGCCTCCAGGCGACCCAGCAGGGCCTCGGCACGGGCGATCAGGGATTCAACAGAGCTCATGGGGAAAGTGTAAGGAGGCGGGCTTGCCGCACGGGCGTACCCTGACTCTGGCAGCAGGCCTGCAGGGTGCATTGCCGGATGGCAATGCGGCACGGCAGCGGAAGCGGCCCGGGACGCCGCGTTCACGCGGGCCCTGGCCCGCGGCCCGAAGGGTACCTAGCCGGCCAGACGCACCAGCGCGACGTCCAGGTGTTCCAGCGGCGAGCGGCGGAAGCCGGAGCGGGCAAAGCGCTGCAGCCTGCCGGCCACCAGCGAGACCACGGCAGAGGCCAGGGCCGCCGCATCCACCGTGGGCGTGGGCGAACCCGCGGCCTCGGCAGCCAGGCGCAGGCTCTGCCGCAGCTGCGACTCGACTCGGTCGAAGAACTGGTTCATGCGGGCGGTCAGGCGCTCGTGCTCCAGCACCAGGGCGTCCCCCACCATCACGCGGGTCATGCCCGGGTTTTTCTCGCCGAACTGCAGCACCACGGCAGCGATCTTGCGTGCTTGCAGCGCGCCCGAAGGCTCACGCTCGACGATCTGGTTGACCAGCGTGAAGATGCTGGTCTCGATGAACTCGATCAGCCCCTCGAACATCTGCGCCTTGCTGGCGAAGTGCCGGTACAGCGCCGCCTCGCTCACCTGCAGCCTGGCGGCCAGCGCTGCGGTGGTGATGCGCTCGGCCCCAGGCTGCTCGAGCATGCCCGCCAGGGTCTGCAGGATCTGGATGCGCCGCTCGCCGGGCTTGGGCCGCTTGCGAGCCAGCGCTGCGGTGTCCGGGGCAGCGGCCACGGCTCCTGCTTCAGGGTCGGACATGTCGGACATGGGTGGGATGCAATCGGCAAAACCTGCAATTGGCAAAACCTGCCGGAAGATTCTTGCACAGGGGATTGGCTGCTTGAGGCAGGAATCGGGCAGCGTAAACACTGAGCCCGGACGCTTGAACTTCGTGCAGCCGCACCTGGCCGCCAGAACTGGTGCAGGGCTTCGCAGGGCTTCTCCACGCCGGTGCCCGCAGCCTGCGGGCCAGGGGATCAAGCGCTGCGCAGCAGTTCCAGCAGGCCGCAAACCCTGCGATCGACGTAGGGCGGCCGGCCCGGCTTGAAGGCCGGGCCCTGTGCACGCTCGGCATGGGCTGCGCGCGACCAGCGCTGCATCCACACGGTCTGCATGCCCACGCGCCTGGCGGCCTTCTGGTGGACCAGCGTGTCTTCCACCAGCACGCAGCAGGAGGCCGGCACGCCCAGGCGTGCCGCCACGTGACGCAGCATGCGCGCGTCGGGCTTGGGCCGCAGGGCGCCGAACATGTGCATGTCCTCGATGCTCAGGACACCGTCGAACCAGCGCTGGATGCCCAGGGCCTTCAACACCCGCCAGGCGTAAGCCGCGGGCGCATTGGTGAGGATGACCTTGCGCCCAGGCAGCCGGGCGAGCGCCGCCAGGTCAGCCCCATGCCCCCGCACACGGGCCTCCAGCCCGGGCAGCAGATGCGTGTGGTGCAGAAAGTGCGCAGGGCGCACCCCGTGGTGGCGCACCAGACCCAGCAGCGTGGCCCCGTAGCGCAACCAATAGCGGCGGCGCAACGCATCGGACTCGGCCTTGCTGAGGCCAAGGTGAGTCTGGATGTACTCGCCGAAAGACACATGCAGGTGCGGCAAGGATGCCGTGGAGGCATCGTGCAGCGTGTCGTCCAGATCGAACAGCCACACCCGGCTTGAGGCGGGCGAATGGGTGGCCGGCATCGTTGTGCCGGGCTCAGTGTGAACGGATCATGGTGCCGTAGGCCTGGTCGGTCAGGATCTCCAGCAGCATGGCATGGGGCACGCGCCCATCGACGATGTGCACCGCGTTCACGCCGCTGCGCGCAGCGTCCAGGGCACCCGCGATCTTGGGCAACATGCCGCCGCTGATCGTGCCGTCGGCCACCAACTCGTCGATGCGCCGCGGCGTCAGCTCGGTCAGCAGCTTGCCCTCCTTGTCGAGCACGCCGCGGATGTTGGTCAGCAGCATCAGCTTCTCGGCCTTCAGCACCTCGGCAAGCTTGCCTGCAACCAGGTCGGCGTTGATGTTGTAGCTCTCGTTGTGCTCGCCAAAGCCAATGGGGCTGATGACGGGAATGAACTGGTCGTCCTGCAGCGCGCGCACCACGCTCGGATCGATGGTGTCGATCTCGCCCACCTGGCCAATGTCGTGCTCCTTGGTCGGGTCGTCGCGGTCGATCATCTTCATCTTGCGCGCCCGGATCAGGCCGCCGTCACGCCCGGTCAGGCCCACGGCCTTGCCGCCTGCGGCGTTGATCAGGCCGACGATGTCCTGCTGGACCTCGCCGGCCAGCACCCACTCCACCACTTCCATGGTCTCGTCGTCCGTCACCCGCATGCCCTGGATGAAGGTGCCCTTCTTGCCCACGCGCGCCAGCGCCTCGTCGATCTGCGGGCCGCCGCCGTGCACGACGATGGGGTTCATGCCCACCAGCTTCAGCAGCACGATGTCTTCGGCGAAGTCCTGCTGCAAGGCCGGGTCGGTCATGGCGTTGCCGCCGTACTTGATGACCAGCGTCTTGCCGTGGAACTTGCGGATGTAGGGCAGTGCCTGCGCCAGGATCTCGGCCTGGTCGCGCGGGGTGATGTGGTCGAGGCTGTGGTCGGGGGCGGGGTTGGACATGGCGGCGTTGAACTGATCGTGACGGGTGAAGTTTTGTCTGAGGGTGAAAGGTTGATACAGATTCTAGAAACCATTGCCAGGAACGCACCCAACAATTCTGTGGCCGGCAGAAGGGGGCCTGGGACCACATGTCGATCGTCATTGACCTTTTGATTTAATGGCTGGAGAACAAGATGACTGAAGCACAGTCCAGGTAACCGCACAGGAAGGACACTCATCCCATGCCGCTACACGACGATAAAGCGTTGGAATTCATCGCGAAGTGGCAAGTTATCACCGCCTCCGAACTGGCAACGTCGCAGAGCTTCTTTCGTGAACTGTGCGAACTGCTGGAAGTGCCCCTACCTACCCATCAACCAGATTACCAGTTCGAACGGCCCATTACCTTCGCCCACGGGGATGGCAGCACAAGCGCTGGCAGGATCGACTGCTACCGCCGAGGACATTTCGTCTGGGAGAGCAAGAAGGTCAAAGATGGGGAACGGCGGGCCGCCGCCGGCAACAGGCGCTTTGATGAGGCGCTGCTGAAGGCGCGGCAGCAGGCGGAGGACTACGCCCGGGCTCTACCCGCTGCGGAAGGGCGGCCGCCGTTCTTGGTGGTGGTGGACGTAGGACACGTCCTGGAGCTTTACGCCGAGTTCACCCGGTCAGGTGGAACGTATACGCCCTTTCCTGACCCACGTTCGCACCGGATACGGCTCCAAGAGTTGGCAGAGCCGGAAGTCCGGCAACGCCTGCGCGCGCTTTGGATGGACCCGCTGTCGCTGGACCCCAGCCGGATCAGCGCCAAAGTCACGCGCGCGGTCGCCGCCGAACTTGCCGAGCTCGCCAAGAGCCTCGAAGCGGACGGGCATCGCCCTGAACATGTAGCGGGGTTTCTGACGCGATGCCTCTTCAGCATGTTTGCGGAAGACGTGGGCCTACTACCGCAAAGGGCCGAAAACATTGGCACCTTCACCTACCTCCTTACTGCCTACCGCGCGCACCCCAAAGACTTGGGCTTGATGCTGAAGCTCTTGTGGGAGGGGATGGATCGCGGCGAGAGCAGCCCAGCGGCTCCAAACGATCGGCCACGACGCTTCAACGGGAAGCTGTTCAAGGGGTCCCACACCGAAGGGTATGTGTTACCGCTGACGCCCCCCCAGATTGACGGCCTGCTACGCGCCGCAAGCGCCAACTGGCAGGAGGTGGAACCGGCCATCTTCGGTACGTTGCTGGAAAGGGCGTTGGACCCGATTGAGCGCCATGCTCTGGGCGCGCACTTCACGCCCAGAGCTTATGTGGAACGTCTGGTGGTACCCACAGTCATGGAGCCGCTGCGGGAAGCCTGGGCCAATGCACAAGCAGCGGCCATGCTGCTGGTACGGGAGGCGGAGGATCTGGAAGCACACCCGCCAGCGCAAACCGGTGGTACCACGCACGAGGCCTTCGACCGCCAACAGTTGGAGCGCGACCAACGAGCCTTGGCCGAGCACGAGCGCAAGGTGCGTGACAAGTGGCGCGAGGCCCGCTGCGAGCTGGAGAAGTTCCATCTCGAGCTGTGCACTATTCGGGTACTGGATCCGGCTTGCGGCAGCGGAAACTTTCTCTACGTGACGCTGGAACATCTGAAGCGATTGGAAGCGGAAGTGTTGGCCCAGATCGAACGCTTGCCTGGTAGCCGCAGCGAGCAATTCAGCGAGTTCAAGACCGTCACCGTCCAGCAACTGCTTGGCATCGAGCTGAACCCTCGCGCTGCAGCATTGGCCGAACTGGTGCTCTGGATTGGCTGGCTGCAGTGGCAGGTGCGTACCCAAGGCGTGGCTACTGTGGCGGAGCCTGTAGTCCACGACTACGGCAACATCGAATGCCGCGATGCTGTGCTGGCCTACGACCGCGATGAAATCGCCACTGATGACGCCGGCCAGCCCCTGATGCGCTGGGACGGTCGCACGATGAAGCCCCACCCAGTGACTGGCGAGCCCGTGCCCGACGAAACCGCCCAAGTGAGGGTATGGCGCTGCATCAACCCGAGGCCAGCCGCATGGCCCAAGGCCGATTTCATAGTGGGGAACCCGCCATTCATTGGCAAGCTGAAGATGCGAGAGGCTCTGGGCGATGGCTACGTAGAAGCTCTGAGAAGCACCTATGCTCAGGTACCGGACAGCGCGGATTTCGTCATGTTCTGGTGGAGCAAGGCGGCGAGTACGGTAGCGGCCAACGATGCTCGACGCTTCGGGTTCATCACCACCAACAGCATCACCATGACGTACAACGGCCGCTTGGTGGAGCATCACCTTAGCCCGGATATTTCACGAGTGGAGCCCTGGAGGGTTCGCAGGCGCGATTTGGCTGGCCTTTGTGGGGCGCGTGCCCGTCAATTTGGCAATTGATGCGCTGCATGGGGGTGGGGCCGCGCATTCGGG
>Ga0315906_10001868_pt1 | contig 30561 bp, 43 predicted proteins | sample LakEriMetagenome_4_FD_203526 | JGI IMG/M metagenome (GOLD analysis project Ga0315906, IMG submission 203526) | Freshwater fungal communities from buoy surface, Lake Erie, Ohio, United States - Buoy 2 MA122 | ecosystem: Environmental > Aquatic > Freshwater > Lake > Lake biofilm | place: USA...
AGCCCCCCGGAGATTAAGATTTCTTAACAATTCCTTAACATTCGAAGTGCGGCCCGGAACCGAGCCAGGAGCTGCGAAAAGACTCGAAGTGGCACCAGGAGCCACCCGGGTAAAAAACGTCGCTCTCCGTGGCTCCTAGCCCCATCTACGTCGAAGTGGCATCACCGCCCGGAAACTAATTGTTTTTGGCACATACATAATTAGCCTGGAAAATAAATAGCGCTGGCGAATACATTGGCCCTAACGTAATTAGGCTGGCGAATACCCCGGGGGAGTATAAATAGGGCTGGCACATAAATAGGGCTGGCGAATACATTGGGCTGTTGACAAGCGCCCGTGGAGTTATTCATTAGGTCTGTGTATTGGGAGTGCGGATAAGATCTAATTGATACTATATGAAGAGATCAGTTAGCTACTCCTAAAGTCCAAAGTGTCCGGAAGGATAGAGTGAACAGTAGAGTGACTACTCATTCGATACTGGCTACTTCACGATATGACGTTCTAAATTCGAACTGGAGAGTAGGTAGCCAATCCGACTCTAAATACGCTAGCCAAATACCCATCGGCAATAAATATGATTAGTAGGTGGCTGTTAGTTCTTTCAGTGAGTGAAACGAGTATAACGCCATAGTCCAAGGTCGTGATACAACATGCGGTGTTCTCTGTGTTATGAGCACGAAAAGAAAAAAATTTTCCCCTAGACGCACTTCTTGTGGTAGGTGGCAAACGCCTTCTTGGACTTGCCGGTGAGCATCACGATCTCTAGGACAGTCTGAGCTTCCTTAGGGAGCATTGAACCACCGCACTTACCACAGGGCTTCTTCATTGGCCCTTCACGGCGTACGGCACCATTGACTGCTGTCTTTTTCTTTGACGATGACATGGGGGAGAGTGTAAACCATAGGGGCCCCGGTGTGTGTTGTAAAAAATTTTAGATTGGGGCCCGGGTGGGGTGCGTTTTCCATGGGTCCCTGCCCCCAAACAAAAGTATCATCTAGGGTCCCTGCTCCATCCGTGCTGGTCCCGGTTCAAATCCGTGCTCCAGATCGACCACCAGTGCGCCACACATGTGGGTTTACACTTCATCAGTCGCACCTGGCAAAATAAATTAGGGTGCACAGGGAGATGTTATGGCAAAAGCTAAGCGTGAGTCCAAGAAAGAATACTGGCAGGAATACGAGCATTTGGGCTTCCTTCCTGAGGTCACCTACGCAATTGGGTGGGAGACAGAGTTCCTTGGGCACGGGTCACACTTCTCAAAGGACGGTCAGGTCTTCGTTGCCGTATACGACCGTAATGCCATGGTTGAGCGTCTAGCGACAGAAGCGATGGATGAGTGTACGGAAGATGAGTGCCTTACTGAGTGCGATCACCATGGGGAGGCAGACGAGTACATCTCGTTTAACGTAGAAGGTGCGTATATGGGTCCAGGGATGCCAGTCTATCTCTCCTTTGCCGAAAAGGAAGATGAGTTCCTTAGGGAGTTTTGAGCCCTTTTGGGGCCTGCCTCACGGCACCGAGACCCTCACCTCACGGCTCAACCGCCTCACGGCGTTTTCGGGCCGAGCCTGAGGCTCTCTGGCCGGACAATGATGTGCAGTGCCATATTGACCTGGTAGAATAGCCAAGCCGTCCGGGGACCATGTGGGAACCGGCGGCTAAGGAGACAAATGCCTCAACCAATAGCCAATATCCCACCAATCTCCTGCTACGTCCGCAAGGAGTACCTGCGTGACCTGCAAGACGGACACGGCGAGTTCACCCCTGCCTACTGGGTATCCGTGAAGGCGATCCGCCATCGTGCCCTCTACATTGAGGCGTTCCTCCCTGAGTACGGGGCGCTCTATGACAAGCTTCCGATCAGCGCATTCGTCTCTCGACCAGAGACCCCGAAGCCTGACCTTTCCCTTGGAGACCTGCAACTCTGGGACGCCAACTCAACCCAGGTGGCAGTTATTGAGAAAGCAGTCCTTAAGAACATGCGCTGCAAGTTCCGGACACAGGATGGTGGCTGGCACCACGGACACTACCTCTTCACGGTAGACATGGTCCACTCTGACCCAAACGAGATCGACGCCAATTGGGCGCGACTACCAGCCGAGCATAAGTCGTACAACTTCATCCGCCTGGACAACGGGCAGTACTCAGCCCAGCCAAACAACCGAGTTCTCTGGGAGGATGAGGCCCTGGTGTTCAAGACCCCGAAGATGCCCGATTTCAAGGTAAGTACCAAGGAGTTCTCCGCTGAGGCGGGGCGCTGGAAGCTTGGCGATGAGGACAGTTGGAGCTATGATGAGCAGGATGCGAAAGCTGAAAAGAAGTTCCTACGCCCGATCAACCCTGATCCGGTGAAGGCGATAGCAAAGGAGGTACACCGTGGAAGACCTAAGACCGCTCGACGAGAAGCTTGACGAGAGACTTACTGAGGAGAGCTTCACTACCGAGAGCCAGAAGTTCACGTTAGGATTTCGACTGATATTGGGATCTGAGGGGTCGGTAACCGCTCTGCCTCCTGATGGGCACGAGAAGCACACGATGACCGATGAGCAGATCATTGAGGCTGTCCGACACATGGTCGAGGGCGCCGAGGTCAACATTGTCGGCAGCAAAGACTGAGGGCAACGACCCGGTCATGGGCATGTGCAACTACTGCAACGAGCTCACCCAGGTCTACGAGCAGGAGGACGAATACCGTTCTCTCTTCCTGGTCTGCAAACGCTGTATCAAGGACATCTTCGTCCGCATCGACATTGATGAGGCCCGAGATCAATGAATGATATTTCCGTAGTCGTTCCGTACCGCGATCGGGCTACCCACCTTGAGCAGTTCGTTCCGGCGATCATCAAGGCAATTCCAGGCGTGGAGCTCCTCATAGTCGAACAGGGGAACGACAAGGCGTTCAACCGAGGAGCGCTCTGCAACATCGGATTCATCTTTTCCTCACACTCACATATCATATTTCACGATGTCGACATGATTCCTGAGGACGTCGATTACTCCCCGCAAAACGGCGCCACGCATCTCGCAACGGCTGCAAGCCAGTTCGAGTACAAGATGCCCTACCTCCAATACTTCGGCGGGGTGACGATGTTCGACCGGGGCTCCTTCGCAGAGTGCAATGGGTTCCCAGCAAACTACTACGGGTGGGGTCTGGAGGACGATGCGCTGCTCGACCGAGTACACCTTGCCGGTATCGATGTCTTCAGGCGAAATGACCAGCGGTTCCTTAGCCTGGACCACGAACGCCCATACGGCAATAACCCGCCGAAGGAGAACATCGATATCCACTTCAAGGCACTTGGCTCCAAAGAGGCGGTCCTAAGAAACGGCCTGACGACGATGAGCTATACCCTGCAGTCTGTAACAAAGCAGGAAGGCTACACCCATATCTTGGTAGACATTTGACAGGTCGATTAAGACCTGATACGGTGGCTAGATTGGCGTGAAACTGCGCCGGAAAGGACAGGGTATGGCAAAGAAAGAGACCAAACCGGAAGACTGCCAGCTGTGTGCATGCGTCGGCTGCTCCGAGGGAAACTGCTGCGAGCACGAGGGAAGGCGAGACGTCTGGGAGCAGCTTTCCAGCGCAACTGGCCACTCTTACTTCATTCAGGACATCTTCAAGCGAAAGATGAGCGACCTATCAGACGCCTCCCTTGCGCTTAGCGTCGGCTTGAATAATAAGACGCTCGAGTGGGAAGAGCGTGCTGCCATCTTCTCGACCGGCGTGATGGCAATCCAGAAACTTATTGATATAAGCGACTACGAGTACGGTCAGGTGTACAATGACCCCAAGTGCGTTGCTTGCCAATGCGCCCTATGCAGGAAGCGGGGGGAAGACCTCATGCGACGAAATCACGGAAACTGGGGTGAGCGACCATACACCAACACGTGCTGTGGCCATAAGGAGATGGACGTCCATGGCGATGGGCTTCCTTTTTAAGTGAAGGAGAATAAAGATGGCAGGGAAGAAATTTCGACCGAAGAAGAAAGTACGTTCCGCTACGCGGCCAAGATTGAGCCTGGGGGAGATGGCCCCGAGCCTGTTTATCTTGACGGTGGTTTGTATTACTTTCGTGGTGGCGCAGGCCATTATCAGGGCGAAGTGATGTGGGGATTGATGGAGAACGCTAAGGAGTACGCCATGGTAGAAAATATGTCCCTTGAGTCCGGGTACACGCTTTGGCGACAAGGAGGCATGCGGCCAATCCTCGCAATCTACGTTGCGAACAACCGTCCATGCGAATGTGGGAATCCAGCCGAACCAAGCGGGCTTAAGTGCTTCAACAGTAATCACGAGACAATGCGCAACGAGATGCGCAGCCTCAAGGTGGTGTCCCCATGATAACGGGAGATTTTCTTTTCGCTTTCGCACAGGCAATTCTCTTTGGCGTAGGCGTAGGGTCAGTTGTGCTGTTTGGTGACGCCGTGGCTACGTGGGCGCTCAGGAAGCTTGGTTTCAACGTATGGACCGGCGACCTTGTTGCGTTCATCACGGCAGCACTGCTTGTTATTTTTAGCCTTGCATACGTGGTGATTTAAATGTCAAAGAAGAAACGATTCAAGCAGCAGTCAAACCCACAGCCAAAGCCGCAGGCGGCAAGGTTTAAGCTCGCCGTGTGGACGCCGTCCTTGACCGGCACGTTTAACGTCGGGTACGTCAACTCAATCCTAAAGATGCAAGTTGAGGCCCAGCGGGTCGGCGGTAAGTTCTCCTGGGGCGTTGTCCCCGGGATCTCGATCCTTCCTGTTGCACGGAACCGGTCGGTTGTGGAGTTTCTGAAGGGCGACGCTACGCACTTCATGTTCCTGGACTCAGACGTTGGGGTCAACGCGCAAGACGTGATGGTTTGCGTGCTGTCTGGGCTGGAGTTCACGGCGCTTCCATACTCCAGAAGGGCGTTCGACCCAGCACGAGCGCTCTCCATCATCCAAGGCACTCCCGGTATTGAGCCGAAGAGCATTGCTTCGATCCTGGCTCGACCGGCATTTGAGTTCCATGGGACTGAGCCGAAGGAAATCGACCCAGCAATTTCAGAGCTCGGCTTTGTCGTTTGCGATCGGGTCGGAACCGGGGCGATGATCCTTCGACGAGAGGTGTTCGAGAAGATGGCGCCTATTGTCGACGAGTACCTTGACCTGATGAATGAAGAGCAGGAGACCATTACAACCAAAAACTTCTTTGGGTATTCACGCAAGGAGGGCTACTTTATTGGCGAAGACTGGACCTTCTGTGATCAGTGGACATCCCTAGGGGAGAAGATCTACCTCAAGGTCGACGCGAAGACCTCACATGAGGGGAGCATCCAGTACGGATACGACTTCCAGGCCCTGGCCGATATAGCAGCAAAGGCAAAAGACGATGCAGGGGCCTAAGTACACCATCAGTCTAATTCCCGACGACTTCGTGCTGCAGGAAGACGGCGACTGGAAACTGGCGAAAATTGTCAAGTGCCCGGAGGAATACAGGGATCTTATTGCTGAGTTCTACACGCTAAAAGCACACAAGGTTTTCGGACTTGACGACCAGATCGTGGACCTTTATGATGGGGTCTACGAGCGAATAGGCGCCATAGTTGCGCACTGGAGGTCACGCGGAGCGATTGAGTTTGCGGTATTTAGCGAAATCGAAGACGCTGAGGGCTTCATGGAAGCAATTCTTGACCTAGAGCAGTCCAGGGGAAAGTGGAACATTAAGTGACCCACGACACGTCGGATCAGTGTATGCATAGCCTGGAGATGCTGCGGGAGACCCTGCACATCGACAACTGTCTGCACTGCGTCTGGCAGGAGGCCGAAAGCGTAGTCGGAAGCTTCTCCATCAGGGGGGCGGACGGCCAGTATGTGGCCCAGGCGGACGGACTTTCAGCTTTCGGAAGAAGCGCCGTAGAAGCGGTAAGGAACCTAACAAGAATTTTGAGCTAGGAGAACTTATGGAAACTGTTGATGAAATCATTAATAAACTCGCCTCACCGAGGCTAGAGACCAGGCTTATGCTCGACGAGATCCGATTCCTCTGCCAGTATGATGGCGTGACCACCTGGCGCGCTAGCGGCACCATCATGCGATACCCGGAGTACGGGCATGGCGAGAGGGTGAAAGTTTTCGGCGATGGCGAGGGAATCCTCGGCGCGATCCAGGCACTTGAGCGACGGTTCAACATTACCGTCGGACAACGCTGGGGGGAGTAGCTCAAAGGTTAGAGCACCGAGCTTATATCTCGGCGGTTCCTGGTTCGAGTCCAGGCTCCCCTACCAAAAAGAAAGGATTTTTATGGGAACCATGACAAACGCAATGTTCGATGCAAGGGTTATACCGGACAGCGAGCTTATCGACACAATAGTGAGGCCGCACAAGGTGCTTGGCGCAAAAGACGACCCAGAGCTCGGGCCTGTCTTTACCTGCATCAAATGCCAGGACGAATGGCCAGCGGACTACGACTTCTGGGCCAAGCCGACTCAAGGCGGAAAGTGCTTGGCGTGCGAGTGGGAGGACCGACCTGAAGAGATGCGGACCAACGCGCACTACGAGCGATGGAACTCCCGACGACTGCAGCGCAAGCGCCAGGCACGTCTTCGTGAGATTGGCAGGGAGATCGGCATTCCACACCGGCACAACCGTGTTCGAGGGAAGAAGGCGCCTAACCAGATCTCGCTTGGGCTAGAAGTCGGAAATGACTGAAAATACACAAGATGGTGTGGACATGTCAAAAGATAAGGACTTGACACGCCAAGACGCAGAAGCCATAATTCGCACATGTCCAAACTGCGGTGAGACGCTAGAGGACAGCAAGTGCAAACTTATTTGCTCGTGCGGGTATTTTGCAAGTTGCTCGGACTACTACTAAGGAGGAAACATGTTTATTAAAAACGCTGTCGTTGTGGCAGTGACGGTAGCCCTAGAGGTTGCCGGTATCTCCGCCTATAACCATGTAACTAACCCAGTACAGCCGAGGGTGGCGATCCCTTTGAGCGAAAGGGACGACTGGCAACACGAGACTGAGCTCAAGCCAGACCTGTTTGCCTCAGGCAAGGCAAGCTGGTATGACGCAAGCAAGAACAATGCCTGGTACACCAGGGAGACTGAGTGGGGGGCTCCGGTGGAGTTTTACGCAGCCGCTGGCCCTGACCTGAGGGCGCTCGTCCAGGCGCTCTACACCACGAAGATCAACTGGGGGGTCACCATGTGGAGGAAGTTCGCCGCAAAGGGTACCCGCCCACAGTTTATAGTTACATCAGTTGTTACAGGAAAGTCAATAGTCGTTACCGTGACCGATTGGTGCGGCTGCTATAGTGGCACGGTGAAGGACAAAAGTGATGATAAGATCGTCGACCTTTCACCGAGTGCGTTTGTTGCACTCGGGCTGCCTCTCTCAAGGGGAGTGGCAGACGTAATTATTGAGCCAGTGAGGTGATCAAATGAGCTGCAATTGTTCGGTAAACCTTTCTGATCTACACGAGATCGCGCGAGAGCGTGGGGCGTCCCTTGGGGTGCTGACCATTGAGGTCTCGTATGATTATGGTAAGCCAGAGGTGCTTGTTCAGGCGGACCTTGACCGCGGAGACGGCGAGGACGCGGAGACTGTGCTTCTTGAGACTAAGGCCAACACGATTAACGGAGCGTTGCTGAAGATAAAGGCAATGGTCGAGGATCTCAGGGTTGCCGGGGAGTAAGCAGGTACGACCCCAGACTACGTTCGGCGAGGGCCAGATGCTGCGCCTACTCGCGCAGTTCTACGGCAAGAACCCAGTTCGTGTTGAGTGGGCCGACAGCCTGGTGGAAGACCTTTCAAAGCACGGCGTAAAGATCTCCCTATCCACCGCAAGGGCGTATGTATATGGCATGAGGAAGCCGAGCAAGGTTGTCCTCGATGCCCTTGAAAAAGTTAAGGCTGATCGCCTCGGCAAGTCTGATCCTGAAATCCCTCAGCACATTCAGGTCGAGGTCGAAGCCCTTAATACAAGGCGACTAATCAAAACCATCACGCTTGACAAGCGTCACAGGGCCATGGACGAGCGCTACAAGCACATTGCAGAGGCTGCGAGGGAGGCGGGTGCCAAGATGTCCGTTTACGCGGATTGCGTACAGGCGATGTGCACGATGTGCGTCGGACCAGGTGGTGCTTGCATGATTACCGATTGCCCGCTACGATCAGTGTCTCCGATCCCACTTGGGTATGGAGCGAAAACAATGGCAGAGACAGAAAAGGAGAACAGGAATGTCTGAGTGCACAAATGAGTTTTGTACCTGCAACGCGATTGCGGCTGGCGCTGCAATCCCTCACGGCTCGAGCTCGCCAGTGGGGCGAGATTTGAGCTACGGGCCAATCACCACCTATACAACGTTTTCCGCCTACCAGGACAATGCCGGGAGAACTTCCGGAGCCTGGCGTGAGATGGACGAGGGTCGGGCAAGGGTTGCAATTGCTGCAATGGGCCTCACTGGTGAATCCGGTGAACTTGTTGACTACCTCAAAAAGTGGGTCGGCCACGGCCACCCGCTAGACACGGACAACGTTGAAAAGGAACTCGGAGATGTGCTTTGGTACGTCGCTGAGCTCTGTAATGCGCTTGGCCTTGACATGGACAAGATCGCTCAAAAGAATGTCGAAAAACTGAAGGCGAGGTATCCAGATGGCTTCTCCCAAGCGGCAAGCATCAATCGCAAGTCCTAGGACGTTCGAAGAAGCGTTTGAGGAAATTTACAAGGAGGCATTTAGCCTTCTGGTAGATAAGCAGCGCCGGTACGGTGACTCAAACATTGAGCAGCTAGGTCTTCATGGGGTGATCAGCAGGATTGCTCACGACAAGACCGCCCGTGCAAAGAAGTTCCTCAACGGGAAAATCGAGAACGGCGTGGTGATCCTTGACAAGCTCCCAGACGGGCAGGGCGAGTCAATGGAAGATACCCTGCTTGACATCGCCAACTACTCGCTGATTGCTGTTGCGCTCCTGCGTGGCGAGTGGGGCCACCCTATGAAAGAAAATGTTAATACCGATAAGATTTAATGCGTTCAGACTTCCGTCGATTATTTTCGGCGGCGGTCACCTCCTCAAGGTGGGAGGGGTTAACGCATTTACGGTTCTGACACAGGTGGTCAAGTTGAGTGGTGCGTGGAATGTCACGAACCTCTCTTTTGTAGAGCCACCTGTGGGAGCTCACCTTCCAGCCACGCCACTTAAAAGCGCCGTACCCATTCGGGTCAGTCGCACCGGTCCAGAACCAGCAGGTGGTTGTTTTTTCAACCATTGCCATGAATCTGTCCATTTCAGCTTGGGTGTATGTTGAAGGCATGCGTGGTATTGTACATCCATGAGCGATAACCAAGACCGCTGGGTTGGCGACGTACCGCATTCCTGGAAGGGCGGATACTGGGGTGCGACCTGCCCCTTCTACCCGGACCATGGCCCAATGTGGGTTACCAAAGATGAGCTCTACGTGTGCTCCCACCGCGCGCACGACGGATTCTGGGGCAACATGCCAGACCTGCCTGGATACGCCAAGTTGAGAGAGCAGTATCCTGACGGTATCGTTCCTGTGACCAAATCTTATTGGAGATCGTCCGATCTTGTCAGGCACTACTGGCCGGACGACTCAGCGGCAGGGAGCCAAGCCGTCCGGCAGGAAGTATTATCACCGGATTATGAGTCAATAGACGGATTAGAGAATCCTGCGCCAGAGGCTAATTCTTAGCCCTTACGACGGCTATCCAGCCAGCCTCCATATCGTCAAGCGTGGCGTAAACCTCCCCAAGCTCGTCAGTCAGGACAAAGGAAGATCCGTCCTTGCTGGGCGCAACATCAACCCCGGGCATATCTAAAACGCCAGAAAGGTGAATGGCGTACGCCAAGTCTGTTGGCGGCTCAGGATAGGTTTCCTCGATTTTGGCCATTTCAGTAGTATACAGCAGAAACCTGTGATAACATCTACCTATGGAATCAAATATTGCGCAGGGGATTTCCCATCTCGCCATCCCTCTTTTCGACGTAGCCCCGCACCCAAAAAACGCGCGGCGCGGCGACGTGGAGAAGATTGCCGAGAGCCTGAAGAAGTTTGGGCAGCAAAAGCCTATCGTCGCACAGAAAGGCACAAAGTTTGTCATCGCCGGTAATCACACCTGGCATGCGGCGAAGAGCCTCGGGTGGGAGACGATTGCGTGCCACTTCACCGACCTGTCGGAGAAAGAGGCGCAGGGATACCTGATTGCGGATAACCGCACCAGCGACCTGGCGGAGTATGACCCGAAGGCGCTGGCAAGGCTGCTTGTCGACATGCGGACCGGTAATGATCTCGAAGGTACGGGATTCATGAGCTCCGACGTAGACGCCATCCTCAGGGAGAGCCTGATCCTCGCAGACGAGGTTGGTTCATTCCTGGATGATTTCATCTCGTCTCTTGGCGACGGACCGGATCAGGTCCAAGGGGCGGAGCTTGACGGGGAGAGGCTGGTCAGGCTTTCTTACGAATCCGCCGGTGGCAGGCCGGTTGCAATTAAAAAGCTTAATGTTACGGAAATGATTAGGCTTATGAGAGGAATCGATAGTGCCAGGGACAAATTCCGAGTGGAATACCCAGGAGAGGCATTGTCAAAGATTGTGGAAGATTGGAGCGAGGAAAATGGCTGAGCTACTTAAGATTATCAACGTTGCGGAGTTGGCGCTGGCTAAGCCCGATACCGCCATCCCAGTGGTTGGCGCAGACGCACGCGGGCAGAATATTGCCACAAACGGGAAGCTCGGCGCAGACATCCTCTGGGTTCCGTCTAACGCCTCCTTCCCAATCCACACGCATCCGGGCGATCATCTCCTGATGTGCCTTGAGGGCGAAGGAACCATCTCGTTTGACGGCCAGAAGATTGACGTTCGACCTGGTGATATGTATATGATCCCTGGCATGATTCCTCACGCAGTAGGTGCAGGTGCTGCAGGCCACGTCTTGCTTGCAATCGGCAGCCCGCACAAGCCAGTGGACGCCCCTGATCGAATGAAGCCAACTGACTGGCAGGGAAATGCCGTAGAGGCCCCGATATTCGATGACAGCGAGGCGAAGAAGCAGGACGAATAATGCCTGTGGCAGGGCTCACATACGGACTCGAGCTTGAATGGGCTGACACAACGCGCTCGATAGAGCTGCCGAGTGACCTTGCCTCGTGGAACCTGTTTGAAGATACGATCGTGAATAGCGACGGAACATCGAACGATCAGCTCGGCGACAGGGGCGGTAAAGGCGGGGAAATTAATACCGTTCCAAGTGACAGCAGCGATCGCCAGGTAGAGATTGCGAGTTCGCTAATCAAGCTGTTTACCGATGCCGGGTGCCCTCCAACCGTAAACTTTAAGACCGCTATGCACGTGCACATCGGGTACGACGGGGTAAAGGAAGACCTTGGGGCAATGAAGTTGCTAATTAGCTACGTGTCCAAGTACCAGGTCGAGCTCCTCTGGTCGACATTCAAGCTAGCAGAGCCGAAGCCCCAGCACTACGAGTCAATGGACGACTATAAGTTTGCCCTGGAGTATTTCCGGAAGTATACGGTTCCGTATCGTGGCCACGTCTACTCCCCGGAGACGGTTAGCCGGGCGCTATCAGCCTCGACAACCGACGAGTTCTTCGACATCATCCGACCTGTCCAGGATGAATTTGATGAAACGGACCGATCGTTTATCAATCTATCGAGCATCGAGAAGAATGGAACCATCGAATTCCGTCAGTTCTCATCCACGACAAACACCGATCAGATTCGAGACGCCATAGACTGGTGTGCCGCGTTTGTCCAAGAGGCACTTGGCGAGCAGCGTCATCCGCTAGAGTTTATGAGCGATCAGTACTACGACCTTCCAGACCAGCTATACATCGACGCCAAGCTGGAGAGGGCATATCGAGAAGATTATCTTTTGAATGCAACGGGAGATCACGCAGTAGCGCTCAGGGGAAGGGAGGCAAAATGGCGATAGAGATTAAGGAGATTAACTGGAGAATCCCATTTGCCCTGCGCAACTACGGTCCGAACTACATGACCTACGGATTTGAAAGGGCAGCAGAGCCGTCAACGACGTGGTGGGGCCTGTACGTAGACGAGAACCTGGTCTCATTTGGGCGACTTGACATCCCGCCACGCGGCGCGTGCACGCTGGGCTCTCTTTGGACAATGCCGGATTATCGCGGCAAGGGATACGGGAAGATGCTTGTCGAGCACCGGCTGAAGCTTGTCGGGGATCGAGACGTCAAGACAATAACTAGGGCTGCTGATATATACGAAAAGTTTGGATTTGTCAATGCAGGTATTGTCGCCCAGAGAGACGAAGGTACCTGGTTCCGAATGATTCTCAAGCGAGGAATGCCTGGCAAGCTTTCGAAGAGGGCGATCATTGTCGACATCGACGAGACACTCATCGATAGCGAGGGAAATACCATTCAGTCAACACTAGACTGGGTCCAGGAAAATCGGAAGGGTAGGTCAGTTATTGTTCTGACGGCAAGGGCCGAAGAGTCCAGGGAGCGCACTGTGGAAAGCCTAAAGAAGGCTGGCCTTAAATATGACGAGCTGTTTATGAGCGACCTTCCTGCCGGTGCATATGTGGAGTCAAAGCGCTGGAGGGTCAACAAGCTTCTCGAGGACAACTACATCCTAGACATGGCAATAGACGACGATCTTGACGTGCGAAAGATGTACGAATCCCTTGGAGTTGGCGAGGTCGTCGACCCGGAGGAACTCAATGGATAGCCTCGATATTCTAACGTTTGACCCCAGGACCGGGGAGTCAAGGGCCAAGTTTGAGTCTGCCACCGCAAAGACGGTAATGGAGGCGCTTTCTTCTGCGCGGACGGCCCTTCCGAGCTGGGCTAATTTGACCCACGCTGAGCGATCGAAGTTCATGTTCCAGCTAGCTGACGGCATGGAGCGAAAGATCGATGAGCTCTGCATGTTCGAGTCGATGAACACCGGAAAGCCAAGGTCGCAGGCCCTTAGTGAAATAAATCACGCAATCGACACTATCCGTTTTTTTGCTGGCGCAGCACGAACGCAAACGTCCACAATCCCAGGCGGCTATATGGAAAATACATTCTCGTATGTGACAAGAGAGCCAGTTGGAGTTGTCGGCGTCATTCTCCCTTGGAATTACCCAACAGTGATCTGGGCCTGGAGAATTGGCGCGATTCTTGCCTCCGGGTCAACAGCAGTAGTAAAGCCAGCAGAGCAAACCCCATACTCGGCCGTACTCCTGCAAGACATCTGCCTGGAGAACCTTCCATCCGGCGTTGTGTGCACAGTACTTGGCGGGGAGGATACTGGCAAGGCAATGACATCAGCAAACTTTGACTGCATCGCCTTCACCGGGTCAACCTCAGTTGGCAGGGAGATCTCAAGGGAGGCATTTCCAGCAAAGACATCTCTAGAGCTAGGTGGAAACGGCCCTGTAATTTTCTTTGAGGACGCGCCAGGGCGAGCGGCAAAAGACATCGCCGCAGCCGCGCTCTACAACAACGGTCAATCCTGCGCAGCGCCAGCACGTGTTATCGCTGTTGGCAAAGCCGCCTTCGAAAGGGCGGCCAGGGAGCTCACCGAGGAATTTTCGTCAGTGCCAACAAACATGCCGTCAATCAGCATCGAGCAGGCGGAGAAGATTGAAGCGTTCATCTCCGAGACCAGTGGTGACGTAGTCCGAGGTACCACGACCCAAGAAGCAGGTAAGGAAGATTGGGGATATTGGGTAAAGCCAGCCCTTGTGATTAACCCATCACCAATGGATGACGTTGTTTCCTGCGAAGTATTCGGACCGGTCTTGACAGTTCAGCTTGCATCCGATCTTCGACAGGCTGTTGAGATGGCGAATATGTTTGGCCCCGGGCTTTCTGGTTCGGTATGGGGTTCCGATCTGACAAACATCAAGGTATGCGAGCAGGCGATGGATGTAGGTGAGGTCTGGGTCAACTGCCACCTTGCCCAAACCCCAGAGATACCGCATCCAGGAAGAGGATTGAGCGGAAACGGTGCCGACATGGGGGCCGACGCAATCCGAGAGTACCAGCACGTCAAGGCAGTACACGAGAGGTACGCACGATGAGGCGCAGGTACCCGGGGCTTGATATCACCAACAATGGCACAATTGCTACGAATACACGCCGCGGGAAGAAGTGGGACGACGTAACAATCTGGCGAGCATATGACGAAATCGAGAAGTACGTCCCTACGTCGTGGCTCGAAGACAGGATCGACGAAGCAACCCGAAGAATTGAGCTGGCTAAGCAGAAGTATCCAGGGAAGGTAACAGTCGGATGGAGCGGTGGCAAAGACGCTCTTGTCGCAGAGCGAGTCCTTCGGATCGTCGGCTACGACGCCGGTGTTGCCGCGCTATACCGTTGCGCTAAGGTTGCGGAGATGCACGAGTACGTCGCCAACCATAAGCCAGAAAAAATCGAGATAATTGAGATAGGGCCGGATAACTCCTGGGTCATTAAGAATAAAAACAGCGTTTGGGGGCAGAACCCTCCGGCAAAACTTGCAAACTTTCACGCGCCAGCCCAGAGGGAATGGTGCTATAAGAACAGGTCGGCGCTGCACATCACGGGGAGGCGAATGGACGACCAGAACCACTGCGGAAAGCACGACAAGAACCTGGGCGGCGTGCAGGCCCCACGCGGCAGGGGAACGGTGAGCCTTGCCCCAATTTATGACTGGTGGCACGAGGAGATACTTGCCGCCATCAAGTACTTTGATCTCAATCTTGCCCCTACCTATAAAGGCCAGTACGGATTCATTATCGGCTCAAATAGCAATTGGGTTGACCTGGCTGACCTGGTTGGAAGGTCTGATATAACTCTCTTCCCAACCATTGTAGAATTTAGGGATTGGATTGAACGGGTTGCCCCTAAGAGCATTCCGGAATTTGATGAGATTATGAGCGCATGACAGAAGAGCAGAAGAGCCACTTCGACATTAACCCAGACACGTTCTGGGAGAGTGCGGCCTCGGCCAAGCACGGAACTAAGGACCAGCGTGAGTACGCGCCTAACAGCGTCCGTCGTCGTGTTGGGATTGGAAAGAATGTTTGGGAGGCAGCCCTAGACAGGATGAGGTTTATCTTCGCGAACTTCGAAGAGGTAGTCGTATCCTTCAGCGGCGGAAAAGATAGCACTGCGACCATGATGGTCGCCTATGAGGTTGCAAAAGAGCTAAACAGGCTTCCGCTGCGCGTCATCTTTATCGACGAGGAGGCTATCCCGTACCAGACAGAGGAGTACGTTCGAAGAGTTTCCCAGCTTCCAGGCGTTCAGCTTGATTGGTACTGCTTGCCGATTCGGCACCGAAACGCATGCTCGAGGGAGAACCCGTGGTGGTTCCCGTGGGCACGAGAAGAGCAGGATAAGTGGGTGCGACCAATGCCACCAGAGGCAAACGCAAGGATTGACGAACAGCCAGTACTAAAAGAATGGATGGAGAGGGCTCACGCCGACCCAGAGCTTCGTGTGATGTACCCGGACATCAACGACATCATGGCCGACCCTGCTGGGACTGGAAAGAAGACGATCATGCTTATCGGACTGCGCGCGCAGGAGAGCATCCGAAGAATGAGGCTTGTGTCAAAGCGCCCCGGGTCTAAGGCAAATTACATTGTTACCGACGGAATTGACAAGCACGGAGTTAAGCTTAAATCGCAAAAGTACACGCCAAGGATCTTCAAGGGATACCCGGTTTATGACTGGACGAATAACGACATCTGGACCGCAGTTAGGAAGTTTGACTGGGACTACAACCAGCTGTACCGGCATATGGTCATGGCGAAGATCCCCGTTAACAAGGTTCGAGTTGGCCCCCCTTACGGCGAGGAGCCAATGATCTCTCTTTGGATGTTCTCGAAGGTAGCACCAGAGGTCTGGGACCGCATGGCGCACCGTGTTCCGGGTGCGAATACTGGCGCAATGTATGCACACACCGAACTCTGGGGCGTCGGAATCCCGCCAAAGCCTATTGACTTGAGCTGGGAGCAATATATGGTGCACTACATTAAAAAGTTCCGGCCGGAAGATCAGAAGGTTATTGCGAAGCGGATTCGAAGGTGGATCGGGTGGCACCACGCCAAGACCAACGATCCAATCCTGCCAAATGCCCCACACCCACTCACCGGCATAAGTTGGGGCTTCCTTATGAGCGTGGCGATGCGTGGCGATTTCAAGAACCGAAAGGAGCCACCAGCGCCGAAGACTACCGAGCGAGAAAAGGCGATGGTAGAGAACTACAAGATCGAGTATCGTATGCTTGCTGAGAGCGGAGAGCTTTCAACCTGGAGAGTAAAGAGGGGATAGTATGGAAAAGGTAATAGGACGAGATAAGCAGCCGCTGGCGAAGGTTGAGTGGGTCGACCGCAATACGCTTCGCGCAAACGACTACAACCCAAATCACGTAGCGCCACCGGAGCTGGAGCTGCTAAAGCTCAGCATCATGGAGACAGGCTGGACACAGCCGATTGTGGCGCGTCGAAGCGGGGAAATTGTTGACGGATTCCACCGATGGACATGCTCCGGTGACCCCCGAGTTGGGGAAATGACAGACTTCCTCGTTCCGGTAGTGTTCATCGATGTAGATGCCGCAACGCAGCGTATGGCGACAATCCGACACAATCGCGCACGCGGTAGCCACGGCGTGGTCCGAATGGCCGACATTGTCGCTGAGCTTGCCGACGACATGAAGCTTCCAAAGGCCGAGATTATGCGACGCCTTGGAATGGACAACGAAGAGTTCGAGCGGCTGCTTGACCGAGGAGACATCATTAAGCGCCTTGCCAGAGATGACTTCAACGAGGCGTGGGCGCCAGAGGAGGATAAGTAATGGTTAAGGCAGTAGGACACCTTACCGGCTTTATCGGCGCTGGCCTTTTGCTTTACGGAGTCTTCGAGCTAAATAAGTTTATTGGCGCTGGACTTCTTCTGTTCTCCCTGTCCCAGGCGGCTATTCGGTATGTCGAAAGCCAAGGGTAAAGAAGCGGCCGTCTCGGCGATCGAGCGGCTTAGAGCAGTGCTCCAAAGCGGCTTCGCTAGCGGCATGTTCTCGGCGCCGAACAAAAGCGACGTGCTTGTTCGCGCGGCATACCTCCGTGGAGTATCCGACGCCATTGACATCATTCAGGAAGAAATAGATTCCAGGGCGGTTGTAGTCAAGTACAACTCATCGATTTCGGATTAGGTTGCAGTTCCGACTAGACTCGGCTAGACTGTACCCGAAGGAGGTGCCTTATGGCCCATGAAGTAGAAAGTATGGCGTTCGTTGGAAACCGGGGTTTGCCCTGGCACGCAGGAGCCACTGCAGGTTTAATTGAAAATCTTGCCGACCTGGCAAAGGCTGACCAGATGATTGTGGCAGCTAAGCTTGGATGGAAGGTAAACCAGATGCCGATCGTTGTTGACGGGATCGGGGCGCATATCCCAGACAGGGTGGCAAACGTTCGCGATTCTGACCACAAGGTGCTGGGAATTGTTAGCCAGCGATATAAGGTCGTACAGAACGATCGAATCTTTGAGTTCGCTGAGGACCTGTGTGGCGTCGGCGGGCGATTTGAGACAGCAGGATCTCTTCGCAACGGGGAGATTATCTTCTCATCAATTGAGCTTCCTCACGACTTCGTCGTTGACGGAGACGTCAGCAAGGTGAAGACATACCTTCTTGTTTCGAACGGCCACGACGGAATCCACGCCTTCAAGGCCTGCATCACGCCGGTGCGAGTCGTCTGCATGAACACCCTTAACGCTGCGTTCCGCGGCGCCAAAGACAAGTTCTCTATTCGCCACACCGAAAACATCGCGGGAAGAATCAATCAGGCTCGTGAAATTCTTAAGCTCACGACGTCCTACATGGATGACTTCAAGGTCATGGCAAACAATATGGCGCACACCGTAATCACGATCCCAGAGGGGTTGGCGATGGTTAAGAGCGTTTTCCCCCTTACCGAGGATGAGAAGCGCGGTGGAGCAGAGATGTCCATTAACGCCCAGAAAGTTATGGGCAATTGGCTTGAGTCGCAGAACATTGAGTCTGTCCGCATGACGAAGTGGGGACTATGGAACGCGATTACCGAGTTCATTGACCATGGGATGGCCTACCGCGGCGGCAAGACAAGTTCTGTCTCCGATGCAAAGGCTGAGTCAATTTTGTTCGACGGGTACGCAGCGCGAGCCAAGAAAGCTTCGCTCGAATCCGTCATGAGTTCCTGAGGTAGTTATGCCTGAAATTAACAAGCTCTACACACTAAGAGAAGCGGCGCACATTCTCGGAATCTCGTACAGCACGCTAAAGAACCAGATCTACTTCCGACGCCTGGCGGCAAAGAAGGACGATCGCGGGCACTACGTTATTAGCCGAGAGGAAATTGAGCGATACCGAGACGAGAGCCTCGGGAAGCAGCAAAATCAATACGGCAGCTGATGACCAGGAAAGATGAGGTCTTGTCCTATTTGACCGATCGAATCGGCCGATGGGTTGACGGCAGCGACCTTGCCAACGAAAAGGTTGGCGGAAGTGAAGGCCTGCGTCGGCTAAGGGAGCTACAGGAAGAGGGTCACAAGATCAGCACCCGCAAGCATCCTGATCCCTCGCGTGACATCTGGCAGTACATGCTTGAGCCGGGAACTGCGAAAGAGGTTCAATGGCGCTGCACTAAGTGCAAGCATGAACAGGCAGACTCGCTCATAACAGATCACGCAAAGTCTCTAACCATTGCTGACGGGTATGCCCACGAATACTGCCAAAAGTGCATAAGCAGGCAGCTGTTTAAAAGGCTATAGCGAAAGCCCTCTGCTTCCGGACGTGAAGTAGAAGGTTGATCCAGTTAGATCAGCAGCGTAGCCAAGGGCGTCAACCATGTCGTCGTGGGTGCTATTTGGGAACGTGAGCATCTCCCTCTCTAGGGCGTCTATGCCGGGACCGCCCTTCAAGTGAAAGACCTTCCCGGCCTCATACCTTGCAGCAAGGGCCCGAGCACGAATTACCTTGTCTCGGTCTGGGCGGACAGCCTTTGCCGGGAGCCTCGTCTCAGCGAGAAGCTCTCGGATAAAGGTTGCCTGGTACTGCACCGACTCGATGTTCACTGCTTCCAGGAATCGAGGCTCATCCACTTGGTCTATATCCTGTCCCTTTAGGCCAACCAATCTTGCTGGCCACGAGACGCGGGGGCTCGTCTCATCGTTGAGCAGCCCGCCGTCCTTATCGATACCAGTAAGCCAATACCGGTGCCCTTCCTGGATTCTTGATCGGTAGGCACCAACTACATAGAGGTTACCCGAGGTATCCTCGACTACCTCTACCGCAGCCGTGTAGTCAGACCGCTCGCTGGCAGAAGCGGCAAGGTCAACACCTATCCTGCGGGAACCGTGAGGAATCTTGTCAACGTGCTGGAGCCAGTCATGACGGAAGATGTTGCCACCCATCTGGGTCACGTCATTCTGGAATTGGAGTGAAAAGATCGGGCCTCCGAGCTCCTCCCGCTTCCTCTCGAGGTCAGCAAGGCTGAAGTATCCAGGCCATAGTGGCTTATTGTCCTCTATCGCGGCCCTCCGAAGCGTAGGTATGCCTCGAGCATGTAGCCTTGCGTAGAAATCGTCTTCATGCCATCTTGTCCCGATGTACCAGCGCTTTGCCCCAGGGACAAGCATCGGGTCGACAACTTGCCAGTAGATTTCCTCTGCCTTCTTTCTGGCGCCTGCGGTCGAGTTCTCTCGCAATCCAACCATGTCGTCTGCGAGAAGGATGTCAAGGCGCGGCCCAGGCTTTACGGATGTCAAGCCGTCAGCGAAGCAAGTCGTGTCCTTGCCAAGGTCCACACCCTTGACGATCCAGACTGCGTCCGTCCATTTCCTCCCAACGACGCCCTCCTTCGCCCACGGGAACACCTCTGCAAAGTAGGGGGACTCCACAAGCGTCTTAATTGCGCGGGATCGGGCAATACCGTCGCTCTGTACCGCCGTAAGTACACCAATCCGCACCTTGCCGCGAGTCTCGCCAACAAGTCTTGCAACCCTGTGTATCAACATTGTTGTCTTGGCGTGACCACGGGGCATCAGCACCAGGGCTGTGTCGTTCTTATCTAGAAACTTCTCCATGCCAACAAGGTGCCTTGGGAAGACGAGGCCGGACATGTACTCGGCGAAGGCTGCGTCGCTTGTGGCCGCCTGGACACGAAGCCACTCTCGGTACTGTGCCTGCGGACTACTTTGTGGGTTCGGTGAGGACAACTTTGTTCTCCGTAAACTCTAGGTTTTCCTTCTCGATGTCATCCTCATTCCTGAGATTCTCAGCCCACTCAGTGAGCCGAGCAGCGATCTTCTCGCTGTCGAGAGAGTCAATATTGTGCTCTTGGGCGATCATGACTGGACCGCCACCCTCGCCGGTGAGCTCAGTCTTCTCTGGGGCGTAAGCGCCAACCATCTTGGCGACGGTTTGCACAGCCTCCATCTGGAGTCTGAGGAAAGCAACTTCAGCGCTGCCGCCACGGGAGCGGGCAGCACCGGCCGCAGCATCGCGGCTTATCTGGCGGATTTTGTCCATGAGCTCGCCGCGAACGACCGGGATATCAAGCTTCTCGGCGGCCCACTCCTTCTTGATGACGGACATGTGGTGATAGATGCTATCGATGCTTAGATCGCAAGCCTTGGCTATCTGGGCGTACGGGACCCCGTTGAGATACAGGGCCTTAATCTTCTCTCTGAGGGCCTCCATCTCGGCCGCTGGTTTTCTTCCTGGTCTACCCATTTGGCTGCCTCCTTATTAGCAGTGTCAGGATATTAACACATATGTTATGATACACGCATGCCAGAAGACATTAAGATCCTTCAAGAGTCAATAGAAATGGTCGATACAGACTCCATCGACCCGCACCCGGAGAACCCGCGGGTAGGCGATATTGGGGCCATTATTAACAGCATGAGAACCAACGGGTTCTTTGGCGCCCTGATTGCCCAGAAGTCCACTAGGCACGTGCTGGTCGGGAACCATAGGCTTCATGCGGCGACCTGGCTCAAGATGCCACAGGTGCCGGTGATCTGGGTAGATGTCGATGACGTCAAGGCAAAGAAGATCATGCTAGCGGACAACCGCGTTTCGGACCTTGGAAGCTACAACGACGACGTCCTACTGAGCTTGATTAAAGACCTCACGGACGAAAAGGTCAACGTTGCCGCACTGGGGTACGACGACGACGACATTGAGGACATCATTAAGCGAGCAAACGAGCCGATGGACCTCGAGGTGGAGGCAGATCCGGAGAAGAAGGACCGAGTTGTACGCTGCCCACAGTGCAGCTTCGAGTTTACGCCTAGCAGACCAGGTCGCTAGAAAACGGGGCCTGAGCCTCGAAATCCTCAATATCCGGTTCCCTAAACCCTTCAGGGATGTCCATCCAGAGGATAATCATTCGGTAGGAATCGTCGTTCGTAGCCTCACCAAGCTTGTTTGCCGCCAGCACTACGGCGCCGCGAGCGTCAGCGGCCAGGTCCATCCAGCCGGGACCAAGAACCTTCCAATATGGGGTCTTGCCGCCGACGTGCCTAATAACGACTCGGATCTCTTCGTTCCGCATGATTTGATTGTACACGACGGGAAAGAGCAGAACACGCAACGGTGCCCACCAGCGCGCACTGAATGTATCATTAGGCAATGGTTGGCCTGTACGAAGTCCTATTCACTGCGCTCTCTGGAGACAACGACCTCCAGACGCTTCTGGGCGGGTCAAGTTCTGATAGGAAGATTTACCCGATAACCCATGACGGAGCGACCGAGCCACCGGCAGTCCGTTTCGCCATCCTCAGTGGCAATAGTGACATTGGACATCCAGTTGACAGACCAGTCATTGACCTAGAGCTCGTCTCGGCAACCGGCGTAACCCAGCTGAATCTTATCCAGGCCAGGGTTGATGCCATTGTCAATCGCAAGAGACTTTCTAATGCCAATATAATCGTTCATTTGTGCTATAAAGTATTCGAGGCTGACGAGTACGACCCGGAAGCCCGAGAATACAGGAGGATAGTCAGGTACAACCTGATTACCAGCTGAAACAGGAGAGAGAATAATGCTTACTCTTGGTAGCGGTACGATCAGCATTGCGGCATACCAGACGGGTGCTAATGCTACGACCCCGGGCTCCACGTACACGGCAGGTAACCTCTACACGATCGGTGAGATCGGTGGAGACGTTGAGTTCGACATCAATTTCCAGGAGAAGGAGTTCTTCGGTCAGGCTAACTTCGCAATCGCCAAGGCTTTCTATGGCGGTAAGGTCGAGGTTCGCGCCCGCCGAGTTGAGGTCAACGTTGCTGCCCTCAAGAACTTCTTCACCACGAACTCGTTGACGGCGCCAGATCCGGCCTCGTTCACGTATAACCCAGCTGTCAGTGGTGCATCGGCAAGCCTGCCTCGCCCGCTGTATGTGAAGTTTACGCACACGCGATCGGACGATTCGGCGAAGACCGTTAACATTCACCTTTTCAAGGCATATAGCATGAAGCTTACGTACCCATTCACCCGCGAAGACATCGCAGTGATGGATATTGACTTCTCAGCTATTGTTGACACGGCTGCGGCAGTGGGAACTACGACCACCCGGTCGATTCTTCTCGTCGAAGCCTCCTAAGAGGTAGAACATGCTTACGCTTGGTTCGGGAACGATACTCGCGCGTAAGTGGTATCCCGGCTCGACGCTGCAGCCGCCTACGGGCGTCTCGGCGTCGGGTACGGGTACCGGTTCCAGCCTTGCGGCTGGCACTTACTACGTACGGGTCGCATCAGCAAACAACTATGCAAATGGCGTCAGCACGCCAAGCGCCGAAGTGTCGGTGACGATTTCCATCGGCCAGAATATTCAGGTCGACTGGACTGCCCCAGGCACTGGCGCGACGCCAACAAAATACTTTGTATTTATTGGTACGTCAACAGGAAACGCAACAAAGCAGGCAGAGGTTAGCCACCCAACGGCTACGTACACGAGGAGCGCATTACTTACAGACGGCACGCCAGCGTCCTGGTATGGGATGCAGACAGTTGGGGAGATTGGTGGAGATGTCGAGTTTGCAATGGACTACCAGGAAAAGGAGTTCATTGGGCAGAACAACTTCCCAATGGCTAAGGCATTCTACGGCGGTAAGGCAAATCTTATGGCTAGAAGGGTCGAGCTGGCCCCGGAAAACCTCCGCCGCCTGCTCGCGTCGACATCGAGCTACACGGGGACATGGGGCACGAATGCGGTCGAAACCCACTCTGTACCAACGGATATCCAAACCCAGTTTCTTTATGTAGAATTTAGCCACCTTCGTTCGGATGATCCGGCAAAGACGGTGACGATAGCTGCCTACAAGGCCTGCGTATCGAAGCTGACTCTACCATTCACCCGCGAAGATATTTCGGTCATGGATTTGGAGTTTTACCTGTCCTATGACTCAGGTAACGCCGCCATCGTTCAGGTGTCGGCAGATTAGTTAGGAGAAGGAAATGGCAGGAAATAGCTTGGGCGATATTCGCCCCACAAACAAGGCGCTTAATCTTAATGACCTTGCGGAACTCGAAGAGAAGTTTGGCGCTCTAGATAGCATCAACTTCTCGAAGGTGTCCACCCTTAGGTACGTCCTCTGGCTGGTCCTCAAGAAGGAAGATGGCGCTCTAACACTCGAGCAGGTCGGAGAGCGTTTTGACCTCTCCAACCTCAACAAGGAGATTGAGCCAATCCTTGAAGCCTCAGGTCTCCGTGGTGACGGCGAGGGAAAAGCGCAAGAGGAGTAAAGTGGAGTGATATAGAGTGGCCAATGATTATGGCTTCATACGCCGAATCATTTGGCTACACTCCAGCTCAGTTCTTCACTTTAACCCTCAGACAAGTTGCTGCATTCGGCAAGTATGCTGAAAAGAGAGAAGAGGATATAAAGAAAAGTAGGAAGTCTTCAGGCTCATCTTCCAGTAGTTCCGGGTCGATCAATACCCTCGAAGAGCTCGTGGGTAGGTTTGGAACCCAAGAGGCAAAAGAAAGATTAATGGGAGATGGCTGAAGAACAGCTACAGTTTAATATTACGGGAGACGCAACAAAGCTCATTAGTGAGCTTGAGCGAGCCGCCCGTGCTGTAGCTTCCGCAAAAACAGCCTTTAACGGGATCAAGTCCACACTCTCTGAGGTCGCTCAGACGAGTAGCTCTCTCTCCGCTTCTATGGAGAAGGCGACCGGGTCGATAAACAAGTCCGCCTCCGCCACAAGAAGCAACACACAGGCTCTGTCCGACCTGGCCAACTCTGTAAAGTTGTTGGCTGGGTCGGTCAGTTCTCTGGACGAAAAAATTTCCAAACTTGCAGCCGCGACAACGCGGAACACTACCGCAACGCGGCAAAACTCCGCCGCAATGCGAGACGAAACCAACGCCGTCAACAATTCCAGTAATGCCGTTAGCGACCTAAGTCAAAGACTGGCAAACCTAGGTAACTCCGCAAAGGCCGCTAAGTCTGCGATGTCGGGGATTGGTGGGAATGTTCAGGTAGGTGGCGCTGGTGTAGGGGCGGCCCTAAGCACAGGGTTTAACGCGGCAAGGGCGTCCAGCGGGTTGCTAAATAACTCAGTGAAGGTCCTATCCGCCACTTTTAGCGGTCTTCGCGCAGTTGGAGGAATGGTCGGCGACGCCCTGTCGTCAGCGTTTAATCGCGTTAGGACTGCGATATCAAATACCTTTAACGCTAACTCTGGCCTACTTTCATCGCTGCGACAAAACATCAATTATGCGGTTCAGTTCTACACAGTAGGGCAGGCAATTAACTTTGTAAGAGGTGCCGTAGAGCACGTGACCAGCGGAATAATTGGATTTAACAGCCAGCTCCAGTACACAAGAATTGCATTCTCTGCGGTCTTCCGTGCCGACCAGGTTTTGATGTTCGACGAGGCGATGAAAACAACAGGGGGAAATATCGCCGAGTCGGTAGAGATGATGAATTCAAGAATCGCAGATTCTTATGGATCGCTTTCAAGCGGCCTTACTGGAACGTTTACCACAGCAGAAGAGGTGACATCGGCACTTCGCGCTAAGGCAAAGGCAGAAGCAGAAGATTACGTAGAAATTCTTCGGGAGTACGCAAACGTCACGCCATTCAAGCTTGAAGATATTACTTCGGCAAGCCGACGAATGGCCGCGTTCGGATTCCAGGCCGACGAGATTCTTCCTTCTATTAATGCCATTGGACAGCAGGTAGCTGCAATCGGAGGAGGCGGAGAGTTCATTGATCGCGTAACGTACGCCCTGGGTCAAATGCGCACGGCGGGTAAGGTATACGCACAAGACATGCTTCAGCTATCAAATGCTGGTATAGCAGGTTATCAAATCCTTGCAAACCACGCAGGTAAAACCGTTACAGAAATTAAAAATCTAGCTAAAAAGGGAATGCTCGACGGTAAGGTTGCTTCAGAGGTCATCTTAACGTATCTACAGCAGCGCTTCGACGGCGCAATGACCGATTTGGCAAATACATATCGAGGAGCAAAGACAACAATCTCAGACATGACAAGATCCCTCACGGCAGACGCATTCGTACCATTGTACAGCGCATTTGAAAAAGTTGCAATCAACTTTGCATCAATGCTAACCAGGCCAGAGGCCAAGCAATTCGCAGAGGATATACGCGATAACGTCATTACGCCAATCACGGAATTTATTTTTGACATTATTCCTGCTGGCATTGAAGGGATTGCGCAATTTGGAGCAGCTATCTACAACTCGGCGGTAACAGCTGGAACACCGCTTAACGCACTCGTAAATATAGTAGCCGCAGCAGTAGATGCTATCCAGCAGGGGATTCCAATTGCCGTAGATCTTCTTGGGAACAAGGCAGTACAAGCTGTTCTTGGACTTGTCCTGGCGTTTAAGCTTCTCCATGCGGTGATAATGGGAAACCCAATACTTGCCTTGGTGAGCATCGTTGTTGCATCACTTGGGATTATCGACAAGGTATTAAGGGCAAACGGAACTTCGCTTCTCGAAGTGTTTAAAAACGTTGTTGTTTCGCTTGAGCCGATAATCAACAATATTTTTGGTTTCATTAACGCGATCGTGCCGGTTATTGTTCAGGCTGTTGGGCAGGTAGTTCCGGTAATTCTTCAAATAATAGGTTCGATTGCTGGATTCATACAGTCAATTTATCCGCTAATAGAATCAATCGTTGTTCAGTTTATTGGAATCATTCAAAACATTATTCCTTACATTCAAGCAATTATTGGCCTGGTGTTTACAGCAATTCAGGCAATAGCACCAGTAATCGGAACCATTATTACTTCAATTCTCCAAATAGTCGACGCTGCAATGCCGACGATAAACTTCCTGATAGAGGCGGTATATGGTATTGCAACAATAATTATTGGGATTGCAACCGCGATCATCAGCGTAGTTGCACCAATCATTGACTTTGTGGTAAGGGCAATAACCCCAATTATTGTAGGAATCTTCCAGTTCATTGGAGTTCTTCTGCAGCTCTTTATGACAATTGTTAAGGTGATTGCTGGATTTATTGGGTTTGTTGCCTCGCTGGCACCGGTTCAGTTTGCAATCAACGCTGTTGGATTTGTTATCGGAAGGCTTGGTGATATCGCGGCTGGAATCTTTGGGTTTATCGGTGGGATCATAGGGTTTATTGCAAATGCTATTGCAACTGGTGCAAATTTTGCAATCGACATTATCAACGTTCTTATCGACGCATACAACGCCATTCCATTCCTTGACGACATTGGGAAACTTGATAAGATCTCCATGAAGGTCGAGGTTGAGCGACCGACCATGCCAGAGATTACCGCTGCAGACAGCACCATGGGTATCTCTGGTGACGCGATCAGTACACAGGGAATCAGCGACGTCGTCGGAACGCTGTTCGGAGACGAGCAGCAAAAGATCGAGATGAGCGCCGACCTACAGACAAAGCTCCAGTTCCCACCAGGATGGGGCGAGGGTGCACTTATTACGACTGGAGGCGGGACCGAGACCGGTGGTGGCGGTGGCGGAAAGACCAAGCAGCAGGAGCTCAACGAATTCCTTGCCGCTGTATCCAAGTACGAAAAGGCAATGCTAGAGGCCCTTAAGGATCTTCATCAGCGACGCCTCGATGACATAGAGAAGCAGCGCGATGCTGAAATTGCAGCCAAGGAAGAAGTCATTGCTGCCGAGCAGGCAAAGATCGATGAGATCCGTGCCCGAAGAAAGGCGCGAGACAAGGCCGACAAGGAACGAGACCTCCGCGACAAGATCAACCTCGCCCAGCTCGAGGCGTTCAAGGCTGGCGCTGACGCTCTAGCGGCATCGAAGGATATCACTGAGGCCCAGGCAGACCTGGCCGAGTTCATCCTAAGGAATCAAGAGGATGCGCTCATCGAGCAGTCTCAAGCAATCATTGACTCAACAAAAGAAGATATTAAGGCGATCGAAGAAAAGTACCGCCTCATCATGGACGCGGAGAAGGCTGCATACGACGCTGCCGTCGACAAGCTTAAGGAGCGCATTGCTGATCTTGTACAGCAGCTTAAGGATGGCAAGGCCAGTGTCGCTGACGTGCTGCAGGGTATCCAGGACGAGTGGGGCAGTCTTATCGCCCCATATGAGCAGCTTGGTATGTCGATCGGAGAAACGTTCGCTGCCGGTCTCGCCAGGACGAAGGCAGTGCTCATTGCAGAAGCCGCGGACCTCAGGCGCATCATCGCTCAGTTTGGAGCAATCCCAGGCTGGTCGACAGGCGGCGGTGGTGGCGGCGGCGGCGGTGGTGGCGGCGGTGGCGGCGGCGGCGGCGGTGGTGGTGGCGGCGGTGGCGGCGGAACCGACCCCGGTACGCCACTTGCTGGCGATGCGATCAATGTGTTCAGGAATAAAGTAGGCGGATGGATTCGGGCAATCGTGCTTCGGTACGAAAGGGCAGTTGCAAGCATGTTTGCTGGAGACACCAGTGCAGAGAAGACCGCCTCTATGAACGCATGGAAGGGAAAGTTCAAGACAGACTTCCTCGATAAGCTAACCGCTCTGCAGAGGATTGCTGCCCCTACAACTAAGTCAGATGCCGAAGCTCTTTCGCTGTTCACGTCAGCAGGAGCAATGCTCAAGGCCAAGGGTCTTGCAAAAGGCGGTCCAGTGCTTCCCGGCGGAATGTATACAGTTGGTGAGAACGGCCCGGAGACGCTGTTCGTTGGTCGCTCGGGTGGTATAGTTGTTCCTAACGGAGTAGGGGTCATGGCCGGAGGCGGCGGATCTTCAGTTAATGCTTCGGTGACAATCAACAACCCTGTCGTACGTAGCGACGCCGACATTCGGGCGCTTGCTGATAGGGTCTCAGCAGCGCAGGCAAGTCAGCTGCGAGGATTTGGCGTTAGGTCATAATGAGCGACATTCGAGTATTTCTTGAATTCAAAATCCCAGGCAGAAGCACGGCGATATTCGACTCCACCTATGGCAGCGAGGGATTCGTTGACATCAGCGGAAGAGTTGACTATGGGTCGCTTTCCTGGGAGAATGTTTCAAGCTCAAACACCGCCACAGCGAAGATTAAGATCTTTACCGTCGACCCAATAGACACGTCTGACTACACAACCTTTACCGACCCTGCCGGATCTAGGGACAGCCTTACTACAGCCGTCTCAAGCCCGAACTGGTACTTTGACGTTGCGGACCGCGCAGAGCTAAGGATTCACGATGTGTCTGCCGGAGCTGCTGTCCAGAACCACACGGTGCTCTTCTCCGGAGTGGTTACTAGGGTATCGATCTATCGTGAGCCTGGATTCATTATTCAAGAGCTCGAGGTTGGCGATGCGGTTCAACTGCTTTCCGAGAACATCATCACTAAGTACTATCACGCGGCAGACTCCCACGCTGATGACGCAATCAGCAATGCAACAGCAATTACGCACACCGTAACTAATTATTCCTCACTCCCGATCCCAGAGGCTGGTTCCTGGAACGGTATCCCACACCTCAGCACGAGCTCGGCCGGTCTTCGAAAAAACATTATCGTAAATCCAAGCTTTGAGGACGGGACGTCTGGCTGGGCCGGAGAGTCCTCAACGATAGCCCAAAGCTCAGCTCAGTTTTTCTCTGGGGCCGACTCACTGCTCGTCACTGGCTCAGCGACTATCGGATCTGGAGCGGCAGTAACAGGCTCATACAAGTCGGTGGTTGTTCAGTCCACCGCGTACTCCGCGGCGGGCAGGATTAGGCTTGTCACCGGCACGACCACAGCTCAGATTTCCGTTGCCATTAGGTGGTATAACGCTGCAAACTCATTGATCTCCACCAGCACCGCTGGCACTGCAGTAATACCAACCTCCAGCGCATGGTCAACTGTCTACGTCGGTCCAGTGAGCTCACCAGCAAGCGCCGTCTATGGCGCTCCGGTATTCTACGCAACCAACGCGATTGCAGCCGATTGGTACCTTGACGGCGTTCAGATGGAGGCCGAGACGTACGACGGTACGGTCACCTACTTCGACGGAAGCACGGCGAGCGCTGGGGGAACAACCGGGGAAAGGGCAAAGACGACCTCTGACGGACGCAGGTACCGATTGGACGAGGACCCGAGCACGCTTAGCCGGTCGTGGGTATACGCAACGATATTTGACGCAACCAATGAACCAGCGCGGTTTGACAGCACGCTGGATAGGAGCACCTACGTCTCTGAGATTGCTAATGGGTCGTATCGATTCAGTCCATACTTTGTCGACACCGGAACGTACCTCCCAGAGCAGAGGGGCGGTAGGACGCTCCTCCAGGCGATCCAGGAGATGGCCGCCAATGAGGGTGCCGCTTACTGGATCGACCCAGGCTACTTCGACATCAACGGCAATCACGTAAGGCGCCTCCACTACTCCTCGAGGGAGATCAATAACCTCGTATCGAATTCCGTGTTCGAGGACGGCTTGAGTACTGGGTGGGACCTTACCAGCGTCGGCACATTTGCTGTTGACTCTTCAGCATCCGGCCCTTACGGTGTTGGCTATTCGGTATACGCCAATGGGGCAACGCACTCAGACGCAGAGATGGCTGTTGGCTCACGTGTTGCAACCACAGCAGGGGATGTGTTCTTCGTAAGCTGGCGAGTAAAGACAGGACAGGCAAACAAGTCGCACCCACATGTTCGTTACTACCACGCAGATGGAAGCATCCATGGGAACAGTCACGGGTATCAAATCTCCGACACGCAATCTATTGAGGGAAGGTGGACAACCGGATGGGGGATAATCTCAACACCAAACGGCGGGAGTCCGGCTATTACACACCTAAGCATTGTTCTACATCACGATGCGCATAGTTCAGCATATCAAGTTAACTACACCGACATCAGGGTAGTAAAGGTAACATCGGCGTTCGGATTCTCCGATGCGCCAACTGAAACTGGCGACGACATCCCACTTCGTGACTTCGAGGTACCTAGCGCACCAAAGGAATCCGGAATCGTAGCTAACCGAGTCCTTGTGTACGGTATCTACAAGTCGGTCGATGCCTCAAACGGACAGACGGTCATGCTCACAGGGGGGACCGGAGAGCCAATTCGATTCCTTTCGTTTGACTATGTCCAGGGGGTTTGG
>Ga0315906_10001870_pt1 | contig 30508 bp, 21 predicted proteins | sample LakEriMetagenome_4_FD_203526 | JGI IMG/M metagenome (GOLD analysis project Ga0315906, IMG submission 203526) | Freshwater fungal communities from buoy surface, Lake Erie, Ohio, United States - Buoy 2 MA122 | ecosystem: Environmental > Aquatic > Freshwater > Lake > Lake biofilm | place: USA...
ACGCGCGCTACGCTCCCACAAAAAGCCCCCGGCGGAAGCCGGGGGACACCGGGTCGAATGGCGATCCCGCGTGCCATGCATGTGGACGTTGCGCAGCAGTGGCGCGGGGCGTTTGCGGCATGGACGGCGGGATGGTGTTCATGCCCGGAGTCCCCGGGTTTCCACCCGGGGCTTCTTGGGCCACGCGCGCTACGCTCCCACAAAAAGCCCCCGGCGGGAGCCGGGGGACACCGGGTCGAATGGCGATCCCGCGTGCCATGCATGTGGACGTTGCGCAGCAGTGGCGCGGGGCGTTTGCGGCATGGACGGTGGGATGGTGTTCGTGCCCGGAGTCCCCGGGTTTCCACCCGGGGCTTCTTGGGCCACGCGCGCTACGCTCCCACAAAAAGCCCCCGGCGGAAGCCGGGGGACACCGGGTCGAATGGCGATCCCGCGTGCCATGCATGTGGACGTTGCGCAGCAGTGGCGCGAGGCGTTTGCGGCATGGACGGTGGGATGGTGTTCATGCCCGGAGTCCCCGGGTTTCCACCCGGGGCTTCTTGGGCCACGCGCGCTACGCTCCCACAAAAAGCCCCCGGCGGAAGCCGGGGGACACCGGGTCGAATGGCGATCCCGCGTGCCATGCATGTGGACGTTGCGCAGCAGTGGCGCGAGGCGTTTGCGGCATGGACGGTGGGCGTTTGCGGCATGGACGGTGGGATGGTGTTCGTGCCCGGAGTCTCCGGGTTTCCACCCGGGGCTTCTTGGGCCGGGCCGGACAGTTAAAATCGCGGCCCGACTCCGGTTCGTCTCGCAGGAATGTGTCGCCATGCCGGACTGGACTTACCGCACCGTCTTTCGGCCAGCGCTGTTTCGCTTGCCGACGACCGTGGGGCGTGATCTGGCGCTGGCCGCGATCGGCACGGTGGCGCGGCTGCCGTGGGGGCGACGGGTGATCGAGTTCATGGGCCACATGCGGCCGGCGCGGCCGCTGCGCCGGCGGCTCGGGGCGGTGGAGATCGATGCGCCGGTCGGGCTCGCGCCAGGTATCGACCCCCGGCTCCTGGGACTGCCCGGACTGTGCCGATTCGGGTTTGGGTTCGTCGAGATCGGGCCGGTCTCCGTCGGGCCGGTGCCCGAGCGGCGCACCGTGCGGGATGACGCCACGGAGACGATCGGCATCGCGCCACCCGACGCGAGTCCCGGGCACGCCGCTGTCGAGGCCGCGCTTGGACGGATGAAGACACCGCGGCCCGCGGTCATCGTGCGGCTCGCGGCTGACGGCACGGCGGCCGACGATCAAACCGTGATCGACACCCTCGCCGCGCAGGCGGCGGTGTTTTCCATTCCCATGCCGGCCGGCCGTGGCGCCGATGCCGATGCGGCCTGTGTGGCACGGGTGCGACGCGTCGTGGAGCGGGCCGGTGGGCGACCGGTGTTCGTCGTGGTGCCCGCGAACGCGGCGCCGGAGACGATCGGCTTGGTCACGGCGGCGCAGCACGCGGGCGCGGTCGGGGCGATCGTCGGCCGGGCCGAGTTCACGGACCGCGTCGAGATGGGGGCCACGTGGCTGGACGCTGCCGAGTCGTGGACGCGGCGGCTGCGTGAGACACTCGACGCCGAGGCCTGCCTGATCGCGGCGGCCGGCATCCATGCGCCGGGCGACGCGGAGCGGCTCATGGGCCTGGGGGCCGATCTCGTGGCGATCGACAGCGGCCTGGTGTTCACAGGGCCGGGGCTCGCGAAGCGGTGCAACGAGCTGGCCCTGGCACTGACGCTCGCCGCGGATGCGGCGGTCGCCGCCGGCGACGACTCTGCCATGCGGGAGAAGTGGCCCTGGGCGCTGGTGATCGGCGCGAGCATGTTCATCGGCGGCCTGATGGCGCTGGCCATCGCCTGCACCCGCGTGATCATGCCCTACGACGAGGCGATGTCGGGGCTCACCCGGGCGGCGATCGGCGCCGTCAGCCCCCGGCTGCTCCCCTTCATGGCGCACGACCGCGTCTCGCTCGCCGGGGCGATGCTGGGCGTGGGCATCCTGTTCGCGGGGCTGGCGTGGTTCGCCGTCCGGCGGGGGCAGCACTGGGCCGAACAGGCGATCATCGTGCCGGCGCTGGTCGGCTTCTTCTCGTTCTTCTCCTTCCTGGGCTTCGGCTACTTTGATCCGCTGCATGCCTTCGTGACGGCGATCCTCTTTCAGTTCATGCTCCTGGCGATCGTGGGGCGGCCGAGCCGGCTGCAGTCATGTGCCGCGGCCGACCGCGTCAACGACGCCGCCTGGCTGCGGGCCCAGTGGGGGCAACTGGGATTCATCGTTCACGGCGCGGTCGTGCTGCTGGCCGGTGTCGTGATCTCGATCATCGGCATGACGGCGGTCTTCGTGCGCGAGGACCTGACCTTTCTGCAGCTGTGTGCCGCCGACCTCGCGGCGGTGCCCGGCCTCGTGCCCCTGGTGGCCCACGACCGGGGCACGTTCGGCGGCATGCTGATGGTGGCCGGCCTGACGATGCTCCTGGCGGCGCTGTGGGGATTCCGGCGCGGGGCCGGCTGGCTGTGGTGGACGCTCGTGATCGCCGGCACCGTGGGCTACGCGGTGGCGATCGCCGTGCACCACGCCGTGGGCTACGTGGACGGCTGGCACCTCGCGCCGGCCTACGGCGGCCTGGCCCTGCTCTGGTCCGCGGCCGCCGCCAGCCGGGGCTTCCTATGCGACGAGGAGTGACTTTCCGCCACGCTTCCCCGGGATGGGGCGGGAAGCGCGGCGCTCCCCAGGAGCCCGCCGCGACGACCCGCGACCGCTACCGCGTCGCGGGGGCGCCGCCGTTCGCGGTCAGTTCCCGGTCGATGGCCTCCGCCATGAGCAGCAACGCCCGCGAGGACCACCGCTTCTGGCCCGTCGGTTCCGTGTTCGAGCCGAAGCAGGCGACGATCGTTCCGTGCCCGGGATGCACCCACAGCATCTGTCCCGAATGGCCCTGGTGGACGATCGCGCCATTCTTGGAATACGAGTGGTTGTGGTAGCGGTAGTCCCGCATGATGATCAGCCCCTTGCCGGAGGTGTTTTCCTCGAGCCACGCCGCGTCGAAGACCCGCGTGCCATCCGGCGCCACTCCGCGATTGGCCCAGATGGTGCCGTAGCGGGCCAGGTCGCGGAGCGTCGAGCTCATCCCGCCGCCGGCGAACGGCACGCCGTGGCGGTCGACGCTCACCACGGCGTCGGCCACGGCCCCGATGTGCCGCCAGATGCTCTCCTCGAAGTATTGCTGCATCGGGCGACCGCTCTGCCGCTCGATGATCCAGGCCAGCGTCTGGCTGTTGGAGCCCGTGTACCGCACCTTCTGCGCCGCCTCGCCGTCGGGCCGGGGCCGCCGCTCGATGGTGAGCAGCAGCTGCTTCACGCCGCCCGGCCACCGGCCGTCGTCGGCGAACCAGCCGATGGCCCGCCCCCAGTCCCAAAACGGAGAGTTGGGGGCGGTGTAATTCGACTCGTTCATGTCGACGTCGGCGTCCATGTCGGCCAGCTCCTGCACCGTGAAGCTCCCGTAGCCCTTTCCCTTCAGTTCCGGCAGGTAGTCCTCCACCTTCCGGGTGAGGTCGAGTTTGCCCTCCATCACCAGCCTGCCCATCAGCATGTTGACCGCCGACTTCGAGATGCTCATCCAGTGGTGCCGCTGGGCCGGGTCCATGCCGGGGTAGTCTTCGAAGACGATCTTGCCGTGCCGGACGACGAGGATGCCCTGGCCATTGCCGATGTCGAACACCCGCCGGGCCGGCAGCGGCACGTCGCGGTGCGGGAAGGTATCGTCGGGGATGGTGACCTGCGTCCGCTCGAGCAGGTCCGGCTGGCGGGCGCCGCCGAACATCCACACCGGCCCCGAGCCGCGGCCGATCTCCGCGCACCGCACCACGCGGTCGAGCTGGAGCAACGCGTAGACTCGCATCCACCCGTCGTGAAACCAGGTGTCGAGCGTCAGCCCGGCCGGCCGCTGGAGCATGCCGGCGGCATACTCGCCGGCGAACAGGCCTTCGCTTGGTGGCAGGCCGGGCTGGAGCGCGTCCCACCGCAGCGGTGGCGGCTCCGGGGCCGGCGGCGGGTCTGCGGCGGTGGCTGAAACCGCGATCAGAAGGAGTACGAGCGTCGTCATCGAGACCTCCGGAAGGGGACTGAAACCCGTGATTCGCACGCTGTCGCCGCCCACCGGCGGCGGCCTGGATTATGCCGCGGGCGTGACGCGGCCGCCACGGCGGCAGCGGCCGCCAGCCGGGGCTTGCTCTGCGACCAGGATTGTCTTTGCTCCGCGCGTCCGCCTGCGAATAATGACGCGGTCTCCGGTTGATGTCGGCATGGACGGGCCGCGGGAGGTGTTCCGTCCATGGCTCTCGATGCCATCCCTGCGGTCGTGCCGGCGGTCGCGCCGAACATGCCCGACTACGCGCTGGCCCGGCGGGAGTTTTCCTGGGCGCAGGCCCGGGCGGCGCTCGACGGGCTCCCCGGCGGCCGCGGGCTGAACATCGCCCACGAGGCGGTCGATCGGCATGTCCGGGCCGGCCGTGGGCCGCGGGTGGCGGTTCGCTATCTGCCGCTCTCGGGCCGGCGGCAGGAGATCACGTTCGCCGGACTCGCGCGGTCGACGAACCGGTTCGCCAACCTGCTCGGGCGGCTCGGCGTGGCGCCGGGCGACCGCGTCTTCGCCTGCCTGGGCCGTGTGCCGGAACTCGTGATCGCGGCCCTCGGCACGCTCAAGGCCCGGGCCGTGTTCGCGCCGCTGTTCTCGGCCTTCGGCCCCGAGCCGCTGCGGGCCCGGGTCGCGATCGGCCGGCCCAAAGTGCTCGTCACCGCCCAGAGCCTCTATCGGCAGAAGATCGCCGCGATCCGTGCCGGCCTGGAAGGGCTTGAGCACGTGCTCCTCGTGCGCGACGAACCCGGCGCGCTGCCCGTCGGCACGCTCGATTTCCATGCGCTGCTCCGCGCGGCGTCGCCGGCCTTCACGATCGAGGCCACCGATCCCGAGGACGCCGCGCTGCTGCACTTCACCAGCGGCACGACCGGGCGGCCGAAGGCGGCCGTGCACGTGCACGAGGCGGTCGTGGCCCACCATGCGACCGGGCTGCTGGCGCTCGACCTGCATCCCGACGACGTCTTCTGGTGCACCGCCGATCCCGGCTGGGTGACCGGCACCTCCTACGGCATCATCGCCCCGCTCACCTGCGGCGTGAAGAGCATCCTCGACGAGGGCGACTTCGACGCCGAGCGCTGGTATGCGATCGTGGCCGGGGAGCGGGTGACCGTGTGGTACACGGCCCCCACGGCGATTCGGATGATGATGCGGCTGGGCGCCGAGGTGGCGCGGCGGCACGACACGAGCCGGCTGCGGTTCCTGGCCAGCGTCGGCGAGCCGCTGGCCCCCGAGGCCGTGGCCTGGGGAAGCAAGGCGTTCGGGCTGCCGTTTCACGACAACTGGTGGCAGACCGAAACCGGCGGCATCATGATCGCGAACTTTCCCGCGACCGAGATCCGCCCGGGCTCGATGGGGCTGCCGCTGCCGGGCATCGAGGCGGCGGTCGTGGAGCGGCGGGCCGACGGCGGTGTCCGCGTGCTGCCGCCGGGCATGCAGGGCGAGATCGCGCTGCGGCCGGGCTGGCCGTCGATGTTTCGCGGCTATCTCGGCGACCCGGCCCGCTATCGCGGCTGCTTCGCCGACGGCTGGTACCTGACGGGCGACCTCGCCCGGCGGGACGACGACGGCTACTTTTGGTTCGTCGGCCGGGCCGACGACGTCATCAAGTCGTCGGGGCATCTGATCGGCCCCTTCGAAGTGGAGAGCGTGCTGCTCGAGCACGAGGCCGTGGCCGAGGCGGGGGTGATCGGCCGACCTGATCCGGCGGCGTTCGAAATCGTGAAGGCCTTCGTGTCCCTCAAGCCCGGATACGCCGGCGACGAGGCGCTGCAGCGCGGCATCCTGGCGCTGGCGCGGCGGCGGCTCGGAGCGGCTGTCGCGCCGAAGGAGCTCGCGTTTCTCCCGGCCCTGCCGCGGACGCGGAGCGGCAAGATCATGCGGCGGCTGCTCAAGGCGCGTGAGCTGGGCCTGCCGGAGGGGGATCTCTCGACGCTGGAGAACCCCGACGGCCCCGCGGCCAGCCCGAGGGCCACCGCGCCATGAGCGAGGCAGCGATTGCCTCCGTGCCCGAGGCCGAGGCGTGGCCGGCCCGGGAACGATGCCTGGCGCTCCTGCGGCAGATGCTGCTCGTGCGCCGGTTCGAGGAGCGGGCCGCCGAGTGCTACCAGCAGGGGTTGATTCGCGGCTTCCTTCATCTGGGCATCGGGCAGGAGGCCGTCGCCGTGGGGGCGATCGCGGCCCTCGAGCCCGACGATCGGATCGTGGCCGCCTATCGCGAGCACGGCCAGGCCCTCGCCCGCGGCGTGCCCGCGGCGAGCGTGATGGCGGAGATGTTCGGCAAGGCGACCGGCTGCTGCCGCGGCCGCGGCGGCTCGATGCACCTGTTCGACGCCGCGCGGCGGCTGTACGGCGGCAATGCCATCGTCGCCGGCGGGCTGCCGCTGGCCTGCGGCCTGGCGCTGGCCGATCGGATTCTCGGTCGGCCGCACGTCACGGCCTGCTTCTTCGGCGATGGCGCGGTGGCCGAGGGGGAGTTTCACGAGTCGCTCAATCTGGCGGCCCTGTGGGTCCTGCCCGTGCTCTTCCTGTGCGAGAACAACCTGTATGCGATGGGCACGCGGCTCGATCGGCACCAGGCGATGGCCGACATCCATCGCAAGGGCGACGCCTATGCGATGCCGCACGCGGTCGTCGACGGCATGGACGTGCTCGCCGTCGAGGCGGCGGTGCGGCGGGCCGTGGAGCAGGTGCGGGGCACGGGGCGGCCGTTCCTCCTCGAGGCGCGGACCTACCGCTTCCGGGCCCATTCGATGTACGACGCCGAGCTCTACCGCCCGCGGGAGGAGGTCGAGCGTTGGAAGCAGCGGGATCCGCTGCCGCTGTTCATCGCCCGGCTCCAGGACGGGGGGCGGCTCGATGATGCCGCCCTGGCCGCGGTCGAGGCCGAGGTCGCCGCCGAGATCGACGCCGCCGTCGCCGCGGCGCAGGCCGCCGCCGTCGAGCCGGTCGCCGACCTGCTCCGCGACGTGGTCGCCCCGTCGAGCCCGGAGCCGCAGACATGACCCGGATCACGTACCGCGAGGCGGTGCGGCAGGGATTGCGGGAGGCGCTCGCGGCCGACGACCGCGTGGTGCTCGTGGGCGAGGACGTGGGCCGCTACGGCGGCGCCTATGCGTGCAGCAAGGGGCTGCTCGACGAGTTCGGCGCCGAGCGGGTGCGGGATGCGCCGCTCTCGGAGGCGGCCTTCGTGGGGGCCGGGATCGGTGCGGCTCTCGCCGGGCTCTTGCCGATCGTCGAGATCATGACGGTCAACTTCAGCCTCCTGGCCCTCGATCAGATCGTGAACAACGCCGCCACGCTGCGGCACATGAGCGGCGGCCAGATGAGCGTGCCGCTCGTGATCCGCATGGCCACCGGAGCCGGCCGCCAGGTGGCGGCCCAGCATTCGCACAGCCTCGAAGTCTGGTACGCCCACGTGCCGGGGCTCAAGGTGCTCGCCGCCGCGACCGTAGCCGACGCCCGCTGGATGCTCGCCGCGGCGCTGGCCGACCCGAATCCGGTGATCCTCTTCGAGCACGCGCTGCTCTATCCGGTGGAGGACGACGTCGACGCGCGGCCGGCCGGCTTCGACCCCTGGCATGCGGCGATCCGCCGGCCGGGCCGCGATGCGACGATCGTCACCTATGGCGGCTCGCTGCCCAAGTGCCTGGCGGCGGCGGAGACGCTGGCGGGGGAGGGCATCGACGCCGAGGTCGTCGATCTGCGGTGCCTGCGGCCGCTCGACGTCGGCTGCGTGCTCGAATCGGTGGCGCGGACGCACCGGGCCGTGGTCGTGGACGAGGGCTGGAAGACCTGCGGGCTGGGGGCGGAGATCTCGGCGACGATCGCGGAGGAGCGGCTGTACGAACTCGACGCGCCGGTGGCGCGGGTCTGCACGGCGGAGGCGCCGATTCCCTATGCACAGCACCTCGAGACCGCGGCGCTGCCGAGTGCGGCGCGAATCGCGGCGGCGGTCCGCGACGTGGTGCCGGGCAAGACCGCCGCCGCGGCGGCACCACGAGCGGAGTGAGTCATGGCGGAGTTTCGCATGCCGACGCTCGGGGCCGACATGCAGGCCGGGACCGTCGTAGCCTGGCTGAAGAAGCCCGGCGACGTGCTGCGGCGTGGCGACACGCTCGCGGAGGTGGATACCGAGAAGGGGGTCATTGACGTCGAGGTGTTCACGGCGGGCGTGTTGGAAGCGATCGTCGTGCCCGTCGGTGCCAAGGTGCCGGTGGGCACCGTGATGGCGACGATCCGCGCCGGCGCAGAGCCGGCCGCGGCCTTGCCGCTCCCGCCACCGCGTGGTCTGCCCGAGACGGGAGAGGAGCGGCCCGTGCCGCCCGCGGCCCCGGCCACCCCGGCCCCGGCCACCCCGGCCCCGATCCCGCCGGCCCCGATCTATGCTCCGGGCCTCGCCGCCGCCGTCCGGCTGAAGATCTCCCCGGCCGCACGGCGGCGGGCGCGGGAATTGGGCGTCGATCCGGCCGCCGTGACGGGCACTGGACGCGGCGGCGCGATCACGCTCGTCGACGTGGAGCAGGCCGCGGCCCGGGCGGCGGCCGCACCCCGCGCCGCGGCGATCGCAGCCCCACCGTCCGTCCCCATGCCGCCGCCCGCCGATCGTCAGGAGCGGATGCGGCGGACGATCGCGGCCGCGATGGCCCGATCGAAGCGGGAGATTCCCCATTACTATCTGGCGACCACGATCGACCTCGGGCGGGCCATGGCCTGGCTGGCCGACCGCAACGCGGCCGTGCCCGTCGCCGAGCGGCTGCTGCCGGGGGTGCTCCTGCTGAAGGCCGCGGCCCTGGCCGTTCGCGAGGCGCCCGAGCTCAACGCGGTGTGGGATGGCGAACGCGTCGTGCTGCGGGAGACCGTGCATGCCGGCGTGGCGATCGCGCTGCGCGGTGGGGGGCTGGTGATCCTCGCGGTCCACGACACGGCCACGCGGCCGCTCGCCGAGCTGATGACCACCGTCTGCGAGCTCACGGTGCGGGCCCGGGCGGGCCGGATGAAGAGTTCCGAACTGGCCGACTCGACGCTCACCGTGACCAGCCTCGGGGACCGGGGTGTGGAGGCCGTGTATGGCGTGATCTACCCGCCGCAGGTGGCGATCGTGGGCTTCGGCAGGATCACGGACCGTCCGTGGGTGGTGAACGGCGGCCTCTGCGTGCGGCCGGTGGTCACGGCGACGCTCGCGGCCGACCACCGGGTGAGCGACGGCCATCGGGGCGGACTGTTTCTCGACGCGGTCGATCGCCTGCTGCAGGAACCGGAGAAGCTCTGATGGCCACGCGGGAGGAGGTGCGGGCGGCGGCGGTGGCGGTCCTCGGCGGCATCGCCCCGGAGGCCGACCTCACGGCCCTCGGGGCCGACGTTCCCCTGCGCCGCGCGCTCGACCTCGACTCGGTGGACTTTCAGAACTTCCTCATCGGGCTGACGAAGGCCCTGGGCGTTGAGATTGCGGATCGCGAGGCGGCGGCGCTGACGACGCTGGCGGCCTGCATGGACCGGCTGGCGGCACGATCGTCGCCGCGGTGACGAGGCGGGGGGCGTGGTGTCCAGTCGCAGGCGGCGGGGCGCGGGCGACGCCCGGCCGCTTCATCCTCAGCCGCGGGAATCCAGCCGTCGCGCGATGGCCTTCCCGGCCTCGACGACGAGTTCGCTGACGTCACGAAAAGCCCCCTTCGGCAGCCGTCGCGCCGGCGCCGAAAACCAGATAGTGGCCACGCAGCCGCGATCCGCTGCGCAGATCGGCGCCGCGACGCAGTGGATGCCCGGCTCGGTCTCGGCATGGTCGGTCGCGTAGCCACGGGCCAGGATGGCGTCGCACTCCCGCACGAGCTCGGCGGGACTGGTGATGGTGCGGTCGGTGCTGGCCGTGAGCTCGAGACGGTCGATCGTCTCCTGCCGCTGCGGCTCGGGCATCCAGGCGAGCAGGAGCTTGCCGGGCGCGTTGTCGTGGAATCTGAACCGCAGGCCCACATCGACGGCGATCCGCAGCGGTTCGAGCCCGTCGGCGTGCGCCACGACCACACCCCCCTCGTCGAGGCGGACGCCGACCTGCACCGTCTCCCGGGTGCGGTCGCGGAGGGCCCGCATCGGCTCCAGGGCGGCCTCCGTGAGGGATACGCCTGCCAGCCTGGGCTGCCAGAGATCGAGCACCTGCCGACTCAGCTCGAACCGCATCGTCGCCGGATCCCGCAGCAGATAGCCGCGGGCCAGCAGGGTCTGCGTGATGCGGAACACCGCGTTCTTGGGAAGGTGCAGGGCTTTGCTCAGTTCCGAGAGCGTCTGGCCCCGGTCCGCCGCCCGCAGCCGCTCCAGGATGTCGAGCGCCCGCTCGACGGAGGGCACCCCGCCGGCCTGTCCGCGGCCGCCCGCGAGTCTGGCGGCCGCATGGGATCCGCTCACGAGCAGAACTCCTCGAGCGGGCTGTCGGCGTCGCCGAACCGCGGGAGTTCGAGGCCGACGTTCCGCGCCATGGAGAGGAACAGGCGGTTGAGCCGGCGCTTTTCGTCGCCCGCCGTGGCGAAGTCGAGCACCTGGCCCGTCTTCACGCGGCCGCCAGCCCGTCCGGCCATCAGCACCGGCAGCCGTTTCGAGTCGTGCGAGGGCCCGTAAAGCATCGAGCCGGCGAGGAGGATTTGGCTGTTGTCGAGGATCGAGGTTTCGCCCTCGCGGGTGTCCTTGAGCTTCTGCAGGAAGCCCGCGAACACCGTGGCGATGTAGGCGACGATGTCGGCGTGCGGATGCTCGCCGCCGTGGCTGATGTCGTGATAGGCCGCGGTCGCCTTCGCCACGACCTTGCGGTAGCTCGCATCCGACCGCTCGTTGTTGAGCATCACGGTGCCGATGCGGGTGCGGTCCATGCGGAAGGCCAGTGCGAGGACGTCCACCATCAGCTGCGTCCGCTCGGCGATGTCCGGGTAGGGACGGTCGGCCGGGCGGTCCATGTCGGGATCGGAAATGGCCGGGTGCCAGGCGGCATCGGCGGCGGTGACGAAGCTCCGGTCGATCCGCCGCTCGAGGTCCCCGACCGACTCCAGATAGTCGTCGAGCCGCCGCTGATCGGCCGTGCTCACCCGCCGCCGCAGGTCGCGGGCGTCGCCGAGCACGAGGTCGAGGATCTTCTTCGTCGACGCCCCGCGACCGCCGCGGCCGGTGACACTGTCGAAGGCGAGGGCCGGATTGAACTCCCGCGGCACCGGCACCGTCGCCGTCTTCCACGAGATGTTGTTGAGGTAGACGCTCGCATAGCCCACGTCGTTGCCGGGGCAGGGAGGCTCGCAGCTGAGGTCGAGGCTCGGCAGGTGGGTGCCGCCGCCCCAGGTCCGGGCGAGCAGCTGGTCGAAGCTCTCGGCGATCCGCACCTCGGTCGTGCTGTGATTCGCCTTGGCTCCGCTGAGCATCGACGCCGCCTTGGCCCCGTGCGTGCCGTTCTGCTCGCCGCCGGGGTGATAGAGCCCGTGGGCCACGTTGACGTCCTTCGCCAAGCCCGCCAGGGGCGCGAGGCCGAAGTCGAAGTCGATGCCGCCGTCGGCCGCCTGTCGCGTCTTGTCCCAGCCGCGGACGCCGTTGGCGATGTAGAAGAAGGCGACCCGCTGCGGCGGCCCGGAGGCGGCCGAGGAGCCCTTGTCGCCTGCGGCGGCGACGGGCAGGCTCTCGAGCCAAGGCAGGCAGAGGCTCACGCCCAGTCCGTGGAGCACCCGGCGGCGGGGGACGCGTGCGGTGGAGCAGGAAACGTCGGGTGTCATGGAATCTCCTTCGTGATTGGGCGACCTGCCACGGCGGTCGGCGGGGCCCTGCTGAAATATCGTCAATTTCCAGTTTTTTTCATCGCCGAAAGCGGAACTGCTGGCTCAGAACCACCCGTTCCACGACCGCGGAAAACCGGTAGTCGCTTCGGGGCAGGGCCGCGACGATCTCGTCGATCAGCGGCCGGTCGGTGAGGAGCACGCCCCGGTTGAGGGCATAGCCCAGGAAATGGCGAACCAGGCTGCGGAGCGTCTCATCTTCGTGGTCCCGCAGGTAGGTCCGCAGGCCGTCGAGCCCATCGATCCGCCGCCCGTCACGATCCTCGAGCGAGACCAGCGACGCCAGGTGCTCGCGGGATCGGCGCCGGCCGCTGGCCTCGAAGGACTCGAGGGCGTAGCCGTAGGGGTCGATCCGCCGATGGCAGCCGGCGCAGGCGGCGTCGCGGCTGTGTCGCTGCAGCTGCTCGTGGAGGCTCAGGGTCGCGGCCGAATCCGGCTCGTCGGGCAGGGGCTGCACGTTCGGCGGCGGCGGCGGGATGTGGCGGCCGAGAAGTTTCTCCACCACCCAGGCGCCGCGGTTGGTGGGGCTGGTCCGCTTCTGGCGGCTGTTGTTCACGAGGATCGCCCCCAGGCCCAACGCGCCTCCACGGCCGGCCGGCCGCATGTCGGTGACTGTAAATCCGGCGAGCGGCGGGGCCGCGGCGGCCAGGGCCGCGGGCAGACCGCCGCCCGCGGCCGCCGTTTCGGCGAAGCGGAAGCCGGGCTCGCCGTCGGGCCGGTAATACGTCCGCAGCGGCTCGTCGAGGAAGCTGTGGCCGCCGTCCACCATGATGCGGACGTCCCGGTCGTTGCGGATGAGGTCGGCGAAAAAGGCGGTGGCCTCGCCGTGCAGCGACCGGCGGACCTGCGGCGTGAACTCGGGAAACACCGTGGCGTCGGGGCCGCGGGTGCTCGTGCCGAAACCGACGAAGCCGAGCCACTCGCCGAAGAAATGCTCCACCAGGCCGGTGCCGCCGGCCCGTGGATCGGCGAGCATCCGCCGCACCTGGGACCGCAGCACGTCATCCTTGAGCAGGCTGCCGTCGGCCGCGTGCCGCCGCAGTTCCTCGTCGGGCAGCGAGGCCCAGAGCGTGAGGCTTAGCCGGGTGGCCAGCTCCCAGGGAGAGACGGCGGTCGTGGCGGAGCCTTCACCCTGACCCTGTTCCATGCGGTAGAGAAAGTGCGGCGACACCAGCACCCGCGTGAGCAGGGCCCGGAGCACGCCCTCGGCGTCCATCAGGGCCAGCTGACCGGTCGAGACGTAGGCCGCCGCGAGGGCTTCGCGGTCGGCGTTCGTGAGCGGACGACGCCAGGCCCGCGTGGCGAATTCTTCGACGGCCGCGAGCGTCCGCTCCCGCCAGAAAACCCGGGCCTCGGCGGCCGCGCGGCGGTAATACTGCCAGCGCTCGAAGAGGTCGTAGGGGGCCACGCCGATGCCCGGCGGCGGCTCGCCGCGATACCGCTCGCCCTTCGCGGGCCGGCGGGCGTCGAGAATCTTCTGCACGGCGGCCGGATCGTCGCGGTCGGCCGCGGGCACGCCGAACCGCTCTTCGAACCGCTGCAGCCTGAGCACGTGCTCACCGCAGAGCATCTCGTTGTACCGCCAGAGCGTGTCGGCCCGCGTCCGCTCGGCGTCGCTCATCGACCACTCCCGCAGCCGGGCGTCGTCCCGCAGGTAGGTCATCTCGGCCGGCACGTTCTGCACCCTGTCTCCGGCGAACGGAGCCATCTGTTGAGGCGCGATCGGCGGCCATCGCTCGGCCATGTCCGCGAACCCCTGCTGCGGGAGATGTTTTTGGAAGGCGGCGGCGGCGGCGGGCGAAACGGCCAGCCACGAGAGTTCGACTGAATCGGCCTTCGCCACGCCGAGCCGCATGCGCTCCGCGAGCCCGCCGACGTCCACATCCCTCAGGTTGCGGCAGATGCCGACCCGGAGCACGATGTCGTCGTTGGCGGCCACGACCGGGAGCACGACGTCCACCGTGACGCCCGCCGGCAACTTACCGCCGGCGTCGAAGACATCCAGGTGGGCGAGTTCGGTGAGACGTATTCGAAGATAGATGGGAGCCCCGAACGTGATGGCGGGCAACGCCAACGGTTCCGGACCCAAGCCCGTGAACGAGTGCCGCTCCCAGGCGGCTGATGAGACGGCGGCCGGAATGCCTCCCGACTGGACCGCCGGTGGCATGAACACCTCCACCGCACCGGCCGGGAGCGGCCGATACGACACGTTCGTCACCGGCTGGTTTTTGCCGTCCACGTTCTTGGTGGCGGTCTCGCTGATCCGGATCTGCGGCCATCCGAGACGGTGGCCGCCGGCGGAGCGCGGCAGGAACGCCTCCTGCACGGCAACCAACAAGGGCGGCTCGAGCAGCGGAGGCCTGACAGCCGGCGGTTTCGTGAGCAGCGTGGAGGGCACCAGCGTGACCAGCGGATTCTTCGTCATCGGCAAGTCGGCCTTGCCCCGGAGGCTTTGCCAGAAGGACGCCCCCACGACATCGAGCGTCCGGCGGACCGCCTCGGGCGGCTCGTCGGTCCATGCCCCGGGCTTGGGCAAGGCCTGCACAAAAGCCGCCCACAGGCGATGCTCGAGGCTGTCGGGCGGACAGGTCTGCCACCGCTCCCACACCTTCCCGAGATAGACGGGATTGAGTTCCATCCGCGCGGCGAGCTGCGGCAGCACGGCCGGCGGGTCGGCGGCGGCGGTCGCCAGCCAGATGGCCGTGAGATAGCGACCCAAGCCCTGCCATCCCTTTTCAACCTTTTCATTATTGCTGCGGACCCCGCGCTCATCGGAGGCACCTGGCGGGGTGGTCGACTGCCCCTTGCCGAGAAAGACGCTGCCGAGGCCGCGGCCGTTGAGCACCATCAGTTCGATGATCGAGGCGTCCTCCCGCACCCGCGGCGAGACCACCTGCCCGGGCGGGTCGAAGACGAGCCGGCCCTGCTCGTCGAACCGCGCGTGTTCCGCGACCCTGTCGGCCGCGGAGAGATATTTGTCGAGCAGCGACGCGGTCATCGAACTCTGCGCCGAACCGATGTTCGTGAACCCCTCGCCGCCGACCGTGTCCTGCCCGAGCAGGTCGCGGATCGGAAGCTCGCTTCCGGTCAGGTCGCGAATCATGTTCTCCATTTCCAGGATCGTCAGCCGCCGACCGGAAACGTTCCCAGGGTCGCCGGCCCGGGCGAGCACGAGGCGGTCGCGGCGGGCCTCGGCCCAGGCGGCGAGCCGGTCTCGTACCTCGGCCGCCGGCTGCGGCTCGTCCTCCGGCGGCATGGCGGCGTGCCGCAGGGCGTCGACGACCTTTTCCCAGGTCTCCTCGGGAAAGGCCTGCGGCGCCTGATCGAGCCGCATGTTCGCCTCCGCCTTGCCCGCGTCGTGGCAGCGGACGCAGTGCTGCCGCAGCAGGCCTACGGCGGCGGCGTCATCGAGCAGGGCGGCGGGAGGCTTTTCGGCGGCTCGCGCGAGCCGCGGTCCGCTTTCAGGGACGGCGTTTGCAAGCGTCCAGACTGCCGCGAGCAGGAAGAGCCGATGACGCTGCATACCGCTGCGGGCCATCCGAATCGCCGGAGAGCCCCGGCCTGACTGCCGGAACACGCCCGTCGGCAAGGACGCGAGCCGCAGACCTCCTGATGATTGCGAACGGGGCGTGCCGAATGAGTTGCATTCATCGAACGAGTTTCAATTGTAGAACAGCGGGGGGCGGGCTGGCAAGTTCACCGTGGCGGCCGGTGGTTGGCCCGCTAGCTGTCCGTGGACAAAGCCCTCCATGGCAATCCCGTTCAGCACGAGGGTTGCCGGAGGTGCTCGCCACGTCTTGCGAGGGTCGGGGCTGCCCGTGCCCCGTCGCCGGACGCTCACTGCGCCCATCCTGGGCTCCGTTCGCTCGAAGATGCCTGCGCTGCGGCATCCATGCCTCCGCTGGCCATCTACGCCGGCGCTCAGGGCACGGACAGCCCCTCCCGGCACCCTGCCGTTGAACGCTTGGGGTGCAGAGGCGACGCGCAGCGTCGAACGCCGCTGGAGGAATCCGCTTGCGAACGTTGTTTTGCAGACCCTTTGAATTGGGAATCGGTCTCGTCGCCCGTCCAAGAAGCCCCGGGTGGAAACCCGGGAGCATGCTGCACGCAAACCCGCGGCCTCGTGCCGCGGTTCGCTTGGCGGGCCTGCGCCCGCTTGGATTCAACCCGGCCCTCCGGGCCTGGCACGCACACAAGAAGCCCCGGGTGGAAACCCGGGAGCATGCTGCACGCAAACCCGCGGCCTCGTGCCGCGGTTCGCTTGGCGGGCCTGCGCCCGCTTGGATTCAACCCGGCCCTCCGGGCCTGGCACGCACACAAGAAGCCCCGGGTGGAAACCCGGGAGCATGCTGCACGCAAACCCGCGGCCTCGTGCCGCGGTTCGCTTGGCGGGCCTGCGCCCGCTTGGAATCAACCCGGCCCTCCGGGCCTGGCACGCACACAAGAAGCCCCGGGTGGAAACCCGGGAGCATGCTGCACGCAAACCCGCGGCCTCGTGCCGCGGTTCGCTTGGCGGGCCTGCGCCCGCTTGGAATCAACCCGGCCCTCCGGGCCTGGCACGCACACAAGAAGCCCCGGGTGGAAACCCGGGAGCATGCTGCACGCAAACCCGCGGCCTCGTGCCGCGGTTCGCTTGGCGGGCCTGCGCCCGCTTGGATTCAACCCGGCCCTCCGGGCCTGGCACGCACACAAGAAGCCCCGGGTGGAAACCCGGGGACTCCGGGTACGAAAACCACCCCGCCGTCCATGCCGGATGACGGCACGCAATTTCCCGGTTCAACTCCACATCGGATGGCACCTGGGAAGGCATGCGACCCGGAGTCCCCCGGCTTCCGCCGGGGGCTTTTTGTGCCGTTCGCGCGTTTCAAGCTGATAGCAAGACTGGGAAACGCGCAACACCAAAAAGCGCAAGTCATCCATCTGGCCCAAGACTCTCGATGTGTGATGCGCAAATCCCGTGCCGAACGGGATTGCCTCCATGGCCTTTGTTCACTTGGCCGACCGGAGGATTCGCAGACCTCGGCGCAGCCGAGGCAACGCCGAGGGTTTTCCCGGTCGGCATGCCTCGCATCCTGCTCGGGCAGGCTTCTTCCACAGTCTGCTAGGGTGTCGCCCCGGTGGTGGGGAAAACCGCAGACTCCGAGCCCCGCTATCGAAGGTTGGGGAGCCACGGACGGCGCTGGCGACGCTCACGGCCTGCATGGACCGGCTGGCGGACGGTCGACGGCGAGCGTGAGGAAGTGGGCCGCGCAGCTGATGCACGGGTCGTAGTTGCGGATCAGATGTTCGCAGCGGCGGGCGGCCTCGGGCTCCGGCAGATCGAGCACGCCCGGAATGAAGGCCCGCAGGTCGGCCTCGATGCAGGCGAGGTTTTGCGACGTCGGCGGCACGATCGTCGCCGCGGTGACGAGGCCGGCAGCGTCGATGTCGTAGCGATGCCAGAGCAGGCCGCGGGGCGCCTCGACGGCGTGGCTGCCCGTGCCCGCGCGCGGCGCGAAGTCGATGCGGCAAGGGGCGACGGCAGCGTGGCACGTGCGGGCAATCTCGGCCGCCTCCTCGAACGCGGCGGCGATCTCCACCAGCCGCACGCCGATGCTCTGGAAGGTGTCGCGGCAGGGACCAGCGAGGTGGGCGTCGGCCGCGCGGCGGGCCGTCGGTGGAAGGCGGTCGCGAAACAGGTTCAGCCGCGCCAGCGGGCCGGTGAGGTAGGGCCGGCCGCCGGTCGTCGCGTCCGGCTCGGTGTGCAGGCAGTGCAGGCCGGTCGAATGCGGCACCTGCCGCTCCACGAAATGCGCAGGGAATGCGGCGCAGGGGATGTCGAGGCCCGCGGTGGAGACGATCCGCGGGCCGGCCTCCGTGTCGGCGGCGAGATAACCGGTGGCCGGGGCGACGGCGACGCATTCGTAGTCCTGGGGAAACGCGGGCGCGGTGAACGTGCGGACGACGTCGAGGGCGGCGAGCGCCGCGGCCCGGCCCCATTCGAGGTCGGGCACCAGCCCGCGGATCGCCACCGGATCGGGAGCGCGGTGAAACCCGCCCACCCCGACGTTCACCGGATGCACCGCGCGGCCGCCGAGCACTTCCAGCATCCGGCAGCCGATCTCCTTCATCCGCAGCCCGTTCTCCACGAAGCCCGGCAGCCGCGCCGGAATCTCGAAGCCGCTGTCGAGGCCCAGGTAGTCGGCCGCGTGCAGGAGAAAGACGTGGACGGCATGGCTTTGGATCCACTCCGCGGCCAGGAGCAGCCGGCGGAGGAGCCGCAGCTCGGGCGTGATGCGGATGCCGAGGGCGGCCTCCAGGGCGCCGCAGGCCGCGAGCTGATAGGCGACCGGGCAGATGCCGCAGATCCGCGCCACGATGTCGGGCACCTCGCGGACATCCCGGCCCACGAGGAGCCGCTCGAAGAACCGCGGGGGCTCGAAGATCGCGAACTCGACGATCTCGATCGTGCCATCGGGACCGATCCGCACCCGCAGGCTCCCGGCACCCTCGACGCGGGCCAGCCCGCGGACGTCGATGCGGCGAACGAGAGCAGACCGTGACCCCGCGTCGCTCACGGCCGGGGCTCCGCGTTGGCCGCGGCGTCCGCCGCCTCCAGCCGGTCGCTTTCCGTGCGAAAATCGTCGGCCCATGGGGTGAACGAGCGGAGGAGTCGCACGAGCCGATCCCGCGGGGTGCCGTGGCGCTCGTAAAAACCCGTCAGCGACACGAGGTTCGGCTGGGGGCCGGGGCCGAAACAGCCGAAGCACTCGCGGTCGCAGGCCGGGCAGAGCCCGCCGCAGCCGGCCTGTGTCACCGGACCGAGGCAGGGAATCCCGCGGGCCACCGCCACGCAGACCGTGCCCCGGGCCTTGCACTCCACGCACACGCAGTGGGGGGCGACCCGGGGCCGGCGGCCGACGACGACCGCCGTGAGCAGTTCCACGAGCTGGCCCACGTCGATCGGGCAGCCGCGGAGCTCGAAGTCCACCGGCACGTGGGCGGCGATGGGTGTGCTGGTCGCGAGCGTCGCCACGTACTCCGGGCGGGCGTAGACGGCCGCGGCGTAGTCGGCGGCAGAAGCCCAGTTGCGCAGCGCCTGGATGCCACCGGCCGTCGCACAGGCGCCGATCGTCACCAGGAAGCGACACTGGCCGCGGATCTCGTGGATCCGCGCCACGTCGGCGGGCGTGGAGATCGAGCCCTCGACGAGGCCGACGTCGTAGGGACCGGGCAGATCGCGGGAACTGGCCTCGAGGAAGTGGTCGATCGTGAACCGGTCGGCGATCTCGAGGAGGCGGCCCTGGGCGTCGAGCAGTTGCAGTTGGCAGCCGTCGCACGATGCGAACTTGAAGACGGCGAGCCGCGGTCGCGATGGAGCAGGGGGGATGGCGGTCACAGGTGCCTCACGGCGAGGAACGGGGCGATGCGGTCGTGGGAAAACACCGGGCCGTCGCGGCAGACGAACGTCGGGCCAAACTGGCACAGGCCGCAGAGGCCGGCCGCGCAGGCCATGTTCCGCTCGAGCGACAGGAAGATGTCGGTGGCGGCGAGGCCGCGGGCCCGGCCGGCCGCGGCGACGGCCCGCATCATCGGTTCGGGGCCGCAGCACAGGAGACTCGTGCGGCGCGGATCGAAGTCGAGGCCGGCGAGCAGGTCGGTGACGAGGCCGGCGGGGCCCGGCCAGCCGGCGGCGGGGCGGTCCACGATCGTGCGGATGTCGATGTCCGCGCGCACCCAGGCCGGATATTCGCGGGCGTAGAGCAGGTCGGCCGGCGCGCGGCCCCCGACGAGGAGCCGGATCCGGCCGAAGTCGCCGCGGCGGCGGCCGACCGCGACGATCGCCGAGCGCAGCGACGCCAGCCCGACGCCGCCGGCCACCAGCACCACGTCGCGGTCGCACAGGGCGTCGAGCGGCCAGGGTTTTCCCCAGGGGCCGCGGAGGAAGACGCCCGCGCCGGGTCGGAGCCGGGCCAGCGCGTGCGTGACGTTGCCCACGGCCCGGACGGTGTGGCCCACGGTGGCGGCGTCGGGGGCGGAGCTGATCGAGATTGCGGCCGCGCCGATGCCGGGCAGGTGGAGCATGTTGAACTGGCCCGGCGCGAAGTGGAATGGCCCGCCACAGTCGAAACGGTAGGTGGCGACGCCGGGCGCCTCGGGCTCGACGTCGACGAGCCGCGCGGGCCGACCGTGCCACGGGGACCGCGGTGGCGGAGCGACGCGGAACACGTTCATGGCCGGGCATCCGCGGCCCGGATCGCCGCCACCTCGGCCGTGAGGTCGATGCCCACCGGACACCACGTGATGCAGCGGCCGCAGCCCGTGCAGCCGGAGGTGCCGAACTGGTCGATCCAGCCGGCGAGCTTGTGCGTGAGCCACTGACGGTAGCGGGATGCGGTGGTGGGGCGGGGGCCGCCGCCGTGCATGTGCGCGTGGTCGAGCGTGAAGCATGACGCCCAGCGGCGCTCGAGGGTCGCCCGGTCGCCGGAGAGGTCGGGCACGTCCTCCACGGAATGGCAGAAGCAGGTCGGGCAGACGAGCGTGCAGTTGCCGCAGGCGAGGCAGCGGTCGGCGATCGCGGCCCAGTGGGGGTGCTCGAGGTTGCCGAAGAGAAGATCGCGGATGTCCGTCGTGTCGAGCGACCGCGGCGCGGCCGCGCCGGGCATGGCCTGGCGCGAGTGCATCCAGCGGCCGAGGGCCTGCGGAACGTCGCGGACCGCGGCGGTGTCGGCGGGCGTGCAGGGCGTGAGCGTGGCCCGGGTGGCGACGGCGGCGAGCAGGGCCGCGCCCTTCGTTGTGCCCGCCTCGATCGCGAAGCGGTCGTCGATCTCGGTGACGGCGAGGTCGAAGCCGGGCCCGGCGGCGGGGCCGCACTGCATCGAGTGGCAGAAGCAGGTGGCCGCGGCCCGGCGGCAGTTGACGGCCACGATGAACAGCCCCGCGCGGCGGCCGCGGTAGGTTGAGTCGGCGACGTCGGCGCGGAGGAAGACGGCGTCCTGGATCGCCAGGGCCGCGAGGTCGCAGCCGCGGACGCCGAGCACGGCCAGCGGCGCGGGATCGGGCACGAGTGGCTGCTCGCGCCAGCCGGCGCCGTCGCGGATGAACGTCGCGACCGGCTCCCGCGCGGGAAAGAGGAAGTTCTTGAGGGAGTGGGGCCCGACGACATGATCGAAGCAGCCCGCGGCCTCGTCGCGCCGCAGGCGGTAGCTGCCGCCGTCCTGGTCGTCGAGCCAGCCGGCGGGCAGGTCGGCGACGCACGCCACGTCGTCGAGCACGATGGCGCCGGCGGCGACGCGTGGGCCGACGACGCGGTGGCCCGCGGCGACCAGCGCGTCGATCACGGCCTGGAAGTCGGGCTTCGCGAGCCACTGCGGCGGGCCGATGGCGGCGGAGCAGGACATCGGAACGGGGCCCTCGCGGAGGTGGGCGGCGTCCCGGCCAACGGGCAATCATTCGCGGCGGGCCCCGGGCGGGGCAAGCAGCGGACGCAACAATCCAACAATCGGCACAGCCGGGGTTTCCGTGCCGTTGCGTCAGGGCGCGCCGGAGTTCATCCGGCCACCGTTCCAGGAAGCCCCGGGTGGCAACCCGGGGACTCCGGGCATGACAACCACCCGCCGTCCATGCCGCGGGCTTCGTGAGCATCTGGTGTTTCGAACCCGGAGCGCATGGCACGCGGGAAGGCATACGACCCGGAGTCCCCCGGCTTCCGCCGGGGGCTTTTTGTGGCCGTCACACGGGTGGTCGATTGTGGCCGTGACACGGGTGGTCCGTTGTGGTGGGGGATGACACGTGTGTCCCAAGAAGCCCCGGGTGGCAACCCGGGGACTCCGGGGATGACAACCACCCCGTTGTCCATGCCGCGGGCTTCGTGAGCATCTGGTGTTTCGAACCCGGAGCGCATGGCACGCGGGAAGGGATACGACCCGGAGTCCCCCGGCTTCCGCCGGGGGCTTTTGGTGGTCGTGACACGGGTGGTCCGTTGTGGCCGTGACACGGGTGGTCCGATTGTGGTCGTGACACGGGTGGTCCGTTGTGGTGGGGGCTGACACGTGTGTCCCAAGAAGCCCCGGGTGGCAACCCGGGGACTCCGGGCATGACAACCACCCCGCCGTCCATGCCGCGTCACTTCCGGAAGACTCCGCCCTACGAGCAGCGCGGCAAGACAACAAAAAAGCCACGCCGACTTGCGCCGGCGTGGCTCTCGTTCGTCGTGTTCGTCGTGTCAGGCCGGGGCCGCGTCGTTCACTCGCGGCCCCGCAGGGCAGGTCAGCCGAGGTAGTCGTCGGTTTCGACGGAGCTATGCACCCGGGCTTAGCGGCGGCGCCGCGTCCACTGGAGCATCGCGAGGCCACCGATCCCGAGCCCCGCCATCACCAGGCTGGACGGCTCTGGGACCGCCTCGACCGTGATGCCCAGTTTGGCACCTGAGGGATAGGAACTCCACGTTGCCCCACCGTCCGAACTCTCCAGAGAACCGCCGGTGGGGAACGTGTAGCCGCTGCTATTGAGCCCACTTGGCGCGATGTCGGCGGTATTGCGGAGCCACGAAAAGTAGCTGCCAGAAGAGGCGTTAATGTCTTGGACCGTCACCCAGTATGTGTTGTTCGCGATAAGCGGCACGCTGCCCAGGCTGAAGTTGAGAACCCCATTCGGGCCGAGGAGGCTTGTGCCGGTAGCGATCAGGGTCCCGGTGGGAGAACCGGCATTGTCGGCGATCACGTTCAAACGTCCCGTAGAATACGGAACGACGTCTCCCAAGCCGACGCCGACGTTCGTGAGGGTTAAGTAAAGCGGGTTCGCGCCGGTCGTGAAGGCGACCGCATATTGGTAGCCGGGCTGTCCAGTGACTGTAGATCCCACCTGAGCGACCGACCCCGGGTCGAGTTGGCCCGTTCCCGTCGCACCGAGGTTGCCGAAGACGATCTCGGCCCGGGCGTTGAAGGAGCAGAGCGTGACGGCCGCGAGCGTGGCGGCAGCGCCGAGGGTGCGGATGAAGAACGACTTCCGGTTCATGAGACAGTTCCTTTCAGAAAAGTGCCGGACGGCCGGGGACGCCGAACGGGAAAACGACGAACGACGAACGAACGACAGGGGTTGAACGACCCCTTGGAAGGCGGGGGTGGCCGGGGCGGTGGAGGCCGAGGCCGACTGCGGCAAAGTCGCGGTTTGCCCGTGAATACCTGCAAAACAGGGCCCGCTCACCAGGTTGGTGACCGACTCACCAAAATGGTGAGACCGGATGGCCCTGGAACCGTCGATCGGGCGTGGGCGGACGGCGGACCCAGTGTGGGCCGACCGGCTGCGAACACGACTCTGACGGCGGTCAAACACGGGGAAATCCTTGCAAACTGCGCGAAACGGGGACGGAGGCGAAACCGGACGATGGACCCGCCGGATTGACCTCCCCAAGCCGAAAACACCATCTACTGACGCCGCGGACGCACTTCCTCGGAAGTGAGCCCGACGGCAGAGACGACCATGGAGAACAACTCCGCGAACAACGAGTGTGGAAGCCTGGTGTCAGGGGGTCAGCCGCTGCGGCCTCGTCCTGATGGCCGAAAAGGAAATGCATGCGGCGTGCCAAAGGCGCAGAATCTTTGGGGTCGCTTAGAAAGACGCTGGTTTTTCCGATTTTCTCCCCCCGCCCGTTCGCTCCAGGAGCCGTCGATGCGAATCACTATTTTGGATGGTCACACGACGAACCCCGGCGACCTCTCCTGGGAGCCGCTGGAGCAGATCGGCGACTGTGAGGTTCACGCCCGCACGGCGGCCGCCGACATCGTCGCCCGAGCAACCAGAGCCGACGTCGTGCTCACCAACAAGACGCCGCTGTCGCGCGAGACGATCGCCGCGCTGCCGGATCTGAAGTGCATCGGCGTGCTGGCGACGGGCTACAACATCGTCGACATCGCCGCCGCGCGTGAGCGGGGCATCCCCGTGTGCAACGTGCCCGAGTACGGCACGCCGAACGTGGCCCAGGCCACCTTCGCGCTGCTCCTCGAACTCACCAATCGCGTCGGCCACCATGCGGCGCTTGTGCGCGCGGGCCGCTGGACGGCCGGCCCCGACTTCTGCTTCTGGGAAGGGGAGCTCGTCGAACTCGCCGGTCGCACGCTCGGCATCGTGGGCTACGGGCGGATCGGCCGGGCCGTGGCGACGATCGGCCGGGCGTTCGGCATGCGGATCCTCGCCTGGCGGCGGAACCACGGCGGCGACCCGGAGTGCGTGGCGCTCGACACGCTGCTGCGCGAGAGCGACGTCGTCAGCCTTCACTGTCCGCTGTCGGCGGCGACGGAGCGGCTCGTGAATGCGGCCACGCTGGCAACGATGAAGCCGACCGCGTTGCTGGTGAACACGGCCCGCGGCGGGCTCGTGGACGAGGCGGCTCTCGCCGCGGCCCTCGATGCGGGCCAGCTGGCCGGCGCGGGCCTCGACGTGCTCTCCGTGGAGCCGCCTCCGGCCTCCAACCCGCTACTCGCGGCGCGAAACTGCATCATCACGCCGCACGTCGCCTGGGCCACGCGCGAGGCGCGGCGGCGGCTGATCGCCGTGACGGCCGACAACGTGCGGGCCTTCGCGGCTGGCACGCCCCGGCACGTGGTCAATCCCTGACCAGTGCCCGTGAAGGACGTCGCCATGGCCGAGCAGCTCTGGTGATGCGGGATCCCGGTGACGCTGATCGGGGGCATGGAGGGCCCGTCGAAACCGATCGCGGCAATCGAGCGGGTGGCCCGCATGCCAGAGCGAGGTTGCCGGCCGCGACAGCCGGCCTCCAACCCGTGCGGCGGCGCGGAGTATCATGCCCGCTCCGGACCGAACCATCCGCCACACGTCGTCAGGTGCCGCCGTGCCAGCCCCCACGAGTGCCCGTCCCGTCCCGTCGTCTCGGTTCGCAGCCTGCGCCAGTCGGGCAGCCGGATTGATGGCCGCCTGCGCCGCCCTGGCGGTTCCATGCTTGCCGTTCAACTCCGCGGTGATCGCGGGCACCTACAATCCCGACCGCGCCATCGGCGACGTCGTGCCCCCCTGGAAGGATCTCCCCGGCACCGACGGCCGGCTCCACTCGTGGAACGACGTCGCCGACCGCGACGCCGTGGTCGTGGCCTTCACCTGCAACAGCTGCCCCTACGCGGTGGACTACGAGCGGCGGATCGACGACCTGGCCCGAAAGCATGCCGGCAAGGAAGCCCGCGTGGCGGTGGTCGCGATCAACTCGAACCTCATCCCGGAAGACGCGCCCGCGGCGATGAAGCGGCGGGCCGCGGAGCGGGGCTTTTCCTTTCCCTACCTGTTCGACGGCTCGCAGGAGGTCGCGAAGTCGTTCGGCGCGGTCCGCACACCGGAGTTCTTCGTGCTCGACCGCGAGCGACGGATCGTCTACATGGGCGCCTTCGACGATGCCACCAAGCCCGGCGACGTCACAAAACGCCACGTCGAGGACGCGATCGCAGCGGTGCTCGCCGGCCGCGAGGTGGCCGTGCAGGAGACCGCGCCGGTGGGCTGCCTGATTCGCTTCGACCGCAAACGGACTCGCCGGTGACCCGCACGACGAGGCGGCGCCTGGCTGCCGCCCCGCTGCCGGAGGTCAGGGCGCCGTGACGGCGGGCTCGGGCGGGGCTTCGGTGGTCGCCTTGCCGCGGCGGGTGGCGGTGACGGCGAGCGATCCGCCCACGGGCACCTCGTGCGCGCCGGCCACGATCGCGGCCGTGGCCGTGAGGGCGACGGCGTCGCCGTCGGCGTCGAGCCCACCCTGTTGGAGCAGGCTGTCGAGATAGGGCTTCACCGCGCCGCGGAGCGTCTTGTCGGAGGCGGGCCGGGAGGTGTCGCCGACGAAGTTTCGCAGGTCGCCGCCGGCGAGCACATAGCGGCCGCGGCGGGCGTCGAAGAACGGATCGGGAAAGGAGAACGTGGCGGCCGTCGCTCCGGTGGCCGCGTCGCGGACCAGCAGCCGCAGCGTGGCCTTGACCGGCGGGATGAACGAGTCCGGCACCGTGATCGTGATCGCGTCGCACGACGTCGTGAAGAACTCGTCCACTTTGGCGGCCGGCACGGATGCGGTCTTCGTGACGCCGAAGGTGAGGCCGATCGTGCAGCTTGGCTCGAAGGCAGGCATGCCGCCACCGCCGGTGGCGCGGCGTACGACCGGCACGAGCAGGTGGCCGCTCACGCCGTAGGGCGTGGCAAGATGGATGTCGACGAACTCGCGGCGGTTGCAGTCGAGGTCGCAGTCGGCCGCGGAGCCACAGGCCGCGGGCGGGGAGGCGGGCATGCCGGGCGGCGGCAGCGGCTCGGCCGCGGAGGCGAGCAGGAGACCTGATCGGCGGTGCGCCGTGGCCGCCTCGCCGGGGCAGGCGGCGGGCACGATCGGTACCGCACCGGCCGGCACCTCGACCTCGATCAGGTCGCGCGACAGGGGCCGGAAGCGGGCCGGCCGGCCGCCGGCGATGACCCGCGTGTCGAGCACGCTGAAGCCCTTGCCGACGAGAAACAGCGTCGTGCTCCCGGCCGGGTCGATGCCCGGCGCGCCGTACCAGCCGAGCAACTCCGGGGCCAGGTCGGTGATGCCGGCATTGAAGAGCTCGAAGCCGCCGGCCGTGTTCTCCTCCGGGATCATCGCCTGGAGAGACTGCAGCGGAAGTCGATGCCGGAGCTGGTCGGCGATGCGCAGCAGCCGGGCGGACTCGCCGTCGTGGCAGCCGCCGCGGCCGCAGGCCGCGACGCTGGCGTGCAGTGCCTCCACGGCCCGCTCCATCGCGACCGCCTGCCGGACGTCGGGTTCGGTCGTGCCCGGATGGGCCAGGGAGAACCACTTCGTGCGCACGTCGAGCGTCACCCAGGGAACGAAGGCGGGCATGACGACGATCGCCGTGCATTCCCGCTGCCCCGGCTCGAGCCGCCGCCGGGCGAGATCGGCGGCGGTCGTCGGGCCGCAGATCGTCTCGCCGAGCGCGGCCAAGCCGCCGCGTGTGGGAGGCGTCTGCACGCGCGGGTAGAACTGCCAGCCGAAAGTGTCGGAGCCGTGCGAAAAGCCGACGGCGGTCTTGTTGAGTGCGATCACCGCCATGTCCTGCTCGAGGCGGCGGGTGAAGCGGGCCATGGCCTGGGCGTTGAGCCGGCCGGAGGCGGCGGCCGTGGCCATCGCAATCTGCAGTTCGCGGCGCCGGGCGTAGGCGTCATCGACGTTCTGCTCCTCGCTGACGGGATCGAGCGCGAAGACGCGGATCGGCCAGCGGCAGCGCACGTAGTCGGCGAAGGCCGCGCGGGCCTCGGCCGCGGGGCAGGGGCCGTAGAACGGGGCCGGCCGCACGTCGAGCGGCGCGGTGCGGCCGCGGGCCGTGGCCGACTCACGGACGTCGGCGGCGAGCCGCTCGTCGAGCAGGGCCGACTCCACGAGGATGCCCCAGGCGAGCACGGCCGTCTTCGTGCGGCACAGCGGCGCCACCGGCTGCTCGGCCGCGCAGCAGACACCGGCGGGATCTGCGGCCGACAGGGAGGGGATCAGCTCGGGCCCGGCGTCTGCGCCGGTGCCGATGCCGGCGAAGAACCGGCACCGCGCGGCGGCGAGGTCGCGGACCTGCCGCCCACGGACCAGGGCCGCCAGGTTCCAGGCGGGCAGTTCGTCCCACACATGCCGCCGCGCGTCGACGGCGAGAAAGTCCCAGGCCGACTCCAGTTCTTCGGCGAGGTGACCGCGGACGTCCATGTAGCCGATGCAGGGTGCGTTCGCGGGATGGTTCGCCAGGGCGACGCGGGTGTGATGGATGAGGATCGCGATCTGCTCGATGCCGGCCACGTCGGCCAACTGCGTGAACGGGATCGGCAGCCGCGACCGCCGCGTCTTCACGCTCGGGGCCGGCGAGGGCGTGATCGCGGGCAGCTTCGCCCGCAGTCCGTCGACCGCGGCCAGGAAGCCGCGGCGGGCCTCGGCCGGCGCGGCGGCCGCGGGGGCGGCGCCGGTGATCGTGGCGGCCCAGGCGACGCACTCCGGGTCGTTCACGCACCACGTCAGCGCCGGCGCGATCATGTCCACCAGATCGTTGATCACGAGGCTGCGGAACGTGACGGGCAGGAGATCATCGCCGAGCAGGGGCGCGGCGGTGACGGTGATCTCGGCGGCGTATCCCTGCTGCGTGCGCTTGCCGGGCAGGATCGAGACGGGGATGCGGACGAGGTTGAGCGCGTAGCCGGGGGCGTCGGCGGAGTCGTCGCCTTCGTTGATGCGGCGCAGTTGATTGAGGTGGTTCAGATAGCGGGAGAGCTGGTCGAGGTGGACGGTCGGCTCCAATGCCAAAGCCTGCTCGTCGAATTGCAGGGCGGCCGGATTCGGCACGGCGGCGAACGGGGCGGTGCGGGCGATGACGACCGGATCGGCCCGGCCGCCGGCCTCGTTCGTCGTGGGCAGGAGCCCCTGGATCGAGGTGACGACGTTGTTGCTCGTGGTCATCTCGGGCACCGCCACGTCGGCAGTCGGCCGCCGCCGGCCGGAGGCCGACTGCATGGCGAGCGCCAGGCCCGTGAAGGCCTGATCGCTGCGGCGGATGGCCGCGCTGGTGCGCTCCGTGAACGCGCCGAGCTGCCGCTGCATCTGCTGTTCGTAGTCCACGCGGTGCCGCGTGAGCCGGCTCTGCCCCCAGACATCGGGCTGCTTCGCGACGATCGAGCCGGAGGCGTCGAGCTGGTGCTCCAGCCAGGCGATCCGGGCGGAAAGGTCGGCCAGGCACGGGTCGGTCGCGGGCGGTGGCGGTTGGCGGTGGGCCGCCTGCAGCGGCGCCGCCACTGTGCGGCGCAGCCAGGCAGCGACCTCCCCGGCCGTGGCCGGCCCGAGCGGTCCGCAGGCGGCGACGGCGACTGCCGCGCGAATGAACGGGTGGCAGATCAGTCGCGGCATCGGCGGCATGCTCCAGACGAGGGGCTGCGGGCGAGGGGTGAAAGCCCTCAAGCAGATCGGCCGGCATGACCGATCGATTGAGCACCGGCCGCACCACCGGGGAGGTCGGGGTCAGATTGCGCACCTTTCCAGGAGCCTTCGTCGTGCCGCGCGTCGCCTGCCGCCGTCCGATCCAGTGCATCGTGCCTCCGTACATGGTCGAGCACATGGCCCGGTCGGCCGATCCCAAGCTCCGCGAGCGGGCGGTCGTGGACATGGCGCGGTCGAGCGCGGTGCGGGCCGTGCGCACCTTCTCCCAGCAGATGCCGGCGCTGCTGGCCACCGCCTCGCCAACCGGCCGGAAGCATCGGCTCGTGTACGACGCCCGCAAGAAGGACGTGCTCCCTGGCAAGCTCGTCCGCGCCGAGGGAGACCCGAAGACCGCGGATCCTTGCGTGAACGAGGCCTACGACTATTCCGGCGACACGTTCGACTTCTTCCTGGAGCGGTTCGCCCGTAACTCGCTCGACGACGACGGCATGACGTTGATTTCGAGCGTCCATGTGGGGGAGGCCGACGGCCGCGATCGGTTTCAGCCGATGAACAACGCCTTCTGGGACGGCGCCCAGATGGCCTACGGCGACGGCGACGGCGAGGTCTTCCAGTGCTTCACGCGGTCGCTCGACGTGGTAGCCCACGAGCTGACGCACGGCGTGCAGGCCTTCACGAGCAACCTCGCCTATCGCGGGCAGTCGGGCGCACTCAACGAGCATTTCGCCGACGTGTTCGGCGTGCTGGTGCGGCAGTGGCGGCGGAAGGAGTCGGCCGACGAGGCGAGCTGGCTGGTGGGCGCGGAGATTCTCGTCGCGGCGAAGACGCGGCGGGCGATTCGCGACATGGAACACCCCGGCACGGCGTATGCCGATGACCCGGCGCTCGGCAGCGACCCGCAGCCCGATCACATGGATCGGATCTACACCGGTCCCGCCGACTCCGGCGGCGTGCATCTCAACTCGGGGATTCCGAACCGGGCCTTCGTGCTCTGCGCCCAGTCCCTCGGCGGCCCCGCCTGGGAGACGCCGGGGGCGATCTGGTACGAGGCGCTGCTGCAGTTGTCGCGGACCAGTCAGTTTTCTGACATGGCGAAGCTCACGGCCCAGATCGCCGGCGATCGGTTCGGCGCGGCGACCAAGAAGGCGGTGCGGGCCGCGTGGAAGAAGGTCGGGCTGTAGCGCACGGGCGGCTTCGCATGTCTGGAGGCTTGCTCCACAGGGGGCTGACCGCGCGGCTCGGATGTGGCGCACGCCTCCAGGCGTGCAAATGCGGGAATGGTTTGCAGAGGCGGATGGGCATTCCCTCGGCTCGCGCCTTTTGATGTTGCGTGTTCCCCAGTCTTGCTCTCAGCTTGACACGCGCGAACGGCACAAAAAGCCCCCGGCGGGAGCCGGGGAGGATGTTGCACGCGAACCTGCGGCCTCATGCCGCAGTTCGCTTGGCGGGCCTCCGCCCGCATGCAGACAACCCGGCCCTCCGGGCCTAGCGCTTCCACAAAAAGCCCCCGGCGGGAGCCGGGGAAGATGTTGCACGCGAACCTGCGGCCTCATGCCGCAGTTCGCTTGGCGGGCCTCCGCCCGCATGCAGACAACCCGGCCCTCCGGGCCTAGCGCTTCCACAAAAAGCCCCCGGCGGGAGCCGGGGAAGAT
>Ga0315906_10001871_pt1 | contig 30503 bp, 26 predicted proteins | sample LakEriMetagenome_4_FD_203526 | JGI IMG/M metagenome (GOLD analysis project Ga0315906, IMG submission 203526) | Freshwater fungal communities from buoy surface, Lake Erie, Ohio, United States - Buoy 2 MA122 | ecosystem: Environmental > Aquatic > Freshwater > Lake > Lake biofilm | place: USA...
GCGGAAGAAATAATTGCCGCCATCAGCGCTAAAGAGCCCACTTCCAGAGCTGCCTCCCTCCGAGGAACTGGACAAATAGCCAAAGTTGATAAAACTGCCGAGGCCATCGTTCATCTGGATGTTGATAAATGGTGACGAAATCGTGACGCCAGAGGAGACTTTCTTTGGGTCGCCGCCGGGATGGTGGAAAACAGTTGCTGACACGCTTCCACCAATGGCCGAAGAATCCCAACCGGCAAAGAAGGCGGTGGGCGGGACATTTCCGCGCAATTGCAATAGAAGTACATCGCTAGGTTCGTTTGCATAAAGTAGCATGGCACCGCCTTGTACTGCGGTCACGGAAGGATTTGTGCGAACAATGTTGGGCGCGCTGCAAATGGCGTTTTCATAGTTCCAATAAGTCGTCAGCGTGTTTGCTTCAGTCTGTGTGCTCAAACAATGGTTCGCCGAAAAAAAGTATGGAATTTGTGAGGCGGGGACCGAGTCGTTAAGCAAGGTTCCCGTACAAACAAAGGAACCAGCACCGGACTGATAGACCATATGCGCCGTTGCATTTTTAGAGTTAACTGAGGCTTGTGTCTGTGAGGTACAAGCGGGATCAACATAGCAGGCATAGATTGCAGCCTTAGAGAGCAGTGCCGCCTTAAAACCATTGGAGACAGAGGCGAAGATGTGAGAAACCGCCGCCACCGTAACACTGGCAGCTTCGGGTTTGGTTGGGGCAAATACTTCGATGAGCTGCGTATCGCCCTCAGTCATCGGTGTCCAGTAACGGCCACTTTCGACGAGGGAGGAAAAGACTTCATTCAGGGTCGCAGCGTGAATCACGTTTGATGGTGCATCTGAACCGGCAAAACGAATCTCGCTGCCGGCAGGCATGTTCGTCAGCTGGATCGCAACACGTGTTGCAACCGCGCCCGGTGAGCGAATCTTGAACTGTGCGACGTAGCCACCCGATGCAGCGGGTTTCCAGCGCAGATTCACGTCCGATCCGTCGAACGCTTCCTCCGCGGTAAGTTGGGTAATGCCGATTTGTGTTGCCTTACGGAACTTGCTGAGATTGGCAACTTTTGCCTGCTCGATGCGATCGGGATTGACGGCAAAAAAATTGACGGTTGGCGCGGCGACATCGAAACCGCTTACGAACGAGTTCTCCAATGCTGCAGACTTTTGTGACGAAGCCCGGGCCGGTTCACCGGTGACTCTTGTCGCTGCGTTTGCAATCATCGGACCCGCAGCGGCTAGGATTACGGCGAACGCAGCAGCAGCGTGGCGAAGCGATCCGCCGACGCTTTGGTGATCGAGGGGGGCACTGTGAATCCTCACAGCTGAGGTAAAACCCGTCATGTTGTTCTCCGCGAGATGATGTTTTTTGCCAAGGAGGGATGGTAGGGCGATTTGGTTGCTGCCGGATGATGCTTGCGATAGGCTGCGGTTGGAACCGATGAACATCCGAAATTCTAGGACGATTCGGTTGCTAACGGATGACGGTGCATGCCGGCTGACTTCATGAGTTGTAACGAATTACGATTGGACAAAACTGAATTGCACCAGACTCGAATTGGAGACAAAAGCCCTGTAAAATCACCGGTTTGCAGTTCACCTCGTCATCCGTTTGATGTTGGATTTGTCCTTTGGCTCCGCGGACCGCAGCCGCAGGCTCGCCGACTCATAGAACGCGCACGTCTTCCGGCAGCGACAAAAACGCCATTGTTTTTTGGCGGATGAGGTCGGGTCGCAATCGGATTGTCGCCACCTCTCCCGTTGCTTGGGGAAGATTTTTGTATCCACTCACACGATTATTGCCTCAACCCAAATGAAGACCCTGCAAGCCATCCGCGGCATGAATGACTTGCTGCCTCACGATTCATCCCGTTGGCAGTACTTTGAGGACGCTGTGCGCGACGTCTTCGAGCAGTACGGCTATCGGTTGATGCGTACCCCAGTGGTGGAGCCAACCGCACTTTTTGTGCGTTCCATCGGGGAAGTGACTGATATTGTCGAAAAGGAAATGTATTCCTTTGAAGACGGTATGAACGGCGACAAGCTGACGCTGCGTCCGGAAGCAACCGCTGGTTTGGTGCGCGCGGCGATTGAGCACAATATTCTTTACGAAGGTCCGAAGCGGGTTTGGACGTGGGGGCCGATGTTCCGGCACGAGCGTCCGCAGAAGGGCCGCTACCGACAGTTTCACCAGTTCGACGTCGAGGCGATGGGGTTTGCCGGGCCGGACGTTGATGCAGAACAGATCGTCCTGCTGAAAAGATTATGGGATAGGTTGGGTTTTAAGAGCGTTCGGCTGGCCATCAACTCGATTGGTGATGCGCCTGCACGGGCGGCTCACCGCGAAGCGCTGGTGAAGTTTTTCGAGGCTCATAAAGACCAGCTCGACGCAGATGCGACACGGCGGCTGTATACCAACCCACTTCGCACCCTAGACACAAAAAATCCGGCGATGCAGGCACTGGTGAACGAAGCGCCCCGATTGGCAGACTTCTTGGGTGAGGCGGAACGGCGGCACTTTGACCAGTTGAAGTCCTTGCTAGACGCCGCCAATGTGGAATACACAGTTGATCCCCGTTTGGTGCGTGGTTTTGATTACTACAACCGCACCGTCTTTGAATGGATTGCCAAGGCCGACGACTGGGAACTCACCATCGCGGGTGGCGGGCGATATGACGGTTTGATCGAGCAATTGGGCGGCAAGCCTTCGCCTGCCTGTGGATTTGGCCTCGGTGTGGAGCGCGTAATGATGCTCATCGAAGAAAATGCCGCCAAGTCGGGGCAGCAATGGGCGGCACCGTTGGACGCCTACGTGGTTTATGGTGCCTCCGAGCGCGGAGATGCGTGGGCGATCGGCGAAGCGCTACGTGACGCCGGGTTGAAAGTGGCGTTACACGGCGGCGCGGAAGAGAGTGTCGCCAGCTTCAAGTCGCAGATGAAGAAGGCAGACGCCAGCGGGGCGCGCTTTGCTATCATCTTGGGTTCAGATGAAGTCGCGCAGCAGAAGGTCACCTTAAAACCTATGCAGGGCGGTGTGCAGACAACCATAACGCTCCCGGAAGCCATACGCCACCTTACCGAAACACGCCAACAGTAAGGCTGCCTGGTCGGCAGGTAGGTCCATACATCGCATGTTGAATCAAATTGAACAGTAACTTAAGAAGGTAGTACCAAAATGTCCGTATACGACGCAGAAGAACAGCAACGAATCGACGCACTCAAGGACTGGTGGGCGCAGTGGGGAAACTTGGTTTACGCGATCACCATGGTGTTCTTGCTTGGTATTGCCGGTTCACAAGGTTGGAAGTATTACCAAAAGACGCAGGTTGTTGAGGCAGAAACGTTGTTCGTAAGTGTGCAGAAAGTCGCGCAGGAGTCTGCAGCGACCAAAGACTGGAAGAAACTTTCTTCCGCCGCAACTGCGCTCGCCGATAAGTATCCGAGCACGTTTTACGCAACTGACGCACAACTGATGGCGGCGAAGGCGGCCTTCGACGCGAACGCGCTCACCGAAGCGAAAGCACATCTCCAGTGGGTGGTAGACAAGGGGCAGGCGACACATCAGGCGATTGCGCGGGCGCGCCTCGCAACCGTGCTTCTGGATGAGAAAAAATATGACGATGCGCTAAAGGTGCTCGATGGAATCAAGAGTGACGCGTTTTCTTCCCTTGCCGCTGACGTGAAGGGCGATATTTTCGTTGCGCAAGGGCGCACCGACGAAGCTCGCGCGGCTTACCAAATGGCGGTTGACAAAGCCGACTCAAGAAGCCCGCTGAAGGCGATTTCGCAGTCGAAACTTGACGCGGTGGGCGGCACCATCGAAAAACCAGCTGAAGCCAAGACCGATGCAAAAGCGGATGCCAAAGCTGATGCGGGAGCAAAGAAGTGAAGGGTAACCTGATGGTGCGCTTTATAAATGGTGTGCCTAACAGAGCCGCCGTATTGGTGTTGATGTTTGGCCTGAGCGGTTGCGCATCAACGACGAGCTGGTTGCCATCGCCGCCGTCTATGAGCTGGTTACCAACGTGGGCTGGGGGTAGCAAGAAACTGCCACCATTGGCAGATATTCGCGACTCGGTGATCTCGGTGCAATGGACGGCTAGTGCCGGTAGTCCGAAGTTGTTCACGTTTTCGCCGTCGGTCAGCGATAAAGTGATTTTTACCGCCGCACACGACGGCACGATCAATGCGATTGAAGAGCAGGGCGGCAAGAGCGTCGCCCGCATCGACGCTAAGGCGAAACTCACCGGCGGCATTGGTGCAGCCGAGAATATCGTTGTTGTGGCCGACACCCGCGGTCAGGTACTGGCCTTTGATGCCGCCGGTCGGTCGCTTTGGAAGACACCGCTCGACGGCGAAATTCTGGCTTCGCCAGTCGTTTCACAATCAACTGTTGTCGCTCGCACCGCCGACGGACGGCTGTTTGCGCTCAACCGTGCTGACGGCAAGCGGCGCTGGGTGTTTACCCGCGCCACACCGCCGCTGACGCTTCGTACCGGGGCGAGCGTAACAATCAACCGGGGCATTATCTATGCCGGGTTCCCGGCAGGCAAAGTCGTTGCCGTGGAATTGGAAAGTGGTCGGCCGGTTTGGGAAGCAACCATTTCGTTGCCGCGCGGTTCAACCGAGCTTGAGCGGGTTGCCGACATTTCTGGCGTTCCCGTGTTCGACGATACTCGCGTTTGTGCAGCCGTCTATCAAGGCAGAACCGGATGCGTAGAAACATTGAACGGTAACGCCTTGTGGACGAGAGATATATCGAGTTCAGATGGTGTGGCGGTTGACGCCAAGAACCTCTACGTGGCCGACACCGACGGCAATGTAAACGCGTTGGATAAGACGTCCGGTACGACCGTTTGGAAGCAGGACAAACTGGTTAAGCGCGATTTAGGTACACCGATCATCGTCAAAGGGCGCATCCTAGTCGGCGATCGTGTTGGTTTTGTGCACGCCATCGCGCCGGATTCGGGGGAGCTCGTTGGTCGTGTTGCAACTGACGGTAGTCGTGTCATGTCGCTGGTTGCAAATGGAGATCGCGCCATTGTGCAAACCGAGCGCGGCGGGGTGTTTGCGATTGCCGTCCGTTAACGTGTTGGCGCAACGCGCTACATCACGGTCCCGACGGCACCGTTTTCTGCCGTCGCAAGTAGTTGAATGCATCTTTGCCAAGGGTTTAGACACAAGCGTAATGCGTCGCTAGGCAGTTGCATGCCCCGCCCGCGGCGCAGTCGCTGTCGAGAGTTATTTATTTATGAAACCCACAATTGTTATCGTCGGACGGCCTAACGTCGGCAAATCCATGTTGTTCAACCGACTGACCAAGTCGCGTGATGCATTGGTCGCTGATTTGCCCGGGCTGACGCGCGACCGCCACTACGGCCACGGCAGAGGCGCGTCAAAGCCGTTTCTGGTGGTTGACACCGGCGGATTCGAGCCCAAGGTCACCGACGGCATCTTGCATGAGATGGCCAAACAAACCTTGCAAGCGGTTGCCGAGGCGGACGCCTTGCTGTTTGTGGTGGATGGACGCCAAGGACTAACCCCGCAGGACAAGATCATCGCCGAACGGCTTCGCCAGACCATGCGTCGTGGCACGGGGCCCGGTGCCGGTAAGCCGGTTCCCGTTATTGTCGCGGTGAATAAAGCCGAAGGCATGGATGAACAGATCGTCACGGCCGAGTTCCATGAGCTTGGACTCGGCGCACCAGTGGCCATCTCCGCAGCGCATGGCGAGGGTGTCCGGCAACTCATCGAGGACATGCTGGCGCATTTCCCAGAAGAAGAAGCCGAAGATATCGACCCGAAACACCCGAAAATTGCCATCATTGGCCGACCAAACGTCGGCAAATCAACGCTGGTTAACAAACTGCTTGGCGAAGACCGCGTCATTGCCTTCGACGAGCCGGGCACCACCCGAGATTCGATTTTTGTGCCGTTGCATCGCCACGGCAAGGATTACACGCTGATCGATACGGCCGGTATTCGGCGTCGCGGGAAGGTATTCGAAGCGGTGGAAAAATTTTCGGTAATCAAGACCTTACAGGCAATCGCGGATTGCCACGTGGTGATTTTGGTGCTCGACGCGCGTCAGGAGGTGTCGGAACAAGACGCGCATATCGCAGGGTTCATCCTGGAGTCGGGACGTGCACTGGTGGTTGGGATCAATAAATGGGACAACCTCGACGAGTACACTCGTGAACGCGTCAAATCCGACTTTGACCGCAAGCTGCATTTCCTCAGTTTTGCGCACATGCACACGATTTCAGCGAAGGACGGCATGGGACTGACCCCCTTGTTCCAGTCGGTGGATGCCGCATTTGCGGCGGCGATGGCAAAGTTATCCACGCCGAAACTCACCCGCGCCTTGATTGCTGCCGTCGCCGCCCATCAGCCGCCCATGAGCGGCCCACACCGACCGAAAATGCGTTATGCGCACCAAGGGGGACACAATCCGCCACTGGTTATTGTCCACGGCAGTGGGTTGGACAACGTTCACGAGAGTTATATCCGCTATCTCGAAGGGCGTTTTATGGAGACCTTTAAGTTGCGGGGTACGCCGCTAAGGGTTGAACTGAAAGCTGGCGCGAATCCATTCCGCGACCGCAAGCCCGCACCACTGACTAAGGGCCAAGAGGACAAACGTCGGCGTGGCCGCATGCGCATGAAACGCAAGTACGGATAGCTTCAAACTTGCGGCGCTTGCATCTGCCGGCACCATCCCCACGTAGTCAGGGTGAAAGAGAGCGTCCACAGGGGGCATTGCGTCAGTGTGCAAATCATCAACCTAACATAGGTTGGGAGCAATCAGTGGAACAAAAGCACGCGGCATCTGTCTCTATGTGGCGCTCAATACCGTCCTACCCGGTTCGATGCGCATTTTTTGGTTAAAGTGCATAATCGGTGTGAGTCGTCTTTTGTCCCCGTCGCTGGGTCACGTCGCAAAGTTGGACGGGGCGATTCCGCCATAACCCTAGCTGGAGAACAAGAAAATGAGTGCAAAAGGGCAACTGCTACAAGACCCATTCCTGAACATTTTGCGTAAGGAACACGTGCCAGTGTCGATTTATCTGGTGAACGGCATCAAGCTACAGGGCCAAATTGAGTCCTTTGACCAATACGTAGTCTTACTCAAAAACACGGTGACACAGATGGTCTATAAACACGCCATCTCGACAGTTGTGCCCGCGCGCGCTGTCACGATCCCTTTTGATCCACCGGCGGGTGACAATTAACAACTGCGCCCGTTGCGCAGTTGGCAAACTGGGCGCAGTGCGTTGAAGAGCCACTGCTGTCTGCCCAGTGTCGTTGTTGACGCACCGGCAAAAACAATCTGCGCCAAGTTGATCCTTCCTTGCTTTATATCTTCGTCGGGTATTCGCGTCGTCGGTAAATTGATTTGAAACCACCTTTCCCCGCGACAACCCGCAGTCGTACTGCCGCATTGGCGCTGTTGCTTGATTTTGGCGACGGCCAGACTGATACCAGGCTGGCTGAAGCGCGCGAATTGATCGGTACTGCGGGTGCGGATATGGTTGGTTACCTGACGGGAAAGCGTCAAAAGCCCGATGCCGCGACCTTCGCCGGCAGTGGCAAGGTCGAAGAGTTGAAGCAACTTGTGGATGAGACTTGTGCGACGCTGGTGGTTGTTGACCATCAACTTTCTCCGATCCAGATTCGCAATTTAGAAGTCATTCTCGGCGCCGACAAAGTGCGTGTAATGGATCGCACCGACCTGATTCTTGAGATTTTTGCGCAACGGGCGCGATCGGCTGAGGGGAAGTTACAGGTCGAACTGGCTCAAATGCAACACTTGCTGACCCGGCTGGTAAAAGGCTGGACCCATTTGGAGCGTCAGCGCGGCGGTATCGGCGTGCGTGGTGGCCCTGGCGAAACACAGCTTGAAATCGACCGACGCTTGGTCGGCGAGCGCATTAAGAAACTCAAGGACCGACTCGCCAAGCTTGAGCGCCAACGCACTACGCAACGTGCAAGTCGCCGCCGGGCTGGCGCATTCACCGTGTCTATCGTGGGTTACACCAATGCCGGAAAATCGACCTTGTTCAACCGTCTCACCAGGGCGGAGGCCTACGTCGCCGACCAGTTGTTTGCCACTCTCGACACCACCACGCGGCGGATTTTTCTCGCCCCATCGTACAACGTGGCTCTGTCGGACACGGTCGGTTTCATACGCGAGTTACCTCACGGTTTGGTCGCCGCTTTTCACTCGACCCTGACAGAAGCCTTGGAGGCCGATGTATTGCTTCATGTCATCGACGCTTCCAATCCCGCCCGCGACCAGCAGATTGCCGACGTTGACGGTGTCTTGACTGAGATTGGCGCAGCCGACATTCCTCGGATACGCGTTCTCAACAAAATTGACAAGCTGGAAACGAGCACCATGCCGTCGGTACTGCGCGACGAGAATGGTAAAATTTGTGAAGTTCGAGTTAGTGCTGCGACTGGCGCTGGATTCGACCTACTCCGCGATGCGTTGGCGGAGTTTGCATCGGCGGCTGGAATGCCGGAGGCCGATGGAGCGCATAAAGAGTTTCCAACCGAATGGCAATCGACGGAACCTTTGGCGGACACTGAAACACAAACCCCTAATTCTTCGATGGCAAAGCTGGATCAACCTGCCCTCGCTCCTCACTTTCATTGATTTAACCCCGGAGTCATTGTATGCGGTCGAAAATGCGATCGATGGTCATCGAAGTTTTGTCGGTAGCCATCGCGTTTATGAGTTATCCGTTTTACCGGCTTCGGCACGCTTTGTTGGTGTGGCGCCTGCGGCGGAGCGGTATGGCGGCAAGTGCAGCGAACCCGAATGGCGCAACCATTACGGAAATGTCGCTTAACGACCCGCAGTGGGGCAAACGTGGCGGCAACGGCGGAGGCGGTGGTGGTAACGACGGTCCGCCTGACCTTGACCAGATTATCAAGAAGTTGAATCAGAAGCTCGCCGGGTTATTCGGGCAAAAGCCTAGCGGGAACAATGGCAACAACAGCGGTGGAACAGGTGGCGGCGCGCCATCGAATGCGGCGCTGGGCGGTGGCTTTGCGCTCGCCGCGAGCTTGGCACTGGCGGTATGGCTGGCAACCGGCTTCTACATCGTGGAAGAGGGTAGCAGGGGCGTGGAACTGCGGCTTGGTAAGTATTCCCAGACCACCACCCCGGGACCGCGCTGGCACTGGCCGTATCCGATCGAGACCCACGAGGTTGTGAATATCAGCCAAGTGCGCGCCATTGAAGTCGGGCATCGCAATAGTCAAAAGACCAAGGTGAAAGAAGAAGCACTGATGCTGACGCAAGACCAGAACATTGTGGATGTTCAGTTTGCGGTGCAGTACACGCTGAAGAGCCCAGAGGAGTACCTGTTCAACAATCGCGGACCAGATGAAGCCGTGCGTCAAGTCGCCGAAACAGCTATGCGCGAAATTGTTGGTCGCAGCAAGATGGACTATGTGCTCTACGAAGGTCGGGGTGAGATCGCATCCAGCGCCAAGGTGCTGATGCAAAAGATTCTTGATCGTTATACGACTGGCATTCTGATCTCGACGGTGAATTTGCAGAATGCACAGCCGCCGGAACAAGTGCAGGGTAGTTTTGACGATGCGGTTCGTGCCAAGCAAGATAAAGAGCGACTGAAGAACGAAGGCGAGGCCTACGCCAACGATATCCTGCCAAAAGCACGCGGCCTCGCGGCTCGGCTGATCGAAGAAGCGAATGGACACAAACAGCGAGTGGTCGCAAATGCGCAAGGCGATGCGTCGCGTTTCTCGGCGGTGGTTGCCGAGTACGAAAAAGCGCCGCAGGTGACCCGCGAACGTATGTATCTCGAGACCATTCAGCAGGTGATGCAGAATACCAGCAAGGTGTTGGTTGACCAAAAAGGCGGACAAAACCTATTGTATCTGCCACTCGACAAGATCATGCAGATGTCCGGTACGAGTACGCAAAACCAGAGTGCCGACCCGGTAGCCAAGTCCGTGACTCTTTCAGATCCGCCCGCGACCGCGGCACCCGACCCTGTTGCCGCACGACGCGACCTGCGTTCGCGCGACGGCCGTTAAGCGAGGAGCAAGAACATGAAAAAGAACCTTCCTCTGATCATCATGATTTTGATGGGTGTTTTGGTGACGATGGTATTGACGGCGTTCACGGTCGACCAGCGCCAAGCCGCGATTCGTTTCCGACTGGGTGAAGTTGTTGCTCTCCACACCCAACCCGGCCTGTACTTTAAGGTGCCGTTGATTGAGAACATCCGCATCTATGACACCCGTATTCAGACGCTGGATACCAAGGACGCGGAGCGCATTCAAACCAGCGAGAAGAACAACGTGCTGGTCGATTCGTTTGTCAAATACCGCATCATCGATGTCAAACAGTTTTTTGTCTCTACACGCGGTGACATCACCGCCGCCGAGGTGCGTCTCGCCCAATCGGTGAATAACGATTTGCGTGACGAGTTCAGCCAGCGCACGCTCGCGGAAGTGATTTCCGGTGAACGTGACAAGATCATGGAAAGCCTGCGCATGAAAGCCGACAAGGACGCGCGCAGTATTGGCATCGAAGTGCTCGATGTGCGCCTGAAGCGTGTCGACTTGGTGCCGGAAATTTCGGCCGACGTGTACAAACGTATGGAATCAGAGCGTAAACGTGTCGCGAACGAACTCCGTGCGACCGGTGCCGGCGAGGCAGACAAGATCAAAGCCGACGCAGAACGCCAGCGGACGATTATCTTGGCCGAAGCGTATCGTGAGGCGCAAAAGACCAAGGGTGAGGGCGACGCCCAAGCCGCGCGAGTTTATGCACAGGCGTTTGGCCGCAACGCCGAGTTCTATTCCTTCTACCGCAGTATGGAGGCCTACAAAGAGAGCTTCCGCAACAAGTCTGATGTGATGGTGCTTGATCCAAGCTCGGACTTCTTCAAATACATCCGTAATCCGGGCCGCGGAAAGTAAGTTTCTGCCAAAGTTGGAGTTGTACGAGGGGCGGTAGACTGCGCTCAAGCATTGCAGCAACATCAGCCCGAAGTGCGTATAATTCACCAACGGCGCGTTCTGAAAAGAGCGCGCCGTTTTTGTTGGCCGTAAAAAACGAATTTGGCGCGCGGAAATGGATTTTTGGGATGTCTTGTTGGCCGGTGGGGCGCTGATGCTGATATTTGAAGGCATCATGCCGTTTGTTGCGCCCGAGGCTTGGAAAAAGACCATGCGCCAGGTCGTCGACTTGTCGAGCGGACAGCTCAGATTCGTTGGCATGCTCGCGATTGCAGCGGGGCTTTTTTTGTTGTCCTTTATATCTGCTGCAAACTGAGCTGGGCTGAACTGAATAACCAATATGGCAACTTGGTCCCTTCCTGAGAATATCGAAGACGTGCTGCCGGCGGATGCGGCGAAGTTAGAGCGCATGCGGCGTATTGCTCTTGATACGTTTGTAGCGTACGGATACGAACTGGTCATCCCGCCGTTGCTCGAGTACGTCGAGTCACTGCTTTCCGGCGTTGGCCACGACATGGATCTGGCGACGTTTAAGTTGGTGGATCAGTTGTCGGGCCGCATGATGGGTCTGCGTGCGGATACCACTCCGCAGGTCGCGCGCATCGACGCACACGTGCTGAATCGGCGTGGCGTGACGCGACTCTGTTATGCAGGCAGCGTGTTACACACCTTGCCAAGCGGGTTGGGCAAGTCCCGTCAGCCTTTCCAAGTGGGCGCTGAGCTCTACGGCCACGCGGGACTCGACGCTGATATCGAAATCCAACAGCTGATGCTAGACATCTTGTCAGCCGTTGGCGTACGAGCCGTGCGGCTCGATATTGGACAACCAAGCATCTTTCGTAGCTTGGCGGATGCCGCTGGGTTAGCGCCGCAACAACGTGAAATGTTGTTCGCGGCCGTGAGCGGCAAAGACAGCGCAGCCCTTGCCGAATTTGCGGGTAACACATCGTCCCAGGTGCCCGCGGAGTTGGAAATGCGGCGAGCCATCGCGCGGTTGCCCACTTTGTACGGCCAGGATGCTGGGCGTGTGATTGCACAAGCCCGCGAGCAATTGCCAGCGCTTCCCGGCATTGAGACTGCGCTTGACCAACTTGCGCGTGTTGCCGCGCACTTTTCTGCGCAAGGTATGGCCGTCTCAATCGATCTTGGCGAACTCGGTGGATTCAATTACGAAAGTGGTATCGCGTTTGCGGCATTCACCGACGGCGCTTCGGAGGCCATCGCGCGCGGAGGCCGTTACGACGACATTGGCTTGGTGTTTGGTCGCGCCCGACCGGCGACCGGGTTTTCAATGGACTTAAAGTCGTTACTGGTATTGGTCGATGACGTCGCGTCATCCAACAAGGTGTTATTGGCACCCGGATCGCCTGATCGTGAGGCGCGAGCGGCGATGGCAGCATTCAGAAAACAAGGCTACGTCGTGATTGGCAGGCTCGACGGTAATGATGAGTTTGACGCGGCGTTGATCACGCACGTCATGACATACACGGATGGCAAGTGGCAAATTCAGGCAAAAGGACTGTAATGCGTAAGAATGTAGTGGTGGTCGGTACTCAATGGGGCGACGAGGGCAAGGGCAAGATCGTTGATTGGCTCACTGAAAGAGTGGCCGGCGTTGTGCGTTTTCAAGGCGGCCACAACGCCGGCCATACGCTGGTGGTCAACGGCAAGAAGACCATTTTGCGGCTGATCCCGTCGGGTATGCTGCATCCGCACGTGACGTGTTACCTCGGCAATGGCGTGGTGCTCTCTCCAGAAGCCTTGCTCAAAGAGATCGATGAGCTGACGGCGGCGGGGCTTAACGTGGTTGAACGCCTGCGTATTTCCGAGGCGTGTCCGTTAATTCTTCCCTACCACGTTGCATTGGACCAAGCGCGCGAAATTCAGAAAGGTGATGCCAAGGTCGGCACCACCGGTCGTGGCATTGGCCCGTGTTACGAAGACAAAGTGGCACGGCGCGCGATTCGTGTGACGGACCTCATGTTCCCGCAGCGCTTCAAGGACAAGCTGGTTGAAGTGCTCGACTATCACAACTTTGTATTGACCAAGTATCTGAATGCTGCGCCGGTGAGTATGGAGTCGGTGTTTGAGCCAACGCTTAAGATGGCCGAGCGTTTGAAGCCGATGATCGCCGACGTCTCTGCGGAACTGCATCAAGTCATGGCTGCAGGTAAACAACTTATGTTCGAAGGCGCGCAGGCGGCGCTGCTCGACGTCGACCACGGCACCTATCCGTTTGTGACCTCCTCGAATTGTCTCGCGGGGCAGGCTTCCGCCGGTGCGGGGGTTGGTCCCAACGCGCTTCACTACGTCCTCGGTATTACCAAGGCGTATGCCACACGTGTTGGCTCTGGCCCGTTCCCGACGGAGTTGGAAAACAATATCGGCCAACGATTACGCGACCGTGGATTTGAATACGGCTCGGTCACCGGCCGCCCGCGTCGTTGTGGTTGGTTTGACGCCGCCGCGCTAAAACGTGCGGCGCAGATCAACGGCCTCTCCGGGCTTTGTATCACCAAACTTGATGTGCTCGATGGTTTGGCAGAACTGAGGGTTTGTACCGGCTACCACAAGGACGGCAAGGTGATTGACATCCTGCCCTATGGTGCAGAGTCAATTTCCGCCTGTACGCCGATTTACGAAACACATCCCGGCTGGTCTGAAAGCACAATTGGTATTCAGTCCTTCGACAAGCTGCCGAAGAACGCCCAAAACTATCTGCGCCGATTGGAAGAATTGGTCTGCACACGCGTCGCATTGGTATCCACGGGGCCCGATCGCAACGAGACAATCGTGATGCATCATCCATTTGACTGAAACACAAACTCTTGGATTGGTGGAAGTTTCCAGCCTTTTAGGTAGATTCCCCTTGGAAACGCCCGCCAAATAACGGCCTTCATCTTTCAAGTGGCGGTTTCAGCATATTGGTGCAATTACGGCACTACCCGATCTGGTCGGAATACTTCATGTGTCACCCGCTGTTTGGGGGCAGGTTGTGTCGGGGCGAGTGGACGGTGCCTTGTTTGTCAAGCAAGAGCCAGCCCCCGATGAAATGATCAGGCTAGCCGATATCCCCCGTCGGATTTTGCTTCTGCCAGTTCCACGAATCGCGGCACATATCCTTGAGCGATCGAGTGGCCTTCCAGCCCAAGGTGCGTTCTGCGTAAGTGGCATCTGCCCAATAGGCGGGAACATCGCCCGGCCTGCGCGCCACAAATTGGTGGGGAATAGGCATGCCATTGATGCGCGAGAAGGTATTCACGACATCGAGCACGCTATGGCCGCGTGAGGTGCCGAGATTCGCGATCATCAATGGTGATGCGTCAGTCCGCGCCAAGTAGCGCAACGCTGCAAGGTGGCCCTCCGCTAAATCCATCACATGAATGTAATCCCGCTCGCCGGTGCCATCCGCCGTCGGGTAATCGTTACCAAAAATACTGAGCGTTTTGAGCCGACCACTCGCCACTTGGCAGACAAACGGCATGAGGTTATTCGGAATACCGGCAGGGTCTTCGCCCATCATGCCGCTCGGATGTGCGCCAACCGGATTGAAGTATCGCAGCAACGCCGCGCGCCAGGCGGGATCGGCGATAGTGAGGTCAGTGAGGATCGATTCCACCATCGCTTTGGATTTGCCGTAGGGGCTGGCGGGGCGGAAGGGCGCTGACTCTGGAATAGGCGAGAAATCCGGCTCACCGTATACGGTGGCGCTAGAGCTAAAGACGATGGTCTTCACGCCAGCTTTGGCCATCGCAGCAAGCAGGGTAGTCGTGCCATTCACGTTGTTATCGTAATAACGCAGTGGCTCGCGTACCGATTCACCGACAGCCTTCAAGCCTGCGAAGTGAATGACGGCCGAAATTTTATGTGCGCCAAACAACGCATCGAGGCACGCCGCGTCGCGCACGTCGCCTTTAACAAGTAATGGTGTTTTGCCGGTGATGGCCGCGATGCGATCAACCACGGCGGGGTGGCTGTTGACCAAGCTATCGAGGACGAGACATTCGTAACCTGCTGTGATGAGCTCGACGACGGTGTGTGAGCCAATGAAGCCGGTACCGCCAGTGATGAGGATTTTTTGCATCGCCCCTATCGCATCGGTTGAAGTGTTGGCCGCTGCGTTTTGCTAACGCTCATTGCCACGGGTCGACTATCTTGATATCGCAACCCCTGAAATCGCGGCCGTTGCGAGTGGCCAGCGTGAAGCCGTTGGCTGACGCGACCGCAGCGATAGTACCGTCGGCAAACCCCATTGTATTGCCGGCTGCTTTGGCACCGGCCGTGACGCTGGCAAAAGCGCTCGCGGCCGCGAGGTCGAACGATAGGACTCGCCCATCGAACAACGGAAACACACGTGTTTGCAAGGTACGCTCCAACTCGCGGCGGCGCTTACCCTGCGGAAGCGCTGCAACACCGGCAAGGAGCTCTGCGGCTGAGATTGCGGTGAGGAAGAGCGTCTCCGCACTCTGCCGATCGAGCCAGCTGATCACCTTGGCGGAGGGGGAGGGCTTTAACGGCTCAGACACCACATTGGTGTCGAGGATGATCATGACTCGAAGCTGATTGCCCGTGCAGGGCGTTTGTCTCGTTTGACGATGAGCTCTATACCTTCGCTACTACGACCAATCGCAGCCAGCGCTGTGCCGAGCCCGAGCGCGGGCTTGACTGCCGCGCCAAGAATCTCGCGGATTTCAGCTTCGGTGCTGCGACCGTGCTGAGCAGCACGCACTTTTAGCGCACGGTGAGTTTCCTCGGAAAGGTTTCTAACGGTAATGGCGGGCATTGATATTACTCCAGTGCAATGCATCAAATGATATCAATCTGAAGAAATGATGTCAATTCGGCGAAGCGACTTTCCCCAGCGCCGTTCCGCACCGAGCGGCCAGCTCAATCCGTCGTCTCGGACAGCGTGGCCCGCTTCACCGGCCATTTAGTCTGGGACCCAAGTTTCGTTGAACCGTCTCCAACAGCTTCAACAGCAAAACCAAAGGTACAGGTAAATACGGGCATTTGCAAGCAAAAATGCCTGAAAACGCCCGTCAATATTAGTGTTTACCCGTCAGCCAAGAAGGCAGAAAATCGGAAACCTAGTACGCGTTCTTACTCGTGAACCCCTTAAACACCGTCAAGGCGACAATCTTCAAATCGAACCAAAGCGACCAATTACGCATGTACTCAAGATCGCACTCCACGCGGCGCTGCATTTTGTCTAAGGTGTCAGTCTCGCCGCGCCACCCATTGATCTGCGCCCAGCCGGTGATACCCGGCTTCACCTTGTGTCTGAGCATATAGCCGGGGATCAGCCCACGGTACTGCTCGTTATGCGCAACCGCATGCGGGCGTGGTCCGACGACCGACATGTCCCCCATCAGCACATTGATGAACTGCGGCAGCTCATCAAGCGACGTGCGCCGGAGGAAGGCACCGAAGAGCGTAATACGCGGGTCAGACTTCTGCGCCTGGGTAACGGTCTCGCCATCATCCGATACTGACATACTGCGGAACTTCCATACCTCCACCACTTTGCCGTTCAGCCCATACCGGCGCTGCTTAAACAACACCGAGCCCTTGGAGGTGAACTTGATGATTGCAGCGATCACGAGCATCGGTAGTGCGATGACCAGCAAGATGAGCGACGAAAGCACCACATCTTCAACGCGCTTGAGCGTGCCGTTCATACCTTCGAATGGGGACTCATAAATGCTCACGATGGGCAGGCCCCCAAAGTCAGTCCACCGCGCTTGATTCAGCTGAAAGATAAACAAATCCGGCACGACAAAAACGGAAGCGGTGGTATCGGCCAGATCATTGATCAACTGCAGGATGCGTTCGTCCTCACGGGTGGGCAGTGCGATATAGACGTAGTCCACTTCCCCGTTTCTCGCGAGCGACACCAAATCGGCTAAGGTGCCGGCACTCTTTAGTGGCTTCGTGCCGTCCTTCGCCATGTCGCGTGCTAAATCATCAAAATGGCCAATGATGGTCATACCGGCCCAATCTGCAGCCTCTACTTGTTTGGTGACGTTTTGTGCGGTTTTGCCGATGCCAGCAATGGCGAGTGAGCGCGTGTTATGACCGGACTTCCGGACCACCCGCAGCACACCCCGCAGTGCCACGCGCTCCAGCGTAAGCGCACAGAACGCAAGTAACACCCAATTGGCGAGCACGACGCGGGAGTAATCCGCAGAGGTCTTCGAGAAAAACGCCGCACTCACCAGCACCGCGGTGACGATACCAATGGCCAAGATGAGCTCCATTGCCTCAGCCCGCAGCGCGTGAATGCGCCATGAGCCATACAGGTGTGTGAGCTCCGCGGCGAAGGCGAAGGTGACCGCCGCGAGAAGTGCTGCGAGCAGATACTTCGCATCGGGCTCGACATCGTACAGCCAACAGGCGGCTAGCAACGAAAGTGCGACCAGCACACAATCAAGAAACCGATGAAGACTCGCGAGCCTGCCAGCGTTTGGACGCAGGAAGGCCCCGGAGGAGCGGGCCATTTGAAATACCCTAGCTTGTAGAGGAGTGCAACATTATTGATATCGAAGGTGCAGAACCGAGCGAGTATACGGATTCGTTAGAAATTTACGGTAGTTACTTGCCACGGATCAAGGCCTGTAGATCCTGTTCAAACTTCGCCAGTATCGCGGCTTTACCGAAATTAGCTATCGCGTATTCACGGGAGATTCTGCCTAGAGCCTGGCGCTGGTCCGGCGAATCGGCAAGGGTGCGGATAGCCTGTGCAAACGCAGCGGAATCACCCGGAGGCACAACCAGCCCCTTGCCGGACACCACGGCATGTACTTCTGTTCCGTCAGAGGCGGATGCTACCGTGGGCCGTCCGCTGGCCATCATGCCGGTGAGTTTTGATGGCATCACGAGGTCGGCTGCATCGGCCAACTGCGGCAGCGCATGAACATCCGCAACGTTGAGTAAATTATTAAGCTCATCGATCGGCTGTAGCGCCATCCACACGACGTTGTCTAAGCCGGCATACTTTTGTTTTAGTCGCGCCCGCTCTGCGCCATCCCCACAAAGGATGAACTTGATATCAGGTCTATCCACCAAGATAAGTGCGGCGTCCAAGAGCAAATCGAGGCCCTGTTTGGCACCCATGTTGCCGGAGTACAAAACAACGACGTCGCTCGGTTGAAAACCTAACTTCGTTCTAAGTGGTGAAACGGTCTCGAGCGGAAAGATGTGCGACGTATCCACCCAATTTGGAAAAAGCAGCTGGCGATCTTTCGCCACACCTTTATCCGAAAGCCGATTCAACATCGCGTTGGATATTGTGGATACGCGGTCGAACCTTCGTAACACAAAGCCCTCGATAGCAAGGATGACGCGACGGAGGAATGTGTTTTTAAGTAGTCCGAGTGAAAAGGCTGCATCGACCTCGAAATCTTGAATGTGCAGCACAGCCTTCGCGCCACAAAGCCGAGCCGCGAGCCAGCCGCCGGGCGCGCATGCAAATGCTGGCGCGACAACAACGACAACATCTGGACGCCAGAATGCTTTGGCGATAACGATGGGGAGCGAGGACAGCGCGAAGCTCAAAAGATGGAGTATTCGCTTAAGACCAGTAGGCTTGCTTGGCACCCAGAGAGGACATCGAATGACATGAAGAGAGCCGTTGCTCTTAATATCGAGTGAGGACCACCAATTGGAGTGGCCGGCAAATACTTGCCAGTCCGGGTAATAGGGTGGAGCGGTGATGACCTGCACTTCGTAGCCATCGGCAACCAGCTGTCCGACCATTTCACCTGAATACTTACCGATGCCAGTGAGTTCCGGCGCATAGTTGAGGCCATAGACGAGCAATTTTCTTCGAGTCGCGACTCGGTCCGGCTTAGTACTTAGCTCCGACAAAACAGGGCGTCCATTTGAATAAATTTGCCGCTCTTTGGATCGCGGAGCCAGCCAACAGGTGCGCGCAATTTCATCCGTGAGCGCCGCAACTCCTCGCAGATTTCATCAAAAGTCGATTCCCCGTCATAGAGTGGTGCAAACGAGACTTCGAGGACGACAAAGTCAAGTTTTGGGAGCAGATTGCGGGCGCCTCTCAAGACCGCCATCTCATAGCCTTGCACGTCAATCTTTAGAAGTGACTTGTGTTCGATATCACCGCTAAACAGTCCGTCCAGTGTTCGTATTGGCACCTGAACTTCGCCGACCTCGCGGGCCGACGGGAAAGCGATTTTGTGGCTTTCGGCTAACGGAAGCACCGAACTGGAATGCGAGTGTGAGTTTATCCGCAGCGAGATCTGGCCTTCCGAATCACCGATAGCGAGCTGCCGGCAGCTGATCGAGGACGTGCGAGCAGTCGTTTTGACAAGTCGTTCAAAACTCGCCGGATTCGGCTCGAATGAAAAAATCTTGGCAGCTGGGAAGGTTCGCGAGGCGGCTACGCAAAACTGTCCCGTATTTGCCCCTATGTCGATGATAGTGGATAGCTGGCCGCATTCTGCAATCAGCCGCCGCGCCATTGCGTAGGAAGAAATTGAAAACTTTGGCCACGTAAGTGCAGCCGTCACCATACTGCCAAGAGAGCCAGCACTGAGCGCGTGATAGATCGGGTCAAGCATTCTTTAGGCTCCGCGTAGTCACCATATCGGCAATAAGCGAATCTAGCGCCTCGCGGTTCGCTTCGGCAAGCTTTGTGAACCCTGCTGCGGACGCTGATTTTGCCTCGGCGAGCAGCGTTTCATCGGCCAGCCACCTTTGCAACTGGTCGATTGCAGTTTGCACAAAGTCAGACTCGTTTACAGCCACGTTCCCTCCATAGCCTGCCAGGCAATCAAGGCATCCACGATCAGTGGATACAACCGCGATTCCGTGCGACATAGCTTCAAGTACGACGAGTGGTTCAGCTTCATTCGCATATTTTGAAGGGAACAACAACACATCTAGCGCAGCAAGAAACTCAAGCTTTTTATCCCCGTAGATGGGGCCAACGTATTGAACATTTTCGGCCGAGGTAGCCGTATCCAGGTATTGCCTTGCTTCTGGCTCTGCGATCGGGCCAGCGATGATGAATTCAATTTCGGTAGATTTCTCGAAAGCCTGCACCACGTTTGCGTACAGGTCGATGCCCTTTGCAACGGTGATGTTGGACAAGTAGCCGACCCGAATGGGGCGCGAACTTGCGCGACTTGCTTTTTGAACCGATGACGCTAAGAACGCGGCGTTCGACAAAACCAAAACTGGCGCTGTTAGCTTGTAGGCGAGGGATAGCCTTGAGGCCATCTTTTCGCAAAGTACGATGTGCGTCGCGCCTTTGCCGAGCAATTCAATGAGCAACGCGGTCAGACGGCTTTTCCGATCGACATAGGCAAAGCTATGGTGGTGTACCCACACTCGTCGCCTAAGGATTCGTGCAATAGCGGCAAAGCAACAGTCTAAAAGCTGGCCCCATCCGCCAGAGACGCCAATGTATACATGCGCTGCGAGTCGCCCTGATGTTCGATGAAATGAAAACGACAACAGCGCAGCAAAGGCACGGCCGATCCTTTGCACACGCATCCGTAACCGCCGATCGAGTGCTGGGGCAGCGGTGTTGAATACAACTACGCTGGGCGTAGATAGCGCAACACGCTGCCTCATTAACTCGTTCACTTGCGCCATCCCGTGTACTGGAGGAGGGAAGGTCCCGACTAGGCAGACCGTAGGCCGTCTACTGCTAGCGGTCATCGGCGACTTCCAGCAGTGACTTTACGTTAAGTGCAAATTGGAGAGGTGTGTAGTCGGCAATGATTCGTCTCGACTCTTCACCCATCTGCGCAAGATGGTCCCGAGCGAGGTAGATCGTGTTCAGTTTTTCGGCTATGTCTTCGATTGATTCGGGATGAAGCTTGTATCCATTCTTACCGGCTTGCACGAGAGAATTAGCGCAGCCACATTTCTCGGAAACCAGTACCGGCAGTCCGCACGCCATGGCTTCGTTTACCACCAAGCCCCATTGCTCGTTGTGGTGGCTCGCAAGCACGAAGCAGTTTGCGAACGCATAGTAGCGGAAAATCTCTTCGATCCGACCGATCTCTCCGGCTAGTACGACGCTTTCGCCGATGCCAAGCTTGGCAATGGCTTCTTCTATCGCCCCTCGCTCGGGGCCATCGCCAACAATTACCAACTTCCAATTTGAATCTGGCGCAAGATCGCTGCGCCACTTCGCGAAGGCTTTCACAAGTCTGGGAATGTTCTTCTTTTCGATTAGTCGTGCCACACACAGAAAGTAATCACCGGCGACCGGTGCATCACTACCCGTACGATGTTCTGCACTGATTGCGGACAGACGTCCATTATCAACGCAGTTGTAGCCATACGCCTCTTTTGACTTAGGAACATGCAAGTGGCGGAGGTAGTCGCGATGCGTATCGCCGCCATACATGAATCCGTGAAAGAGTTTGAGATAGATGGTCTTCACATGCTCTTTGAGCCATCGGCGCTCAGAGTCTTCAAGCTGGTTGTCCAGCATCAGTATGACTTTTGCGCGAAAGAAACGACTGTAGATGACCGCAGCAAGTGTTTCTGCCCTCTCGTATCCACAGGTCAAAATTGCGGAAGGGCGGAGCTCAAGCAATATCCTACAAGTCCTAAAAAATGACGTGAGAAATCTAAGCTCCTTTAGCGGCCTAGGGTCAATCACGATGTGATTTTGGGGCTGCTGATCGAAGAATGGATATTCGTCTGAAGATGCGCAGTGGCTTAGGCAGTAGATCTCCGACGCCGGGTAAACCTTCCTAAGGCCCGCTACTCGCGCGAGATGGTAAGGGCCGTAAGTGCTCCAGATCGTAACTAATGTTTGTTTCAAGGATTCAGTGTTTCTGTGCGCGAGTGTGGCCCGCTGCGCGGGTGCGGGCGTACTGGAGTCAGAACGCGATTACAACAGGTGCTCGTGTTGCTAGCATGGTCGCATTAATTGGTACAGCGCGCAATCGCTCCGCAATGGTAAGTGAAAAACTGCTCGGCAAGAGTGGGACTTAAGGCAAGAAGGCCGCTCTTTATCGCATGCTTCGCTCTTGCAACCACATTGGTATTAGAGTGTTCGTAGACTGCAAGGCTGTGATCGAAAAGTTGGAGCTTTTCGACTTCCAGACCTGTAGATTGCAAAAGCAATAGAAAAGTCTCGCGGGAGAACGGGTTGATATGCCCGATATCCAAGCCTGCCTGCAATGATTTGTGGGTTGCCCGTTTGTGAAGCTCGCACGGCACTTCAACGTACAGCAGATGGCGTGAGACGCGCTGCAGCTCAAGTAGGAAAGCTCTTGGGTGCAATACGTGTTCCACAACGTGGCTAGCAAATACTAGATCAAAGGAACGACTCTCGAATGGTAGCGTCACGCCATCGAAGGTTCTCAGGTCCAATTGCAGCGCCGATGGCTCTGCATGCTCGAGCGGATCCGTTACATCTACACCAACGTGACGCGTGCCAATTTGGTGTTTTGCTAATGCGGCGAGCACAGCACCAGTTCCACAACCGACTTCCAGCACGGATCCGCTGAAATTTGATGGAAGCAAGCTCTGAATATTTTTTGCCTTGTCGGCTGCGCAAATTCGACGCCAATGCATCTCGCTTGGTGAGTAGCTACCCTCGTAATGTACATTCTGCGGGGAAATCTTAAAACCGCTCAATTGCATGTCAGCGTGCCTTTCAAAATTACCGATTTAGGACTACGAAACTAAAGCTACGATCTTATGCGCTCTACCTGCTGCGGTAGACGAGAGAATTTGATGTTTGACGTATATGGGCGGCATGCAAGGCAGCTGCCCTAAAATGACCTGCTTCCGCGAGTTTACTTAGCAATGTACTCCGTAGAAACAAAGTCGCAACTGTTTAGACGCCTAAGGCTGCAAGTCCAAAACTAATTCAGGGGATCAGTTCGTTGTAGCGTCTGGCTTGGCTGCTGTACCTAGAAAGGTTCACGTGGCGACCCTTGAGCACCGCCTGCTAGTCATACAAGTTTGCTGGCATGTGCCAGATGCCGGCTAAATTCTGAGGCGGTCGACCAACGCTGATTTTCTTGCCTGTCTCAGCAATTCCATTAGCTTGACGCACATCAGCAACGTAGCTGCATAGTAAACGGCTCGAAGACAAGAACGCATGTTGTACTGCGTGGCTAGCGGTACGAAAATCAGCAATGACGCAACGACGACTAGTGGGACGATTCGTCTTCCCCGGGCTAGCATCGAGTTACATTCTCTACCCAGCATCGAGCAGCTGAATCCATATAAGAGAAAAAACGTGATTGAAACCGGATAACCGTATGAGTAAAGTTCGCCCATAAGCGGGTACGGGGTATAGAAATTCAGTCGCAACTCGGGGACCAAGTCGTACCAATTTGTGAGGAAACCTGGAAGAGGATTTAGTTGAGTGAGTAGGCTAGTTAGGGGTAGTCCATCTGGGTTGTCCAAGTGAACTGTCACAGACAGTGGGAACCCAAACAGCAAATTACCAGCTGTGCTGTCGAGGGCGTCCACGAACAAGGTATCCAAGGACTCGGCGCCAGTCACGAGTTCGAAGAGCGCGGCGCTATAGGGAATTAGGCCATGCTCTGGCAGGCTTCGCAGGAATAGCGCTATCACCAACAACTGCAGCCCGACCAGTGCCGCTCCAAGCAACGCTAGAGTTGCCTTGCCGGACGTGATCTGGCGATTGGCATACAGGTATCCAACCACGCAAAACACAGAAACGATTGCTGCGCCCCTCGAAGCAGTCATGAGTAGCACGAACACCAGTAGCAAAGCCAAGCCGAGTGTTAGCACCTTTGTGGCAAGTGTCTTCGCCGAACCAAATGCATAGCCGACGCAAAAGCTTGCTATCGGAAAGAGCATGCTGGCTAACGACCTCAGCACGGGGCGCTCAAGCATAAGATAGTCTTGGGCTCTTGTATAGGTCTCCACGCCGACGCCAAACACCAATGCAGATACTGACAGCGCTGACAAAACGAGGGCTGCGATAGGAGAGCTGGGTAGGATTGATCCGGCCGAAAGGGACTGGCTAGTTTGAGGTATTGCGAAGTGCGGCGACGCAACTGAGCCAAACATCTTGAAACATGAAAGCGCGCCGAGTGCAAAAGCATTGACACTTACCAGCCAAAAAACAAGCCCATCATAAACTTCGCTGTCGAGAAGCGTTACCACAAGCGAGACACCCATTGTCATCGCCCCAAATACAATCGAGTACGCAGCGCCGAAGATTCCAATCGACGCAAACGCTAGGACGAGCGAGTATATGGGTATGGAGCCGAGACCGGTTGCATATTTCGAAATCGAGCTGAGCAAGAGCCCCAAGAGTATTGTCAGAACTAGCGCTGCGAAGTGTTCCAATTAGTAGTTCCTTTCCTGACTTGAGCGGATTGGCTCTTTTGCGTTACTTGCGCCACACTACTGGTAGATCGTTTGCGACGCGTATGCATCGTCTCGCTATGGATTGATTGTGTCGGTTTAAAGGAAAGAGCAAAACTCTTGGCTGAGCGCGACCGCATCGCCTTGGTAGCCGCCCCAGAACATCGAGTATCCGAAGCTATAGAGCAGGTCCGATGCCCTGCGGCAATCATTTGGCGAAAGGTGGCCACTTTCGAACTGAATGACCCTCGGAACATGATTCGCGAAATCCATCGATAGGAGTACCTCAAGATCATGTCCCTCTACATCAATTTGCAGTAGGTCTAGGTCGACGATTGCATGCGCTTCAAAAAGCGCGGCTAGGGTGACACACGGTACCGTAATCGATCTGAGCGATTTTCTTGGTACTCCAAGTTGCCGAGCGGTCGTCGCCGCGTCGACAGACACCACAGCGGCGCTATGCTCCGGGCTGCCGTCAAGCAAGTCCGGCGCGCAGAACAAGGTCACGCTCTTGGCGGTAGGGGATACAGCACAATTCTCAAATTTGAGCCTATGTGCAACCGCTGAATAATTTTCAACCAATCGGCTAAACACAGCAGGTTGTGGTTCAACAAGCAGCCCCTCCCATGGATGCCGCAAAACATATTTTCGAATTGGGTCAACGTGAACTCCATCGTTGGCTCCAACCTGTACAAACTGGATCGCCTGCCCTCGCTGCTCCATCAAGCAATGTATCGCCAGGTCAAAAATTGGTGCTGGTTTGAAACTTCCACCGGGGAACTTTCTTAACTCAAGGTTGAATTCTTTGAGCGTTGTTCGGGCCAACTGGCGCAGCGTATTTTTCACAATTGACTGTTCTCGTTAGTTAGGAGAGTTTTCCGCATCGACCGCATCGGTTCCCAATAGTGCAGAATTCCGTGCATCGTACTTGGCGCGAGCCTCGCCGAATATAGCGGAAACCTCGTTGATTTGGTGGGGGCTGCTAGCGGAAAACAAGAGCACTGAACTGGGGCCACGGCGGAAAAACTCCTCGATCCCATAGCGGGGTGGACTGAACTTGAAAGTTGGATCTTGGAGTCCGACTACGCCATGGGTCACCACTCTCTGCTCGGGTCTGCGTGGTAAGGTAACGCTGCTCTCAAAGTGACACTGAACAATCGAACCGAACGCTGGAGGCGGCGAATTTACGCGACTGTAAGCTAGCCCAAAGGCCGCGATCTTGCCCAAGGATTGAATTTCTTCAAGTACTTGTGCTGCAGCTGAATCTAGGATGAACTGATCCGGCTCATGCAAAAGAAAAATCTCGATCCGATCCCGCTGGAGGAGGTTCAAGCTCCGTTCGACGCCGTCGCAAATCTCTAACTTAGAAATTGCCCGCGCAATGCTGGGCGGTTCTGTTGATAGTGGCAAGCGTTGCCGCCACGAGAGAGCACTGCGGAGCGATTGTTTCAATCTAGGCAAATGGGCTAGCAGCGGCCGAACGGCCTGACGGTAAAGCTGCTGCGCGCGCCGCTTAGATGGCGATGGGTATTCGGCGCTCAATCCATACTTGGTTGAAATTGTGACGTCCTTTATTCCGCGGAGTATCTCGCCCAATGTTTCCTCAGAGGTTCCATATCCATACGACGGGGCGGTATCGAAATGGCGAATCCCCGCCCGCAATGCAGTTTCAACTAGTCTTGCTGACTGCCGAGTTTCGCTGCCACCAAAGATTCGGCCGCAGCCGAAGCCCAGTTGCGGGGCTAGCTTTGCAGAAGTTGCTAGGTTTGTCGGGGGAGGCATCGTGTTGTTTCGATTCGATCAGCTAACCGAAGGGCCAATGCGAGTGCAGTGAACGTTGAGTTGGCGTGACTCGCGACGGGGAATGCAGCGGCTCCTGCTACGTAGACATTCTCGGTGTCCCAGATCTTGCAGTTTGAGTCTATCGCGCCAGTCTGTCTGCTTGAGCCAATACACATTCCGCCTCCCTGATGGTACGTGTCACGAAATCCCTTCAAGTAAGGATCAAAGCTTACCAGTGGCTCGTAGTTGATTTGCAAACGCGCGAGATCTCGATCCTTGAGATAGCTATCTGCGCATTCGACAAACTTGCGGATCGCAGAAGCTTCATTTCCTGCAAGTTGCCAACAAACGCGAACCTGCGGTAAGCCATCCGGACAGCTTTTGTCGTTTGAAAGCCCAATGTAACTTTCGACGTTCTGGAGTTGCTCGGCTTGAATGTAGAACCCTATGCCTTTGTCGAAAACGGCCAAAATCCTTCGGTCGCAAATGAACCTCCACGCCAAGCGAAGCAAACTGGGGCCGATTTTCGCGAGATCGCTTGGCAAAGAAGTCCATGACGAGTGCAGGACTCCAGCCCGCAAAGAGCGAATGAGTAGTTTCAAGTTGGCGATGCTGGTACCGACCTCTGAGTCAAAGATAAAGAACCCCGAGACACCACTAGCAACCGACGGTCGCGTTTGTGCAGAAAATCGCAACTTTGGCTGCAGTTTTACACCATCTAGCCATCCATTCTCAAAGTAGGCGCGAAATTTCTGTTCGTCAAGGACATGAGCTGTAGCAATTCGGCAGCCGAGGTGGTCATGGAAGTTGCGCCCTACGAGCTCGTTTCTGGCCCAAGGACATCCCGGCTCATTTTTAATATGTAAGCAAAGTCGACTAATACCCAAAGTGCCAGCCGCGAAAACAAAGTCATTCGCTTTGACCACTACCCTAGTTCCGTCGCAATTGCCAATTAGGTGCAATGCATTTCCCCCCTCAAACTGCATCGAATTGACTGTGGTGTTGAGCAAAAAAACAAGCGCTTTCTCCTCCGTTATCATCTGCGAATAGAGAACCGCGAAATTTGTTATCGGCAGCCATGCCGTGAAGAAGCGTTCAAGAGTGTCATCAGTTGCAGATATCTCGCCACCAAATTTTTTTCGTGCGTAAGCTGCACCAGGATGCTCGGGCAGCCCAAGCGCTGTGTAGGTGCGGCGGTAGTAGTCCGCAATCTCTGACGCAGATATTTCCCCCCAATCACCTGAATCGCAGTCGAAGTCGTGGGGATCGAATTCCACGAGTTGCCCACCCCAGAGCGCACTCGTACCACCGAGGCCAGAGGCACGGCCCAGTGTAGTACCGTCGTGCTCACGTCCAACCGATTGCGCATTGCTTTCATTCAATGCGGTCGATGGCACTCTGCCGCCCGACTCGATCACGACCACGCTCATGCCCCGGTCAACAAGCTGCTTTGCAAGGAACAGGCCGATGGTGCCGCCTCCGACTACTGCGACATCAGCGGATAGTTCGCCGCCGCTTGCTATAATTTGTTTTGTGTCTAGTATCAAATTTTACTTTGCGGTTTCAGCGGTGCATCTCGTTTAGGGGAACTCACGCAAACGCATGAGAAGCAATTGCCAGTCGCTTCTTCGCTAAGTATGAAAGTTGCAGTTTCCAGGCTATCTGCGACACCGCGACTGCAACGGCCGCGCCGGTTGCACCATAAGAGGGTATCAGCGCAAGATTTGCAATGATGTTTATTCCCGCGCTCACTGCCGTGCACTTTGCAACGTCGCGCTCGTACCCACTCATATTTAGGATTTGTTCGCCGGGACCGATCGCAATTGAGATTACCTGCGCCCAGCAAAGTACTATCAAGCACGCAGACCCGCTCACGAAGCCAGAGCCAAACATGGTTTCCAAAAACCACGTCGAGAAGACAGTCATTGCAATCACGATCGGTAGTGCGAGCCCTAACGCAATACGTGAGGAAAGCGTCACCAAGCGCTGAACTTTGTGCAGGTCGTCAGCAGCGTGAAGGCGTGCAAGCGATGGCTGAATCGTAAAGTTGATGATCGCTAACGAAAACGCAACCAGCTCCGCGACTCGGCTCGTGGCCTGGAATATCCCAGCTTCTTGGCTTCCCTTCATTCCGGCCAATAGCAAGGTGTCAGTTTGGGTCATGAATAGAGTAAGTGCGCCGTATGAGAATAGTGGCCAGGTCGATTTGAACCAGTATGTCGAACGAAATTTTGGTTGTTGGTTCTTAGCTTCGGGAGGGCGGTAGCGCCGCAAAATAATTGTTGCGCACGCCAGCGCGGCAAGCGATGCAATCACTCGAAAACTGAGTACTGTCGACGCATCCATTGGCAGGTGAAACGCTACCGCTGCGCCCAGCAGTGCCAAGAGCACGCAGGGCATCACAAGCGCGTCTGCGAACAATCCAGATGCCACCATGCCAATACCTCTGAGCTTCGACGATGGCACGATGCTTAGTGCGGTAGCCGTTGCGAGGGCGACTGCCCACATGTAGGCTCGCGATTCGTTGTGCTGTAGGTTTTCCTCAAAAAATACGATCATGAGAATCGCCAAGATCGCGGTCAGCGTCGTACACCCGATAACGACCTGACTTGAGCGCTGCCATAGTCCCGCGAGCAGCTCCCAGTGTTTGGTCTCGCGATACGTCGCTGTTAACCGAACGATCAGCGTCGGCAAACCCACCGTGGTTGGTAACCAAAGCCAAGCCACTATTACCATGCAAGTAGCGTAGAGCCCGTAACTCTCCGGACCTAGTAAGCGCGCAAGCAGCACGGTCACGATAAACATCAGCAATTTTGAGCCGGCGTAGACTCCGCCAGTGCCAATAGCACTAAGTACAAGTTGGCGCCGCAACGAGTTTGGTGCCAAGTTCAGCAGACGCTGAATGCGCATAACCTAGGTTCGCGTTCTGCTATTGAATTTCATTCTCGAATAGAGCGCGAAAGGGCAGTGTGGTTGTGGGTAGCCTGTCGGTGCCCTGAAGAAATTGTGCCGCGTAGGCAGCGGCAACGCCAACGGCAAGCGTGATCTCTGGCCGCCAACCTAGCGTGAACATTCGTGTGCTGTCCATAAGTTTTCTCGGCGTGCCGTCTGGTTTTGACAAGTCTTGAACAATCGTTCCGGCGTATCCTACGGTTTGGTTGATGAGCGTCACTAACTCTGAAATGCTCAAGTCACTTCCATAACCAACATTGAGCAACGGCAGATTCGCCCGTGGCAGCACCGCTTGAATGGCCGACCATTCCAATCCTAGAACATGTTTGCACGCAGCACCAAGGTCATCGCTATGCAGAAACTCCCGCATCGGTTTGCCACTTCCCCACACCACCATTTCGGCTTTGCCTTCTACCTTCGCTTCATGCGCTTTGCGTATCAGCGCGGGTAACACGTGCGAGGTATTCAGGTCGTAGTTGTCGCCGGGGCCGTAGAGGTTTGTCGGCATCAGACAAAGGAATTCGGTGCCGTATTGTTGGTTATATGCGGCGCACATTTCGATGCCTGCGATCTTGGCGATGGCGTAGGCTTTGTTGGTTTCTTCGAGCGGGCCGGTGAGTAAGTATTCTTCCTTGATCGGCTGCGGGCAGTCGCGTGGGTAGATGCAACTTGAGCCTAAAAACATCAGCCGCTTCACGCCGTATTTCCACGCGTTGTGGATGACGTTGGTCTGTATTGCGATGTTTTGGTAAATGAAGTCAGCAGGGTAGGTGCTGTTGGCTAGGATGCCGCCGACTTTTGCCGCAGCGAGGACAACGTACTCGGGTTTTTCTTGTTCGTAGAAGGCCTCGACGGCGCGTTGGTCGATGAGGTCGAGTTCGGCGTGGGTGCGGGTGATGATGTGGGTGTAGCCGTCGGCTTGGAGGGCGCGCACGATTGCGGAGCCTGCTAGGCCACGGTGTCCGGCGACGTAGATTTTTGAGGTTTTGTTCAAAGGCTATTCAGGGTTACGAAAATTCAAATTGGGCCCCGGCCCGGCGCAACCCTTGTGGTTGTACGCGGGGGAAGGTCAAGGGCGACTTGGGCCCCCGCCTGCGCGGGGGAAGGGTCAATGCTAATTAGGTGGTGCGAAATTCAAATTGGGCCCCGGACTAAATCCGGGGAGACACTCGTGTTTTGGAGGTGTCCGCTAGATTGGCGATCGGCAGCTTGTTAGACGAGGAGCTAAGTCAGATTTTGGAAGGACTGGGTCCCAGCCTGCGCTGGGACGACGGGCCTATTTGGTTGGGACGACGGCAAAAGTAAATCCGGGACGACGGGCTGAGTGAATCGCCCCGGGTTTCGAGGAGGCAGTTTTGTTTGAGTCAGGCATTTTCAGTCTGACTCTCTTCTTGGGCTTCTTTGCTGCGGTAGTACATTGCCTC
>Ga0315906_10001873_pt1 | contig 30474 bp, 21 predicted proteins | sample LakEriMetagenome_4_FD_203526 | JGI IMG/M metagenome (GOLD analysis project Ga0315906, IMG submission 203526) | Freshwater fungal communities from buoy surface, Lake Erie, Ohio, United States - Buoy 2 MA122 | ecosystem: Environmental > Aquatic > Freshwater > Lake > Lake biofilm | place: USA...
TGTTCTTGCCTGATCCGGTCGTCTGACTTTGGTTTTCAAGGGCCACCCCACCTGGGGTGGCCTTTTGTTTTTCGGGCCCGTTCGTTTCTTGTTTGCCGGTCTGCCAATCTGTCAGAATTTCCTTGGACTCAACGCAAGTCCAAGGCTAGCATGGCAGTTCGATCATTCCGGGGGAGCGTATCCCTAGCCGCAGCCTCCCACTGGGCGGCCCCGGAATGCACGGAGAAATCTTCACGGAGTAGTTCATGACCTCTCAAGCAGTAGCGCAAAACCCATCCGGCCAGGATGTGATCAGCTCCAATGACTGGAGCCTTTTCATTGCCAGCTTCATGGCCCTCATCGCCGCGGGCATCGGATTCTCCGTCCGTGGTGCCATCCTGGGGGATTGGGCCGGGCAGTACGGCTTCACCCAGTCCGAACTGGGCACCATCACTGGTGGCGGCCTCACCGGTTTCGGCATCACCATCATTGTGCTGTCGTTCCTCGCCGACAAAATCGGCTACGGCCCCCTGATGGTTCTGGGGTTCCTCTTCCACCTGTCCAGCGCCATCGTCACCTTCTTCGCCACCACAGCGTTTGACCAGTACGGCAAGGAAGGGGCCTACACCTGCCTCAACGCCGGCATGTGGCTCTTCGCTCTGGGCAACGGCACCTGCGAGGCGGTCATCAACCCCCTCACCGCCACCCTGTTCCCCAAGAACAAGACCCACTGGCTCAACATCCTTCACGCCGGCTGGCCGGGCGGCCTCATTCTTGGCGCATTGCTCGGTGTGGTGTTCGAGGGCATCGGCGGCGTCCGCTGGGAAATTCAAATCGCCACCTTCCTGGTCCCCACCCTGATCTATGGCTTCCTGATGTTGGGCAAGAAGTTCCCCAAGTCCGAAGCCAGCGTTTCCGGCGTCGAGATCGGTACCATGCTGGCGCAGTTCGCGGCACCTGTGCTGCTGTTCCTGGTCTTCCTGCATGCCCTCGTCGGTTATGTGGAACTGGGCACCGATAGCTGGATTTCCAACATCACCGGCCGCATCCTCGAGAGCAAGAGCGCCGGCCTCTGGCTGTTCATCTGGACCTCGGGCCTCATGTTCGTGCTGCGCTTCTTCGCCGGCCCCATCGTCCACAAGATCAACCCGCTGGGCCTGCTGTTCATCAGCGCTATCTGTGGCACCCTCGGCCTCTACCTGCTGGGCACCACCACCACGCTGGCCATGTGCGTGATCGCCGCCACCATCTATGGCTTGGGCAAAACCTTCTACTGGCCCACCATGCTGGGCGTGGCCAGCGAGCGCTTCCCCAAGGGCGGCGCGCTGGTGCTCGGCATCATGGGTGGCGTGGGCATGCTCTCCGCCGGCCTGCTGGGCGGCCCCGTCATCGGCTACAAGCAGGATTACTTCACCACCCAGAAACTCGAGGAGTCGAACAGGGACGCCTACAACCGCTTCAAGGTGGAAAAGCCAGGTGCCCCCTACGGCTTCCTGCCAGCCATCGCCGGCCTCGACGGTTCCAAGGTCGCCGTCCTCGAGGACTACGAGAAGAACAAGGGCAAGGCGGATGCCAAGCTCGGGATCGAGGTCGATCTCGAACGCGCCAAGGCCCAGAAAGACCAGGAGAAGAATAAGGGGCTCGTCGATGAGCTGACCAAGCTCAACGACTGGTGGGCCAAGGAAGAAAAGCCCAACGCCGACAAGGACCTGAAGGATGTGGTCGCCGCCCGCCTGACCGGCGGCCAAAAGGCCCTGCTCGTCACCGCCCTGGTGCCCGCCACCATGGCGATCGGTTACCTGCTCCTCATCCTCTACTTCCGCGCCACCGGCGGTTACAAACAGGAGCATATCGGCCATTAAGGCCGATTCAATCCGTTACCCCCAAGCGCCCGTCCGGAAAACCGGCCGGGCGCTTTTTGTGACATTGGCAAGGTGGCTTGGGGCAGGGTGAGTCAGTTGCCAACGGTAGCCCTTGCAAGGGGAAAGGCGTGTTCAAAAAGTTGCATTTCAGACCGAAATGGACTTCCCGTTTGAACGCCGCGATTTATTGTGTGGGCCACTACAGGCCTGGACGGTCTTCCTGTCTGCTGGGTGCAGCTTTGTTGTTTTTCTGCTCTTTTTGTGCGCTGATAGCTTGGTGCGTTATTCAAAATGAAAGGCGCCTGGTGGAAAAAGAGTGGGAGGCTATTCGGGCTATGGAGGCGACAAGGGAGCCCGGCTCGCCTATTATGGCTAAGCCACCAGACAGTGAAAACAGATAGCCATAGTCCGGATTCTGTGAGATGGGTCCGTGTTGACTACTGGAAACCATCCGGTTTTGACAGATAACTTTTTGCCTTTCAGCTAAAGGCTTTAGAGCGGCCTAAAAAATCATCGCCCTCGAGATTCGCTCCACACTTCCTCCTCCCGCCTCTCCCTCCACAAAGCCCCCAGCGCGCATCCCAAACTCCCCGCCGTCAGCAAGGCCCGCCACGGCAAACTCCAAACCTTTTCCCAAAAATCGGCTTCCCGGGCACCCATATTTTCCAGCAATCGCTCCACATCCAAACCTTCCAGCGGAACCGGGAAAAGGCCTCCCCCAGTCCGTTGCGCCAGGTCTTCCAGCAGTTGGCCGGCAGCCTGCCGGGTCGCTTCCGGTGACCGGGCGTTGTCCACCCGCAGGATCACCAGTCGGGTGTCCAGCGCCGCGGCCACCTGTGCGGCTTGCCTGGGCGTGAAGTCGCCCGGTTCCCCGCTCGGTTGGGCGTTGTGTTCCCCGTCCGTCACCAATAGCACCACCCGCTTCCGGAAGTTTCCATTGGTTCCACCCTCCAGGGCTTCCAAACCAGCGCATAGGGCGTCCCCCAGATGGGTGGAGGTCTCGCCTGGAGTGCGCGTGGGGGACAGGCCTCCCAAGCTGCTCTTCAACGCCTCTGGCGTACTTCCGACGGGTAAAACCAAATCCGGCTGGCGGGCGAAAACCACCAGCCCGCAGTCCCAGGCTCGGTAGCCAGGCAAACGAGCCAGGCCCCCCAAAACCGCTTCAATCGCATCTCGCGCGGCAGACCAACGGGTCGGCCCCTGGTCCCCCTCGGGCCCGAGCGCATCTCCCATGCTGCCCGAACCGTCCACCACCACCATCAAGCTTCCGGCAGATTGGCTGGTTTCGGTCCGGGGCTTCGGCCCCGCCAAGGCGATCAGCAGGCAAACGACACACCCGGTCCAAAACCAGTATGACGTCGGTTTGTGCTCCACGCCGGGCCCCGGTTCCGGTGCCAACGGCAACAATACCCGTACCCGAGGCCGGTTCATCCGCACCAGAGCCGGTAACGGGGCCACGGGCAACAGCAGCAAAAACCACCAATGGTCAAAGGAGGGCATCAGGTCATGCTAACCCTTCTCCGGCCTGGATTTCCCTGTTGCATCGCAAAAGCACAAAATTGCCCTGTTTTTCAGGATTACGGGCCTTTCCCCGGCTTTTTGGTTCCCCAAGAGCCCTTCTCCTTGCCGTTGACACCCCTCTTGTGGGGGCCTTAACCTTTGGCGCCCGGGGGCTTTTTTGCATGGCGGATTCCTGCCGCCATGGTTCGGTTCCGGCACCCCGCCAAAGATGGGAAACACGGCGTGAGCGAGCAAGGCGACAGTCTGGAAGCGGTCCGCAGGGAAAAATTGCGCGCCATTGAGGCCCTGGGAATTGACCCCTGGGGGCACCGGTTCGACAACCACCACCCTGTCGCCAAGGTCCGCGAACTGCCCGTGGACCCGGCCAACCCGGAGCACCGCCACCCCACCCGCATTGCCGGGCGAATCGTGTTGCGCCGCGTCATGGGCAATGTGCACTTCCTCGACATCCAGGATGCCACCGGCCGCGTCCAGGTGATGATCGGCAAGAAGCAGGTCGGCGAGACCGGCTGGAAACTGGCCGCCCTGCTCGATCTGGGCGACCTGCTCGGCGTCGATGGCGCCTTCGGCCTCACCAAGACCGGTGAGAAAACCGTCTTCGCCACCACCATCACCATGCTGGGCAAATCCATCCTGCCCCATCCCGACAAGCACTCGGGCATGGTGGACACCGAGTTCCGCCTGCGCCACCGCTACCTCGATCTCACCTACCACCCCGAGGTGATGGACCGTGCCCAAAAGCGGGTCCGCATGATCCGGGCCATCCGCCACTATCTCGATAGCCAGGGGTTCCTCGAGGTCGAAACCCCAACGTTGCATTCGGTCGCCGGCGGTGCCGCCGCCCGCCCGTTTGAGACCCACCACAACGCCCTTGATATCCCCCTCGTCCTGCGCATCGCGCTGGAATTGCCACTCAAGCGGTTGCTGGTCGGGGGCATGGAAAAGGTTTACGAAATCGGCCGGGTTTTCCGCAACGAGGGCATCAGCCAGCGCCACAATCCCGAATTCACCATGATGGAGCTCTACCAGTCCTACTCCGACTACCGGGGCATGATGGACCTGGTCGAGGGCATGGTCTGCGCCTGCGCGAAAGAACTCCACGGCGACACGCAGGTCCCCTATGCCGGCGGCGTGGTCGATTTCACCCCGCCCTGGCGACGGGTCAGTTACGCCGAACTGCTGCGGGACCACGCCGGGGCCGATATGTTCGATCCCGAGTCGCTGCGCGCCGCCGCGCAGAGGCACAACCTGCCCACTCAGGGCCGTGATCCCGATGTCATCGCCCAGGACCTGTTCGAGAATATCTGCGAGCCCACGCTCGATGGCCCTGTCTTCGTCTACGACTACCCCGCCAGCCTCTGCCCGCTCACCAAGCGCAAGCGCGACAACCCCAAGGTGGCCGAGCGCTTCGAGCTTTACATCCGCAAGATGGAACTCGCCAACGCTTACACCGAGCTGAGCGACCCCATCCTGCAGGAACAGACTTTCCGCCAGCAACTGGCCGGCCTGCCAGCCGACGAGTCGATGGCCCGCATGGATGAGGACTTCATCGCCGCCCTCAGCCACGGCATGCCGCCCGCCGGCGGCCTGGGTGTAGGCATCGACCGCCTCGCCATGCTGCTCACCGATACCACCAGCATCCGCGATGTCATTCTTTTCCCGCTGCTGCGGCCCCACCACCACAAGCCCGTGCCAACCGGCCCGGGCGCTGACAATCCCGGATCCCCGTCCCAAGACAAGGCCTGAGGCTGGAGCCCATGTACAAACTGGTCCTCTGCTGGCGTTACCTGAAGACCCGCTACCTGGCGCTGGTCTGTGTCATCAGCGTCATGCTCGGCGTCGCCACCCTCATCGTCGTCAACAGCGTCATGGGCGGTTTCAGCGCCAAACTGCGCGACCGCCTGCACGGCTTGCTGTCCGATGTGATGATCGAGGCCTACGACTACGACGGCTTCGCCGATCCCGCCGGCAAGATGGAGATGATCCGCAAGGATCCGTACCTGGCGTCTCAGGTGGTGGCCATGGCCCCCACGCTGGAGATCTTCGCCATGCTCCAGTTCTCCTATCGCGACATGCCCATCACCAAGCCGGTCCGCCTCGTGGGCATCGACCCCGCCGACCGCGCCAAGGTGGGTGGCTTTGCCGAGCATCTGGTTGATCCAGCCCGGAGGGCCAATCCCAGTTTCACCCTCGACGAGGCCGCCAAGGCCCGGGCCGCCCAAGCCAAGAAGCCGGAGCCCCTGGTCTTCCAGCCCATCCTCAACGCCGATGAGCCCCCGCCGCCCGACCCGGTGGACAGCCGTCCCCACCAGCCGGTAAGCGCCATCCTGGGTTACGCCATCGCCCACTTCCGCGACCGCGAGGCGCGTGACGAGGACGGCACCCTGCATGACCGCCGCACCTTGCAACCCGGCGACGAGGTGGTCCTCACCACCGTTTCCAGCGCCAAAATGGCCCCGGTCTTCGACCGCTTTGTCATCGCTGACTACTTCAAATCCGAGATGAGCGAGTACGACTCGCAGTATGTCTTCGTGCCGCTCGACCACCTGCAAAAACTGCGCACCATGGAGGGCAAGGTCACCTCTATCCAGATCCGCCTGAAAAATTTCGATGAGGCTCCCAAGGTGGTCGCCCGCCTCAAGGAGATGTTCCGCCGCCAGCCGGTCGAGGTGCAGACCTGGGAGGACAAGCAGGGCAATGTGCTCGCCGCCATCCGCACTGAGAAGGGCATCCTCAACATCCTGCTGTTCATGATCATCGGCGTCGCTGGGTTCGGCATCCTCGCCATCTTCTCGATGATCGTTGGCGAAAAGACCCGCGATATCGGCATCCTCAAGAGCCTCGGCGCGTCCAACTGGGGCGTGATGCAGATCTTCCTCGGCTACGGACTGCTGCTCGGCGTGGTCGGCGGGGGACTCGGCTCGTTGTTGGGACTGGCCATCACCACCAACATCAATGAAATCGAACACCTCCTCGCCCGCGCCACCGGGCAGGACATTTTCCCGCGCGATGTTTATTACTTCGACCGCATCCCCACCGACATCCAGCCACTTGCGGTGCTGTTGGTCAACCTGGGCGCGGTGGCCATCGCCGTGCTGTTCAGCATCCTTCCCGCCCTCAGGGCCTCCCTGCTCCATCCCGTGCGGGCCCTCCGGTTCGAGTAACCCCCGCGGGCAGCCCCGTTCAAGCTCATCCAGGAACAAGGACATGCAAACCGGTTACATCGAGACCACCAGCGGCGTCGCCCCTCCCCCCGTCCTCCGGGCGGAGAATGTCCGCAAGACCTACCGCAGGAACGGTATCGCCACCGAGGTTCTCAAGGGTGTCGACTTCGCTGTGTCCCAGGGCGAGTTTGTCAGTATTGTCGGCGCCTCCGGGTCCGGCAAAAGCACCCTGCTGCACCTGATGGGCACGCTCGATTCACCCGATGCCGGCTCCATCTGGCTGGCCGACAGGCGCATCGACAACCTCCCCGGTCGCGAGCGCGATAAGCTACGCAACGGCAAGTTTGGTTTCATCTTCCAGTTCTACCACCTGCTCCCCGAACTGACCGCCGTGGAGAATGTGTTGGCTCCCGAGTTGGTGGCCAGTTCCATCTGGCAATGGCCCGGTCGCAAGAAGGCCGCCTTCAAGCGGGCCGAGGAACTGCTGGAACGGGTGGGGCTGGGCCACCGCAAGCACCACCGCCCACGGGAAATGTCCGGTGGCGAGATGCAGCGCACCGCCATAGCCCGGGCCATCATGTCCAGGCCTGGCATCCTGTTTGCCGATGAACCCACTGGCAACCTGGACGAGACCGCCGGCGCCGAGATCATGGCCCTGCTCCGTGAACTCAATCGGGCCGACGGACTCACCGTGCTCATGGTCACCCACAACATGGAGATGGCCAACACCACCGATCGCATCGTCCGCCTGGCTTCCGGTCGGATCGATCCGGCCCGCCAGCCGGCCCAGCCAGCGGGTTACCACTCCCGACCGGTGGAGCCCCGCACCATGGAATACGCGTGGCGCGGGGTAGGCTGATTTCCGGCCGTACGATAAGCTGACAGATTAAAATTGGGAAGGCGCGTCCGGGTGGCCCCGGCCCCCGCGCGGAAACTATCGGGAGGCCGAAATGGCCGCCATTTATCTCAACGGCAAGCTGGTCGACCGCGACAAGGCGGTGATCAGCGTCTACGACCACGGTTTCCTCTACGGCGACGGCGTCTTCGAGGGTTTGCGTTTCTACAACCGCAAGATCTTCAAGCTCCGCGAACACCTCGAGCGGCTGTATGACAGCGCCCGCCACATCGCTTTAATCATCCCCCAAGAGTTGGCGGCCCTGGCGGCCGACACCCAGGCTTGTGTCGCCGCTTGCGGCATGGACGATGGCTACATCCGCCTCGTGGTATCCCGCGGCGAGGGCAATCTCGGGCTTGATCCCCGGTCGTGCCCCAATCCCACTGTCATCATCATCGCCGACGCCATAAAGCTCTATCCAGCTGAAATGTACGAGCAAGGGATGGAGGTGGTCACCGCCGCCACCATACGCAACCACCCGGACGCCCTCGACCCGCGCGTGAAGTCGCTCAACTACCTCAACAACATCCTCGCCAAGCTCGAGGCCAACCGCGCCGGTGTTCCCGAGGCGGTCATGCTCAATCACCTCGGCCAGGTGGCCGAGTGCACCGCCGACAACATCTTCGTGGTGAGGCACGGGGTGCTGTCCACCCCGGCCCGCCATTGCGGCATCCTCGACGGCGTCACCCGCCGCACCGTGTTGGACCTCGCCGCCAGCCTTGGGGTCCCCAACCGCGAGGAAACCCTCACCCGCCACGACCTCTTCACCGCCGATGAGATGTTTCTCACCGGTACCGGGGCTGAGATCATCCCGGTCACCCGGGTGGACGCGCGCCCAATCGGCTCCGGCAAACCCGGGCCTGTCACCGCCCGGTTGCGTGAGGCCTACCACAAGCTCGTTCGTTCCTGATCCATTCTCGACCCGGGGGACCCCCGCCATGACTCCAACCATCCGGAAGGTCCTGGTGGCTGAGGATTTTTCCGATTCGTCGCGCCATGCCCTCGAGCATGCCGAGATGATCGCCTCCAAATTCGGCGCTTCGATTGAATTGGTCCATGTGATCCAGGAAACCGCTGCCCTGACCTCCCTGGGCGGTCCCATGGTCACCCCCGGTATTTTGGGCCAGGAGGAAACCATGGAGGTCCGCGCCCGGGCCCAGATGGAGCACCAAGCCGATGAGTTGCGCGGCCGCGGCCTGACGGTGAAGCCCAGGGTGCTGACCGGTGATCCCCTCGAGTGCATCATCGAGGTGGCGAAAAACATCGGGGCCGATCTGCTGGTGGTGGGCACCCACGGCCGCACCGGTGTCGCTCACCTGCTGCTGGGCAGTGTCGCCGAGAGCATCCTCCGCCACTCTCCCTGTCCGGTGCTGTGCGTTCGCCACCCCATTTTCCAAAAGCCTGCTGGCTGAGAAAGCAACTCGCCCCGTTTGCTTCAGGTGCCTTCTGGCGGGTTTGGCTTGGCCGCCCGCCCCCATTCACCCAACAGGTTCCCTCCCAGCACCAAAAGTCCCCCCGTCACCAGGTGCCAGGTCAGCCCCTCATGCTGGTAAGCCACCGAAAAGGCGGTCGCGAAAACCGGTTCCAATAAATAGATCAGCGCCGCCCGCCCGGCCCCCACCAGGGGTTGGTAACGGTTCATCCACCCGAATCCGATCAGGGTGGGAAATACCAGCAGCAGTAGCAGGTCGAACAACACGGTCGGTTGCCCAAGCATGGCAGATAGCCAGCCGATGAACTCCGCCCCGTTTCCGCGCCAGATCACCAACACCGCCAGGGATAGTGCCGATGCCAGAGTGTTCACGGTGAAAAAGGCCAGCGTGAGCCTGTGTGCCACAAGTTCCCCGCCCATCCGATCCAGCACAACCACCTGGGTGGCGAAAAAAACGGCTGAAAGGACAGTCAATGCCTCGCCGGGCCCAAATTTCCAGCCGCCTTCCACCATCACCACGCCGCCAACCATCGCCACCGCCAGTCCAATCCACAGCAGGCGGTTTTGCCGCACTCCCATGAACAGCAGGATCATCGGGGCGAAAAAGCTGGCCAGCGAGGTGAAAAAAGCCGACATTGCCGGGCTGGTGAGCGCCAATCCCAAAAGTTGAAGCGCCAAGCCCGACCACATGCAAAGGCCCACGCAGGTACCCGCCAGCCAGGCTCTGCGGTCGGGGGCCAGGGCCACCCGGGGTTTGGCGGCGATGAAGCATAACGATGCCAGCCCCATTCGCACCGTCATCAGCGCGAAGGAGGCCTGCGACTGCAGCAGGAAATCATCACCAGCCCAAAGCTGGGCGGCGTCCTGCCAGCGCTTCATCAAGGAGAATGACAGGCTCCAGACGATCACCACACCGATCAGGTACCACTCGGGCGGGATCAGTCGGGAATTCGGAGCGGATGGGGTTGCCGTGCTGGGGTTCGATGTCATGGGAACGACATCGTAAACCAACTCGCGCCCGGGGGGACAGGGCGTTACTTGGTCGCCACAGCCTCGTGCCGCAATTGTTGGATGCCGTCCACCAGTTCCTGCAGGTGATCGCGGGTCAGTTTGCCGCCCGCCGCCATCCGCACCTGCCCCTTGGTGTCGATCACCACCACATTCGGTACGCCGGCAGCCATGCCGAAGGATTGCTGCATGGAGCCGTCGAAATCCATCCACACCGGGCAGTCTGGGCAGGCCTTGCGGAACTCTTTGCGGATGATGGACTTCACCAAGTTCGGCGCCTTGCCAATGATCGCCACCGGCACCGCCTTCACATCCGGGCACCGACCGCCCGCTGGTTGGCCCGGCAGGGGTGAGGGGGCCGCCTGCCGCGCCTTGTCAGCCGGCAGGTTCTTGGCGCTGGGGTGGAACGCCAGATGGATCATTTCGCCCAATTGCTTGTTGAATTCAGAGCTCTCACGGTCGCCGTAAATCAGCACCAGCACATCGCCCTGGCACTCCTGGCACCGGTGTTCCTTCTCGAACTGATCGCCCATCACGAACGCGGGGGCTTTTTGCGGGCGCAGTTTCACTACCTGCGCCTGGGGTGTCGCAGGGTTGGCCGGTTGGGTCGGGGAATCACCTTGCCCGAAAAGCAGGGTGGAAAGAATTCCGGTAGCCAGACTGATCATTCCAGACCCCCATTCAGGCTTGCGCGGGTTTGTGCCCGCTGGAAACCAACCAATGCCACCAACAGAAAACCGATGCTGAAGGCCGAAACCACGCTAGCGCTCAGCAGGGCGGCGGCGAGGCTTCCGCCCTGCCAAGTGGCCGCTTCCAGCCCTGCTAGGGCCCAGGATGTGGGCAGCACGAGCCCGATCGTTCGCAGCCAGTTGGGCATCAGGAACGGGGGCAGCCATAACCCCCCGAGCATGCTGAGCGCGAGGATCACCAGAATGGCCACGCTACGGGCCCGGGATTCATTGCCGCCGATCGAGGCGACTAGCAGGCCTGTGCTGGCCGAAAGGAATGCCACCGCCAGCGCCATGGCAATCAAACCCGCAACCGACCCGGCGATGGTCACGCCAAAAACCAACCGGGCGAATCCGAAACTAACCGTCAACTGCGCCAGGGCGATCAATGTGGTCGCCAGGGCCCTTCCGGCCAACAGGGTTCCAGGTCGGGCCGGCGTGGTGGTCAACCGTCTCCAGATTCCCTGCCGACGCTCCCTCAGCAGTAGTAGCCCGCAATCCATGCCCAAAAAAAGTAGGTATTGCAGCGTCATGCCGCAGAAGCTGTGGCCGAAAACCGCCTTGTCGCGGTCCGTTTCGGCGGCGCAGACGCGTTCTACCCGGCCCAGATCTTGGAATTTGTCGGCCATCGCCTGCACACCAGGCACTCCCATCCCGCGCAGCGAGGCAAGAAACCGGTCCGCCGTCCGTCGGGCCACGGCCTCGGCCAAGATCCCCTCAGCCAGTCTCGCCTCCATCTCGTTGCCGCTGGCGTGCAGAACCATCGGTTTGACCAGCCCGGTGGCGGCATGGTTGTTCAAGATATCCACCGAACCACCGCCGAATTCCTTCGGAAGGATCAGCGCCACTGGAACCTCGCGGGTGATCACCCACCGTTTGGCTTGCTCCAGGTCGATCCGTTCCAGTTTCAAAATGCTCTGGCTTTCGAGAGACTCGGTCACAGACTTTGCAAATTCAGAATCACTTTCCACTACTAGCGCGGCGCGAAACGCTTCGATCTCCCCTTTGCTGGTGTTGCGGAAGATCAGCCCGAACAGCGACGCCAGCACGATCGGCACGGTGAAGCAAAGCAACACCCCGCGCCGGTCCGCCAGGAACAGGCGAAGGTCCTTTCGGCAAACTTCCCAGGCTAGTCGTATCTGCGTGATCATCAGGCTGCCTTTTCCAGGCCCCCCAATGTGCCGGCTTCGTGGGGTGCCACGGCGCGCCGATGGGCTTCGCCTTGCGCCGCCAGATTAGCGATCATGCGGGCCAGGGCCCGGGGCACCGGTTGGGTGGATTCCATGGAAACAGTTTCTTCCTTGTGAAGCGTCGGGCCTTTTGTCGCTTGCGCTGGCCGCCCGTCGGCTGAAAAATAACCCACTCCACGGGGGCTTAGATGAGCGCACACCTCTTCCAGGCTGCCGTGGGCCATCAGCTTTCCTTGGTTCAGGATGGCGATTTGATCGCAAAGCGATGCCGCCTCTTCCAGCAAATGGGTGGTGAGCACGATGGCCCGACCGCGTTTGCGAAGGTTGGTCAACAGGTCATAGATTGCCTCGCGGGAGGCGACATCCAGGCCCACGGTCGGCTCATCCAGCAAAAGCAAGGGCGGGTCATGTAGCAGGGAACAGGCGAGGTTGAGCCGCCGCTGCATGCCGCCCGAATAAGAGCTGGGTTTCCGCTCCGCCTGGTTGACAAGCTGCACGAATTCCAGGGCATCCATCACCCGTTCGCGCAGCGCGCGGCCGTGCAGGCCATACATGCGCCCGAAGAACAGCAGATTATCCCGGGCCGAAAGCTCCTCGTAAAAAGCGAGATCCTGCGGCACATAGCCCAATCGCTGCCGGTACAGCTCCGGGGCCTCTTTCGCAGATATGCCCCCAATTAAAATTTCACCTTCATCTACGGGCTTATGGCTGCTGATAGCGGCAAGAGTGGTGCTTTTTCCCGACCCATTCGGACCCAAAAATCCAAGAATCTTGCCGGGTTCCACCTGAAGGTTTAGCCCGGTCACGACCCACCGTTTACCCCATTTCAGGGAAACGCCAACCAGGGAAAGAACCGGAGAGGCTTGGGTCACAAGTCGTTCCTTTGAAAGAGGTTGCGACAAAAGTTCAAGCATCCGGCCGGAAAGGTCCGGGCCCCGGTTCACCGGGAGTGGGAACCCGGGGCCGCAGAAGCATCGGTAACCCGGTCCTTCAAATCAAGATGACTTGAAGTGGACGCGGTTCACACGGCTCCCTTACAAGTGTTTTGCGTGGCGGGGATTGGGGCTGGATAGCGCCCCAAGGGTAATGATGTTACCCTGCGCGGATACTTCCATAAGGCGTCACGCCCGGAGAACTTGCATGCCACGGGTTGTGATCATTGGGGCCGGGCCCGGCGGCTTGGCATCGGCGATGTTGTTGGCCAAGGCCGGCCTTGATGTCACCGTCCTAGAAAGGCTCCCCAGTGTGGGCGGGCGTACCAGCACCCAAATCGCCAAGGGGCCAGCGGGCGACTACCGGTTCGACCTCGGCCCCACCTTTTTTTTATATCCCCGGGTTCTCGAGAGCATTTTCAAGGCGGTGGGCACCGACCTGCACCAGCATGTGGACCTCCGTCGGCTAGACCCGCAATACCACCTGATATTCGGGGGAGGTGGTGACATCCGGGCCACCCCCGATCTGACCCGCATGCGTGACCAGATCGCGGCGGTCAGCCCCCGTGATGCCAACCAGTTCGCCCGCTTCATGGAAGACAACCGAAAGAAGATGCGGCTCTTCCGCCCGGTCTTGGAACAGCCGTTCCAAAGCCTGGCCGATGTGCTCACCTGGCCCATGATGAAGCTGCTGCCTACCCTGCGCCCGGCGCTCTCGCTCGAGCGCGAGTTGGCCAGGTACTTTGATGATCCCCGCATCCGTCTGGCGTTTTCGTTCCAAAGCAAATACCTGGGCATGTCACCGTTCAAATGCCCCAGCCTGTTTTCCATCCTCAGCTTCCTGGAGTACGAGAACGGCGTTTGGCATCCCATGGGCGGGTGCGGTGCGGTTAGCGAGGCGATGGCGAATGTCGCCCGCTCCATGGGTGTGCGGATCCTGACCGGTCGCGAGGTCACCGGTCTGGAATTTGAGGGCCGCCGAGTGAAGGCCGCCATCGCCGGGGACGAACGGTTCCCCTGCGACTCGATGATGGTCAACGCCGACTTCTGCCATGCCATGCGCAAGTTGGTGCCCGACAACCTGCGCAAGCGCTGGACCGACTCCCGCATCGGCCGGAAGAAATTCTCTTGCTCCACCTTCATGCTCTATCTGGGGGTGGAAGGCACCTTCCCCGAACTCGAGCACCACACCATCTACATGAGTGGTGACTACGAGGGGAACCTGGCGGATATTGACACCCGCCACCAATTGCCCCGCGACCCCTCTTTCTACCTGCATAACCCCAGCCGGCTTGACCCGTCCATGGCCCCCCGCGGCCACAGCTCGTTGTATCTGTTGGTTCCGGTGTCCCACAAGCACGCCAACATCAACTGGAGCAAGGAGGCCCCAAGGTTCCGTGAGCTGGCCCTTGACCAGGTGCGCAAGCTGGGCCTGCCGGACCTGCGTCCCCTCATCCGTCACGAACGGATGGTCACGCCGGATGACTGGGAAAACCAGTACTCGGTTCACATGGGCGCGGTGTTCAACCTGGCCCACAACCTGGGCCAGATGCTCCACCTCCGTCCCCGCAACCGGTTCGAGGACCTCGATGGTGTCTACCTCACCGGTGGCGGCACCCACCCGGGTAGCGGTCTGCCGGTGATTTACGAGTCGGCCCGCATCAGTTCCAGGCTGATGCTGAAGGATTTCGGTTTGCCGCACGAGCACTGCGTCCCCCGTGACGAGGACGACCAATCCGCCGGTGGCTGGTGGCCCTTGGCGAGGAAGCCCAAGGCCCGGGCGGCCGAGAAGGTTGCCATTTGATGGTTATCGTCTAAACAAAACCAATCGGATAGATTTAGCGTATTCGCCCGCTAGCCTCAGGGATGGAGTTTCAGGCATGGTCGCCAGGTCCAAAAAGCGCATCGGCATCATCGGCGGCGGCCTGGGAGGTCTGGCCTCGGCCTGCACGCTCGCGGCCCGCGGCCATGAGGTCACCCTGTTCGACAAGAACGATTGGGTCGGTGGCAAGGCCGCGGTGCTGGAGGGCAAGGGCTTCCGTTTCGACATGGGGCCCACCATCCTGACCCTGCCTTCCGTTCTGCGCAGGATTTTCGCTGAGGCTGGCCACAAGCTGGAAGACCGCCTGAATCTGGTCCGTCTCGACCCCCAATGGCGCTGCTTTTACCAGGACGGATCGCACCTGGACCTGATGGAAAATGTCCAGGTCATGGTCGAGAAGATCCGTGGCATGGATCCAAGGAGCGCCGAGGGCTATCGCAAGTTCCAGGAGCTATCCCAGCGTCTGAACCGCATCAGCCAAAAGTTCTTCTTCTGGAAGTCGATCGGTTCCCTTTGGGACATGTTCAGTTTCAAGGACACCGTCAACCTGTCGACCTTGGGTGATGTGATGTCGATGCGGCCGGTCAGCACGGTGGCTGCCACGGTCCGCAAGTTTGTCCCGGATGAGCGGGTGGCCCAGATGCTGGACCACTTCACCCAATATGTGGGCTCATCCCCTTACGGTTCCCCCGCGGTGTTGTGCGGCATCGCCCACATGCAGACCGACGAGGGGATTTGGTACCCCATGGGCGGTATCCGCGAGGTGCCCAAGGCCCTGGTCAAGCTGGCTGGCGAACTGGGGGTGACCCTGCACAGCGGTGTGGAAGTCACGCGGATCGAACAGGATGGAGCCGGCCACGCCTCGGGCGTGGTGGAGGCGGGTGGAAAGAAGCACGCGTTCGACATCGTGGTGTCCAATTCCGATACCGTCCGCACCCACCGCGAGTTGTTGGCCCCGGGTCAGGCGGCCGATCGGTTCGAGGGGCGGCGCGGCTATGAGCCCGCTTGCTCCGGCGTGGTGTTATATCTCGGCCTGAACAAGCGGTACGACCATATCGCGCACCACGACTTCGTGTTTTCGCGCGACGCCGAGGAAGAGTTCGACGCCATCTACAACCGCGGAGAACCCGCGCCCGATCCCACCTGCTATGTCTGCGCCCCCTCCTCCACTGATCCCTCGGTGGCTCCTCCCGGGGGCGAGGCGCTGTATGTGCTGGTGCATACCCCGTACCTGCGCCCGCACCACAACTGGGCGGAAATGCTGCCGGCGTACCGCGAGGTGATCCTCGACAAGCTCGAGACCACCGGAGGCATGAAAGGCATCCGTGACCGGATCGTGTTTGAGGGAGCCCTCACTCCCCAGAGCATCCATGACCGCTACCGTGTGCTGAACGGAGCCATTTACGGGCTGGCCAGCCATGGCCGGTTGTTCGGGGCTTTCAAGCCCGCCAACCGCAGCCCGGATGTGCCTGGCCTGTATCTGGCTGGCGGTTCCGCGCACCCCGGGCCCGGCATGCCGATGGCCCTGATGAGCGGGTGGATCGCGGGCGACACGGTGGACCAGGATGTGAATGGGCCCGTGCCCGTGAAGGCCTGACAAACGCGCGGGTGCAGCATGGCGGGTGCGGTGGATGATTGCCTGCCCCAGTGGTCTCCCCGCGTTGTCGCATGGTTCCGGTGGTATTGCCGGCGGTACTACTTTCCTCCCCACTTCCACGCCCTGCGGATCCTGCGGGGCGGATTGAATCCCTCAGACCTCAACCCTCCCGGCCCGCTGGTGGTGGTGGCCAACCACCCTTCCTGGTGGGATCCGATCATTTGCGCGCTGCTGAGCTATCGCTTCCCTGAGCGACGGGTGTTTGCTCCCATAGATTCCAAGGCGCTGGAATCCTACCGGTTTTTTCGCAAGATGGGTTTCTTCGGCGTGGAACAGGGCACCGCACGGGGGGCGGGGCAGTTCCTGCGGGTCGCCCGGCGCGTGTTGATGGAGCAGGACGCCATCCTGTGGATCACGGCCCAGGGCCGTTTCACCGACCCGCGCCAGAGGCCGGTTCGCATCATGCCGGGGTTGGGTCGGGTGCTGGCACGGCTGGAGGGCGAGGCCACCGTGTTGCCACTGGCACTTGAATATCCGTTTTGGGATGAAAAAACACCCGAGGCGTTGGCTCATATTGGCGAACCAATACGAGTCGCCAAACATGGGGCGATGGATGAGGCTGCCTGGACCGACCTGCTCTCGGGCAGGCTGGAACAGGCGATGGACCAACTGGCCGAGGCGGCCATCCATCGGGATACCGCGCTGTTTGATAACTTCCAGACTGGCAAGGCTGGCGTGGGCGGGATGTACGACCGGATAAGGCGTTTGACATCCTGGATGGGGCTGCGCAAGTTTGATGGCAGCCATGCCGCCGCCCTGGGAAAAACGGACGAAAAAGCGAAGCGATGATCCTGACACCGATCACATGGCTGGCCCTGGTGGCGTTGCTGTTGTCCCTGCTGCCTTTCTTGATGTTTTTCAAGAACCTGAAGGATTACCTGCCTCCTCCGGAATGGCGGCCTGTTGGCGGTACCGGGGTCTCGGTACTGATCCCGGCGCGGGACGAGGAGGGGGCGATTGGCGAGGCGATCGCTGCTGCCTTGGCCGCCGGGGACGAGGCGATCAACCTGGAAGTGGTGGTGCTGGACGACCATTCCACGGATCAGACCGCCCGAATCGTGCGGGAGTGGAGTGGCAGGGATAGCCGGGTTCGGCTGGAAGTGGCGCCGGAATTACCACCCGGGTGGTGCGGCAAGCAGCATGCCTGTTGGGTGCTGGCCAACCGGGCCAGCCATGGTTTGCTGCTGTGGATCGATGCCGATGTGCGATTGGAACCGGGGAGCATCGCCCGTCTGGCCGGGTTTCTGGACCAAAGCGGTGCGGCGCTGGTTTCCGGGGTGCCCAGGCAAATCACCGGTACCCTGATGGAGCAGTTGCTGATCCCGCTGATCCATTTCGTGTTGCTGGGCTTTTTGCCCATCGACCGGATGCGTAAAAGCGTGAGCCCGGCATACGCTTCGGGGTGCGGGCAATTGTTTCTGGCCAGGCGCGACGCGTACTTCGCCTCGGGAGGTCATGAGGCGATCCAGGCCACCCTGCATGATGGCATCAAACTGCCCAAGGCGTTCCGTCGGGCGGGATTCGCGACCGACCTGTGCGACGCGACCTTTCTGGCCCGATGCAGGATGTATCACGGGGCGGGGCCAACCTGGAAGGGGTTGGCCAAGAACGCCACTGAGGGGCTGGCGTCGAACGGCATGATTGTGCCCGCCACCCTGCTGCTGGGGTTGGGTCAGGTGGCCCCCTGGGTGGTGATGATTGTCGCGTGGATGACCGAGGGGAACGGATCGTTGGCATTCGCCCTGGGATGGCTGGGAACCTTTCCCGGATTGCTGGTCCGGCTGGCCGGGGTGAAGCGTTTCAGGCAACCGGTTGTGGGTGCGCTATTGCATCCGGTGGGGGTGTTTTTTCTGCTGGTTATCCAGTGGCAAGCGCGTTTGATGGCGTGGCTGGGGATCCGGTTCGCCTGGCGAGGTCGCAGCTACACGCAAACTTGATAAACTGAATGAATTGGAAAAACGCGGTTGATTTAGTCGGGGATATCCATGGCTTGGGCGGAATGGTCCACCTTTCTGAAGCAATCCAAGGATGAGTTCATGACCACCGGGGCCATTGGCCCGAGTGGTCCTTTTCTGGCAGACGCTTTGTGCCGTGAATTGCGTCGTCCGGACCGGGGGCCTTGGAAAATTCTGGAGGCTGGCCCGGGTACGGGGGCTGTCACCCGCCGGTTGGTGCGGTACCTGCGGCCGGGGGACACCCTGACGGCGGTGGAGATCAACCCGAGCCTGGCTGAGTTTTTGCGCAAGTCGTTCCGTGACAACCCGGTTATGGCCGAAAAGGCGGGCCAGGTGGAGATCGTTGAGGCCAACCTGCTGGACTTCCCGGGTGAAGGAATATTTGACACGGCGGTGTGCGGGTTGCCGTTCAACAATTTCCCGCTGCCTTTGACCAAGGACCTGATGGCGGCCATCGAGCGGTTGCTGAAACCGGGTTCCCTCTTGTCTTACTTCGAGTACTACGGTATCCGCCGCCTGCGAATGGCCCTGGGTCGCAAGGGCGAGACGCTGGACAAGCTCACCGCGATGGATGACTACCTGGTCGGCCGGGAACGGCAACTGGGTGAATCCGCCGAGATGGTGTGGTGGAACCTGCTTCCCGCCATGTGCCGTCGTCTGCGGATGCCCGCGCGCGGCTGACCTTCGGGGCGTTTTCCCGGAGGATGATTCCATGTCTTTTCTCGCGCTTTTGGCGCTGGCCTTGGGCCAGCAGCCGTGTCCGCACGCTTCGAAGGTGTGCCCCCATTCCCTGCCCCCCTGTTGCCAGGATGCCAAGGGCTGCCTGGTGAAGGCGGATGGCGACGATGAGATCGACATGGGGGAGGCGGAGTTTCTCGCCGACCCGATGGACGACCAGGTGATCGTGGTCGAACCCGCCAAGCCGAAGCACACGATCTCGCTCGGATTCGCCTTCGGCAAGAACACGCCCTCGGGTGTGACGGTGGTCTTCACCAAGAAAAAAGAGGAAGTCGCCAAGGAGGAGCGGGTCGAGGCTCATTTCTATTCCTTCGGGCCGGTGGTGGCCCGCGGCGAGGTCACGATCAAGGACGCCTCCAAGGGTTGCCCCGCGGCGCAATGCGAGGGCGCCAAGCTGGCCGGGCAGGCGTGTGACAAGTGCCCAGCCGCCAAGGCGACCGCCTGCGACAAATGCCCGGCCGACCAGTGCGACGGTTCCAAGGCCTGTGACGCGTGCCCGGCTTGTCCCGCGTCGGGCGCCGTGGCCAAAAGCGCCACGACCGGCGGGATTGCACAGGTTCAGGCCGTGAGTTTTGTCTCGGCCTTCACCACCGAGCCGGGCAAGACTGCCCGTCGCCGGTTGATCCGCCGCCGTTGATCGGTTTGGCAAGGAACAGCAGGCCCGGCGCCCCGCTCGGGGTGCCGGGCTTTTATTATTCCTCGTCCCACCAGGAGTCGTCCTGGGAGTTTTCTTCTTCGAGGGGCTCGTATGGAATGAGGGCCAGGAGGATGATGAGGTCGTAGACGCCGTGCAGGACCATGGGGCCCAGCAGGTTGTCGGTGACCAGGTAGAGCCAGCCGAGGATCATGCTGATGCCGAAGGCCAGCAGGAAGTAGGCCACGGACAGGCCGTGCAGGAGGCCGAACAGCACGGAGGTGACGGCCAGTGCGCCCCATGGGCCCAGCGGGGTGAGGGCCAGGCCGGGCTGGATGGCGCCGCGGAAGAGGATTTCCTCGCAAAAGCCGGCCAGCAGGGCGATGCCGATCCGGTCGGGGTAGGTGCTGGCGGCGAGGAGGGGGAACAACTTCTGCTCAACCAGCGAGCGGAAAGCCCGGACGGGCTTCCATGGCAGGGCCATGCCGCCCAGCACCGCCAAGGCCATTGCGGCGGCACCAGCCAGACCCATGGCAACATCCAGCCAAGTTCCTTGGACTTTATCCAGCGGATCGAACCCAGCCCACCAGCCGATGAGCAGCGCGGCGGGGACCAGCAGTCCCTCCACAAGAACCGACATGCGCATGATCTCGTGCCGGCCCATCACCTCGGGTTCGGGGACGGCATCGTTGTTATCGGCGCCATCCATGGTCAGGCGAGCCCCCACATGCGGCGAAGGGCCCACTCGGCGCAGAGCAGCGCCAGGAAGACCATCAGATAGAGCATGAGGAAGGGGGACCAGTCGGTGGTTTTCCAGTCGGGGTGGCGGCTGGTGACCTTGCGGTCTGTCTCCTTGGGGCGGCTGGCGAGGGAGCGGAGGTGCTCGAGGAGTTCCTCGCCGCGGCGGGCGGTGCCGCCGCCCTCCTGTGCCAGGCCCTCGAGGAAGCGCGGGTCGCTGCTGAGGCGGGTCATCTCGCGGTCATCCTGGAAGACCTCGAACCGGGCCTCGACGGTGTCCTTGATCTCGGCCCCATCGGGGACCTTGCCCTCGGCCTCGAGGCGGACGGTGTAGATGCCGGGGGTGCCCATCCAGGAGGGATCAACCTCGCCGCGGGTTTCGCCCATGTCGGTCTTGAGGGCGAGGGCCTGTGGGGCGGCGGCGGGCTGGCCGCCGGGGCCCAGGGGCTTGCCCTCGGGGTTGATGACGGTGACCTTGAGGGAGGCCTTGTCGAGCGGCTTGCCGTCGGGCCCGTTGATGCCGACGCGCAGGCCCAGGCCGCGGTCCGGGGAGACGGAGAGGCGGCGGGCCTCGAGTTCGAGGAAGGCCTTGGAGTCTTGCTGCTCGTGGCGGGCCAGCCAGCGGGCCAACCGCTGCCAGAACCGGTGGTGGAGCTGCCTGGAGGCCTTGTCGCGGATCCAACGGTGGGAGGTGTCGCCGGCAAAGGCGAGCACGCGCCCCTTGCCGTGGTTGAGCTTGGCCACCAGCATGGGGTCGCCCTTGGCGTTGTTGGCCAGTAGGGTGCCGTCGCCGGTCATCTTGCCCATCAGGCTGTAGCCCTCCAGCTCGCGCAGGCTATCCCAAGCCTGGCGGCTGTCGCGGCCAGGATCGGCGATCGACATGAAGTAGGCGCAGAGGCGGAGGCCCTCGGCGGTGGGGATCATCTTGGCCATGGCCTCGACGGGCGGCGCCGCGGACAACTGCAGGGGGAGCATGCGTGCCAGCGCGGTGTTCTGCCAGCCGCCGCCGCCGAATGAGGCGTAGCCGCCCATCATCAGGAAGCCGGCGCCGCGCTCGGCGACCATCTCCTCGATCCGCGCGGCGGCGCCGGGGGAGGCGGACTCGAGCTGCTGGGGCGTGACATCACCCAGGATGATGACATCGTAGAAACGCTTTTGGAGATCGAGGAGATCGCGATTCTCAGGGTTTCCCTGGTCGGCGCGGTCGCCGCGCAGCCAGGCGGTGTAGACGGTGATGTTGCGGTCCTGGGACAGGGTGTCGGCGATGACCTGGGGTTCCCAGGCGCGCTGCTTGTCGACCAGCAGGACGCTAAGGCCCTCCTTGGCGACCTGGGCGAAGGTGGTGATGCGGTTGTTGAGGCGGTTCTGCTCGCCCGGCAGGGGCTCGTTGTCGCGGGCGGGATCGCAGGCGACCACGGTGACCTGGACCTCGCCAATGGCCTGGACCGGGCGGTGGCGCAGCACCACGAGGTTGCCCTCGGACTGGCGCATGACCACCTCGCCGCTTCTGGAATCGGCGCCGTCCTCCCCGGCGAGGTGGGCGGAGGCCTCGACGGGTTGGCCGTTGACCAACAGCTTGAAGCGGACCCTGGACTGGACATAGCCCGGGGCGTCGACCTCGACGGTGACACGCATCTCGCCGCCGTGGGGGACGCGGGGTGTTGGTTCGGTGCGGATATCGACGAGGCCGACATCGCGGCGGGAGCCGTCGGCGGCTGGGCTGCCGTACCAGAAGGTGTGGACGGGGCTTCCGAGCCTGCGCCAGGCCGAGGCGGCCGCCTTGGGGGGAACCCGGCGGGAGCTGGTGTCGATGCCGTCGGAGAGGATCATCAGGCCCAGCATCTCGGTGGCGGGGTCGCGGAGGTCCTCCATGGTTTTCAGGGAACCGCCGAAATCGGTGAGGATGCCCTCGGGGGCGCCCGGGGATTCCAACTGGAGGGACTGCACCTTGTTGCTGAAACGGACCAGGCGGGATTCGACGCCGTGCTCCTCCTCCAAGCGGGTGAGAATGGGTTTGGCGGCCTCGAGGTGCGCCAGGGCGCGGGCGAAGCGGGTTTGCCCGTCGGCCTCGTCGGCGGTGGCCATGCTCTTGGAATCGTCGAGGGCGAGGATGATGAGGGATTTGGCCTTGTCGGTGGCCACGCCGACGAGGGAGGGGCGCACCAGGGCGCAGAGGGCGAGCAGGAAGGCGGCCAGCCGCAGGCCCAGGAGGGCCAGCACGCGGGGGGCGCTTGCGCCCCGGGCGCCCCGGTAGGCGGCCAGGGTGACGCCGACGAGGAGCACCAGGCCGAGGGCGGCCAGCCAGAAGGCGGGCTTGCCGGGCTCGTTGAACGGATAATAGGGATCGAGTTCGAAGTGGATATTGAGCGGGTTCATGCCGCGCTCCTGGGGCCGGCGGCGGCCTCGCCCGATTCCTTGTCGCCGAACACCCGGTTGGCCAGCCAGCTTTCCACGGCCAGCAGGATCACGACCAGGGCCAGGATCCATGGCAGCAGGTCGAGGTCACCCTGCCACTGGCCGGTCATTAGTTCCTGGAGGTCGACCCCCTTGCCGGCCGTGAGGACGCGGCCGGAGCCCAGGACCTGCTCGATTTCCTCCTGGGGTGCCTTGGCGAGGTCGGTCTCGTTGGGATCGAGGGCGAGGCTGAAGGCGCGCGCGAGGCGTTTCTGGGCGGTGCGCACCTGGTAGTTGCCGGGGTCCTCCGCCTCGGCCAGCACCAGCCGTTTGGAGTCCTCGGGGATCACCAGCTCGTTGCCATCGCCCTGGAGCCCTGGGCCGCGCAGGCGCAGGGGCAGCATGGCGGGGGCCAGCGAGGGGAGGTCGACCTCTGGCCTCTGGCCGGGGCGCGCGATCCAGTTGGCCTGAGCGGACTGGCTGCCGGTGCCGGCCATGTCGCGGTTGATCTGGTCGATGAGGACCAGGCCGATGGAGGAATCGGTGTAGAAGTTGTTCCAGCCGCGGTTGTTGTCGAACAGTCGGCCATCGAGGCCGGTGGCGAGTTGGAGGACCCGGCCGGTGCCCACCTTGCCGAGGATGGCGAAGGGGCCGGCCTCGGGCTTGCCCTCGAACCTGGCGACGACGCGGGCATCGGCCTCGGGGTCGCCCAGGCGGCGGACGCGCCAGACCAGGGGCTCGTATTCCCTGACGGTGAAATCGGCCTGGCCGCCGGTGATCATGCGCTGGATCGTGGTGGTGAACGCCTCGACGGGATCCCAGCCGGTCAGTCTCCAGCCCCGTTCCCTGGCGGGGAGGAGTTCCAGCGCGCCGTAATTGGCTGGCAGGACGGCGTCGGCGGCGGCGGTGGAGTAGGCGGAGGGTTTGGCGGCCGGGCCGGCAGGGGGAAGGACGATCACCGAGCCGCCGGCGCGCAGGTAGCTTTCGAGATTGTTCCAGAGTTCCTGGGGCGGGTTCTCGAGGTGCGCCAGCCAGACGACCCGGCTGGCGGCCAGTTCCTGGGCGGACCAGGCGGCCTTGTCGGCAACCGGGCGGACCTCGACCGGGTGGCGGCGCAGTGAGTCCATGGCGTTCTTGAGGACCTCGGCCTCCTCGGGATTGCCGGTGAGGACGAGGATCTCGCGGCGGACGGGCAGGGTGACACCCCGGGTGTTGTCGACGGGGAGGGCGTCATCGGGCTGGACGCGGGCGGTGAACTGGAAGTAGCCCTCGCGTTCGCCCTCGGGCAGCAGGGGCACCTGGCGGGTGAACTCGACAAGGCGGACCGGCTCGGCGGGGGTGAGTTCGACGGCCTTCTTCTCGGCGGGCTTGGCGACATCGGGATCATTGTCGAGGCCTACGCTGACCTGCACGGCGGTCTTGCCGCCGGGCGGGTCGCCACGGGCCCGGAGCTCGACCTGCAGGCGCACCTGGGAACCTGGAGCGGCGGCGGGTGGATCGACCCGCAACTGGGTGATGGCCACATGGGGGACGGCCTCGCCGCCGACATCCACCCAGTAGCCCTGGGCGCCCTCGGGCAGTTTCACGGGGGCTGCGGCGGCGCCCTGCCAGGATGCGGTGGTGCGGTCGGACAGGACCACCAGCAGGTTGAGCATCCCCTGGCCGGTGGTTTCCCTTGACGCTTCCTCCAGCAGCCTGGCGGCCTTGCGGAGCCCGGGGACCACGGATCCCTGGGAGGCGAGGAGGCGGGCGCCCTCCATTTGCTGGCGGGCGCGGCGGACATTGCCCCAGCCGGATTCGCCCGGGGCGTCGCCGCCCAGCGAACCGGACAAGGGTTCGCCATCGCCCCGGAGGATCTGCACGGCGCTCTCGGGGGCGAAGCGGTCGAGCATTTCCGCCACCAGGCGGCGTGACTCGTCGAGTGGGGTGGTCTGGCCCTGCCGTTGGCCCATGCTGGGGCTGAGGTCGAGGACGATGACGGCGCGGACCTCGGCGCCCTGGCCCAGGTCGATCCCGGGGTTGGGGAGGAGGGGACGGGCGAGGGCCAGGCAGGCCAGGAGCATGATGGCGACCCGCACGAGCAGCAGCAGGAGATTTTGCAACTGGCTGCGGCGGCGGGACTTCTGCTGGCGCTCGAGCAGGAAGCGCATGGCGGGGAAGATGACGCGCTTGGGCTGGCCCTTCTTGAGCATGTGCAGCAGCACAGGCACGGCGGCCAGGGCGGAGAAGGCGAGCAGGTAGAAATGCACCATGGCTCAGGCCCCCCCGGCCCGGGGACGGGAGCCGAAGGCGGTCCGCAAGGAGAGCGGGCTCCGGAGCGGCGAAACGGCAGCATTTGCCCAAGCCATCATGGCGCGATCCATCGCCCCCGCCCCCTCCGACTCCATTCCCCTATCCAGCGCCGGCGGATCAGACCACCGGCGTGATGCCCCAGATCTCGCGCGCGTACTCGGCCACCGTGCGGTCGGACGAGAACTTGGCCATGCGGGCGATGTTGAGCAGGCACTTCCTGTCCCATTCGGCCTGGTTGTTCCAGTCGGCGTCGATCCTGTCCTGGATGTCGAGGTACTCCTCGAGGTCGGCCAGGTAGTAGAACGGGTCGTGGTGCTCCACCAGCATGGAGTAAACCCAGGAGCAGTCGCAGCCGGGGACATTGAAGCGGCCGGCGCGGAAGGCGTCCATGAGCCGCTTGATCCGCGGGAATTTCGAGTAGAAGAAATCCGGCTCGACCTTGCCCTTGCGCAGCTCGGCGATGCCCTCGACCGTCTTGCCGAAGAGGTAGAAGTTGTCGGCGCCCACCTCCTCGCGGATCTCGACATTGGCGCCGTCGAGGGTGCCGACGGTGAGGGCGCCGTTCATGGCGAACTTCATGTTGCCGGTGCCGGAGGCCTCGAAGCCGGCGGTGGAGATCTGCTCGCTGAGATCGGCGGCGGGGATCATGACCTCGGCGAGGCTGACCCGGTAGTCGGGCAGGAAGGCGACCTTCAGGAAGCGGTTGACGCGGGGATCGCGGTTGATGAGCTCTGCCAGGCCGCAGGCGAGGTTGATGACGCGCTTGGCCACCATGTAGCCGGGCGCGGCCTTGCCGGCGAGCAGGCAGGACCTGGGGGCGGGCGGGGTGTAGCCGTCCTCCACCACGCGGAGGTACTGCCAGGCGACCCGCAGCAGCATGAGCAACTGGCGCTTGTAGAGGTGGATGCGCTTGATCTGGATGTCCATCATGCCCGCGGGGTCGAGCACGAGACCGGTGACGGAATGGGTGTGGCGGGCGAGGCGGTCCTTGTTGGCGCGCTTGACCTTGCGGAGGCGCTCGAGGACGGACTTGTCACCCAGGTGCTTCTCGAGGCCGCGCAACTGGTCGAGGTGATCGACCCAGCCCTCGCCCACGAGCGAGGTGAGGAAGGCGGACAGGTCCGGGTTGGCGACGAGGTACCAGCGTCGCGGGGTAACGCCGTTGGTCTTATTGTTGAACTTCCAGGGGGTCATCTCGTAGAAGTCCGGGACCAGATCTTTCTTGACGAGCTCGGAGTGCAGGGCGGCGACGCCGTTGACGCTGCGGCTGCCGACGATGGCGAGGTTGGCCATGCGGACCTTGCGCTCGGGCTCCTCCTCGATGAGGGACATGCGGCGGACGCGGGCCTCGTCGCCGGGCCAGCGGCTCTTGACCTCCTCGAGGAACTGGCGGTTGATCTCGTAGATGATCTGCAGGTGGCGGGGCAGGGCGACCTCGAAGAGGTGGAGCGGCCAGCGCTCGAGGGCCTCGGGCAGCAGGGTGTGGTTGGTGTAGGCGATGCTTTTGGAGGTGATGCGCCAGGCCTGCTCCCACTCCATGCCGACCTCGTCGAGGAGGAGCCGCATGAGCTCGGCGACGGTCATGGCGGGGTGGGTGTCGTTGAGCTGGATGGCGATGCGGTCGGGCAGGCGGGTGTAGTCGCCCTCGAGGTCGCCGACATGGCGGCGGAGGATGTCGCGCAGGGCGCAGGCGACCATGAAGTATTCCTGCAGCAGGCGCAGCTCCTGGCCCTGGCGGACCTGGTCGGAAGGGTAGAGGACCTTGGAAAGGTTCTCGCTGAAGACCTTCTGCTCGACGGCCTTGATGTAGTCGCCGGAGTTGAAGACCTTCATCTCGAAATCGGTGGAGGCGCGGGCGGCGTAGAGCCGCAGGGTGTTGATGGTATTGCCGTTGTGGCCGGCGATGAGCATGTCGAAGGGCACGCCGACGATGGTCTGGTAGTCGACCCATCGGGAGCGCTTGCGGCCCTGGCTGTCGGTCTCGAGGATGACGCGGCCGTAGACGGGGATCTGGCAGGTGCGCTCCATGCGCTCGATCTGCCAGGGGGAACGGCCGAGGCGCTGCCAGGCGTCGGGCCGCTCGACCTGCTCGAGGTTCTGGATCTCCTGCTTGAACAGGCCGTAGTCGTAGTTGATGCCGTAGCCGAACAGGGGCATGCCGAGGTTGGCGCCGGAATCAAGGAAGCAGGCGGCGAGGCGACCGAGGCCGCCGTTGCCGAGGGCGGCATCCTCCTCGACCTCGCACAGGTCCTCGAGGCGGGTGCCCTTGCTCTCGAGGGCGCGCTTGCACTCCTCGAGCATGTCGAGGTTGACGAGGTTGTTGAGGAGGGATCGGCCGATGAGGAACTCGGCGGAAAGGTAGTAGGCGCGCTTGGCGCCCTCCTGGCGATAGCGGGCCTCGGTCTCGAGGGCGCCGTCGATGAGGCGCTCGCGGACGGCGAGACTGACGGCGATGAGCTTCTCGTGGCTGGTGAGGCCACCCCAGGGCAAGCCGAGGGTGTATCGGGCGTGGCGTTCGATGGCCTCGAGCAGGGAACCGGCGCCAACCACCACCGGGCGGCCGGGTTGGGTTGCGTGGGCGGGGGGTGTGGGCGAGTTCATCAAACGACCTCCAATTCCGGGGAATGCCAAAGGGGCGGGCAGTCCCCTTCGGCGGTACCGGACCTCATGTGCCAGGCGCGGTTTTACGGCGGTTCTGAGAGGTAGCCCCATGGTACACCAGCGGGGCCATTTCCGGCAGGCGGATTGGGCTTTTGGAATCAGGTGATAGCAGGGGTGTTTGTGAGGGGTGGTGGTGTGGACGGGGTGGGGGCTGTTGGGCGGGAAAACGCCGGGGTTTTTATGGGGTGGAAGGGAATTATTCACTGGGAAGACGCTAAGGGCGCGAAGGGGTGGAAGAGAATTCATCGCCGCGAAGACGGCAAGGGCGCGAGGGGGCCCGTGACGATGTCACGGGCTGCCCGGCATTTTGGTTTTGTCCCTACGGGACGGCGGTGTGGGTAATGGAATTTGGTGGCGGGTAGCGGGCGGGACAACCGGGGGGTGTCGAGAAAAGGCCGGGATGTTATCCCGGAATTGTGGGGCCCCGTGACGATGTCACGGGCTGCCCGGCATTTTGGTTTTGTCCCTACGGGACGACGGTGTGGGTAATGGAATTTGGTGGCGGGTAGCGGGCGGGACAACCGGGGGGTGTCGCGAAAAGCCCGGGATGTTATCCCGGCCTCGAGCTCTGCAGTCCCTCCGGGACGGGGTGTTTGTTTGTGGTGCATGGTGGATGGACCTTGGGCGGGGCCGGGGTGTGGGGCACCGGTTTGGGATGGAAGGGTTGGGGGTTGATGGAGTTTCGGAAATGGGGGGCGCGGTTCTGAACCTAGGGCGGCGGTTCGTTGACCTCACCTTGCCCTAGGCTAAGAACTGCAACCCCTACAGGGTTGAAATTGTGCCCACCCCATTCCCCACCCGGGGCGGGAGGGGGGCAGCATTTGACCTCACCCTTTGCCCTGCGGGCATTTCCCTCTCCATGCATGGAGAGGGAAAACTTGTTTGAGAAACCCCTGGCGGGTCTGTGCCGCGATGGGCCGGGGCGTGCTGCCGGGGCATCGCGATCCGATGTGACATAGAGCGGACCAGGGGGTGATTGGGCAGAGGGCCCCAACCGGAAGGCCGCCTTGTGGGCGGTGCGCCACCTGAATGCCAGAGATCCGGATATGGCCGGATCGCCTGGGGAAACAACAAATAATCCAGGGTGCGGTTCCGGGGTCGGAAGGTTCCGGAATGGTCGCACCCTTTGGCGCCAGACTCCCGCCGTTGGCGCGCGGTTGGGCGGAGGGCGCTGAGAGCCATGGGGAACATCAGGGCTGACTCCGCTGGGTTGAGCCGGGCCGACGGTCCGGCGCCAACGTGGCGACAGATCCGGCAGGGCTGAAAGTCGCCGGGATAGTTGAACGGTCTCAACCGGCCCGGGCCGCCGTGGAGGGGGTCAGGTGGCGCGAGGCGGGGGTTGCTGGCCTGGCAAGCCCGTCTGGCTTCTTTCTCTCTCCACTTCCTTGGATTGTTGACGCACAGGTGGCGTTGTTCAGAGAGCAGTTGGCAAAATTTTTGGAAAATTTTTGCGTGGAAATTTCTGTGCTTTGGTGCGTAGTGGCTGAGATTTGAGATGAATTTTTCACCATGAAGACGCGAAGTTTTTCTGTCTTTGTGAGCCGGGTGCGGGAGCGCCCGGGCCGCTGGTGCTGACGGAAAACGTACGACCCGTAGGAGGGAAAAGGATTCCGGGTGTTTGTATTAGGCGAGCCGTGCGCGGGAGTGCACGGGTTCTGGCGCTGACGGATGACAAGGAATTCACCACGAAGACGCGAAGGGCATAAAGAGGTTTTTGCTTTTGTATTGGTGAGCCGGTTGGGGAATGCCAGACACGGCTGGAGGTGGGTTGGCTGGTATTTGATTGAGGTGTGGGGTTTTGGCGGGTTGTGGGTGGCATACCCAATGGCGGTTTTCAGGCGGGTTTTTGCGGGCCCGGGTTGGCGCCTGGAGTGCGAAAGCGGAGGGGGCATCGTAGGATGGAACAACGATCCGCATTCTGGAGTTGCCGCATGGTCCCGTGCATTTTGTCCTGCAATGTGGGTTCGAGTTCGATCAAAGTGGCCTGGTTTGACCAGGGGACCACGAGTGAGCGGGGCATGGCTCGGCTGGACTGGCTGGACCCGGCGGGGCCCTCCTGGGTGGCGCGATTGGGTGACCGGGGGATCACCTGGCCGGTGGGGGCCGAGCCGGTGGCGGGGCGGGTGGACCGGGCGCTGGGGATTTTGGCGGAGGGGCTGGCGGATGTTGGGGTGGCTATCAACGGGGTGGGGCACCGGGTGGTGCATGGCGGGCCGCGGTTCACGCACACGGTGGAAGTGACCGAGGCGGTGCGGGTGGAACTGGAATCGCTGAAGGATTGGGCGCCGCTGCACAACCCGCCGGCATTGGAGGGAATCGCCGCCTGCGAGCGGGCTTTTCCGACGGCCCGGCAGTTCGCGACCTTTGACACGGCCTTCCATGCCACGCTGCCCGACCATGCGCGCACCTACGCCATCCCGTGGGATTGGACGGAGAAGCACCATCTGCGGCGGTACGGTTTCCACGGACTGAGCCATTATTGGTCGAGCCTGGCGGCGCGGGAGGCGGCGCCGCAAGCCCAGTGGCGCAAGCTGGTGGTGCTGCATCTGGGGGCGGGGTGCTCGGCGACGGCTGTGGAGGGGGGTAAATCGGTCTACACCACGATGGGCATGACCCCGCTGGAGGGATTTCCCATGGCGACCCGGAGCGGGGATCTGGACCCCGGACTGGTGTTCATGGCGGGGCGGATGCTGGGCAAGGGATTGCCGGAGTTGGAAAAGGCCCTGTGGAAGGAATCGGGCTGGCAGGCGGTGTCCGGTGTGTCGGGGGACTTGCGCGCGGTGCTGCAGGCCGAGGCGCAGGGGAACGAGCGGGCCCGGTTGGCGGTGGACCTGCTGGTGCGGCATACGCGGCGGACCGTGGCGGCCTTGGC
>Ga0315906_10001874_pt1 | contig 30472 bp, 29 predicted proteins | sample LakEriMetagenome_4_FD_203526 | JGI IMG/M metagenome (GOLD analysis project Ga0315906, IMG submission 203526) | Freshwater fungal communities from buoy surface, Lake Erie, Ohio, United States - Buoy 2 MA122 | ecosystem: Environmental > Aquatic > Freshwater > Lake > Lake biofilm | place: USA...
GCGCAGCCCTTGGCGCGCGCCGCGGCCTTGCATCGATGGTGCTCTATCTTGCCCTCGGTATCCTCGGCGCACCGATTTTCCGCGAGGGGAGCCACGGCATTGAGAAGTTCTTCGTCTCTGGCGACGCAGGGCTCCTGCAGTTCGCCCCAACTGGCGGCTACCTGGTTGGCATGCTCTTCGCCGGATGGATCGTTGGGCGACTCGCCGACCTCGGCTGGGATCGCAGCGTGATCGGCACCGTTGCCGCCATGGCGATCGGCAGCCTGATCATTTACAGCTTCGGCGTGCCATGGCTCGCCGCCTCTGCCAGCCTCGAGATCGGCGTTGCAATTGAGAAGGGGGTCGCCCCATTCCTGCTCGGCGATGCGATCAAGCTTGGACTGGCGGCTGCGGTCTTCCCTTCGGCATGGTGGTACGTGAACCACGGCCGGAGCGACGGTCCACGCTGATCTAACGGCGACGCACCTGATGCGTCGACCTGTTCGCGCCGCGCTTCTCGCCTTCGACCTCGGGAGCACCTCGGTCAAAGCACTCCTGATCAACGCTGAGACTGGCGTGCCGATCGCGATTGCACGTCGCGCGACGAGTGGCGGCGCAGATCCACACGAGCAAGATGCCGACACCTGGTGGCACGCAATCTGCGCCGCCACCCACGAGGTGATGGCGCAGGCAACGGCGCAGAGCCCTGATGCGATTGAGGTGCGCGGGATCGGTGTTGATGGCCACGGACCATCGTTAACCCCAGTACGCGCCGATGGGAGCGCCGCTGGCCCAGCGCTCATGTGGCGCGATCGTCGCTCCGCAGACGACGAGGCCGCACTCGCAACGATTCTTGGACGTGGCGGCTGGCTCCTCGGCGAACTGCCGAAGGCGCGGTGGCTTATTCGCGAGCGCCCTGCGGTTGCCGCCGTATCCACGTGGCTCCTCTCGTCGTGGGATGCACTCACCCTGCGACTCTCTGGTGAGGCGGTCGGCGCCTTCTGGGATCCGGCGCGAAGCGTCTCTCCCGCCCAGCGCAGCGCGCTGCTATCTGCAGGCCTTGACGAGCGCGCACTCCCGCCTGAGGTATTCCCGGGCACCAGAATCGGCACACTGCTCCCTGGCCCAGCTGCAGATCTCGGCCTCCCCGCCGGCCTGCCGATCGCGGCAGGAATGAACGATGGCCTCGCCGCCGTTGTTGGCGCTGGTCTCACCGATCCTGGGCTCGGCGTCGATGTGGGTGGCACCGCGGGTGGCGTCGCCGTTGCGGCAACTCCCGTGGAGGCAGCGCGCATCACCGCTGCACTCCCTGGTCGCCTCTGGGCAGGACCCACTCCAGCACCGTTTGGCGACGGGGTGATCCTTGGCGGCGCATTCGCAGGTACCGGCCGACTCCTTGAGTGGGTCGTTACGGAGCTACTCGCCAATGATCCAGCGGCGGCACCTGCGCGCCGCGCTGAACTCTTCCACGCCGCCGCTGCGCTGCCACTCGGCGCTGAGGGGCTCATGGCGAAACCAATCTCGAACCTTGGCTGGAGCAACCCTCGCTCCGTCGACGATGCCTTCGTTGGACGAACGGATCAGCACAGCGCTGCACATCTAGTGCGCGCAGCGATCGAGAGTGGCGCGCTTGCCGTCGCCCACCTGCTTGCGCCTGCGATCAAGGCGGGCTTGCAGATCAGCGAGATGCGACTCTCGGGCCCAGCAACCGGCGCAGCACCTGGACCACTCTCTGGCGGCGAGCCAGTCCCTGCGCCACTGATTCAGCTTCGCGCCGATCTCTTCAGCGTGCCGGTGGTGATTGGACAGAACCCGGAGGCATCAGCGGCAGGTGCTGCCGCCCTTGCTGGCGTCGCGGCCGGCTCCTTTGCCAACCTTCGCGAAGCCTCACACGCAGTTGCGGCGCCAGCGCATCGCGTGGAGCCCGATCGACGCGCACAGGAACGTGCGCGGGAGCTTCTACAGAAACATGGCGAACTCGCTGCGGCGACGGGGGAGAGCGGCGCGGGCCGCCGCGAGGACTAAGCCTTCCGCTTCGCCTTCGGAGCAGACTTAGCAGCCGCCTTCGGCTTGGCGACAGGTTTCACCTTCGTTGCAGCCTTTACGGCGAGCGCAATCTCACGGCGCCCAGCGGCCGTGGTGGCCGCAGCGCCATCGGCAAGTGGGAAGTGGCAGGCGACATTCACCGATACATCTCGCGGTGTGGCGACCAGCTTCGGCTCTTCGGTCGAGCACTTCTCTGGATTGCCAAGCTGCTCACGCAGCCAGCATCGCGTGCGGAAGCGGCAGCCAGATGGTGGCGAGATCGGCGACGGGATCTCACCCTCAAGAATGAGGCGATCCTTGACATCGTGGGCTTCAACCTTTGGCACGGCGGAGATGAGTGCCACGGTATACGGGTGCTGCGGCTTGGTGAAGACGCGGTCAACCGGACCAATCTCAACGACCTTGCCGAGGTACATCACGGCAACGCGGTCTGAGAAGTAGCCGACAACGTCGAGGTTGTGGCTGATGAAGAGGTAGGTCAGCCCCTTCTCGTTGCGCAGGTCGGTGAGCAGGTTCAGAACCTGGCTCTGAATCGAGACGTCGAGCGCTGAGACCGGCTCGTCGAGCACGATGAATTCCGGGTTCACGGCAAGGGCGCGGGCGATGCCAATACGCTGGCGCTGACCGCCAGAGAATTCGTGCGGGTAGCGCGACGCATAATTTGGGTCAAGGCCGACAAGGTCGAGCACCTCGCGCACTCGCTTCTGGCGGACGGTTTGCTCGCCAAGCTTGTGAGCGAGGAGGCCCTCCTCGATCTGGTCGCCGATCGGGAGGCGCGGGTTCAGCGAGCCGAACGGATCTTGGAAGACGATCTGCATGCGCTTGCGCAAGGCCCGCCGATCAGTGACCGAGAGCTTCTTGATCTCTTTTCCATCAAAGGTGACGGTGCCCTCGGTAGTCGGCTGCAGGCCGAGGGCGACGCGGCCAAGCGTGGTCTTCCCCGAGCCCGACTCGCCGACGAGGCTGAGCGTTTCGCCGCGAGTAACGCTGAGGTCAACGCCGTCAACGGCGCGAACCGCGAGCGGCTTGCGAATGAGTGGGATGCCACCACGCACCTGGAAGTGACGCTTTACGCCAACGAGCTTGAGCAGTTCGCGCCTCTCTGCGGCCTTGCCACTCATCGTGCGGCCCCCTTCTTTGTTGCTGGGGCCTTACGCCTCCCTGCAGCGGTGCCATTCAGCACCTCCTTCGTGCGAATGCAGCGCACGTGGCGCCCATCCTTGAGCGGCTCCAGCGGGGGAACGGCGGTGGTGCAGGAGGTGATCGCGTAGCGACAGCGTGGGGCGAAGCGGCAGCCGGCGGGGAACGCATCAGGCGAAGGCACCATGCCGGTAATCGTGTTGAGTTTCTTTCCGCGGGCGGAAAACGTTGGGACTGAGGTCACGAGGTCACGTGTGTAGGGGCTCGCCGGCTCACGCAACACGTTGGCGGCCTTGCCCGTCTCAACGATCTGCCCGGCATACATGACCGCGACACGATCGGCGGTTTCGGCGACGACACCGAGGTCGTGCGTAATCAAGAGGAGTGCCGCGCCGCGCTCGGTGGTGGTGCGGCGAAGCAGGTCGAGCACCTGCGCCTGAATCGTGACATCAAGGGCGGTGGTTGGTTCGTCAGCAATGATCATGGAGGGTTCGCCCGAGAGGGCCATGGCGATCATGGCGCGCTGGCGCATGCCACCAGAGAGCTGGTGGGGGTACTGCTTGGCGCGCTGGTCGGGCTGCGAGATCTCGACCTGCTCCAGGTAGCCGATCGCTAACTTGTGCGCCTCTTTCCAGCTCAGCTTGCGGTGGGCCACGATCACCTCAGCGATCTGTTCACCAATGGTCGTGACTGGGTTTAGCGCTGAGAGCGGCTCCTGGAAGATCACGCCGATACCACCGCCACGAATCGGGCGGAGCGCCTCTTCGCTCAGGCCAACCAGCTCACGGCCCCTGAACATCACTGAGCCCTCAATGATCGCCTGCTTACGGCTGAGGAGTGAAATGATGGCCATCGCCGACACGGTCTTGCCAGAGCCCGACTCGCCGACGACCGCTAGGCACTCACCTGCGCCGAGGTCAAATGAGACGCCGTCGACAACCTTGACGGTGCCGCGATGGGTGCGGAACGAGATCGAGAGATCGCGAACACTCAGGAGCGATGCGCCGCCTTTGCTCATGACCTGCGCCCCTCCGGCTCAAGGCTTTCGCGAAGCGCATCACCGATCATGTTGACCGAGAGTGCGGTGAGAACAATGAAGAGTCCTGGAAATCCAACCCACCACCAGTTCCCTTGCAAGAAGAACTGCTGCGAGTTAGAGAGCATGTTTCCCCATGTTGGGGAGAGTGGCGAAACGCCGAAGCCGAGGTAGCTGATGAATGCCTCACCAATAATGGCGCCACCCACTGCGAAGGGGAAGGCAACAACCACAGGACCGATGGCGTTCGGGAGGACGTGTCGCAGCGCAATGCGCACTGGCGAAACGCCAAGCGCCCTTGCAGCTTCAATAAACTCCATTTCCCGGAGCGCCAATACCTGACCTCGAACGAGTCGAGCTGTGCCCATCCAGCCGAAGGCCACGAAGACGATGATGACAGTCATGAGGCCGGTGCCGCCGAGCTCCGAAATGATGCGGGCACCGACGATGATTACGAAGAGGCTTGGGATGGCGAGGAATACGTCAACGAGGCGCATCAAGAACCCATCAAGCTTGCCGCCAAAGTATCCCGAGATGATCCCGACAAACGTGCCGATCGTGATGCCGCCGATCGCTGAGATGAACCCAATAAGGAGCGAGCCACGGCCACCGTTCACCGTCAACATAAAGACGTCAAGCTGAAGCTGCGCCGTCTCGCCAAAGATGTGCTCAAAGGAAGGTGGTCGACCGAGGAAGACGAACTCACTTGGCGTCGGCACGCTGAAGCGATCGTAGGGGGAGATGAATGGTCCGATGATGACGAAGAGCACAATGAATCCAAGGATGCGGAGCCCCCACGGACCCTGTCGGCCCGCGAAGAAGCGGCGTCGCGCCTGAGCCCATGGGCTCTCCGATGGGGCGAGCTTTGGTGTGGCCGCGGCGAGCGCGGTGCCCTTGCCCTTCGCGATCACAGGCGCACGCGCGGATCCAGGATGGCGTAGAGCATGTCGGCGACAAGGTTGCCGATCACCACCATCACAGAGCCAATGAGCAGGATCGACATGAGCACTGGGTAGTCGAGGTTGTTTGTGGCCTGCAGGGTCAGCCGACCAACCCCTGGCCACGAGAAGATCGATTCAGTGATGAGTGCGCCGCCGAACAGGAAGGGGAGTGCTAGGCCGATGTTCGTCGCGAATGGTACGAGTGCAGTGCGCAGTGCATGGCGCATCAGCACACGCGTTCGAGCTAGTCCCTTCGCACGCGCTGTGCGCACATGCTCCATAGAGAGTGCGTCAATCACGCTGGCGCGAACGTAGCGAGAGTCGCCCGAGAAACTGACGATCACCAGGGTCATCACCGGCAGCACCAGATGCGCGGCAAGGTCGAGTAGTGCAGTGGTCGGATTCACGGAGAAGTACTCCCAGTAGAGAACGCTTCCGAATGCCGGCGACTCGCGCCCGTTCACCATGCCGTCGACCGGCGTGAGGTCCAACACGATGGCGAAGAGGAACATCAGCATGAAGCCGAGGAGGAAGGTGGGGAAGGTCGAGAGGACGTAGGTCACGGTCGTGACGGAATTATCGAGCCGACCTCCACTCTTTACCCCCGTATAGACGCCAACAATGACCGCCAGGGTTAACCAGATCACGATTGAGAGCCCGGCCAGGATCAGGGTTGGGAGGGCCGCAGCTGCGATGAGGTCAGCGACAGACTCACCGTTGAAGTAGGAGTACCCGAGTTCGCCGTGAATGATGCCGGTGTAGACCCCAGAGATGGAGGAGGGTAAGAAGCTGGGGAAGCCGGTTGGGCCAACGAGAGCATCCAGGCCATCTGCGTCGCGGCGGCAGGCGCCAAGCCAACGGCAGTACTGCACTGGAACGGGCTGGTCGAGGCCGAGTGACTTGAGGTAGCCCTCCTTCTGGGCCGCCGTGTACTTGGGGTTCAGGGCGTACTTCTGCTCGGGGCCGCCGGGGGCGGCAAGCAAGAGGGCATAGATGAGGACGGTGGAGCCGAGCATGATGGTGACGCCGAGCGCGATTCGCTTCAGTGCGTACTTGATCATCCTGCCTCCTTGTTCGCGTCAGTAGGTCACACGACCTACGTGGGGGGATCTTAGCGGGGGGAGCGGGGGTGATGTGCGGCCGCCGCAGAACCCCTTTCGGAGCCCCGCGGCGGCCGCACGCCGAATTCGTTCGGCTCAGACCTACTTAGTTCGACGTAACGTCGAGCTCGTAGGCGTTCCAGATTGGGCCCCAGGCCGCATGCTGGAGGTACCCGCTCACATTCTTTGACACCAGAACGATGTCGAGCCAGTAGTGCAGCGGGATCGAGACCACGTTGGTGGTCAAGAGCGACTGCACTTCTGCCATGAGCGCATCCTGCTCGGTCACGTCGATCGAGGACTTGATGGCCTCGAGCTTCGCGTCAAGCTCTGGGATGTTCACGAACTGGTCATTGCCGCCACCGTTCTCGTTGGTCTGGGTCGAGTGGTACGTGTCGTACCCGCTCGGCTCAACCGACGTGATGCCGAAGGCATGCAACGCAAGGTCGAAGGTGCCGTAGGCCAGGTTGCACTTGGTGCCGGCTGGCACGTCGGTGCGCTGACCGAAGAGCACGCCGCTGCCGACCGCGTCAACGATGGCAGTGATGCCGATCGTCTTGAGGTCAGCTGCAAGCAACTGCAACTTCGCGCCACGGGTTGGCTTCAGCGTGGTGCACATGTCGAGGATTGCCTCGTCACGGTCACCATCGTTGTCGACATCCTTGTCGACCGTCCCGTTGTTGTTGGTGTCGCTCCAGCCGCCATCGGCCAGGATCTTTGCAGCCTTGGTCAGGTCATAGGCCTCCACTGCCTGCTCCTCATAGAAGAAGAAGTCAGGGAGTTCCATGTTCGTCGCAACGAAACCAACGCCACCCTCGATCTGCTCGAGGTAGCGCTCTCGGTCAACTGCGGCCGAGATGGCTCGTCGGAGCTCTACGTCAGAGGCTGGGCAGCCACCGCCGCGCGCTGCGCGGTTTGGAAGCACGCCATCTGGATCGGCTTCTGCCGGCGCGCCGTCAGAGCAGATCGTTGCGGAGTGATTTGGGCGCAGGAACTCAACCGTGAAGCTTGGGAACGGGCGCTGCTCGTCGCCAAGGTCCTTGGTTGGGGCGTACTGCGAACCGTCAAGGTCGGTGACCATGTCGAGCTCACCGGCGCGGAACTTCGCAACGCAGGTCTCTGGCGAACCACAGACCACGTACTTCAAGCGCGCAAGCTTCGACTGGCTGCCGTTGCGTGGGTCCTTCCAGTATGGGTTGCGAACGACAACGGTTTCAACACCAGGCGTTCGGCTCTCGTACTTAAAGGCACCCGTCGTTGGAACGTTTGGCAGGTCCTTGGTGCGGTAGCCCGCGCCCAAGAGCATGTCATTTGACGAGTCGGTAGCAGGATTGCCGCCGACCACCGTGCCCACGGTGAACTTGCTGAAGTAGTGCTTCGGCGCATACGAAGGGCCATACTTCAGGTTCTGATAAAGCTCGGAGTAGTGCACGGTCATCTTCTGACCTTCGCACACGATCTCCTTGATCTCCTTGGTGCCAACCTTCGAGACCGCAGTGTTCTTCTCATCGAGAATCCACTCGCGGGCGTACTGGAAGTCGGCGCAGGTGAAGTCAACACCGTCGGACCACTTCCACGGGCGAAGATTCCAGGTGACCGTTGCGGCTGCGCCGTCAACTCCTGGAACCTGAATGCCGCCGTTCTCCTTCGTAGGAATCTCGGTGGCCATCCAAGGCTCAAGCTCGAGCTCCTCGTTGAGGCGGAGCAGACCGTCGCTGGTCGTGCCGATGACGTTGCTCGACATCACCGTGCTGTAGTAGAAGGGGTTCAGGCTGTCGACGTCCTGATAGTCACCGATGAGCAACGTTGCTCCGGTAACTGTCGAACCGGTCGAACCGCCGCATGCCCCAGCGACCATTGCGGCAGCGACCGCAAAGGTTGCGAGTAGCGACCTCTTTCGCATGTGTTTCCTCCTTATCGGCGGCCCCAACAGGGTCACCGTTCAGACTTGAAGCGCGATCTGCGCTTGGCGGAATCCTATCCGATGCGGGGAGGGGAATACCAGAGGGGGAGCGCAGGGTGGAGCGCGGCGGCCTGAGGGGGATTGTTACGGTTGCAGGCGGCGAGTCTCCCAGGGGCCTTCGGGGGTGGCTCGGAGGTACTCAAAGCGATCGTGGAGGCGGTACTCGCCCCCCTGCCAGAACTCCCACTGTGCAGGGGTGACGCGGTAGCCGCCCCAGTGGGGCGGGAGGCTCGGCAGCGCCTCGGGGGTGGGGGCGTGGTTGGCGGTCGCCGCGCTCAAGGCGGCTTCGAGTGCCGCACGATCGGCGATCGGCTCCCCCTGGGCGCTCGCCCAGGCGCCGAGCTGGCTCTCGCGGGGGCGGGAGGCAAAGTAGGCGGCGGACTCCGCGTCCGAGAGGCGGGCCACCGAGCCTGACAGGCGCACCTGTCGCTCCAGGGTTGGCCACCAGAGGGTGAGAGCGGCTGTCGGCCGGGCGGCGAGATCGCGCCCCTTCCGGCTCCCATGGTTGGTGTAGAAGTCGATCCCCTCGGGGCCGATCCCGCGGATCAGGATCATCCGGACACTCGGGTTCCCCGCGCCGTCGGCGGTGGCGAGGGCGGCGGCGAGTGGCTCGGGGACCTGTTGAGCAATCGCCTCGTTCACCCAGCGGTGGAATAGGTCCACCGGATCGGGGAGGAGATCGTCCGCGTCAAGCCGTCCACGCTGGTAGTTGGAGCGATTGCCGAGCGGCTCGTTGCTCATCGGTGTCAGGCGAGTCCGGCCGGCGCCTCGAGTCGCGACTTCAGATCGCCGAGGAAGGCGGCAACCAGTGCGCCATCAACGGCGCGATGGTCGGCGGAGAGTGTCGCGGTCAACATGGTGCGCGCCACCACGGCACCGTCGCGCACTACGGCGCGCGACTCGCTGCGGCCCGTTGCCAAGATCGCCACTTGCGGTGGTGTGACGATGGCGGTGAACTGCGTCACAGGAAACGAGCCAAGGTTCGAGAGGGTAAAGGTTTGCTCGGTGAATTCGGCGGGGCGCAACTTGCCGATCTTGGTGCGCGCAACGAGGTCACGCAGCTCGGTGGAGATGGTGGCCAGATCTTTTGCTGCGCAATCAAGGAGTGCAGGGGCGACGAGCCCATCGGGAATCGCAATTGCGATGCCGATGTTGATCGGCGTGGAGCGCTCAAGCGCTTCGCCCTCCCACACTGCGTTGAGTGCGGGGTAGGCGGCGAGCGATTGCGCGAGTGCGCGCACCAACCACGCGGTGAGGGTGACGCGATCGTCTCCAGTGCGTCCGGAGTTCAGCCCCTCATTGGCGGCAACGACCGCATCCATCTCAATGTCGGTGGAGACATAGAAGTGCGGCGCCTTTGATTTGGACTCCACCATGCGACGGCTGATCGCCGTGCGCATTGGTGTGAACTCAACGGGCGTTCGCCCTGGCTTCGGCATGCGCGAGTTCGGCTTACTTGCCGTCTTCGACGTAGGCGATCACGGCACCGACTGCGACTTCGGCGCCTGCGGCATGCACGATTTCGACGAGCGTTCCAGCAACCGGAGCTTCGAACTCAACGGTGGCCTTCTCAGTCTCGAGCTCGCCAATCGGCTGGCCAGCCGTCACGGTGTCGCCGACCTTTGCCGTCCAGGCGCCGATCTTGCCGACCTCGCTGTCGTAGCCGAGTCGGGGCATCTCTACTGGTACGCGCATCGCTTCCCTCCTTGGGCGGGCCACGGGCGGCTCGCACGCTCTTGCCTCCCCACGAGGGGTGGCGTTGGGGTCAGTGTAGCCCCGCGCCTAGCGCTGTGACTCGAAGGCAGGCTCCGCGGGCATCTCTTCGCCGTGGTGGATGCGCGTCGCGGTGTTCCAGTCGTCGCCCACGTCGGCGGTCGCCGCCGCCACGAGGCGGAAGGCCCCCGTCACGATAAAGATGCCGACATAGGTGGGGTAGGCGACCGGGAGCAGGGCCAGCACGACCACGCCGGCCAGCTGGCCGACGGCGAGCGCCCCCGCGGTGGTGGCACCGTAGGCCGACTGCGCGCGAATTGATTCACCAGGAGCGGCGAGTCGAAGCACGCGCTCCTGCGCCGAGAGCATGCCGGCGGCGAAGCCCACGGTGATGATGACGATGACGACAAGCAACACGATTGGCGCATATGGATTCCATGGACCGGCGAGCGCTGACGAGGCCATGCCCACGCCGCGAACGACCAGTGAGATGCGATAGAGGCGACTTGCCGAGCCGCGCTCCAGCCAGTTACCAATAAGGATCGCGCCGACGAGCGCCGCAGCAGAGCCGATCGCCGCCATCAGGATCGCGTACGCCGCGTCTTGCTTGAGCACGACGATCGCGTAGACCGAAAGGTATGGCGCGAAGCCGGCGCCAAGAGCCGAGATGATGTTGGTGCGAAGGAAGCGGCGCACTGGTGTGGAGAGGGGACCAGAGCTTGCGGCGCGACCCGCCGATACCGCGCCAGGTCGTGGCAGCCCCCGCAGTGCGCGCAAGAAGAAGAGACTGGCGATCAGGCCACCAACGAATGCGGGCGCATAGATAAGGACGCCCCAATCCTGTTCGCCAACGCGAACGAGGAGAGCCACGGGCACAAGTAGCACCGAGCCGAGTCCGAATTGAATGGCGAGGGCACGCGGGGCAACGAAGCGGCGCTCACGCTCGGGGAGGATGCGGCCAAACCAGGTCTGCACGTTGGCCCCTGCGATCGCCTGCGCGGTCGCGCCAACGCCGAACCCGATCGCGATCAGCCCGATGCCAGCGAGGGGCGGAAGGACACCAGCGGCAATCGCCACCACGACGGCGATATAGAGGATGGGCCGCAGCAGTGCTGCTGCGCCGATGAGCAAGGTGAGCCGTCGGAGGTCGCCGCCGTTTCGGCGAAGCGCGGCAGGCATCAGCCCCTGCAAGATGCCGCCGACGAAGGGGAAGAGGCCGACCAGCGTTGCAAGCGCTGGAGATGCGCCGAGCGTTGTGATGAGCGGAATCGAGAGGCTATCGCCGTTCAGCGCGACGGCGATGGCGTCGGAGACGGCGAGGGTGCGGAAGGCGGCGTAGCGGCCGGTGAGGAATCGCCGCCAGTCGGCGATCGCCTTACTCACCGCCCTTGAGCGGCGGAGGTGCTTGCTCGAACCTGCTCCTCAATACGATCAATCTCCGTGACGATCGCGGTGCGGAGGGCATCAAGTTCGCCACGGGCCTTCATGGTGGTTGTGTCAATCGCCGTTAGCGTCGTCTTGATCTGCTGCACTGTGCCGATTCGATCGCGCAACGCGTCGATGGCGTCCTTCACCGCTGAGAGATCGGCGCCGCTCCCCTCCGACTTGGCGCGGATCAGCGCCGAGATACGCGCGAGTCGGTACCCCGCCTCAAGGATCGCAATATCGGGCGCCTCTGGGTCAACGACGCAGTAGACGCCGTGTCGGCTGATGGTGAATGGCGCAGCACCCGCCGGGGCCGCCGCCTCACTGAAGACCATCAGGGCGATCTCGGCCTTGCGATTCTCGCGCGCCTCGGCGAGCTCCTTCTCAATCGCTGGGCCAGTCATCACCTTGTCTTTTACCTCAACCACAATGCGCAGAACGCTTGCGGAGGCGTCGCGGCCGTTGATTGTGATGACCGCGTCACCCTTCTTAGAGTCGGGGACTGCGCCGGTAACGCCGCCTGTTCCTTCAATCTCGTCGTTAGTGGCGCGGAGTAGTTCGGTGTATTCGGCGATCACGCGCGACTCAAAGTCGGCGCCCTTCGCCGTTCCCTTTTTGCGCTCGCCCTTCGCCGCCTTCTGCGACGCATCAAGCTCAACGATCTTCAGCAACACATCATCAAAGCGCTTGGCGATCTCGGCGCGGAAGCCGCTTAGTGGTGAGGCCTCGCGCGTTGGGTCCAGCAGGTGGGCAAGCTTGCTCGCGTCGCCATCAAAATAGGTGCCGAGAATGGTGTTCAGCTTGCCGAGTGCTGAGTCGCGGCGGTTCTCGTCGAAGAGGTCCTTCGTAAAGAGGGCGAGCTCACCCTTGTCGCCGAGGAAGCGCTCCAGGGTTGCGGGGAGTGCGCCACCCTCGTTGGCGAAGGTCTTGCGAAGGATCTCTTCAACCTCGGCGGTCGCCTTCTTGTTTGACTCGCCGGCATCGGTGAGCAACTTGTCGAAGGCGCGGCGCACGTGATCCACATCAATAGAGCCACTAGCGCTCTGCAGCGCCATCAGGCCAACGCGCATCGCGCGCTCTACCGTTTCGGCACGATCCTCGGGCGAGCGGCTCTCCAGGAAGCCGGCGAGGGCGCGATCGACGACCTCGAGGGAGGCGATGCGAATGCGGTCGCCAACGATCTCAACCTGCGTCGGCTTGCTGGCCGAGCTGATCGGCACGATTTCAGGAACGCGCTCGCCGCTCATCTAACGAAGGGCAATCAGGCCGCAGCCATCACAGAGCGCCACGATGGCGCGCTTCTCACGGGCGTAGCCGGCGGTGTGGAGCACGCCAGGGCAGCCGACGGTGCGGCATCGCCAGGCCCACGCCTCATCGCCATCGGCTCCGTCGTAGGGGAGCGCCTCGGCGCCGAGCTTCTCGGCGAGCCCTTCGCGGGCGGCCAGGGTCGTCGCGATGGCGGCGGCGCGATCTGCTTCGCTCTCACGCTTATATGGATACGACTGGGCGACGTTGGTTGGCATGGTCGGAGTATACCGACCGCCGAAGGCGGGAACCCGTATGCTGCACGGGTGACTGGATCCATGAAGGCCTTGCTCCTCGGCACCCTCACGTTGCGCACCGCGACGGGTACCACGGGCGCGCTCCTTATTGTCTGGAACAAGTACCTCAACTCCACTGGGTCGATCACGATCACTCCAGTCGACCTTGCAACGATCACTCTCGCCTTCTATGTGACGGAGCTGATCGGCTCGCCGATCTTCGGCATCATCGCCGACCGCATCGGGCGAAAGCCTGTCATGTTGCTGGGGCCACTCTTCGGCCTCTCGGCGGTGATCATGACGCCGTTCTCTATGACGATCCCGCTTCTGATCGGCACGCGCCTCCTTGAAGGTGCCTCAACGGCGGCGAGCGTTCCTTCAATCCTTTCGTACGTCGCGGCGAAGACGAGTCACGACGCGGCGCTCCGTGGTCGCGTCGTCACCCTCTTTGAAGTTGCGACACTCGGCGGACTCCTCGTCGCGGGAACCGCGTTGGCCGGTCCACTCTGGGCGATCTTTGGACCAGCGGCCTTTGCCGTGAACGGTGCGATCTACGTGCTCGCCCTCCTCTTCTTCGCCTACGGCGTGAAAGATGAGCACGCCGCTCCGCCACCGCAAACAGAGAATCGCCTGCGCAAGTACGCGAAGCTCTTCAGCCAGCGCGGGATCTTGCTCTTCGTTCCTACCTGGGTCTCGATCAACGCCATCATCGGCGTGTGGGTGCCGCAGGGGTTGAACCTGTTGCTCGGCGACGAGACGGTCGACCTTCCGGGTCAATTCCTGCTCAGCGGTTTCGACTTTGTAATCGTCACCTCCGCCTTCGCCTTCGTTGCCCTGATCGGTGGCGTTGGGCTCTTCTTCTGGGGGAATCGCTTCGCCAACTTCCGCCGCACCACCATGCTCCTGCTTGGTCTGATCGCCTTCATCGTGGCCATGGCCGCGATCTTCGCGATCAATCGACTCTCAGGGAACGAACTGCCGCTGATCGCCCTCCTCTTCGGGGTGCTCTGCGCTTCGATGTTCTTCATCGCCGGTGCGACGCCAGCTGCACTCGGCTTCTTGGCCGACGTCTCTGAGCGGTACCACGCCGACCGCAGCGCGGTGATGGGCCTCTACTCGATCTTCTTGGGCCTCGGGCAGGTCATTGGCGTCAAGATTGCAGGCGACCTGGCGTTCGCCTATGGGGTCGACGGCCTGGTCTTCGCCACCCTTGGATTCCTCGTTGTAGCGGGGACCTTCCTCCTGATTCTGCGTCGGGTTGAGCACGAAATCCTCCTACCAAGTGCACCTGGGCAACAGCACGCGCACGACTGACCCGCACCGATAGAATCAGGGGCAGTGAGGGCGACCTGCCCGCACGCACGCTGGGAGGGAGAGACACCATGGCCAAAGCAACTGTTGCAATCATTACCGACAGCGCATCGGACATTCCACCTGATGCAGCAAAGCGGCTCGGCATCACGATCGTGCCGGTAATCGTCTCCTTCGGCTCCGAGAGCTTCAAGGTGAACGAGGAGCTCACCATGGATCAGTTCTGGAAGCGACTCACCGCTCCAGGCGCACCGTTCCCAAAGACCGCAGCACCGCCACCCGCCGCATTCACCGCGGCCTATGACAAGGCGTTTGCTGGTGGTGCCAAGGAGATCGTCTCGGTTCACGTGGCCTCGAAGCTTTCGGCCACGTATCGGAACGCCGAGATTGCCGCAGCAGACCATCCGCAGTCGAAGAACATTCATCTTGTAGACACCGCGACGGCATCGGCGGCCGAGGGGCTGTTGGTTGCGCGTGCCTATCACCGTGCCGCTGAAGGCTGGAAGGCGCCGCAGATCGTCGCCGAGCTCGGTGAGCTCATTCCAAAGACGCACGTGATCTTCTTCCTTGACTCGTTGGACTACCTGAAGGCCGGCGGTCGCATTAGCCCAGCGCGGGCAGCGATTGGCGGACTCCTCTCGGTGAAGCCGATCATCGACATCATCGATGGTGAGGTTGTCACCCTCGATAAGCCACGGACCAGCGCCAAGGCGCGCGAGCGTTTCATGGAGCTCATCAGCGCATCTCCAATCCAGGAGCTGACCATGCTCCATTCGGAGGCGCCCGACATCGAGGCGTTCCGTGATGAGGTCTGCGCTCGGTTCCCAGAGATTGCTGCCTTGAAGCCAGGAATCGTTCGAGCCGGTGCGGCCATTGGCCCACATACCGGTCCGAAGGGTCTTGGCGTCGCGCTGATCCGCGCCTAGTCGCCAAAACCTGCTCCGCCGCACGGGCGGGAGCACGCCGCAACCTACGCGCAACACCTTTTTTGGGCGCGTTGTAGGGTTGTGTGGATCGCCGCACGGCGTCCGCCAGGCACCCGCCAGGGCGGCAGTGGAGAGGTACAAAACGATGAGTGCACAGAAGAGCGCTTGGGCAGTTGCGCAGCAGCAGTTTGACCTTGCCGCAAAGCGGCTCGGCCTCGACTCCGGCATCGCCGCCGTGTTGCGCGAGCCGCGCCGACAGCTCACGGTGCACTTCCCTGTGCGCATGGATGACGGCAGCACCCGAGTCTTCGAGGGTCACCGCGTACAGCACAACCTCGGACGCGGCCCAGCGAAGGGCGGCATCCGCTTCCATCAGGACGTCAACATCGACGAAGTGAAGGCCCTCTCTATGTGGATGTCGTGGAAGTGTGCCGTGATGGATCTTCCGTATGGTGGCGGCAAGGGCGGCGTCACCGTTGACCCGAAGAAGTTGTCGCTCGGCGAGCTTGAGCGCCTGACACGACGCTTCACCACCGAAATCGCCGTCATCATTGGGCCAGAGTCCGATATTCCGGCGCCCGATGTGAACACCAACAGCCAGACGATGGCCTGGATGATGGACACCTATTCCATGCACGTTGGCTACACCGTTCCTGGTGTCGTCACTGGTAAGCCGATTGCACTCGGCGGCTCAAAGGGCCGCAACGAGGCGACCGCGCGTGGTGCAGTCTTCTGCATTCGCGAAGCGGCCGGCAAGATCAACCTGAACCTCAAGGGCGCGACGGTGGTGGTGCAGGGATACGGCAATGCCGGATCTATCGCAGCGCGACTGATCAGCGAGCTCGGCTCTAAGGTGATCGCCGTCTCCGACAGCAGCGGCGGCATTCACAATCCAGCCGGACTCGATCTTGATGCCGTCGATGCGCATAAGAAGAAGACCGGGAGCGTCGTGGGCTTTGCTGGTGCAACGCCAGTGAGCAACCAGGCGATCTTGGAGATCGCCTGCGATGTGCTGATTCCAGCCGCGCTCGAGAATCAGATCACCGCAGAGAATGCGGGGAAGATCAAGACAAAGATCGTCGCTGAGGCGGCGAACGGACCAACGACGCCAGAGGCGGACGACATCTTGTTCGCGAACGGCGCCATGGTGATCCCTGACATCCTCTGCAACGCAGGTGGTGTGACGGTGAGCTACTTCGAGTGGGTGCAGGACCTGAACCGCGACTTCTGGGAAGAGGAAGAGGTCAACGTCCGCCTTGAGAAGAAGATGGTTCGCGCCTTCCACGAGGTCTACGACATGGCCCAGAAGGAGAAGAGCCACCTGCGAACGGGTGCGTATCTCCTCTCGGTGCAGCGTGTCGCCGATGCCATGACGGTGCGGGGTATCTACCCGTAACCCCCCTGCGCGCTAGGATGCGCACATGGCTGGCCTAGACCACGAAGAGCGCTTTCTCTTTCGCGAGGAGATCCTCGCGCTTGCCGCCGCGCTCACCGAAGGGTCGGCGCTCGACAACGTTGAGGACCTGCTCGTTGACCTGATCACCTCAAGCCACTTCGACGCGGAGGTGGTCACGCTGGAGCGATCGCTGCAGGCGATGCTCGGCCAGCGCCAGGGCTCAACCCTGGTGACCGCGCTTACGGCGGCCCCCGAGGTCTTTGACGAGGTGACGCAACTGCGCCTCCCCCCTGAGGTGGTGGATCGTCTCGCCGGCTGGCGCGCACGCTTCGGCCTGGCGATCGACAACGCACTGAGCTTCCTCTCGAACCCCGACGGCATCCAGGGGCACAACTTCACCACGCAGGTCGCCCACGCCGACGATCGTCGAACGCTGCAGGGGCGGCTCACCTTTGTGCGCTACAGCAACGAGTCGGAGTTCTTTATTGCCGACGCGAGCGTCTTCCTTCAGGTTGCGGCCGACCTGCTCGACAAGCTCGGCACGCACATCAGCCGTGATGATGTTGACCAGGAGTCGGTGACGCGCCTCAAAGAGGCAGTCAACCTGATCGAGCGTCGCACCGCGCCGCGCGACGAGGCGTAGCCCGATGACCGGCGCCGCGGGCGCACGGCAGCTCTTCCTCGCCGCGACAGGGCAGAACCGCGGCAAGACGACCACCTCTCTCGGACTCTTTGCCGCTTTCCGCGCGCAAGGGCTGGATGCGGGATTCATGAAACCGGTCGGGCAGCGGTGGATCACGATCGACGATACCCCCGCCGACGAAGATGCCGCGTTGATGCGCGGCGTGTTTGGCCTAACCGATGCGGTCGCACTTCTCTCTCCGGTGCAGATTCCGCGCGGATTCACGCGCAAGGTGATTGAGGGTCAGGTGGTGGAAGACCTCGGCGCGAAGATCATCGCCGCTCAGGTTGAACTCGCGCAGCGACACGAACTGCTGCTGCTTGAGGGGACGGGTCATGCGGGCGTTGGCGCGGTGATTGGCTTGAGTAATGCCGATGTCGCCGCGCTGCTCGGCGCACCGGTGATCATCGTGAGCGAGGGGGGCATTGGGCGACCGATCGACGAGATCGTGTTGAACGCAGCGCTCTTCGCCGCGCGCGGCGTTGAGGTGGCCGGCGCGATCGTGAACAAGGTCGATCTCGATCTGCAGCCAGAGCTGCCGCGCCTCCTTGAGAAGGGGCTCGCGCGCCACGGCATTCCGCTCCTCGGCGTCCTTCCATACCGCCAGATTCTTTCGAACCCCACGCTGGCGATCATCGAAGACGGGCTGCAGGGTGAGACCCTCTGGCCTGGCCGCGATATGGACGCGATCATCGGACGCGTCTCCGTTGCTGCGATGCAGCCAGAGCATGTGATGCAGCGCATCGGCGAGAGCGCCCTCATTGTGGTTCCTGGTGACCGAGAGGATGTGATCGAGGTGCTCACGCAGCTGTGGCTCGACGGGAAGGATCATCCCAATCGTCCGCTCGGCTTCGTCCTTAGCGGTGGCTATCGACCGAGCACACGAGTGCTCGAGATGATTCGGAAGGCGAACGTTTTTGCCGTGCTGATGGAGGGCGACACCTACAGCGTGGCATCCATGGTGCACGACCTGCTGGTGAAGACTCACCCCGAAGATGTGCGCAAGATCGAAGAGATCAAGCAGCTCGTTGCCGGCTCACTTGACGTGAGCCGTATCCTCGCTGCGGCGCGTCCCGTTCCAACGCGCTAAGCGACGCTCCTACGGGAGCGTGATCGCGTCGATCAGGCGCACTCCGTCCACAACGGCGGCGACAGAGACGAGCACCTCACCTGGTGCGGCATCGCCTACCTGTGCGCTCTCTGACAGCGGCACGAGCGTTGCACTCTCGGCGAAGTCGAGATAGTCGAGCGTGACGCTTGGCTCGGCGGTGATCACCCGCTCGGCGAGAGTCCGAAGCATCGCAACGCTCGTGACGCCAGAGGCATACGCCTCAGCGATGAGCGAGAGGGCGACGGGGATCGTTTTTGCCGCCGCAACGCGACCGCTCGCTGAGAGCATCTGATTGCGTGAACTGAGCGCAAGGCCATCACTATCGCGCACGGTGGTGACGCGGTGGATCGAGATCTGGTCGCTCCGCTGCGCCGCCATCCATTCAATGACCCGCACCTGCTGCGCATCCTTCGCGCCGAAGTACGCCTCATTGGGGCGTACCAGATCAAAGAGTCGAGAGACAACGGTTGCCACGCCGGCAAAGTGCCCAGGCCGGGAGGCACCTTCAAGTCGCGTCGCGAGCGGACCTGGATCAATCGTTTCAACGGGCTCGTTGGGTGGGTAGATCTGATCAACATCGGGGGTGAAGAGGAGATCTGCACCAGCCACCTCGGCGAGTTGCTGGTCGCTCTCAAGGGTGCGCGGGTATCGTGCGACATCAGCGGCGTTCGCAAACTGTCGTGGGTTAACAAAAATGGAGACGACCACGGTGGCAGCGGCGCGGCGCGCGGCGGCGATCAGCGCTGCATGGCCGGCATGGAGCGCCCCCATGGTCGGTACGAGGGCAACAGGGCGGGGAAGTTGAGCGAGCGACTGCTCGAGCTCCGCGCGAGTAGTGACGGTGCGCATCGCTTTACCGCCGAGCTAGCGCGGAAGCTCGTTGAGGGCTGCGATGAGGGTTGCGTCGCCAGCGATCCCTTGCGCTGCGGTGGGGAAGTCTCCCGACTCCACGTTCGTGCGCCAGGCGGTGAGGGCTGCAATCGCCTCGTCGCGAAGGTTGGCGATGCGCCCGGCGTGGCGCGGTGCGGCGGCGCCGAGTAGGCCGAGTAGGTCTGGGAGCACCTGGATCTGTCCAGTGCACCCGCCACCGGCGCCGATGCCAATGGTTGGGATCGTAAGGCGGCTGGTGATCGCGGCAGCGAGTTCCTGTGGCACAAGCTCAATCACGATCGCCGATGCGCCGGCTTCCTGTAGGGCGATCGCATCCTCTAGAAGTGCGGCCGCCGCCTCAGGGAGACGCCCCTTTGCGCGAGGCTTGCTTTCATTCAGTGACGACTGTGGCGTGAAACCGATGTGGCCAATCACTGGAACGCCACTGCGCACGAGCGCAGCGACGACGGGGGCAACGGCAACGCCACCCTCGAGCTTCACGGCCCCAGCGCCAGCATCGCGAATGAATCGCGCAGCGTTTTCGGCTGCGGTCGGCACATCCACATAGGAGAGAAAGGGCATGTCGCCGATCACTAGTGCGGTGCTGGTTGAGCGCACAACGGCGGCGGTGTGATGCAGCATCTCGCTCATGCCAACGCGAACGGTCGACTCATGGCCGAGCGCAACCTGTGCGAGCGAGTCACCCACGAGCATGAAGTGAATGCCAGCCGCCTCGGCGAACTCGGCGGTCGGGCGATCCCATGCGGTAACTGCAGCGAAGTGGCCGCCCGCGGCGTGCGAAGCGCGCATGTCGGCAATGGTGTGTCGCCCCATCAGCCTGCTCGCGTTGCGAGGAGCGCCGCCACTCGATCCAGGATGGCGTCAGCCACGACACGCTTCGGCGCTGGACCGACACGGGTTACGACATCATCCGCCCCGATGATCTCTGCTGCATTCTCGGCGCTCTCAAAACCGATGCCGGGCGCCGTGACGTCGTTGGCGACGATGAGGTCGAGGTCCTTCTTCTCTAGCTTCTCGCGTGCCCGCGGCGTTGCACTCGCCTCTGCCGAGAAGCCCACAAGCAGTGTCTGACGCGTGGCACGTGCGCCGAGTGCGTGTGCGACGCCAGCGAGCAGGTCGGGGGTCGGCGTGAGACGCAGTGTGATCTCGCCATCGCGACGCAGCTTCTCGGTCAGCGGGCCGCCCGCAACGCGAAAGTCAGAGACGGCGGCGGTGGCGATGAGTGCATCGGCGGGGGTTGTTGCGCTGCCGTTCGGTGCGGCGAGGAGTGCGCTGCGCAGTGCGGCATTGAGCGCGTCAACGCTCATAGCGCGCACGATGGTGACCCCCTCAGGGAGCGGCACGCTGACACGCGCGGCGATCAGGGTGACGTCAGCGCCACGATCGCGCGCCGCCTCAGCGAGGGCGATCCCCTGACGACCCGACGAGCGGTTCGCCAAGATGCGCACCGCGTCGATCGGCTCTTCGGTTCCACCTGCAGTGACCACGATCCGTCGACCAGAGAGGTCGCCAGCGGGCACTGCTGGCGGGCGGCGGCTCTCGTTCGGCTCGCGAATCGGTGCGGCGCCAATGGCGGCCACTACCGCGTCAACGATCGCTGCAGTTTCAGCGAGGCGGCCGACACCGGTCGCTCCACTCGCCAGCGCGCCACGCTCTGGAGCAACCAGTGCGTAGCCAAAGTCGTCGCGCAGTCGGGTTGCATTCGTCTGAGTAGCGGCGTGCACCCACATCTCGCCATCCATGGCCGGAGCCACGATCACCGGCGCAGTGGTGGCGAGGCAGGCGGCGGTGACCACATCGCCGGCGAGACCGCTCGCCATGGCGCCGATCCACTGTGCTGTTGCTGGCGCGATCAAGAGCGCGTCGGCCGCGTCGGCGGCAACGATGTGACCGATGCGACCGTCGGGGAGCAGGTCGAGCAGATCGGCATCAACAGCGTGGCCGGTAAGGGTGCGCAGTGTCAGGGGTGAAACGAAACGCGTGGCTGCCGGGGTGAGCAGCGCCTGCACGTCGGCACCCTCAGCGCGGAGTGCGCGCACGATCTCAGGCGACTTGTAGGCGGCGATGGAGCCGGTGATGCCAAGGACAACGAGTCGTCCGGCGAGGCGCTTGCTCATGCACGCACCGCTGCGGGGAGTGCGTGGATGGCGCGCAGAACAAACTCGGCGTCGCGATGATCGGCGGCAACGGTCGCGCACCAACCAGCGAGCGCTGCACCGCCACTCAGCACCACAGCAGGAGTTGGCGCGCCAGGATCTCGGCGTGACATCTCTTCAATCGACTCTGCAATGAGTGCGGTGAGGGCACCGCGTGCGCCACGGAGGATTCCGGCGCTGAGCGCTTCGGCGGTGTCGGCCCCAATCGGTCCAGCGAGATCAGGGCTCTCGTCGTAGATGGCAACGAGTGGCAGTGCGGCGGCGCCGCTCGCCAAGGCGCGGGAGGCAAGCACGGGAGAGGGGGTGATCGCGCCACCAATGAGGCGGCCACTTCGGTCGACGCAGGTGAGGGTGAGTGCGGTGCCGAGCGTCACCGCGATCGCCCCACGACCACGAGGCGCTCCGAATTCAGTAAAGGCGAGCCATGCGGCGAGGAGTCGGTCAATGCCGATCTGGGCGGGTGGAGTGAGTGCCAGCTCAAGCGGCACATCGGCCACGCTCACGAACTCAATGGAGAGATCCGCGCTCTTCGCCACCGCGCGGAGCGCCTCGGCACCGGCTGGCACGACGCTCGCAACACGGAGGGTTGCCGCTTCCCCAGTGCGCTCTGCATCGGCGCGGATTGCTGCGATCAGCTCGGCGGCAACACCACCCCAGGCGACGGCATCACGCGGGTCGATAGGGGCGGGGAGGCGCACCACGGCACCGTCAAGCAGGGCGGCCTTCGCCGCACTATTCCCGAGATCAACGGCGTAGCGCACCGCTCAATGATAGGGCGGGCGGCGCGGGTGCGGCGAGGAGCCGCTCTGCGGTAGGCTCTCTCCCTCATGGATCACGAACAGCACGACCGCGCCCCCGGCCTCTTCGTTAATCGAGGCCTCGTCGTGCAGCGCGCCGATAAGGCGAATATCCTCCGCCCCCTCCTGCACCAGACGGTCTCCTATCGCCACCTTCGCGATGGCGAGCAGATCGTCCGCGGTCACGGCTGGGTCGAAGAGGTGCTGGGTGACGATCCCGAGGTCTCCTCAATCTTTACCCCACTCACCATCACCATCAATGTTGATGCCTTCGAGAGCATCGAGTTTGATCTCAGCGAGCCGGGGAACCTTCGCTATGTGCTGCGCTCTGGCTCCGACGCAGTGGAGATTGAGTACCAGGCCGGCACCCAGATTCCAGACGCTGCGCCCGTGAAGAGCTGGTTGGAATATCGCGGCGAGCAGTATGTGCAGATCGAACTACCAACGGGGGCATGGCCAACGGCGAGTGACGATAAACCACACTCCAACGAGATCGGCTAACCTGCTGCTATGAGCACCAGCCAGCGCACCCTTGTTCTCGTCAAGCCAGACGGCGTACAGCGCCAGCTTGCTGGTCGAGTGATCACGCGATTCGAAGAGCGGGGTCTCAAGATTGTTGCCCTGAAGATCACCCCGGTGAGCGCGAAGCTCGCTGAGACTCATTACGCCGTACATGCACAGCGCCCCTTCTTCAAGGGTCTCGTTGAATTCATCTCATCGGGCCCAGTTGTGGCGATGGTCCTCGAAGGACCAAACGCTATTGCTGTTGTTCGTTCGATGGTCGGTGCAACGAAGCCGCACGAGTCAGCCCCCGGAACGATCCGCGGCGACTTCGCGCTCGAGACGGCAAAGAATCTGATCCACGCATCCGATGCGCCCGAGACTGCTACAGCAGAGATTGCACTCTGGTTCCCAGAGGGTGGTCTTGTTGAATACACCCGCGCAACCGACGCCTGGATCCTCTCCGACGAGGAGTAGTTCCCCCCCGCGACCGATGGTCGCTACGGCGCTGGCGAAATCTCCCCACTCCCTGACGGGACCACACTTGGCGAAACTTCTGGCGATACCGTAGGGCTCGGAGTTGGCTCAACGCTTGGCACAACACTCGGCTCACTGCTTGGCTCACTGCTCGGCGCCGGTTCAAAGCTTGCTCCTGGCGACACGCTTGGCGCTGGCGGGAGCGGACCAGTGCCACCCGACTCAAGGGCGAGCCAGCCAGCTGCTGCCGCTGCAACGAAGATTGAGCCAACGATCAGCGAGATAGTGATGATGTTGGCGAACGGTCGGGTCTCTGCCTCGTGCACGGTCTGACTCTCTGGCGTGAAGCCAACAAGCAGGAGCCGAATCGCTGCAACGATCAAGAGAATCTGACCGATGATCGCAAAGAGTGCGATGAGGGGATTACCACCGAGCAGCAACAGATTTAGTCGAGCTGCGAGAACGGCACCAGGTGGCAGCGCTGCGAGCGCAATGATCGCGGCGACAAGCGCAATTCCGTTTGCCCCCGTGCGACGCGCCCACCCGCCGAGCTCACTAATCGAGGTGGTTCCATATCGTCGCCGCACGCTCACGAGCCAGAGGCCAAAAAGCGAGATGGTCAAGATCCCGGGGAGCACGATCAGTCGTGAAGAGGTGTCGGTCGGTGACTGCAGAGCGGCTGCCGCGGCGAGCGCCAGCCATCCGGCGTTCCCCACCGCGATGAACCCAACGATCTCACCGATATCGTCGTGCAGCAGGGCGGATACTGCGCCGAAGACCAATGTTGCCGCGCCCGCAAGCAGGATGCCAGGCACAATCGCGCCACCGAGGGGATCCGTGATGCTGCTCGCCAGTACCGAAAGCTCGCTCATCACAATGAGCGCAAGTGCCGAGGGGATCCAGACACCGACCAGGAGTGAGCCCACGATCGGGAGGGCCTCAAAGATTTTGATCAGTCGGCCATGGAAGGGGAAGACTCCTGCGGCCACGATGAGCACGAGCGAAACGCCGAGTGCCGTTCCTGCGGCGAGCGATGCGGGAGTGGCATACGACGCATCAACGGCGGCGTAGGAGATTGCCGTGCGTAGAATCTCGGCGATGACGACTGCGGGGAGCAGAAGGGAGACGGTTCGAAGGTCGCGGAAGACGGCACGAGCGCGACCGACATCGTCCTTGCCGCTCGCCGCTGCGCCAGAGATACCCAGGCTGGCGAAGAGGAGGAGTGCAATCGGCGCAATGCCGGATGGAATCGCCAACGCGAGATCAATCGCGGCGATACCGAACAGCGCAATCTGCCCCATGGTGCCCGCTCGACGCCCCTCGCCAGCGCCGACGATCACTGCGAAGACGATGCCGCCCAGCAGCACCAGCAGGCGACCAGGCTCCGAAGGGTCGATGGCGATCTGGCCAATCTTGAGTGTTGAGAGATAGCCAGCACCAGCAAGTGCTGCACCAACGGCGGTGATGAGCAGTAGGAGCTGCACGCCAAATGTTGCGTAGGTCGCGGCGTCATCACGCTGCGGTCCGCGCAAGAGTCGAATGAGCGGAACGAGGGCGAGGGAGCTCAGCGCCATGAGCGTAGGGAAGAGGGCGCGGATCGCCGCCAGGGCTTCCACTTCGCTCATTGCTCCTCCTCAGCGTTTGAGATTCGCGTTGCGACGCTGCCGCCAACGACCAGGATGCAGGTGAACCCTGCGCCAATCGCCAGCGAGGTGAGTGGATCAAGTGCCCCAAAGATGGAGGTGCGCAGCAGCATGGTTCCCGCAAGCGTCACAACGGCTGCGCGCGTTGTCGCTTCAATGAAGCGACTGGTTAGGAGCGGTGGCAAGCCGACGACGAGGAGTGCGACGCCAGCGGCTCGGAGCGCATCGCTACTTGATTCAATCGGGAGTGCGAGTGGCACGAGACCAAGAAGGAGGCCCGCGATTGCGCTGGCCACGACCACTGGATGCTCCAGCAGTGTGCGCACAAGGGTGCGAAGGGCGAGATCACGGCGCAGCGCCTCTCGCTCAAAGAGGTTTTCAGGGAGTGCCGCGACGAGGCCAATGCCAATTGCGGAGAGGCGCAAGATCAACCCAATGTGGTTTGGATCTGCGACGGAGAATTCAAGCGCGCTCGAGGTCAGCGCTAGGAGCGCGATGGCGACCCATGCACCGCGACCGGCACTGGTGACTGCCAGCGTGCCCGCCAGGATGGCGATGAGGACGAGGGGCAGCTCAAGGCCGGGCATCTAGGGTGCGGCCTGTCGGTAGGTTGGCGGCGTGATGATGGTGAGCAGGTCAATGGGGAAGTAGCGCAAGATCGCCCGCCCGATCACGCTGGTGGTGGGGATAGGGCCGTAGGCACGCGAGTCGGAAGAGTTCGATCGGTGGTCGCCGAAGACGAGGAGCTCTGTGGGCCCGAGTACCCAGCGGCCAGACTCACCGGCCCCGCCTCCGCCACCGTCACGGTAGGTATAGGTCTCATCGATCGCTATCCCATTCACGCTGACCACCCCGTCGACCAGGTCGATCGTCTCGCCAGGGAGTCCAATCACTCGCTTGATATATGGGGTGCCCGATGCGTCGGCGGGCCAGGTGCTGGGGGGTCGAAAGATCACGATGTCGCCCCGGTGGTACCCGGTGAGCGCTGCGGTGAGCTTATCGGCGAGCACGTATTGGCCAGGCTCGAGGGTTTGCCGCATTGAGCCCTGCTCAACCCGAAATGGTTGTGCCACGAAGGTCTGCAGGAGATAGAAGGCGAGGATGGTCAGCGCCACCGTCTGCACGATCTCTATGGCAAGTCTTCGGAGGCGCATCTGGCTGAGTATAGGCGGGGGAGGGTGTGCGGTTGACCCACGGCGGGGCCTCCCCGTACCATCACCTCACCAGGAGCCCATCCTGGCGGGTCGCACATGCGACCTGCAGCCCGACAGACGCCCGACCCGAAGCGCGGTGCCAAGCACCGCGGCCACGCGACGGACTGGACGCATCGGAGGAACAAGAAGAATGGAAATCACGTCGCTCATGTTGCAGGGGCTCGTGCTCCCAGCGGCAGTTATCGCAATCCTCTTCGCCTTGTGGTTGGCCAGCGATGTGCTGCGCCGCGACAAGGGGACCCCTGCCATGCAAGACGTTGCGGGCATGATCTTTGAAGGAGCGGTCGCGTTCATGCGACGTCAGTACATCACCATTGGTGTGCTCTCAGTAGCGATGGCGGTGCTGATCGGCGTGTTGATCGCCACATTTGAGACCGCCGCCGTGGCTGACACCGAAGTCTATGGCGCAGACCTCGGCATTCGTACCGGAATCGCCTTCATCTTCGGCGCCGCCTGCTCCATGGTGTCAGGCGTCATCGGCATGTACGTCAGCGTCAAGGCAAACCTTCGCACCACCGCCGCCGCCCGCCAGGGTGTCGTCAAGGCGGTGCAAGTCGCTATGCGTGGTGGAGCCGTCTCCGGCTTCCTCGTTGCGGCACTCTCGCTACTCGGCGTCTACGCCGTCTTCGTCGTCTTCGGTGGACTTGAGCGCCCAGCAGAGGCGCCATTCCTGATCGTCGGCTACGGCTTCGGCGCTTCTTTTGTTGCGCTCTTCGCCCAGCTCGGCGGCGGTATCTACACCAAGGCTGCCGATGTTGGCTCCGACCTCGTCGGTAAAGTTGAGAAGGGCATCCCAGAGGATGACCCTCGCAATGCCGGCGTGATCGCCGACCTCGTGGGCGACAACGTTGGCGACTGCGCCGGCCGCGGCGCCGACCTCTTTGAGTCGACTGCTGCCGAGAACATCGGCGCGATGATCTTGGGCGTTAGCGCCTACAAGATCGCTGAGGGGATGGGCTGGGCGCACCCAGAGTCGTGGATCTTCTTCCCACTCGTGGTGCACGCTTTCGGCCTTCTGAGCACGATCGTGGCGATGGCCTTCGTGCGTGGCAACGAAAAAGAGAACCCAATGAACATCCTGAACCGCGGCTACTGGGCAACCACCATCATCTCGGCTGGCTTGCTCGCGCTCGCCTGCGCAGTGATGTTGGACGCGGGCAACTCCAACGCCTGGCTCTGGTTCTTCGGGGCTGGCGTCGTCGGCCTCGCTACCAGCGTGGCATTCGTCTATATCACCCAGTTCTATACGGCTGGCTCGTATCGACCGGTTCGCGAGATCGCAGAGGCGAGCCGCACGGGCGCTGGTACGAACATCATCGCTGGCACCGCCGTTGGTTTTGAGACCACGCTGGTGACTGCAGTCTCCATCTCGGCGGCGATCTTCGCCTCGAACTGGCTCGGCACCCAGGCTGGACTTGCCGCAGGCCTTTCGGGCGTCGCCCTTGAGAAGTTCGGCATCTTCGGCACCGCCGTTGCAACGGTCGGCATGCTCATGACCACCGCCTACATCTTGGCGATGGACACGTTCGGACCGATCACCGACAACGCCGGTGGTATCGCCGAGTTCAGCCGCGCGCCGCAGAAGGTGCGCACCGTGACCGACAAGCTCGACGCGGTCGGCAACACGACCAAGGCACTCACCAAGGGGTATGCGATCGCCTCGGCGTCGCTGGCCGCCTTCCTCCTCTTCTCGGCCTATCTCGACAAGGTGAACCTGATCCTGGAACGCTCTGGTCGACCGCTCATTGAGTCGGTGAACTTGGCGAACGTGAATGTCTTCATCGGCGCATTCATCGGCGCGATGCTCGCGTACTTCTTCAGCTCGCTCGCCATTCGCGCCGTGGGGCGCACGGCGCAGGCGATCATCGTTGAAGTTCGCCGTCAGTTCCGCGAGATTCCGGGGATCATGACCTACAAGGCGCGCCCGGATTATGCACGCGTCGTGGACATCACCACCATTGCCTCCCTGCGCGAGATGATCGCCCCAGGTGTGGTTGCGGTGGCGACCCCTGTGCTCGTTGGACTGCTGCTTGGCGCTGAGGCGGTTGCAGGCTTCTTGATCGTGGGCACGATCAGCGGCGTGCTGCTGGCTACGGTGTTGAACAACTCCGGCGGCGCATGGGATAACGCCAAGAAGTTCATCGAGTCCGGCGGACTGAAGGACGCGAAGGGGAAGGTCCTCGGCAAGGGGAGCGATGCCCACGCGGCCGCGGTTGTCGGCGATACCGTTGGCGATCCATTCAAGGACACCGCTGGCCCATCGCTCCACGTTCTCGTGAAGCTGCTGGCCACGGTCACCCTGGTGCTCGCACCGCTCTTTATTCGCGGCTAGTCCGCGCGTTCAAGCAAGTCGCTGAGGCGGCGCTTCCCATTTGGGGGTCGTCGCCTCATGCTATGCCCCCACAGCGCCAGCGCGGCGCACAGAGCTAGACGAGGAGGAGCGATGGGCAGCGACCCAGTATCTGCAGCACTCATCGCCCTGCTCCTTGGGCTCGTTCAAGGTGCAACGGAGTTCCTGCCAATCTCGTCATCGGCACACCTCTATGCGATCCCGTACCTCTTCGGTGTCAACGACCCACTCCTCTCGTCACTCGCCTTTGGTGCAGTGATTCACTTGGGCACCCTGGCCGCCGTCCTTGTTGCACTTCGTCACGACGTGACGCGGCTCCTCCTCGTGGCGCTGCGAACCGTTGCGTCGGGTGGACGTCGTCGGGGTGAACCGGCTGACGAACGGTTGATTCTCGCCATCATCATCGGCACCATCCCCGCAGTGCTTGTTGGCCTAGCCGCTGGCGATCTACTCGAGGGTGCCGTGCGCACACCACTGGTTGTTGCAGGTGCGGTAACTGCAGGTGCGCTGCTCCTCTGGTTCGCGGAGCGTGTCAGTTCGCGCGAGCGACCGCTACAGAGCGTTGGCGTGATCGATGGCCTCATGGTCGGCCTGGCGCAAGCACTCGCGCTGATCCCCGGCATCAGTCGCTCTGGCGCAACCATTAGCGGCGGGCTCCTCCTCGGCTTCCGTCGAGAAGCGGCGGCGCGGCTCGGCTTCTTGCTCGGTATCCCCGCGATCGCTGGGGCTGGCACCATTGAGTTGCGGCGCCTCCTTGAGTCAAGTGAAGACCTCGCTGCACGTGCGCCACTCCTTGCCATTGGCGTGGTGAGCGCATTCATCTCTGGCCTCTTCGCCATTAAGCTGCTCTTCCGCATCTTGGATGGCGGCAGCACGCGCATCTTCGTGGCGTATCGTTTCGCCTTTGCCGCCGTGCTGGTTGCCTCTGTCGTTTTGCGGGGCGGCGAGTAGTGGACCTCGGCAAGAGCGTTCGCCACCGCGCCCTGCGCGACATCGTGTCGCGGCAGGCGATCCGCACCCAGCGAGAACTTGCCACGGCGCTCAAGCGTCAGGGGATTCCCGCAACACAGGCAACGCTGAGTCGCGACATCACCGAGCTCGGTCTCATCAAGGTGGACCGCGGCGGCTCACCCGCCTACGCCTTCCCGCCAGGTCGTTCGGTCGAGATCGCCGCGGAGGATCGCCTGCAGGCGCTCCTCGGCGAGATTCCGCTGGAGGCAGCGGTGGCAGGGTCGATCCTGGTACTGAAGACGCTCCCAGGGAGCGCGCACGCTATTGCCGCCTCCCTCGACCGCCTCCGACTCCCTGAGATTGTTGGCACAGTGGCGGGGGACGACACCCTCTTCGTAGCCGTGCGCGATGCGGCGGCGATGCGCAAACTCCGCAAGCGCCTGACCGATCTCGCCCAACGAGGCTAATCACCGCCGCGGGCGCTAGGATTCCCAGCATGTATTGGGCAGACGAACTCGCCGCACGTGTCTCCGGGCCCCAGGTCGTCAACGACTCCAAGACCCCATCGGGGACGGTGCACGTTGGCTCCCTCCGCGGACCGGTGATGCACGACGCCATTGCTCGTGCCCTGCGCGACCGCGGCATCCCCGTGCAGTTCCGCTACGGCGTTGAAGACATGGATGCGATGGATGCGCAGGCGCTCCTGACCCCCGACGCAGTGGAGCGCTACATGGGCGTGCCACTCGCACACGTTCCCGCTCCTGAGGGGAGCAGCGCCGAAAACTACGCGCGTCACTTTGTGGGGACGCTCTTCTTCCCAACCTTTGCGCGCCTCGGCATTCGCCCAGAGTTCTACTGGCTCTCTGAGATCTACCCCACCGGGCAGCTTGATCCATTCATTCGCACCGCCCTCGACAAGGCGCAGGTGATTCGTGACCTCTACGTGCGCGTCAGCAATGTGGAGCGACCAGCAGGTTGGCTGCCGATTCAGGCGATCTGCGAAGCGTGCGGCCGCGTTGGCACCACCCTCTCCGACGATTGGGATGGCGAGACGATTCGCTACCGCTGCCTCCCTGACTATGTGAAGTGGGCACAGGGCTGCGGACACGAAGGTCGACTCGCACCGTTCGGCGGCAAGGCGAAGATGCCGTTCAACGTGGAGTGGGCGGCGAAGTGGTCGCT
>Ga0315906_10001877_pt1 | contig 30445 bp, 28 predicted proteins | sample LakEriMetagenome_4_FD_203526 | JGI IMG/M metagenome (GOLD analysis project Ga0315906, IMG submission 203526) | Freshwater fungal communities from buoy surface, Lake Erie, Ohio, United States - Buoy 2 MA122 | ecosystem: Environmental > Aquatic > Freshwater > Lake > Lake biofilm | place: USA...
ACTGCTGGTTACTGGTTAAGCGAACTCCAGCGCAAACCCGAACGTATCAAGTCGTACTTCCAAGATCCGCGAGTCAAATACGCCGCCTAAATTTTTGTTGGCCATATTTAATTGCCGGATCAATAGATAGTTTGTTGAGCTCGTCATCCTTCTAGTACGTCGTGCCCGCAACAGTCGGGTAAATGATACACCTGCCTCCATCGACTGGTAAACCTAGAGCAGATTCCTGCCAAGATCCATGTCGACTTCCCGGCTGACTGCCGCGCCTTTTTCCCCGGATTTTGCAGGCTTAGCATTTGGCAAGTATTGCGTTCCCTGCTTTCACACGTGCGCGCTTCTCATCTTCTATTTCGTCTTTCGGGCCAAATCGATTCGCATTAGCTACCTACGCCAGCCAAACCACCTGAGCCGCACCAATAAGCACAATTCGTCGTATCGGGTTCACTTACGATCTCCGTCATCGCCACTCCACCAAAGATAACCCCGCTCCAATCATTGTCTGACGGTGGTTGTAGTCGATCAAGCTTTCACCATAACCCGAAAACACAAATAGGTGCCCCTTTAGATTGCCGACGATTGGCCACGACCACTCGATCTTGACTGAGCCACGCGAATTTTCACCGCGCCGTAGCGAGTGCCGACCCTGTACCGACCACACATGCCCACCATTGCGCTGCGCAACGACAACTTCGCCCCGACCAATGTAGTCTTCGATACTGGGGTTGTCATCTTCTTTGCCAGACTCGCGAAGCCGTCGCCAAGGGTGCAGCAATATGACGGTCCCATCTTTCTCAATGCCAATTTGTCCCGTGACACGATTCCAGCTGCGAGATAGTGGCAATGCTCGTCCGTTTGATTGATGGTTTACGCCGATACCCGCGAGCGCAACCCTCCAGTCGCCAATTGAGTACGGCGTGGGCATTGCAAAGATGGCCTCAGGCTCGTAGTTTGTTTCCCGAAATGGACGTGAAGTGACCCCGCTGAATAGTTGCCAGCGAGAGCTCTGCGTATATCCAAACCAGAGATGCCCGCTGGATCCCAATACACGATCCCAAACTTTCGATTTGAAACTGAGTTGAAACTGCGACTCAGTCGGATCAAGCGGCAACACTGTCAACTGCTGATGCCCCGCCTGAGGTGATGAGGGCTGTTTGTTAATGCGGTTTGTGCGTGTACCCAACAGAAAAAAAACCGGGCGATGCGAGCGCAGCTCAAATGCGGGACTCACCTGCGCTGGATCAAGGTCCCAAGTATCAACAAGGCTTTGCGTTCTGCGCTCAAGCTTCCTTTCCTGCTCGGCAATGGCAGCTGCAGTCGGCTTCGGACCTTCAACAGGCAGCGGAGCGATTACCGCTGTTGGCTGCTTACGTCCTGCCTCCTGGTCGTAACAAAGAAGGCGTTGCCTGTCGTCTTCAATCGTAGTGCAAGAATTCGCACGGGTGCCAGAACAAGCGACGAAGCCGACCATCAACACGACGACGGTACCGGCATTTACGCGCAAATTTTTTGTCTTGGGCACAGCCACTCCAAGCGGACGGCTGGGCTGAGTGTGAGTCACTCGAAATATGCTCTCACCAAGCGGCTTGGACAATCTTGCGATTAATTCAAAGGCCATGATGAAACTTTCAAGAAAGTTACAATGGTTTTTCACAAGACTCACCCACAGTCCCGCAAGCGCGGCGTCGCCGGGTCAAGTCTATCGGCCAGCGGTGCGGCTTTCAATAAGTTTTTCCTTTTTGTTTGGAGGAAGATTCGCGCTGTGCTGGTGTCGTAGTGCCAGCGTCAGTTGCCGGGCTTGTGGGGGGCGCTGTAGAAGCCACTGTGCCACCTGCCCGTTTCAGCGCTTCATCACGGTTGCACGCCTGTGGGTAGATGTTGCGAGTACGAAAGCGTGTCGTGGGTGATCCAACAAAGTAGTTGCATCGCAGCTGTAATACCGTTGAATTGCGGAGCGCTCCGCAATTCAACATTTTCTCAACTGGTTCATGCACAACACAAGTACCTGATTTTATTGGTAGGCCGTGTTGGACTTGAACCAACGACCAAAGGATTATGAGTCCTCTGCTCTAACCAACTGAGCTAACGGCCCGCCGTACTCCTGCTACATCCCGCCCTCTGCTCGTTTGTGCCGAAAGGACCCTCCGCACAAACCCACTTCACGCCCTGCTTGGCGTTTGGATTCGGCCCCATCCAAATGTGCGAAGGCACACTTGTATCCACGGGCCTTTCACAATGGAACTAACGGCCCTCGGGTGAATCTGAGTCAGCCAGAGCACAGACACTGTCATAACATAGGTGCATTATAGCGGAGGCTGCATCGGCCCCTAGTCTCAACTTACGATCCGTCCTCTGATATCACCACAAAATGTCACCTGCTCAGCCCCAGCCAAAGCCCGCTCCACTGGTACTCTCGCAAGACCCGCATTACCTCGAGAAGTTATTCGTACCTAATTCCGTTGCCGTGATCGGTGCCTCCGAGCGCGCAGGTGCGCTCGGCACGTTCGTATTTGCGAATGTTGTCGGCTCGCGTTTTCACGGCCCGATCTACCCAGTAAACCCAAAGTATCAGCAGGTTAAGGGGGTGACGGCCTTTTCGACAATCGAGGATCTGCCAGAAACACCCGATCTGATTGTGGTTGCGACCCCCGCCGCAACGGTGCCGGGCATTATCCGCGCAGCTGGCAAGCGCGGCGTTCGCGCCGCTGTTGTGCTTACCGCAGGATTCGCAGAAATCGGTGCCGAAGGCTCGGCGCTTGGCGCGCAGGTGAAGGCAGAAGCAAGGAAAACCGGGTTGCGGGTGTTAGGGCCCAACTGTATCGGCATCATCCGGCCATCGATTGGCCTGAACGCCACTTTCGCCAACGCAGGCGCAAAAACCGGTTCACTTGCGCTGGTTGCGCAGTCCGGTGCCGTTTGTACGGCGATTCTTGATTGGGCTGCTGGCACGGAGATTGGTTTCTCCAGCGTGGTGTCGCTCGGCGGTGCGCTGGATCTCGACTTCGGCGAAATTCTTGACTACCTCCTGCACGATCCGAAGACCAAGAGCATCTTGCTCTATGTGGAGGGCGTTCGCGATGCGCGACGCTTTATGTCGGCGCTACGCGCGGCTTCACGGGTGAAGCCAGTAATTGTTTTCAAAGCCGGGCGCGACACATCTGGCTCACAAGCTGTCACCAGCCACACCGGCGCGCTGGCGGGTCGCGACAAGGTTTGGGATTCAGCCCTCGCTCGCGCGGGTGCAGTGCGGGTCGAGTCCTCGCTTCAACTGTTTGCGGCGGCACGCCTGTTAGCCGACCCTCGCATTGTCAATTCGGTGAAGGGAAATCGGCTGGCGATTGTCACCAACGGTGGTGGGCCGGGGGTGGTTGCCGCAGATGCGGCTGATCGCAATGGTCTTCGCCTAGCAACTCTTTCCGCCACAACGCTCGAATCGTTGGACCGGGTGTTGCCAAAACATTGGTCACGCGCCAACCCAATCGATATTGTTGGCGATGCGCCGGCGCAGCGGTTTCGCGATGCATTGGCGGCCGTGGTTGCCGATACTGGTGTTGATGCCGTGCTGACGATGTATTGCCCGCAATCTGTCACCCCCGCCGAAGACGCGGCTGCCGCCGTCATTCCGGTGGCAGCCGCAACACTGGCAGCTGGTACCAAGCCGGTGTTCACATCTTGGCTCGGTGGACGGTCGATCATTCAGGCAAAAGCTGCGCTCGATGCGGCGGGGATACCAAATTTCCTCACGCCAGAAAGCGCAGTCGACGCATTTTCTTACCTGGCACGTTTTCAAGAGCATCAGAAACTGCTGCGTGAGTCTGTCTCTGCGGCCGAGTCAATGACCTTCCATGACCTGTCCAAGGCCATCGCCAAGGCACACGCCATTCGCGAGCGCGCGCTGTCGGAAAAGCGCACCCTCCTGCAAGAAAGTGAAGCAAAGGCGCTATTGGACGCCTTTCAGCTTCCGGTGAGTATCGGTGCGACGGTGCAAGATGGGGCGGCAGCAACCCGCGCAGCGGCAGCGATTGGCTACCCGGTCGCGCTAAAGATTGATTCGCCAGACATCACACACAAAAGTGATGCCGGCGGCGTCCGCCTAAATCTCATGAATTCCCGTCAAGTTAAGGCGGCTTTTGAAGCGATGCTTGCGGACGTAAAGGATAGTCAGCCAAACGCCCGCATCAATGGAATCAACGTCCAACCGATGCTGAAATTCTTGGACGCCCGCGAGCTGCTGGTGGGAATCTCCCGTGACCCAACCTTTGGGCCGGTGATTGCGTTTGGCGCAGGGGGCGTGGGTGTCGAAGTGATCAATGATATGGCCCTCGCGCTACCTCCTCTAAACGATGCACTTGCAGAGAATCTAATAGGTGCCACTGCGATTAGCCGCGTGTTGGGGCCGTATCGCAATGTGGGCGGGATCGATCAGAGCGCCCTAAAAAAGTTGATCGTTCGTGTTTCTACCATCGCGTCTGTTCTGCCCTGGGTGCGCGAAATGGACATAAATCCCGTATTGGCGCATCCGAATGGCGTCGCCATACTCGACGCACGAGTGGTGATTGATGCCGACTCTGCCGCGACCGATATGCGCTACAAACACATGGCGATTTTCCCTTATCCCGTGCAACTCGAAAGGGAACTTCGACTCAAAGACGGCACACAATTCCATATGCGTGCAATTCGCCCCGATGACGCAGCCCGTGAGCGCGCATTTGTCGCGGCCATGTCCGAGACATCGCGCTATTACCGGTTTATGCACTCGCTCACCGCGTTATCAGACGACATGATTGCGCGATTCACGCAACTGGATTACGACCGCGAAATGGCGTTAATCGCGCTTACGCCCGATGAGGCGGTGATCACCGGCGTCGCCCGATATTCACCAAACGCTGACGGTACCAAAGTTGAGTTTGCGATTGCGATCGGCGACCACTGGCAGGGCAAAGGACTTGGCGAGCTGCTAATGCGCAGTTTAATCAACTGCGCAAGCGATGCTGGGTATGCGGAAATGGAAGGAAGCGTTTTGCAAGCCAATCAAGCGATGTTGGCGCTTGCCAGTCGTCTCGGTTTTTCAACCCGTGCCTCGAGCGATTCCCGGCACGTAGTACGGCTACGATACATTCTGACGGGCGTATGACCAAGATCAAGTAATTCCAGCCCGGCCGATGACATCATACAAAGACAGACAGGAGAAAATTAATGAAAATACTTGTTGCGATTGATGGTTCTGATTGTAGCCAGCGAGCTTTATCGTACGTACTTGAGCACACTTCTCTGTTCGGGACGGGCCCGGAACTCACGATGATTAACGTTCATCGCCCGATTCCGTCGGCTCGTGCCAAAGCGTGGGTTGGACACGATGTGGTTGAACAGTACTACAAAGAGGAAGCGGAGCTCGCGTTGGGCCCGGCGCGAGCGCTGCTTGCCAAGAAACAACGCACTGCCGCCGAGCTACTTAAGATTGGAGAGCCCGGTCAGGAAATTGCTGCGGCGGCAAACCGTGGTTTCGACTTGATTGTCATGGGCACAAAGGGGCGCACCGGACTCGCCAATTTGCTAATGGGCTCAGCTGCAACAAGCGCACTCGCCGAGAGCAACGTACCGGTATTGCTGGTGAAGTAGTAGCTCAGCCGTCGGCCGCACTCGACCAAGAACAAAGGGCAGCCTAGGCTGCCCTTGTTACGATGTCACTTCGTGTCGTGAAGCGTTGACCTAACCCTCTTGCTCTAGGAAACTCTTCAAGCGCTCAGAGCGGGAAGGATGACGCAACTTGCGCAGCGCCTTTGCCTCGATTTGACGGATGCGCTCGCGGGTAACGTCAAACTGCTTGCCTACTTCTTCCAGCGTGTGGTCGGTATTCATTTCAATACCGAACCGCATGCGAAGCACTTTGGCTTCGCGAGGCGTTAGTGAATCCAACACGTCCTTGGTCACATTACGTAGTGACGCATATTGTGCCGCGTCGGTCGGTGCAAGCGTGTTCGTGTCTTCAATGAAGTCACCTAAATGTGAATCATCGTCGTCACCGATTGGGGTTTCCATGGAGATTGGCTCTTTCGAGATCTTCATGATCTTGCGAATCTTGTCCTCCGGCATTTCCATCTTTAGCGCCAGCGTTGCCGGGTCCGGCTCAAGACCCGTCTCTTGCAAGATCTGCCTCGAGATACGGTTCATCTTGTTGATGGTTTCGATCATGTGTACGGGGATACGAATCGTACGTGCCTGATCGGCGATGGAGCGGGTGATGGCCTGACGAATCCACCACGTTGCATAGGTCGAAAACTTGTAGCCCCTACGATACTCGAATTTATCCACCGCCTTCATCAGGCCGATGTTGCCTTCCTGGATCAAATCCAAGAACTGAAGGCCACGGTTGGTGTATTTCTTGGCGATCGAAATCACCAGGCGCAAGTTAGCCTCAATCATTTCGCGTTTGGCTCGGCGCGCCTTTGCTTCACCCGTCGACATCTGGCGGGCGATTTCCTTTAGATCTTTGATCGGAATACCGACGTCCTTTTGTAGCGCGATCAGATTCTCTTGCAACTCTATAATCGCCGGCTTGAAGCGTAGCAATGCTGTCGCGTAAGACTTGGCGTGTGGCGCGGCAATCTCATCAGCAATCCACTTCAAGTTGATTTCGTTGCCCGGGAAAGCCTTAATAAAATGCGGTCGCGGCATCGAGGAATTTTGCACACACAGATGTTGGATTTCGCGCTCTTTCTTGCGAACCGAATCCACTAGAGCACGCAGGCCGTTACACAACGATTCAGTTTGTTTCGCGCCAAAACGAATTTGCATCAAGGTTGCAGACAATTCTTCCTGCAAGTCCTTGTACGCACGTGAGCGATAACCCTTTTCCGCCAAAACCTTCTTCATCTTCTTATAGGTTTTGCGAATCTGGTTAAAGTGCACCATCGCATCTTGTTTGAGCTGCTCAAGATTTGCCGCTGCAATGGCACCATCCTCATCGGCATCTTCTTCATCAAGCTCTTCATCGTCGTCGAGGTCTTCGTCGGCCAGCTCGGCTTCCTTTACCTGATCTTCGTTGGGATCAACCAGTCCGTCGATCACCTCGTCAATACGTAGCTCGTCGCGTTCGACTTTGTCAGCAAGGGCCAGGATTTCTTCGATCGTCGTCGGGCACGATGAAATTGCCTGAATCATGTGTTTCAGGCCGTCTTCAATGCGCTTCGCAATTTCAATTTCGCCTTCGCGCGTGAGCAGCTCGACAGACCCCATTTCCCGCATATACATGCGGACAGGGTCGGTAGTGCGACCAAACTCGGAATCCACCGTTGAGAGCGCCTGCGCCGCTTCTTCTTCAACGTCGTCATCGGCCACGGCCGGAGCCGCTTCGTTCATCAACAGCGTTTCCGCATCTGGCGCTTCATCGTAGACTTGGATACCCATGTCATTGAAGGTGGTGATGATGGCTTCAATCTGCTCCGCATCCACCATATCCGGCAAGTGATCGTTGATCTCGCCATAGGTTAGAAAGCCCCTGTCCTTTCCCAAGGTAATGAGGCTCTTGAGACGCTTTTTCTGGGCCTCGATGTCTTGCGGTGCCATCTCGGCGGCTTTCGCAAGTTTTCCTTTGGGGAACGGATATTCGTCGTGGTCTTGCGCGCTTTTTGGTTTACGGGCCATGTGTGAAGTCCGGGGAAAGTAGGGCGAGGTCAAAATAATGGGAGAAAAAGTCAGCTCCACGCTAATTCCAGCGTGAAAGCCAACGTCGTCCCAAAGACAAACTTGCTTACGTCATTGGGCGAAAAAGCAGCAAACAAACACAATCACCAGCAAGCCGGAAGCATAACCAAACACTATAGCATGCCGCAGCTTTTTCCGATACCCTCATTAGCAGATTTGCGAATGAAGACAAGGACTTAACTAGTGAATGGAGAACCACACATATGACACTCGTCAGCAAGAAAAGTGCCAAGCCCGGCCAACTCGACGCACAACAACCGTTTCCGAGCCAAAGTGCCTGAAGACGCCCGCCAAATCGATGTTTAGCTTAGACCGAGATCGCGCGCCCGCCGCACTTCGTCTGCTCTTTTCGCTGCTGCGGCTGCATCTGCACGCAGCCGCGCCAACGTCTCGGCAAACTCGGTATCGAGATCAAGCCGATCAATATCAACTTCAGTTAAGAGAAGTGAGGCCTGATTGACGAATATCCAGTCCGGGGTGGGTCGGAAGTGCTCAACAATCATCGCCTGATTGATATTCTCGCCATCGTGATCGCGGATGTATGTCGCCACACGGAACGCTGCACCTAATGCGGTTTCGTCTCCCCCTTCAACGCTAAGGTCAAACACGTTAGCGAGCTTGGGTCTCACCAACATGCGTGAGATGGCCAGCACTGGGCGGGAGGCCGGGGGCAATTTGATTCGAGGCGCCGGTGCGCCTGCTTCCCGCCCCTTCTTTCGGAAAAACGGTTTGTCCGACTTAGACTTTCCCCAATCCACAGCGTCTGCGCGGTTCGTACGACCGCCTCCTGCGCTTGACCCCGCCGGGTTAGCGCTGGAACCATTACCGATATTGCCCACCTGGGGTGACAGTGGCACAACGCGTTCGATTTCGATTGCGCTCAATCCAATTTCGTCCGCCAACTTTCGTCGCAGCATCAGGGCCAACGCCGGTGCCGTCACCTGTCCAATCAATGGCTTGGCGAGTGTCATCAAGCGAGCACGCCCCTCGTCACTGGTGGCGTCAACCTGTGAGCGTAATTCATCTAGCAAAAATACTGACAAAGGCTTTGCGTTCTTTACCTCCGCAAGAAAGGCGTTTTTGCCGAGTCGCCGGACAAACGTATCCGGGTCGTCTTCTGCCGGAAGAAGCAAGAATCTTACTTCTTTACCGTCCTGCACCACTGGCAGTGACTGCTCCAATGCGCGCCAAGCAGCGCGTTGTCCGGCCTTATCTCCATCAAAACAGAAAACCAAATTGTCGGCAAGTCTTAACAGTTTTTCTACATGCATCGGCGTCGTCGCCGTGCCGAGTGTGGCGACTGCGTTTTCCACCTCGGCCTGCGCCAACGCAACAACATCCATATAACCTTCGACAACGATGACGGTGTTGTGGTCGCGAATCGCCCTGCGCGCGTGAAAGAGTCCATAAAGCTCGCGCCCCTTTTCAAACAGCGGCGTTTCGGGTGAGTTCAAATACTTGGGCTCGCCCTCACCGATAACACGGCCTCCAAAGCCGATCACATTGCCGCGCTGGTCCAGTATCGGGAACATTACGCGGTCACGGAAGCGATCGTAGCGCCGTCCTTCGTCAGAGTCGATGACTAGGCCGCAGTCTTTCAATGCACTAGATGTGTAGTCCTCGACTGCCCCCTTCAAACCCTGCCAAGCATCCGGCGCATAACCAAGCGCAAACTTAGCGGCAATCTCACCCGTCAAACCGCGACTCTTGAGATAACCAATGGCGGCCGGCGAGTCCTTGAGTGCACGGCGATAAAACTGCATCGCGGCTGACATCACCTCCCCGAGCGAGGCAGATACCCGCGCCTTTTCCAGCGATTGTTCACGGTTCGCCTCGACTGGCAACGTCATGCCGACACCTTCGGCGAGCTCTTGAACGGCTTCACGAAAACCCATTCCGTTGTATTCCATCAAGAAGCTAATCGCAGTGCCGTGTGCGCCACATCCAAAACAGTGATAGAACTGCTTGGTTGGTGACACCGAAAACGATGGTGTTTTCTCGCCGTGAAACGGGCAACAAGCCGAATAGTTCTGGCCGGCCTTCTTCAGCTTAACGCGCCGATCCACCACGTCGACAATATCGACGCGAGCCAACAACTGCTGAATGAATTCTTGCGGAATCATGCTCGCCTAATTATAAGAGCCAGCCCGAGACTGGTCGGCATGGCGGCTGAACCGGTGCAGTCAGCGACTCCTACCCTGCTCCTGCATCTGTCGTGCGCTTTCTGCTGCGGCGCGTTGCTGCGCGGCGATTGCTTCTTCCCTCTCCCGCTGTGCGATAAATCGACGCTGACGTTCCATTTCTGCCTGCGCCTGATTGCGGATGCGCGCGAGCTCAAGTTGTTGGCGCAGCTCTTCATTCTGCCGGTCCCGCCGCTCAGCTTCTGCGCGCTTTTCGCGCTGCGCTTTTTCGTACCGATCATCGACCACAAAACGCTGGCTTTTCGCATCTTCCGCCCGCTGCTCACGAGCGAGCTCTAGCCGCCTTTCTTCTTCCTGTTGTCGTTCGATTGCCTCACGTTGTAGGCGCTCTTCCGACAACTGACGCTGTTCAGCGATTTCAGCAAGTTTCTTTTTCATGGCCAAATCGGACGCGACGCGCTCTTGTTCGAGACGAACGCGTTCTTGCTCTATATGCCTGTACCAGTAAACGGACGCGCCGATGACGGCAAGCAGCACGAGCAGCAATATCGATTTCTTTAGCCACGCGACCACGCCGCCGTTGGCTTTGGCTTCGCGCCACTGCTCGAACTTCGAATCAAATTGCGCTCGCGTCACCGGATCGGACAGTACGGCGTAGGCTGAGTCTAATTCAGCCAGCGCCGCCTGTTTCCGTTTCGACGGCAGTTTGCCGTTGGCCTCGATCTTCCGGCGTGCGGCTTGGTACGAGCGCTCAATCCAGACCTCACTTGCCGTTTCGGGTACACCGATTAGTTCATACAAATCGCGCATGCTGCCTCGGTTGGTGCAAATCGAATTTAGGGAAGCTGCAGGAGACAAGGTGCCAGTCGTTGCTCATCTCGCCTGCCAGCCATGAATGATTCATGGGTCGCCCGCTACGTGGAAGGAGGTTGCCTCCGGACGATTGGCTGACTATTTTGGCTCGTTCCTCTTTCACCGTCGATGCGCGCTGCCCACTCGCCTGCTTTCAAACGCGTCCCCATGAAATGCCCAAGGGTTGGGAGATTATCCTAATCTCGCCTTAACCGCGCCAGATAACTTACCCATGTCGGCACGACCCGCGACTTTGGGCCGGAGGGCATTCATTACTTTGCCCATATCTTTTGCTGAAGCCGCCCCTACTTCGGCAATCACACTGTCTAAAATGGCAGCCAATTCGGCGTCGGACAACTGCGCAGGCATGTAGGCCTGAAGGACTCCGACCTCAAACTGTTCTTTTGCAACCAGGTCGAGACGGTTGCCTGCCGTATATTGCGCGATGGAGTCTTTTCGTTGTTTCAGCATCTTTTCGATGACCGCCAATACCACCTCGTCTGTAATTTCAATGCGTTCATCGACCTCCCGCTGTTTAAGGGCCGATGTGAGTAGACGAATCGCGGACAGCCTTTCGCTATCCCTCGCTTTCATCGCGATTTTCATGTCGTCGTTGATACGATCTCTTAGGCTCATTTCGTCACCGGTTTCAAGTTTCAATTGAGGCGTCAATAAAAAAGGCAGGTGGTTCGCACCACCTGCCTTAATGTAACTCTGGTAATTCTGGAACTACTTTTGCCCGAGTGTGACTAGTACATTTTTGGTGGCAGCATCTGCGAGCGAAGGCGCTTGTAGCGGCGCTTAACCGCCGCTGCGTGCTTGCGCTTGCGCTCCGCAGTCGGCTTCTCGTAGAACTCGCGTGCACGTAAATCTGTGAGCAGGCCAGTCTTTTCAATTGCGCGCTTGAAGCGTCGTAGCGCAACGTCAAACGGCTCGTTTTCTTTAAGTTTTACCAACATGGATAGGATCCCTTACAAATAAACTTTTCTGGTTATGCCCGCCCGGAAACCTGCATTCCGTGGGTCTGAAATTTTGCTTCCTGCTTTGGCCCTCGTATCAGTCACCTAACGACGTGCCAGACAAGCCTACTATAATAGCCGCAAGTTGCAATTTCCGCAACATTTTCAAGACCCTACCGTGCTAATCCTCGGGATCGAATCCTCCTGTGATGAGACAGGTGTCGCGTTGTATGACACCTCATCAGGGCTGCTCGCTCAGCAGCTTTTTTCACAAGTTGAAATGCATGCGGCATACGGAGGCGTGGTGCCAGAACTCGCCTCGCGCGACCATATCCAGAGAATACTCCCCCAACTTGACAAGGTTTTCCTTGATAGTGGACGCCAACTTAGCAATATTGATGCCATTGCCGTTACGCAGGGACCGGGACTCGGCGGGGCGTTATTGGTCGGTACCAGCGTTGCCACGGCTTTAGGCGCGGCTTTAGGAAAACCGGTGTTGGGCGTCCACCACTTGGAGGGCCATCTGCTATCGCCGTTACTGGCTGTACCCGCTCCAAGCTTTCCGTTCATCGCCTTGCTGGTTTCAGGTGGGCACACCCAGTTGATGTCCGTTGGTAAGGTTGGGCTCTATACACTGCTCGGCGAAACGGTTGATGACGCTGCGGGCGAGGCCTTCGACAAAACGGCCTCTCTACTCGGCTTGGGCTACCCGGGGGGACCAGCGCTTGCCCAGTTGGCAACACTTGGCGATCCAAGTGTGTACAAACTTCCACGACCGATGCTGCATTCAGGCGATCTGGATTTCAGTTTTAGTGGACTAAAAACCGCCGTACTGACGCTAACCAAGAAGTTGCGAAGTAGTACCGCTGATCTGACTGATCAAGATCGAGCAAACGTCGCCGCTGCCTTTGAAGCGGCCATCGTCGACGTTCTGACCACCAAGTGTGTCGCTGCTCTTAAAAATACTGGTGTCGAAACACTGGTTGTGGCCGGTGGGGTCGGCGCGAATCAGCGTCTGAGATCATCACTGAATGCGGAAGCGGCCAAACTTGGCTTTGCCGTGTTCTATCCGCCAATCGATCTATGCACCGACAACGGCGCGATGATCGCTTTCGCCGGTGCGATGCGGTTATCCGCCGAGGTCGGCACCAACCTTTTCATGCAAGGTGCTTTCAGTGTCAGGCCACGGTGGCCGCTCTCTGAGCTTGCCACGACCCGCCCGGCCTAGTCATGAAAAACTCAGGCTAGGGCGAGTTGCGGTTGTATCTTTCCTTTGCGGAACTCACCGCCTCCTCCGCTTTTTTCACGGCGAGCTCTAGCGTGGCAATTCGTGCGTAGTATTCCTCAGTACGAATCACGGCGTTGCCGCCTTTCCTAACCACAATACGCTCTTCGCCGCTTTTGGGGTCGCGCCCAGTCTCAAGCGCCTTTTTTGCCCGTTCCAGACGTTCGACGGCCTCATCAACCTCTCTCTGCAACTTATCGCGACCGGCGACTCGTGCATCACCGCGCGCCTTGATATCTGAAAACTGCTGCTGCACCCCCTTGCTGTCCTTGGTGTCCAGTTTTACGGTGTTGCCGATCTTGTCGCCCTTCTCAACCTGCACCGCTTCGGCCTTTTCACCGTTCTTGGGCGCCTTGTCACTGTACGTGACTTTGCCATCTTTGTCGGTGTATCGATAGAGGGTTTCGCCACCGGCCATCGACGCAACAAAGCTGCCTAGCATCAACACGCCGCACCGAATCAGGTCCGTTAATCTAGGCATAGCCGACCTCCGATGAAATCGCAGCAGACATGGCCAACGAGCCACAGGTCAAACAATGGGTGTCCCGCTTAACGCGGACCTCTCGCCAACGCATATTTTTTGCAGAAAACAAATGCAGACGACCGACACTTGATTCACCAACGTTGGCCAGCAGAACAAGCGCCTCACTTGCCTGCATTGCGCCGATCACGCCGACAAGTGGTGCAAACACTCCCATCACACCACACCGGTCTTCTTCCGCCTGTTCGGCAGCAACCTCATCCGGGAACACACAAGCGTAGCAGGGTGAATTCTGCAAACGAAAATCAAACACAGAGAGCTGTCCGTCGAACCGAATCGCCGCACCCGACACCAGAGGTTTCTGGTACTTTACACAGGCCGCGTTAATTGCATGCCGCGAGACAAAATTGTCGGAGCAGTCCAGTACCAGATCTACATCGGCCACGATTGCACCAAGGCGGTCTGACGACAGGTGCTCCTCAACGGCCATGACTTCGATCGTCGAGTTGAGTGCCAGTAGCGCGTTTCGTGCAGAGGCAGCTTTGCGCGTACCGATCGAAGACTCGCGGTAGAGTATTTGTCGCTGTAGATTTGTCAAATCGACCATATCGCCATCGGCAACAATGATCCTGCCAACTCCGGCCGACGCAAGGTACGGCAGCGCGGCGGAACCTAGCCCACCCGCCCCAACCACCAACACCGTCGACTGTGCAAGTTTGGCCTGCCCTTCGACGCCGAAGCCATCGAGAAGTAGATGGCGCGAGTAGCGGAGTAACTGCTGGTCATCCATCAAAATCAGCCCAGCTTAAAGCGATCCTACCGTGCGGTCGCAGGTTTTGCATCTGCTGTGCCTGGCGTCACCGCAGCCACAGCGGCAGCTGGCTTGACGTTAGCGCCCGTTGTCAATGCCAACCACTCGCGCAGATTTGCAGAGACAGCTTGGCCATTGAAATGATTGAGTGCCTGCTGCAAAACAAAATCGATCGGCAAACCATCGGCACCCTTAGCCGGTTTGTAGTCAACAGGTTTTTCGTCTTCCTTTTTCGCCGCCACAGTGTCTGCGGATTTTTTCTGATCGGGCAACGCGGTCTTGATTGCGTCAATTGCCTTTTGCTCTTCTTCGCTCGTCAAGTGCCGCTCAAGATCGGCTTCGCGCATCATGAAACGCTGCGAGCCATCGTCAACGATCTTGTCCGGCACAATCCCTTTGGCTTGGATCGAACGGCCATTCGGCGTGAAGTAGCGTGCGGTGGTCAGTTTGATCGCAGTGTTGTCAGTGATCGGCAGAATGGTCTGCACCGACCCCTTGCCAAAGGTTCGGATCCCCATGACCAACGCGCGCTTATGATCCTGTAACGCGCCAGCGACAATTTCAGCAGCTGATGCCGTGCCGTTGTTAACGAGCACCACCAGCGGAACCGTTTTCACTGCGGGATTCAGCTTCGCAAGCACATCTTCCTTGCCGCGACGCTGATAGTCTTCTTTCCGCGCGACGAGATTCATCTTGGCATCAGGCATCCTGCCCTCGGTGTAAACGACACGGGCGTCTTTCGGCAGAAACGCGGCAGACACCGCAACCGCCGCCTCCAACACACCGCCCGGATCGTTGCGCAAGTCAAGGATCATGCCGCGCACATCGCCATTATTATGTTTGTAGGCGTCGTTGATCGCGCGAACGAGTTTCTCCGCCGTGGCTTGTTCAAACTGTGTCACCCTGATGTAGGCGATGCCCGGCTCCAACTGGCGCGAGCGCACACTCTGAATCTCGATGACTGCCCGCTTGACGTTGAACACCAACTCCTTGGCTTCGCCACGACGCAGGATGGTCAATATCGCCTCGCTGCCCGCCTCACCACGCATGCGTTTGACAGCCTCGGTCAGGCTCAATCCACGCAGATTGCTGTCATTCACCTTCAGGATAAAGTCACCCGACTTGATGCCGGCTTTGTAGGCGGGTGTGTCGTCGATCGGCGAGATCACCTTGACAAAACCATCCTCGCTGCCAACCTCGATACCAAGACCGCCGAATTTTCCAGACGTTGTAGTCTGCAAGTCTTTATAGGCGTCGGGGTCAAGAAACGCAGAGTGGGGGTCCAATCCCGTCAACATACCGTTGATTGCTTCTTTGATCAGCCGCTTATCGTCGACCTCCTCCACATAACCGGCCTTAACGCGGCCAAACACCTCAGACAACATGCGTACTTCTTCGATGGGCAGGTTGGCTATTGCTGGTTGGCGCTCGGCGACCGCCGAGAAATGTAGCGAAAGCGATACCCCCAGCACAGTCCCCAGACCAACCAATCCCGCCGCTTTAAGTTTTGCCCCCGACTTGGTAACCATACCAGCGGCTTCGCTCGGCGGCATAGGCTTTTGCGTGGCAACACCCACCGCACCCCGCATATCGTTCAGAGCCACGCTGGGCACAATTGATGTATCGCTTCCGTTTACTTGCCCTGAGCCGTTCATTTGTTCCACGTCTTTATTCCTGACTTTCATTTATGACTAGCGCCCAACCCAGCGCATGGGGTCAAACGGTTTGCCGTCTTGTCTTAATTCAAAATATACACCCGAATCCAACGCACCACCGGTCGATCCGACAGACGCAATTGCCTCGCCGGCAACTGTGTTTTCGCCAACCTGTTTGGCGATACTTTCATTGTGACCATACAAACTCAAAAAACCGGCTCCATGGTCAACAATGACCAAATTGCCATAACCGCGCAGCCAGTCTGCATACACAACACGACCGTCGGCGACCGCTTTCACCGGCTGCCCTTCTTCGGCCCGGATGAACAATCCTTTCCACGTCAAGCCACCGTCCTCACGTTGGGCACCAAACTTCCCGGTCAGTTCACCTTTAACCGGTAGTTTTAGCTTTCCCCTCAGACTGGAAAACGCTCGTCCGACAAATCCAGCGTCCACCACATCATTTACGGCCTCACCCGGCTTTCGGATGCGCGCCGCCTCGTCGCCCTTTTTCTTTGTGTCGCCGCGCCGCCCATCGCGCGATTCGGTCTTGCGCGACAGCTCAATTGCAATCTGCTCGATGAGTTTGGTCAATCGATTTTCATCGCGCTTCAATCGGCCCACCTCGCGCCGATTCTTATCAATATCTGCCCGGATTCGCCCCAAAACCTGCTGGCGAGCCGCCCTTTCTGAGACCAGCCTCGCGCGCGCCTTTTTTTGCTCGTCTGCGTTTGCCGCAAGCCGGGTTTGTTTTTCGCGCGCTTCTATTTCCAGCGCGGCCAACTGCGCCACCTTTGTCTTAAGCCGGCTGATGGTGGCAACCCGCGATCTGGTGACGTAACGCAAATACCCGAGCTGCCGCTCCACTGTTGAGACATCTTTACCAGTGAGTACCAAACGGATGGCATCCTTGTTGCCGAACATGTATTGATGCCGGATCAACTTGTCGCGGAGCGCTTCTTCCCGCTGAATATCGTTCTTGGTCGCCTTGATACGCTGCGTCACATCCGCCAGTTCTCGCGAAGTGGCGGCCCGATCTCTCGCCAACTCAGTCAAATTACGGTTGACTTCCGAAATCGCCTTCTCAGACACCTTGATCTGATCCGTCGCCTCGCTACGCGACTCTTCGCCCTTGGCGACCTTACGATTCAGTCTTTCGATCCGACTGCGTAAATCGTCTAATGCCTGCTTCTTCTCGTCATTCGCTCTTGCCGACGTAGGGGTGAGGACGACAAGCGCAAGGATGCTGAACCCCAATAAAAACGGGCATTTCCAAGCCAAATCGCCCCAAAATGCCTGTGTCTGCTTGGCTTTACAACGGCTTATCAAGCTGGGCCTTCGCCTTACCCTGTGCGGCGACCGCAGCCGCAGCCGCCGCGATCTCCGCCGCATCACCCAGATAGTAGCTGCGGATAGGGCGCAGGTCATCGGTCAACTCATAAACCAACGGCACAGCCGTCGGAATATTCAGATTGACGATCGCCTCATCTGGCATATGGTCTAGATGTTTGATTAGCGCCCGCAACGAATTACCGTGCGCGGCAATCAAGACTCTCTTTCCCGCTTGCAGCTGGGGGGCGATTTCCATCTGCCAGTACGGGACAACGCGCTGCACCGTATCTTTCAAGCACTCGGTATCCGGTAGCTCCTCGGGTAGCAAATACTGGTAGCGAAGGTCTCTGGATGGGTGGCCGGCATCATGTCGGCTGAGCGCTGGCGGCGGCGTATCGAAGCTGCGCCGCCAAACCAACACCTGCTCTTCGCCAAATTTTGCTGCGGTTTCTGCCTTGTTGAGGCCCTGCAGTGCACCATAGTGGCGTTCGTTTAAGCGCCAGTGACGAACCACCGGTATCCAGCGCCGGTCCAGCTCCTCTTGGACCAACCAAAGGGTTCGGATGGCGCGTGTCAGCACCGAACTGTAGGCAATATCAAAACCATAAGCTTCTTCTCTCAGAAGCTGCGCCGCCCGGCGAGCCTCGGCAACGCCCTTGTCGGTCAAATCCACATCCACCCAGCCAGTGAAGCGATTTTCTAGGTTCCACTGCGATTCACCGTGGCGCATCAGGACGAGTTTTTTCATGTTTTGTTTGGTTAAGCCTTGAAATTCAAACGATACGTGCGACTTTTTGGCGGACAGTTTTTCCGGTAACGAGAAAGCCTTAGCAACGGCCCGCGTCCAACCACGTTACTGGGCACCCTGCCAGTCGAGACAAAATTGGTACAATAGCAAGTTTACGTGAGCGATTGCCTCGTACCAAGCCGGGCGTTTGACATTGCAGCGCAGAATCGGTGACGCAGTTGGTCGCCAGCTCATGAATCGCAGTTGGCAAGGCTGTTGGTATTGGGCAGTTGGTATTGGGCAGTTGCCAACTATCTCACCGAACTAGTTTGGTTTGTTGCGGTGCCCTCGATGCACTGATGCGTACAAGCCTGAATCCGCAAGACCCTACCTGTGCTGGCAGATTAATCTGCCAGTTGCATTCTTACCGGACGCTGTTGCACCACATATGACTGAATTTCTCACACAACCACAAAACTTCATGCTGTTGGGGTTATTCATCGCCAGCGGCATCATGCTCATCTGGCCGACGATTGCCAAGTCTGTTGGCGGCGCGAGTGACATCGGCACCTTGGAAGCGACCCGGCTGATGAACTCGGGTGAAGCGCTAGTGCTCGACATTCGTGACAGCGGCGAATTCAACGGCGGGCGCATTCCAAAGTCGAAAAACATCCCGTTAGCAGAGCTCGACAAACGCATCAATGACCTTTCCCGCTTCAAAGAAAAGCCGGTCATCATCACTTGCCGCAGCAACACCCGCGCTGGCGCGGCGGCGCGTTTGCTGAAGTCAAAGGGGTTCACCAACGTGCGGCAACTTGACGGCGGATTCGCCGCTTGGCAACAGGCCAGCCTGCCGGTTGAACGATAGGAACAATCATGGCCACTGTCACCATGTATTCAACCGCAGTCTGCCCCTACTGTCAGATGGCTGAACGGCTTCTGAAGGCAAAAGGTGTGCACAACATTGAAAAAATCCGAATTGATCTCGACCCGGCAAAACGCGACGAGATGATGGCCAAGACCCAACGCCGAACCGTGCCGCAAATTTTTATTGGTGAACAATATGTCGGCGGATTTGACGATCTTGCCGCACTCGACAAGGCGGGCGGACTCGATCCGCTTTTGCAAACCTAGCAGTCGCCACCAGCACGCTGGCATTGGCCGACGCATACCAATTGTTCTCGCTCTTTTACCCACAATCGATTCACTTTTAGGAAAACCGAAATGACCGACGCAACCGCCGCAGCACCAGCCGCTCAAGACAATCAACCAACCTACAACATCGAAAAAATCTACGTTAAGGATCTATCGTTGGAAGTCCCTAACGCTCCGTCGATTTTTTTGGAGCGCGAGGCACCGACTGTCGACGTCCAGCTTCACCACACGTCGAAGTCGGTTGATGAAGGCATCTACCAAACCGAACTGACCATCACCGTCACGGCAAAAATTGGGGAGAAGACCATGTTCTTGGCCGAAGCCAACCAAGCCGGTATTTTCCAGATTCGCAACGTGCCAAATCAGGATCTCGATCCGATTCTGGGAATTGGCAATCCGAACATCCTGTATCCATATGCTCGCGAGACGATTTCCGACGCAATCACACGCGCCGGTTTCCCGCCGGTTCTGTTGAACCCGGTGAATTTTGAAGCGCTGTACCAGGCGCAAAAGGCGCAAGAAGCACAAGATGGCGCTGAAACGCCGATGGTTACGACCAAGCACTAACCAGAGCCACGATGATGCGCGCACTACTTAATGCGTTCACCATTGCCGGCCAACATTACGCCGCGGCCATAGCTGCGGCGTTTTTGTTTGGTGGTGTGTTGGGCACGATGAGCCCGTCCGTTCTGGCGCAGGCACCCGTCGCTGAAAAATCACCACAGCCCGTAGCGCCTCAACCCGCACCCGCAGTACTCAAAAGTACTCCGTCGGCGTCGACGCCAAATGGAAGCCCCCCGGTCGCCGCTGCAGCCACCCCCGTCAGGTCATTCGTTAGCATGGGCGACAGGCCTGCGATTATGTTTGACGCGCCATCCATCCGCACAAACAGAATCTTCATCATCAACGCCCACACACCACTTGAAATGTTGGTCAAATTGGACAAGCTCACAAAGGTGCGCGACGTCGATGGTACCGTTGGCTGGGTAGAAAACTCGGCCCTAGGCGAGCGCCGCCATATACAAATTTCGGCGGCATCTGCTGATGTGCGTGCTGCTGCTTCTGCATCTGCCGCGTTGGTGTTTGAAGCACAGCGCTCAGTGGTGTTGGAAGTGATCGGACCCGCGCAGGATGGCTGGTTGCCAGTCAAGCACCGCGACGGGCAAACCGGGTTTGTTCGTTTGACCCAAATCTGGGGCGACTAACTCATGCGTATCGCGGTGCTCGGCGCGGGTGCCTGGGGTAGCGCTCTGGCGATAGCATTGGGGCGCAAACATGGTGTCACCTTGTGGGGCCGCGACGCTGCACAGATGCAGGCAATCGCCGCCAGCCGAATAAATCAAAAGTATCTTCCCGGCGTTACGCTTCCCGACGCGCTCTCCGTCACAGCTTCATTCAGCGAGGCGCTGGCAGGCGCGGATTTGGCGCTGATCGTCACCTCGACCAGCGGACTGGCCGACATGATCAGCGCAACACTCGCCGAGACAACGATGGCGAAGACGGCGCTGCCGATTGTCTGGGCATGCAAGGGATTCGACAAGCTGACCGGTAAACTGCCGCACGAGACCGTCGCCGAACTCGTCCCTCCCGGTGCGCTGTATGGTGCCCTGTCCGGGCCGAGTTTTGCCGAAGAAGTGGCAAGGGGACTACCTTGCGCACTAGCCCTAGCAGCAAATGACCAAGCCTTCGCCGCCAAGATTGCGGGCGCACTCAACAACAATGTACTGCGGGTTTATTCATCCGCCGACTTGATTGGCGTTGAACTCGGCGGCGCACTCAAGAACGTCATAGCGATAGCCGCCGGAATCAGCGATGGTATGCAACTTGGATTGAACGCCCGCGCTGCGCTGATTACCCGTGGGCTTGCGGAAATGGTTCGACTCGGTGTGGCCATGGGCGGCAAAGCCGAAACCTTCATGGGGCTGACGGGCATGGGCGACCTTATCCTCACTGCGACCGGAGATCTCTCCCGCAATCGCAAAGTCGGCATGTTACTGGCGGACGGAAAATCGCTTGGCGACATCTTGCGCGATATCGGCCATGTCGCAGAGGGCGTAAATTCTGCGGCCGCTGCCCTGGCACTCGCCCAAAAACACGGCGTCAACATGCCAATTACCGAAGCGGTGAATGCCGTCCTGTTTCACAAGGCCGACCCGCGCGATGCACTGAAGGCGCTACTTGCGCGCGAAGCTAAGGCAGAATGACCTTAGAATTCTCCCACACCTACGAACGTCAGGAGAGACCGTAATGCCCGCCAAAAAAGCCGTCGCTGGACGAACGGTGCCGAAGAAGCCCGCTGCTAAGGGCGCGACCGCAAAGCCCCCCGCTGCTGGACGCGCCGTCTCCAAACAAACACCAACCAAAAAAGAAGCGATTCGTCGCGTTGAAGATGCCGCCAATAAGGTCGGCACCATCACTGCGGCGCAGAAGGCGGAAGTGCTCATTGAAGCGCTGCCATATCTTCAACGCTTCTGGGACAAGAATATCGTTGTCAAGTACGGCGGCAATGCGATGACCGATCTTTCGTTGCAAGAGGACTTTGCCGAAGACATCACCCTGTTGAAACTCGTCGGTATGAACCCTGTGGTGGTACACGGTGGTGGCCCGCAGATTAACTCACTGCTGTCCAAGATCGGTAAAGAAGGCCAATTCATCCAAGGAATGCGCGTGACTGACGACGAGACACTCGACGTCGTCGAAATGGTCTTGGGCGGGTTAGTGAATCAGGAAATTGTCACCCTGATCAATAAAGCCGGCGGCAAGGCAGTCGGCCTCACAGGCAAGGACGGCAACTTTATCCATGCCCGCAAGCTGACGATGACCTCCACTGAAGATAAGCGCAAGAAAATAGACCTGGGCCTGGTCGGCGAAGTGGTGAAGATCGATACCGCGATCATCGGTTTACTTGATTCCGAGGATTTCATCCCCGTCATCGCCCCGTTAGGCGTGGATGAAAACGGGACTGCCTACAACATCAACGCCGATGTGGTGGCCGGCAAGATCGCCGTTGCATTACAAGCTGAAAAGCTCATCATTCTCACCAATACTAAAGGCGTACTGGACAAACAAGGCAAGGTGCTGACCGGGCTCACCGCCTCAAAGATCCATGAATTGGTCGCGGATGGCACCATATCCGGCGGCATGATTCCGAAAATCGATTTCGCGCTCGATGCCGTGCGAAACGGCGTGAAGACGGCACACATCATCGACGGTCGTGTTCCGCACGCGCTGTTGCTCGAGGTCTTGACCAGCGAAGGCGTCGGTACGCTGATCCGTGGCGCGAGTGCGAATCGCGGTGGCAGCCACCAGCGATAAGAGCGGAACTCCTTATTTCACGGGCGTCTTTACGGCTTTTCGCTCGAAAATGCCCGCCAATAAACGACTTCTAAACTTTCACTCGGCTTCTACCCCAAAGATTGCTGAGCTGATACGGATCAAGCCCAGCGCCAGCCACGAGGCAAGTTTTTGTTTCATGCCGCGAGTTGCCCATACATGCGCCTCCAATTTTTCGGCGTTACGCATCGTCTCGTCATGCAGCGAGGCGCGTAGTTCCGTTGCGAATGCCGCATCGACCGCGATGATGTTTGCTTCACGATTCAGCAGCAAGCTGAACGGGTCGAGATTGGACGATCCTACTGTTGCCCACCACCCGTCGACGACCGCAACCTTGGCATGCAACATGGCCGGCCTGTACTCATGGATAACAATGCCCGCTTCCAACAAATCCGCATATAACGAGCGCGTTGCCATTTGCATCAGCGGATGATCTGCCGCGCCTTGCAACAAAATTTCCACCTTCACGCCACGCTGGGTTGCTGCAACCAATGCCTGCCGTAACGGCCTGCCCGGAAGAAAGTACGAGCTCGCAATGAGAACTTCCGACTTGGCCGCTGAAATTGCCGCACGGTACGCCTGCTCGATGTTGCGGCGGTGCTTCACGTTGTCCCGACTCACAAACGCCAGCAGCGTGTCGCCGACAGCCTCCGATGCGACCGTTGGCAGCGCGCCGTCATGCTCACGACGAAGCTGAGTTAACCACTTCGTTCGCCGCCACAGGCGGTGAACACTTTCATAAACGGGAGCCAACACCGGGCCTTCCACCTTTACCGCGTAGTCGTAACGGGGATGTGTCGTCGAAAGATTTTCGGTGAAATCATCGATAAAGTTGATACCACCTAGAAAGCCAACTTTGCCGTCGACCAGCACAATCTTGCGGTGTGTACGTCGCATCCGATGGCGAGTGGGAAACCACTTCCCGCGAAGCGGTCGGTAAACAAGGACATCGACGCCAGCGGCGCGCATCGCGTCAAAAAACGTCTCGGGTGCCTTTAGCGAGCCGAAGCCATCGATTAACAACCGCACTGCAACCCCGCGCTGCGCTGCGCGCGCAAGCGCCTCGGCGATGGCACGTCCTGATACATCATCTTCGAAGATATAGATTTCAATTCGTATATCGTCAACAGCGGCATCAATCGCTGCCAACATGGCGGGAAAAAATGCGGCACCATTCTTTAGCAGCGTGATGCGGTTCCCCGTGTAAATTTTCATTGCGCGCGCAGGGTCACAGCCAGCCCGATATGGTCTGACATGCGCCGCCAACGTGTTCCCTTCACCTCACCGTGGAGGCGGTGTGCAGCCTCGATTTTCATACCGCGAACGTAGATGCGATCGAGCGTAAGGATCGGCATCACTGCCGGGTAGGTACGAGCGAGTTTGCCATGCGATGACTCGAACGCCTCCACCACACCGAGACGATCAGCGAGTTGGTCGCTGATCCGGCTGTGCCCCGCTCGCCAATCGTTGAAGTCGCCCGCAATCACCAGTGGCGAGTCCCCCGGGGCAACCTCGCTGATGAGATCAATCAATCGTTCGACCTGGATCAAGCGACTTCGATGGAACAGCCCCAGATGAACGCACACGCAGGTTAGCGGCTTGGCGAGCGCCGGCACGTTGATACTTGCAAAAAGATGCCCGCGCGACTCAAAGCGGTGGTGTGACACATCGTGATTTACTGATTGGGCGATGGAAAATGATGACAGGATTGCATTACCGTGGTCTCCCATACGGTGCCGTGCATTTGCCCCATAAACAATATCTGTATAACGTCCGTTGGCGATATGTTCATGTTGCGGCACGCTCGGCCAATCGGCAAATCGTCTCGCGTTCGCGGTGTGGGCACCCTGCACTTCCTGAAGCAGCACGATGTCCGCATCGTGCGCATGCAAGTTTTTCCGAACGTCGTGTATGATCAATTTGCGACCAAGCGGCGATAATCCTTTATGGATGTTGTAGGTCGCAATGGTAATCGTTGATTTGTTCGACAAAGCGTTCAATTTTCTGCCGCCCTAAGATCTTCCGCGATAAGAAAACGCGTCCTCACAAACATATCCTCACTTATTTGCCACGCCCAGTCAGCGACAAAATTGCATCACGGTTGGTCGGCGAAAAACAAAGCGGCGCGGCCTGCTCGACCGGCAGCCAAACGTACTGAAGATGCTCGTGAGCACTCAAGCTAACTGCAACGCGGCCCTGCACGCGCAGCCCAAACACGTGTTCCGTATTGTGCGTGACGCCCGGCGCATAACGATGCCGCCAGATCGGATAGATTTCATACACATTCTCGATTTGCCAGTCAGTCAACGCATGACGGCTAACCTCAATACCGGTCTCTTCCATCACCTCACGTGTAGCGGTCTCAAGCAAAGACTCACCTTCGTCCTGGCTCCCCGTCACACTTTGCCAATATCCGGGACGATCAGCTCGCTCGATCAACAATACCTCCATCCGCTCGTTATAGATCACGATCAGGGTGGAACGCGGGATCTTGTACGGCTTGCTTGGAGGAGTGGGCATTGTGGACATTGTTGGGTTCAATTCAAAAGCGTCATGACGGAGTACGCGTGGCTGCGCTGCTTGCCTGAACATTTCATGGGGCGCGTTCGAAAGCGGGTAAGTGGACGAGTGATTTTTCGCCTGATCGACCGAAGCATAGCAGGCTATGCTGCGGGAGGAAGGTAAAAAAGCGCCGTCCAATCGCCCGAGAGCGAACATGCAGCTCGCATCTACTGCAAAATAGGAGCGATCCAACTTGGTTTGCCAATCGTTCAGGCGAAACCTCCTTCGACGCAGCGGGCGACTCATGAAATATTCAGGCTAGACTGCTATTTTGCTTCAGTCGCCGTGCCAAGCGCAGGCACACCTCGTAAATGTTACCGACAACTAGCGCGGCAGCACGTTCATCATACGTTTCAGGCGCTATTTGGGGCTTGTTTGCGATTTCCATCTGGGTGGGTTGGATTTTGCTTACACGGTATGGCGTGACCACGTCACTTTCGCCCTACGACATCACGGCACTTCGCTTCGCCTGCGCGGGCCTGCTCCTGCTGCCAATCGTAGTTCGGCAAGGCTTCGCAGTTAAACAGGTTGGTCTGCCCTTGCTTGGTGTCATTTGTTTCGGCGCAGGTGTTCCCTACGTACTCATTGCCTCCGGCGCGCTGCAGTTCGCCCCGGCTGCACATGCCGGAGCATTGGTGCCCGGCACGATGCCACTTTGGACTGCGCTCCTCGCGATGATTTTCCTGCACGAAAAAATTGGCGGCATTCGACGTATCGGCTTGATGATGATCCCGGTTGGCATCGTCATCTTTGTCGGTGCCGGGCTGACGGATTTTTCTTCGGGTTACTGGCGTGGCCATCTGATGTTTTTAACAGCCGCTCTCTGCTGGGCAAGCTTTACGGTCGCGATGCGTCGGGCGAGCAACAAAGGGCTCACCCCACTGCATGCAGCAGCCATTGTCTCAGTCGTGTCCGCCGTTTGGTACCTACCGGTCTACGGGTTCTTGTTGCCTCATCGAATAGCGGAGACGTCATGGGGCGTTATTGCGGTTCAAACAATTTACCAAGGGATCTTCGTCTCGATTGTTTCGCTCTTCGCTTACGCAAAAGCCGTGAGCATCTTGGGCGCTTCACTTGGTGCGAGTTTCGCCTCCCTCGTGCCGGTGCTGGCCATGTTGGCCGCCATTCCACTGTTGGGCGAAGTGCCCGCACCCTCGGACTATTTTGGCATTGCCGCAGTCACCATCGGAGTGTTCCTGTCCAGTGGTGCATATCAGGCGATATTCCGGCGTTGATCGATGTGATGGGAGGATTCCCACGCTGGCCGAGAAATCGTTAGAATCAACGCCATCAAAGCGGGTGTAGTTCAATGGTAGAACGGCAGCTTCCCAAGCTGCATACGAGGGTTCGATTCCCTTCACCCGCTCCAAACAAAGCGCCCCATCGGGGCGTTTTTGCTTTGGGCGGCGTGGCAGGGATGAGAACCCTCACCGGGTTCGACTAATCGAAGTCCAGCGGACTTCGGTTGGACGTTTGCGGCGCTGTTTCGGTTCATGCCGCAAACGGTCGCGTCGCGATGATGTTTTGGTTTTGGCCCAAAGCCGAAACATCACATTCCCTTCACCCGCTCCAAACAAAGCGCCCCATCGGGGCGTTTTTGCTTTGGGCGGCGTGGCAGGGATGAGAACCCTCACCGGGTTCGACTAATCGAAGTCCAGCGGACTTCGGTTGGACGTTTGCGGCGCTGTTTCGGTTCATGCCGCAAACGGTCGCGCAGCGATGATGTTTTGGCCCAAAGCCGAAACATCACATTCCCTTCAGCATCCATATTGAACATGCCGCCAGTGTGTCGTTTTTCGGACATCTGACAGCCGCAGATTTGAGCAATCTAATATGTCATGTTAAATTACTCAAATGCCGATCATTTCCAGAGCCATCGAAAAACAGCTTTCAAGAGCTGCCAAGGCGTTCAGCGCCGTAGTGGTGACGGGCCCGCGGCGGAGCGGCAAGACGTGGTTACTGCGTCATCAATTTCCGAAGGCACAGTACTTCCTGTTCGAAGACCCGGATGTCATCGGCCGCTTCCGCGCGGACCCCCAAGGGTTTCTTGACGGGGTGACGCCACCGGTGATCTTTGATGAAATCCAAAACGTCCCCGAAGTGTTCAACTTTGTACGTAGCCGTATCGACCAGAATCCCGGGAAGAAAGGTCAGTGGTTTTTGACAGGTTCACAAGAATCATCACTGATGCAGAACGTGAGCGAATCGATGGCCGGTCGTGCTGCGATCTTGCAGATGCTGCCGCTTTCGCTGAGCGAATCCCCCAAAGTGTCGCTGCTGCGCGGCGGCTATCCCGAGGTCATCCTGCGACCGAACGCAGCCGAGTTATGGTTTTCGTCGTACACCCAGACCTATTTGGAGCGCGATGTTCGCAACGCCAGCGCCATTGTCAGTCTAGAAACATTCAGACGCTTTATGTCGCTACTTGCCACGCGGCACGGCGCCGTGTTGAACATGAGCGAATTCTCTGCGCCTCTCGGCGTGAGCGTTCCAACAGTTTCGCGTTGGTTGGATATTTTGGAAACATCCGGTCTGATTCTTCGACTGCCTCCGTTTTTCGAAAACGTCGGCAAGCGTCTGATCAAGGCGCCCAAGATTTACTGGCTCGATTCCGGCCTTGTCTGTCATTTGCTCGGCATACGAAGTAGCGCAGAGCTTGAACGCTCTCCGTTCCTTGGTGCCATTTTTGAAGGCGCAGTTGCAAGCGAAATCATCAAATCACAAGTTAACCAAGGCCAACGAAAGGCGCTCTATTACTTCCGCGACCAGCAGGGCCTTGAGATCGATTTCATCAAACTCAACGACGGCGGCACCGCGACGCTTATCGAGGCCAAGGCAACACGTTCACCGCAATCCGGTATGGTGGTGCCGATGATCCGTCTGACCAAAGCGTGGCACGACACGGCGCAGCAGCGAAAACTCACCCCCTCAATGCTCGTTCATCGCGCAGCAAAAAATGCGATCGAATCCGCCGCGATTGCGCCAGGATGCCGGGCTATGACCTTTGAGAGATTCGTCGAACAACTAGGCTGAACACCTCAATTGCAACGTTTCGCGGCCGCCGGTGCCTGGAGCCAACTCAGAACAAGTCGTCGATCTTCAGCGCACGATCCACCAACAGCGACGCTGGTAATTGGTGCGTGATAAACAACATCGACACCTTGCCCTTGAGACGATTCAATGTAGTAGCGAATTGTTCTGCGATGCTGGCTGAGTTCACGGTGCTTAGAGTTTGAGGTCGCAATTTGCGACCTCAAAGAGCGCCACGCTTCAGCGTCAATGGCGGATAGAGAGGCAGTTGAAATATGAAGGCCGCCGCCTGAATCGGCGCACGGGTATTCACGCGCTAGCGGACGAGACCAGCGAAGGCATCAACTCTTTCTCGCGAGCTGCCTCGTTCGGTTCACCGTTGCGTTCTGTAGGCGCGAAACCCCTGTGCTAACCGTACTCATTGAGCCACTCGCGGCGCAAACAGCGGAATCTGAAACTCGCCATTCCACGGGCATTTACAGCACTTTTTGCTTGGAAACGCTCACCTCTATTGGACCTTACAAGTCTGGCACGCTTCTTTGGGAAACAAGATGGTGCACGCTGAAGTTGTTCTTTGCCGCTTAGCATTCTTTGAGGATGGTCAAACAAGTCTACGTTGCTCGAGCGTCAACATGGAACGATCCGGAGCGAATAGAGCTGGCTGGCAGAAAAAACGTGGTCTGTCCCTTATTATTTTATTGTTCAAGCTTTACGTTCTCATGGTTATATGTGTCATCGTCAACCTTCGTAGTTGCAATACTTAAGTTCGTGTTGGCAAAAAAACACAGCAAGATCATCTCAAATCTTAACTTCAAGAGGTTGCTCCCGCGGCAAAACACATAATCGCTGCTACTGAGCCAGCCATGCCTAGCAGCACGAATGCGGCCAGCCCGATCGAGACGGCAAATAACATGCCTCGCACGGTCCGCGACAAAATAGACTTGCCCTCTCCGACCATATTACTAAGAATGTGGTAGCCGTCGCTGCCAAAAAACGGGATGATGTTTAATACGACCAAGCCGATGTTGAGCATGAAGAATGTTGCTGCACGAGACCACAAAACACCTTCGTTGTAGTAGTGATCCTTCAAGCGAGTAAATGCACCTACATGATTTGTTGATTTGGGAACTCCGAGCATCGTGCTGCCAATTGCGATCAGATTTCGAATACTCTCTACGCTGCTACGCACCATTTCCGTAGTCATTACAAAAGGCATGTTCAATAGCGGTATTACCCTAGAGCTAACTCTTTGGTCTTTGAGCGGCACAGCGTTCCACTTCAGCTTGGCAAGGTCACGCGCATCATGTTGTTGACGGCAGTACTTTTGGTCGCAGATAGCCTCAATCTTCATGAATCCGCTTTGTTGGCTTACATTAGTGATACGAGCGCTGAAGCTGTTGATTGAACCAAATCGCTCATCATCAATTGATAAAACAGTCAGGCCATGAAGTGCATGCCCACTTGCGACTTCGGCACGAAAACCCTTGCTAAGTTCGATACCATAGCCGCGAATCAGCGCAGTATCGCAGTCAGGTGAGCAGCGTCCCGCAAGTGTCATGGTTGTTTGACTTGTATCGGTTGACTGAATCGGCGCCTCAAAACTCCATCGCGATTCCTTCTCTGTCTCTTTAACTGAGGTTAGTACATAACCTGGGAGCACAGAAAAACGTGTACCCTCAACAAAATGTTGAGGAATCGTGATATTTGTAATTGTCCGGACGGGCGTTACGTCGCCACGAGGGATGAAGCATATCCATACGAATGTAATCAACGCGAGCAGTAAATTCATCAGAACACCACTCGCAAGCACAATGATGCTTTGCCATCTCGTCGGATTGGGCCAAGATTGAGTGTCAAGAGAAATGAAGCCGCCAAGCGGCATGATGCGAAAATTAAAGACAGTATCGAGACGTCCCATCAGTATTGGGTGTGAGTAAACCACCCTGCCGAAGCCTACGTTTAAGCTTTTTACCCTGCCGCCGAAATGCACTAGCGCAATAGCATGGCCATATTCATGCAGCAGTATCGCCACAAGGTTCATCATGTAGAGCACAACAATCAGCGTCAGATTATCGAGCATTGGCTTTGGTGTATTGGATGCAATTCAAGAACAGTCTGCTGAGCACTGCTGCCAATAGTATGGCTACGCCTTTTTTTCGTCGAGGCTGCATAATTGGGGACAGACCACATAATTGGGGACAGACCACGATTAATTGTGGATTCATCTCCCGACATTGAGATTCTTGAATAATCGAAATAATCGGGGACAAATAATTAAATAATCGGGGACATTAAATAATCGGGGACAGACCCAATGCTGTTCACTTAATGATTATAGGCGCCCAACAGTATTTGTTGTTCATGAGTTCATTCCCCTTTCTCGGCAAGTACTGCTTTGTTCGTCGCTTGACCACCCGCGGG